>Ga0134124_10000624_pt1 | contig 28449 bp, 29 predicted proteins | sample KB304_FD_96880 | JGI IMG/M metagenome (GOLD analysis project Ga0134124, IMG submission 96880) | Terrestrial soil microbial communities without Nitrogen fertilizer from Kellogg Biological Station, Michigan, USA - KB3-0-4 | ecosystem: Environmental > Terrestrial > Soil > Unclassified ... | reverse complement strand
CGCCAAGGACCTGAAGCCACACGGCATCGGCGTGTCGGTCCTCTGCCCGATGGGCGTGGAGACGCGGATTCGCGAGTCCGAGCGCAGCCGCCCGGCCGCGCTGCGCAACGACGCCGCCGCCGAACCGGCGGTGGAGCTGATCGGCCGCTACCTCGCGCCCGACACCGTCGCCGGCATGGTGCTCGACGCGGTCCGTCGCGGCGAGCTGTACGTGATCACGCACGACGAGGGGCTCGAACCGCTGCGGCGACGCTTCGATCGCATGCAGCAGTCGATCCTGAGCCGCCGGAAGGCGTAGCGACGTCCTGACCGCTCCCGACTCCACCGCCGTCCGCTGGGCCCGCGACGCCGACGATCTCGCGCGCGCCGTGCGCGAGCTGTCTATCGCTCCCGAGCTCGCCCTCGATACCGAGGGCGACAGCCTGCACCACTATCCTGAGCGGCTGGCGCTCATCCAGATCGGCGTCCCGACCGGAGACGTCTGGCTCGTGGACCCACTGGCCCTGACCGATCTCACGCCGCTGGCGCCGCTCTTCGCCGCCGGGCCCCGGCTCGTCCTGCACGCCGGCGACAACGACCTCGTGCACCTCAAGCGTCGCTACGGCCTCGCGTTCGACTCGGTCTTCGACACCGCGATCGCCGGCCGCTTCCTGGGGGGACGCGCGCTCGGGCTGGACATCCTGCTCGAGACGTACCTCGGGGTCGTGCTGCCGCCCTCGCGGCAGAAAGACGACTGGTCGGAGCGGCCGCTCAGCCCCTCGCAGGTCGTGTACGCGGCGGCCGACGTCCAGCACCTCTTCGCGCTCAAGGCCAAGCTGGTCGAGGAGCTGGAGAAGATCGGGCGCCTGGCGTGGGTGGAGGAAGAGTGCGCGGCGCTGGCGGCCCAGCCGGCGCCCGAGCGGCCCGTCGATCCCGACGCCTGGCTCGGCGTCAAGAGCGCGCGCGACCTGCCGGCGCGGGGCATGGCGATCCTGCGCGAGCTGTGGACGCTGCGCGAGCAGCTCGCGCGTTCGGCCGACCGGCCGCCGTTCAAGATCCTCAACGAGGATACGCTGCTCCGCGTGGCCCAGAACATCCCGCGCGACGCCACGACGCTGGGCACGATCTCCGGCATCACGCCGCGGGTGCTCGGCCGCTGGGGCGCGGCCATCCTGGACGCCGTCGAGCGCGGGCTGGTGCTCGACGAGAGCGAGCTGCCGGTGTTGCCGCGCCACAAGCGGCCGAGCATCCCCGGCGCGATGAGCCGGCGCATCGACAAGCTGCGGCGCTGGCGCGCCGCCGCCACCGAGCAGGTGGGGCTGGAGCCGGGCGTGCTGCTGCCCAACCGGCTCATCACCGCGATCGCCGAGGCGGCGCCGCGGACGCTGGACGAGCTGGCCCGCGTGGACGGCGTGCGGCGGTGGCGCGTCGAGACCCTCGGTGAGGGGATGCTTGCCGCGCTCGCCGCGCCGTGAGAGGGTTCAGAGTCCATGGCGACGACTGAGCAGTGGACCACCAACCTCGTCGGCGACGACGCCGGTCTGACGCGCATCTTCCGCGAGGCGCGCACGGTGGCCGTGCTGGGCGCCAAGGCGCAGCCGTCAGAGCCTGCCCACTACGTCCCTGCCTATCTCGCCCGCGAGGGCTACCGTGTGCTGCCGGTGAACCCGACGCTGGCCGGCACGCAGATCCTCGGCGAGCCCGTGGTGCCGACCCTGGCGGATCTCGCGGGGCCGGTGGACGTCATCGACGTGTTCCGGCGTCCGGAGTACTTGCCGGGCCACGCGGCGGAGATCTTGAAGCTGCCGTGGCGCCCGGCCGTGGTCTGGTTTCAGCTCGGCATTCGCAACGACGCGGCGGCCGAGCGGCTGGCCCGGGCGGGGATCCGGGTCGTGCAGGACCGCTGCATGATGCCGGAGCATCGCCGCCTGCTCACGCGTTGACGCGCACGGAAGACGAGGCCTCTCGATGATGTCCAATCACGCTCCTCTACGATAACGGTGATCCATGGCCGGTGAGTACGCGTTCGTCATGAAGGATCTGCGCAAGGTCGTCCCGCCCAAGCGGGAGATCTTGCGCGGCATCTATTTGTCGTTCTTCCACGGCGCCAAGATCGGTGTGCTCGGCGCCAACGGCGCCGGCAAGTCGTCGCTGCTGCGCATCATGGCCGGCGTCGACGACGACTTCCTGGGCGAGGCGTTCCCCGCCGACGGCCTGCGCATCGGCTACCTGCCGCAGGAGCCCGTCCTCGATCCGGACAAGGACGTGCGCGGCAACGTGGAAGAGGGCGTCGCCGAGACGCGGGCGCTGCTGACCCGATTCGAGGAGGTCAGCGCCAAGCTCGGGGAGCCGCTCGACGGCGACGAGATGGAGAAGCTGCTCGAGGAGCAGTCGCGCCTGCAAGATCAGATCGACGCGGTCAACGCCTGGGACCTCGACCGCACGGTGGAGATCGCCATGGACGCGCTGCGGGTGCCGCCGGGCGACGCCGAGGTGGCGAAGATCTCCGGCGGCGAGCGCCGCCGGGTGGCGCTCTGCCGGCTGCTGCTGGCCAAGCCCGACATGCTGCTGCTGGACGAGCCGACCAACCATCTCGACGCCGAGTCGGTCGCCTGGCTGGAGCGCTTTCTCAAGGAGTACCCGGGCACGGTGGTGGCGATCACCCACGATCGGTACTTCCTCGACAACGTCGCCGGTTGGATCCTCGAGCTGGACCGCGGCCACGGCATCCCGTGGGAGGGCAACTACACCTCCTGGCTCGACCAGAAGCAGCAGCGGCTGGCCCACGAGGAGAAGGCCGACCAGGCCCGCCAGCGCACGCTCGAGCGGGAGCTGGAGTGGGTGCGGCTGTCGCCGCGGGCCCGCCAGGCCAAGAGCAAGGCACGCCTGCAGGCCTATGAGCAGATGGTCGACGCGCCGTTCGTCGAGCGCGCCGAGAAGCTGGAGATCGCCATCCCACCCGGCCCCCGCCTGGGCGACCTCGTGGTCGAGGCCGACAAGCTCGTGAAGGGCTACGGCGATCGGGCGCTGATCGACGGGCTGTCGTTCAAGCTGCCGCGCGGGGGGATCGTGGGCGTCATCGGCCCCAACGGAGCCGGCAAGACGACGCTGTTCCGCATGATCGCGGGCCAGGAGAAGCCGGACGGCGGCACGCTGCGGGTGGGGGACACGGTCAAGCTGGCGTACGTGGATCAGAGCCGCGACGCGCTCGACGGCGCCAAGACCGTGTGGCAGGAGATCTCAGACGGCGCCGAGATCCTCGACGTCGGCGGCCGCAAGCTGCCGTCGCGCGCCTACGTCGCCTCCTTCAACTTCAAGGGTACCGACCAGCAGAAGACGGTCGGCACGCTCTCGGGCGGCGAGCGCAACCGGCTGCACCTGGCCAAGACGCTCAGGAGCGGCGGCAACGTCCTGCTGCTCGACGAGCCCACCAACGACCTCGACGTCGACACGCTGCGCGCGCTCGAGGACGCGCTACTGGAGTTCGCCGGCTGCGCCGTCGTCATCAGCCACGACCGCTGGTTCCTCGACCGCATCGCCACCCACATGCTGGCCTTCGAGGACGAGGGCCGGGTGGTCTGGTTCGAGGGCAACTACGCCGACTACGAGGCCGATCGCCACCGGCGCCTGGGCGCCGAAGCCGATCGCCCCCACCGCCTCCGCTACAAGCGCATCACCGGCCGTTAGCAGGCTGCTGAAAAAGGTCGATCTGCTTCGTTGGCGCCCTCGGCCGCACGCTCAACGTACAGAGAGTACGCCTCGCGTGCGGCTCTCGGGCGCCGCCTCGCAGCTGGACCTTTTTGAGCAGCCGGCGGATTTTTCAGCAGCCGGTTGGGTCGGGAGAGGGTCCACGCCGCAGATCAGGACGTTCTCGCCGTCGCGGCGCACGCGCCGCATGCGGACCTCGCGGAAGTGCGGCCGCAGGCGCGCGGCCACGGCCCGCCCGTCGCCGCGACGGTGGCGATTGATGACCAGCCGGCCGCTCGGCGCCACCAGCGGCACCAGACTGTCGGCCAGCGGCAGGCCCTGCTCCGGCGGCGCGGCGTAGGCCGCGTCCTCCATCACGAAGTCGAAGCGACGGCCGACCTGCGCGAGCCAGGGCACGATGCGCTCGGCCGCGCCACACAGGAACTCGAGGCCGCCGAGCCGGCGTAGCCCGAAGTAGTCGCAGGCGACGCGCACGATCACCGGGTCGCGCTCGATCACCGTGACCTCGCGCGGCTGCGCCAGCCGGCTCACCAGATGGACCTGGGTACCGCCGCCGAGGCCGACCAGGAGCACGCGCGGCCGCGGTGGCAGGCCGCCCATGACCAGCGCGTGCCACCAGTACTCCCGCTCCAGCTTCGACCAGTCCTCGTCCAGCGGATAGATCGACAGGATGTCACCGCTGCAGATCAACCGCCGCTCGTTCCGATAGTCGACGACCCGCACCCGCCCCGTCATCACCGTGTTCGCCTCGAACACCGTCCGCGACTTCCGCCCCCCGCCCAGGCCATAGTCCTCGAGCTCCGTCCGATCGATCTTCGGCTCGATCTCCGATTCGTCAGCGTACACGCTCGTTTTTCACCTCACGCACGTTCGAGCGCGGGCTTTGCCCGCGCAATCCTAGGGGGAGGCAGGCGCAAGCGGGCCGTCAGGCCCGCCGCGTCGTCGGAAGAGGGGACGAAGTCCCCCTCCGAGGAGGCTATCTCGGCTGCATCCGAATCGCCCCGTCGAGGCGGATCGTCTCGCCGTTGAGCATCACGTTCGTGATGATCTGGGTGGCGAGCGAGGCGTACTCGTCGGGCTGGCCGAGCCGCTTGGGGAAGGGGACCTGGTTGGCCAGCGAGGCGCGGACCGAGTCGGGCAGGGTGCCGAGCAGCGGTGTCTCGAAGATGCCGGGTGCGATGGTGACGACGCGGATGCCCTGCTCGGCGAGGTCGCGCGCCACCGGCAGGGTGAGTCCGACGATGCCGCCCTTGGAGGCCGAGTACGCGGCCTGCCCGATCTGCCCGTCGAACGCCGCCACCGAGGCGGTGTTGATGACGACGCCCCGCTCGCCGTCGGCCGTCGGCGTGTTGCGCGCCATGTGGACGGCGGCGAGCCGGATGCAGTTGAAGGTGCCGATCAGGTTCACCTGGATGACGCGCGTGAACTCCTCGAGTTTGGCCGGGCCCGCCTTGCCGTAGGTCTTCATGGCGGTGCCGATCCCCGCGCAGTTGACCAGCACGTTCAGACCGCCGCACGCCGCGCTCGCGTGCTCCAGGGCGCCGGTGACCTCGTCGGCGCTCGTCACGTCGGCCGGCGTGAAGACAGCGGTCGGACCGAACTCCTTGGCCACCTCCGCACCGGCCGAGGCCGGACGATCGAGCAGCGCGACGCGGGCCCCGGCGGCCACCAGCCGCGCGGCGGTCGCCCGGCCCAGGCCCGAGGCGCCGCCGGTGATGACCGCTTTGACCGAGCTCAACTCCATGGCGGGTTCCTCCTGACCGGCGCATTCTAGCCGATGCCCAAACGTTTGCCCATGCGAGTCGGTTTGCCTTGGGGCGATCGCTGCAGAGATACGTTATGCTTGTGCCCGATCGCCATGCGGACGTCCTATCAGCCGACTCATCGACGCAAAATTCTCTGCGTGTATCCGCGCTACGCCCGATCCTTTGGCACGTTCCAGCACGCCTACGAATTCTTCGGCGGCCGCGTGCGCGCCTTCATGCCGCCGCAAGGGCTGCTGGTCGTCACGGCGTACCTGCCGGAGACCTGGGCGGTGCGCTTCGTCGACGAGAACTCGCAGACGACGACGGCGGCCGACTTCGAGTGGGCGGACGCCGTGTTCGTGTCGGGCATGCACATCCAGCGGTCGCAGATCCACGACGTCATCACGCGCGCGCACGCGCACGACCGTCCCATCGTCGTCGGCGGTCCGTCGGTCTCGGGGTGCCCCGAGTACTATCCCGACGCCGACATGCTGCACGTGGGCGAGATCGGCGACGCCACCGACCGTCTCATCGAGCACCTGGATCGCACCACGGACCGGCCCGCGAATCAGCTGCGCTTCGAGACGAAGGACCGCCTGCCACTGGCCGATTTCCCGACGCCGGCCTACGAGATGATCCCGCTCCACGAGTACTTCATCGCCAACATGCAGTTCTCGAGCGGGTGCCCGTACTCGTGCGAGTTCTGCGACATCCCGGCGCTGTACGGCCGTAACCCGCGGTTGAAGACCCCCGAGCAAGTGCTGCGCGAGCTCGACCTCATCGCGGCCGCCGGCGCGACCAGCGTGTACTTCGTCGACGACAACTTCATCGGCAACCAGAAGGCCGCGCTCGAGCTCTTGCCCCACGTGGTCGACTGGCAGACGCGCCACAAGTACCCGCTGCGCTTCGCCTGCGAGGCGACGCTCAACATCGCCAAGAACGAGCGGGTGCTGGAGCTGATGCGGGAGGCTGGCTTCATCACGGTCTTCTGCGGCATCGAGACCCCGGAGCCGGCGGCGCTGCACGCGATCTCCAAGGACCAGAATCTACGTATGCCGATTCTGGAATCGGTGGAGAAGATCAACAGTTACGGGCTCGAGGTGGTCTCCGGCATCATCCTGGGGCTGGACACCGACGGGCCCGACACCGCCGACCGGATCATCGAGTTCATCCAGGCCTCCCGGATCCCGATGCTGACCATCAACATCCTGTACGCACTGCCGAAGACGCCACTGTGGCGACGGCTCGAGGCCGAGGGCCGCCTGCTCAGCGGCGAGGGGCGCGAGTCGAACGTCGACTTCAAGCTGCCCTACGAGACGGTGCGGGATATGTGGCGCCGGTGCATCACCGCCGCCTACACGCCGGAGGCGGTGTACGCGCGGTTTGCGCACAACATCGCGCACACGTTCTCACGACGGAAGAAGTACCCGGTGAATCCGCAGCGCGCCTCGTGGGCCAACGTCCGCATGGGGCTCGGGATCCTGGCGCGATTGATGTGGCGGGTGGGCGTGCGCAGCGACTACCGGCGCACGTTCTGGCGGCTGGCCTGGCCCGCGCTCAAGGCGGGGGAGATCGAGCCGCTGATCCACGCGGCGATCGTGAGCCACCATCTGATCGAGTTCACGCGCGACGCCCTGCAGGGCCTCGGCGAGGCCTCGTTCTACGCGCCGGCGGCCGTCGTGCCGTCCGCCCCGCACGCCGCCGTCGTGTAACCGGACTGGGGGGTTTCTGATTAGTCTGGGCCCCGAAATGGCCCCCAGACCCCCCGGCGGCTCGGGGTGCCCCGGCGAAGCCGTGGCGCCCCTCGATTCCTCTCGATTCCCACGGCGTGTCCGGTCCGCGTCTGCCGAGGCCGGCCGCCCAGAGCCGAACAGACCGCAGCGACGCGCGCCCTCGATCGGCGCCGCGCGGGCTCTCGCCCGCCTCTACGACCCCGGAGCGCTTACGCGGCTTCCGCCGTGTGAGCCCAGAAGTCGTCGTCGCGATCGTGCTGCGCCAACCGGGGTGGAACTTTCTTCCGGTGGAAGAAGTCGCACATGATGCGATTGGCGACGGCCCAATCATCGCCGTACACGCAGTGATGGTGCGGGCACAGCGCGGCTTCACCGGAGAGTTGTAGACCACACGAAGCGCAAAGACTCATGCCCGGGGATCAAGCGAAGGCCGTGCCAAGCGCTCCCGATGTGGGTTCACGCCGTCGGCCCGGGGCAGATTCGCGCTTGGTCGACGTGGTCGGTTGCCGTAGAGTGCCTTGGTCCTTCATGACGCCACCCCATTTCTGAGAGGAGCTTGCGCATGCGGCTGTGGCTATGGGTCGCGTTCTTCCTCGTCGCAAACCTGCTCGGCGTGGAAGTCTTCAAGGCTGCGGTCACCCTCCCCTGGAACGAGGCCCTGCTGCCCGGACTGCTGACCCCGCCACTGGTCGGGCTCTCCGCGCTCGGCGCGACCCGGATCGTCGCCGCCTGGCAGCGCCCGGAAGAGTAGCTTCTACAATCTGACCCTGTGGCATCGGGCGTGCAGCTACCTACCATCGTGGTGTGGGTTCGCGACTTCTGCGTTGACCCGTGAAAGGAGTGCCGCGATGGACATTCTCCTCTGGATCGTGTTCGGCCTGGTCGTCGGGCTCGTCGCCAAGCTCATCATGCCGGGGCCTGACCCGGGCGGGATGATCCTGACGATCGTGCTCGGCATCATTGGCGCCATGCTCGGCGGGTGGTGGGGTCGGGTCATGTGCCTCTACCGTGAGGGCGAGGCAGCCGGATTCATCATGGCCGTCGTCGGTGCCATCATCGTGCTCGGCCTCTACCGGCTCGTCATGCCGGCCGGCCGCAGCCGCCTGTAGTCGTCTCACGATTGTGTGCGGAGGGAGGGGGCGTCGGCCCCCTCCGGTCCTCTCAGAGCAGATCGCGAATCGGCAGCGCCAGCACCTCCAGCAGACGGGCGGCCAGCCCGCGTCGCTTCCACGCCTCGTAGGTCACGCCCCGGGAGACCTGCACGTCTTCCATGAAGACGCGCTCCAGCTGCTCGGCCACGCCGCGGTCGTAGAAGAACAGGTTCATCTCGTCGTTGAACGCGAACGAGAGATTGTCGAGGTTGGTGCTGCCGATCGTCGCCCACAGCCCATCGATGACCATCGTCTTGGAGTGCAGCAACGCCGGCGTGTACTCGTAGATCTCCACGCCGGCCCGGAGTAACTCGCCGAACTGGGCCCGGCTGGCCTGCCGCACGAGGTTGTGGTCGATGACGCCGGGCACCAGCACCACGACGCGCACCCCGCGCCGCACGGTCCGCACCACCGCCTCCCGCATCCGATCGTCGAGGACGAAGTACGGGTTGGTGACGAGCACCGACTTGCGAGCGCCCGACAGCGCGAGCAGCAGCGTCGTGTACATCGCCGTGCTGCCGCCGGCCGGCGAGCTGCGCGCCACCTGCGCGTACACCTGGCCGCGCGGCTCGATCGGCCGCGGGAAGTACGCCTCGCCGCCCAGGACCATGCCGGTCGCCTCCAGCCAGTTCTCGGCGAAGGCCGCCTGCATGTACTCGACGACCGGCCCCTCCACGCGCACGTCGGTGTCGCGCCAGTGATCGGCGGTGCGCCCGTTGCCCATCCACTTGCGGCTGACGCCGGCCCCGCCCGTGAAGCCGACGCGGCCGTCCACGACGAGGATGCGACGGTGATTGCGCTGGTAGTAACGGCGGACGACGTACTGGCTCAGCGGCCGGAACCACGCGAGGTGGCAGCCCGACACCCGCATGAGGTCGAGGTACTCGGTGGGAATGGCCAGCGAGCCGAACGCGTCGAGGAGGATGTTGACGCCGACGCCGGCGCGACAGCGCTCGGCCATCGCCTCCGCGATGTCGCGAGCCACCGGCCCTTCCTCGTAGTAGTACTGCGCGTAGGTGATCGTGCGCCGGGCCGAGCGGATGCTGGTCAGCACCGCCGGGAAGATGTGCTCACCGTTCAACAAGATCTCGGCGGCGTTGCCGCCGACGATCGGCGCGCCGGCGTACGCCTCCAGCGTGGGGAAGAACGACGGCTCGCCCAGCACCAGCGACGGCAGCGCGACGTGCGGCTGCACGCGGGTGCAGCCCGTCGCGGCGGCCAGGCACAGGACGGCGACGAGGGTGATGACGAGACGGATCGAGCCCATGAACGTCCTCGGAGCGGCCGCGGAGGCCGGCGGAATGTGCAGCGTGAAGCCAGCGGTCCGCCCGGGATCGATGGCCCCTGGTTTGCTCGCGTCTGATTTCAGAATACGCCCATGCTCCAAATCTTTCGCGTGGCCGGCATCCCCGTCCGCGTCGACGCCAGCTGGCTCCTCGTGTTCGGGCTCATCTCCTGGAGCCTGGCCTCCGGATACTTCCCGTACGTACTCCCCGACGTGACGCGGGGCGCGGCCTGGCTCCACGCGATCACGGCGGCGATCCTGCTCTTCGCCTCGGTCTTCTTGCACGAGCTGTCGCACGCGCTGGTGGCCCGCCACCACGGTGTGCGCGTCAGCGGCATTCGCCTGCACGTGTTCGGCGGTGTGTCGGAGCTGGAGTCGGAGCCGCCGACGCCGCGGGCGGAGTTCCTCATCGCGGCCGTCGGGCCGCTCACGAGCTTCGTGATCGGCGCGCTCTGTTACGGTCTCGGTCGTGCCCTGGCCGACGTGCCGTGGCTGGCCGCGTTGACCGGCTACCTGGCCGCGGTCAACCTGATCGTCGGTCTCTTCAACCTCGTGCCCGGCTTTCCGCTCGACGGCGGGCGGCTGCTGCGCGCGATGCTGTGGGGGTGGAGCGGGCAACTGGGCTGGGCCACGCGCTGGGCCAGCCGCGCGGGCTCGCTGTTCGCGTTCCTGCTGATCGCGCTGGGCGCCGTGCGCGCCGTCGGCGGTGAGATGGTGGGCGGCCTGTGGTTCATCCTCATCGGCATGTTCCTGTACCAGGCCGCGCGCTCCAGCGAGGAGACGACGGGCCTGCACGATCGCCTCGAGCACCTCCGCGTCGCCGACGTGATGACGCCGCGCTCGATGACCGTCGACGCCGCCACGCCGCTGCGCGCGATGCCGGGTGACGACTTCGGCGGCCGCCGCCTGGCGGCGTTCCCGGTGGTGCGTGACGACCACCTCGTCGGCTTTCTGCCCTGGCGCCGGATGAGCGAGCGGATCGCCGACGGCGTGACCGCCGGCGACGCGATGGTGCCGATCCGATCCGACGACGTGGTGGCCCCCGACAGCTCGGCGTGGCTGGCCTTTCTCAAGACCGGGCGCAACCGGGCCGGCCGCGTCGCGGTCGTCGACGGCGGCCGGCTCGTGGGAACGGTGAGCCGCGACGACCTCGAGAAGGCGGCGCGTCTGCAGCGCCTGCGTGCCGACGTCGGGCGCCGGGCCGCGTGAGAGCGATTCTCGTCGCGCTGGGGTTGCTCGCCACCCTGCTCGGGGGGGCCGGCGCCGCGACGCTGGTGCTCGAGCACCGCCTCGCCGCACTCGCCCCGGGCGGTGTGGACGTCGCCACGCTGCGCTACAACCCGCTCAGCGGACAGCTCGCGCTGACGGGCGTCCGCGCGCGCGACGCGGCCGGCCGCGAACTGTTCCGGGCCGATCGCGTCGTCGCCACCGTGAACCCGCTCCGCCTGCTCGGGCGTCCGCTCACGCTCATCCGCGCACGCGTCACGGCACCGCGCCTCACGCTGCGAGCCGCGTCCGGATTCGACCTGGCCGGGCTCGCGGCCGATCTGGGGGCGGCGCCGGCGGCCGCCACCAAGCTGCCCGTGCGCATCGAGGACTTCATCGTCGTCGGCGGCAGCGTCGTGGTGGAAGGCGCCGGCGAGGCCGGCGGGCCCCTCGTGGTGAACGATCTCGACCTTCGCTTGAGCCGGCTCACGACGGCGACGATCGATCAGCACGACGTGGCGTTCGCCGTCGAGATGGCGGTGTACGGGACCACGGTCCACGTCACCGGCCAGCCACGCGGTCTCGGCTACGCCCTGCACGTCCGCGCGCGCGGCCTCGACGCCGCCGGCCTCGCGCGCGACGCCGGGATGGAGGCGCTCGAAGGCCTGCAGCGTGGCCAGGGCGAGCTCGACGCCGATCTGCTGCTGATCGGCGGCCGCCTGCTGGTCTCGGGCTCCGCCCGCGTGACCGACATCGTGCTCGCGCTGCCGATGCCGGGGCGTCCGCGGCTGCGCGCGGCGACGCTGGCGGTCGTGCTCGACAACGTGGATCTCGCGTCGGGGGCCGGACGCATCACGCGACTCGATCTGGCCGCGCCGATGCTGTCGCTGCCTGCCGCCGACGCCGCGCGGGTGCTGGCCGCGCTCGTCGACCCGCTGCGCAACCGGCCGGACCGGCTGGTCCGCCGCGTGATCGTGACCGACGGCACGCTGGCCCTCGAGGGGGTCGGCGGCGTGCGCCTGCAGCGCGTACAGCTGGCCGCGCACGCGCCCGAGCGCCGCGGGGACGGGGCGTGGATCGTGACCGCGCGGGCCGGGCTCGGCCCGGACGCCGAGATCGCGCTCGACGGCGTCGTGGCCCGCGATCTCCGTGCGCTCGACGCCGTCGCGCGGGTACGGCGCGTCGCCGTGGCGCCATGGCGCGCGCTCACCGGGATGCCGGTGGACTGGGACGCGCGCGTGTCGTTCGACGGGCGCCTCCGCATCACCGCCGGCGGGGAGCAGACGGCGGTCACGCTGGCCGGCCAGGCGATCCTCGCCGACGTGGGCGGCTCCGGCCGCGGCGGCTTTCGCGCCGACCGCATCGCGCTCGGGATCCAGCGGCTGCAGTGGCCGGCGGCCGACACCATCATCGATACGGTCGTGATGACGCGACCGGCGTTCGCGCTGCCGGCGGCACTGCCATGGCCGCGCCTCGTCGTGACCGGCGGGGTCAGCATCGTCGACGGCGAGCTGCGCGACGCGGGCGCGGGCCGCGCGCTTCACGATCTGGAGGTGAGCCTCGCCCCGGCCGGCATCGTCGGCGGCGCCCACCTTCGCCTGTCCGCGTCGACCGATGGCGGCGGCCGTCTGGGCGTCGATCGGATCGTGCCCTACGACGCGCCCGCCCAGGGTGGCGTGCCGTTCGGGCTGATCCTCAGCGCCCTCGAGGACGCGGCGCGTCCGGACGGAGGACCGAGCGTGCCGCCGTCGGCCATACCGGCGACGGTGCTGTCTCCGTAGCCGGCCGCTTCGTCGCGGGCACAGCGCGAAGGCCGGGAGAACGCTCCCGGCCTTGGCGTCGAACGAGGAAATGCGCCGCGCTACTTCGTGGTGCTCTTACCGGTGCCGCCGCCCGTGGCCGACGGCGACGCCGACGGGGTCGTGGTGCTGCCGCCGGCGGACGCGCCCGTCTTGGCTTCCACGCCCAGCTTGGACATGGTATCGGCGTCGAGGCGGCCGCTGGCCTTCAGACCTTCCTTGCTCTGGAAGTCGCGCAGGGCGGCCTGGGTCTTGGGACCCATCTTCCCGTCGACCGCGCCCGGATCGTGTCCCTTGTCCTTGAGCGCCTGCTGCACGGCCTTGACCTGCTCGCCGCCCATCCGGCCGGCCCGGCCGGACTTCATCGTCGAATCGGACTTCATCGAGCCCGACTTCATCGTGTCAGACTTACCGGTGCTGCCCTTCTGATCGCCGCTCGGCGTCGTCGTCTGGGCGACCGCCGGACCCGCCAGCATCGCGCCGGCGACGATCAGCGTCATCGCGCTCGTCCATGGCTTCATCGAAGCGCCTCCTTTGGGTCAGATGGTGAAACACGACGGTCTCGCAGGGGACCTTCTGGCCCCAGACGGAGCAATCGGTGTGCCGCTGTTCAGCCCGCCTGGCGGCGGTCGAACATTCCCTTGCGCGGCTCGGCCTCCGGCGTCGGCATGGCCTCGGGGCGGGCCAGGCGGGGGAGCGTGACCGGTCGGCCGTCGCGGGCCGAGCGATAGATAGCCTCGACCAGGCGCACGTCCTGCAGCCCTTCGATCCCGGACGGCTCCGGCGCTCGATCTTGCAGAATGCAGTTGGAGAAATACGACAGCTCGGCGGCGAACTGATCGGTGGGCTCGAACGACAGCGTTTCGCGATGGCCACGGCGCGAGAGCTCGAGCGTGACGGGCGCGTCGTGCAGGTACGCGTTGTCGAGCTCGATCCAGCCGTCCTCGCCGAAGACGCGCAGCGCCGCCGTCGGCTCCTCGCCGAAGCTCGTGTGCAGGTGGGCCAGCCGCTCGTCGGGGAAGCGGATCAACGCCACCGTTCCCTCGTCCACGTCGCCGCCGTGGCGACGGCTGGTGCGCGCCGTCATCGCCATCACCTGCGCGGGCTCGGTGCCGAACAGGACGCGGGCCGCGTTGATGCACGTCACGCCGAGGTCGTACATGCTGCCGCCGCCTAGGCGCCGCTGCAGCCGTGGGTCGTCGGCGTCCTCGATCCGGGTGGTGAATTCGACGCTGATCGTCTTCGGCGTGCCGATGGCGCCGCCGCGCACGAGCTCGAGGGCCTTGGCGTGGGCGGGATGGAACTGCAGGCGGTAGGCGATCATCAGCTTCACGCGATTGGTCTGCGCGGTGCGGATCATGCGACGGCACTCATCGGCCATGAGGGCCATCGGCCTGTCGCACATCACGTGGACGCCGGCGCGGGCCGCTTCCACCGCGTAGTCGCAGTGCATCGAGCTCGGCAGGGTGATGTACACCGCGTTGACGTCCTCGCGCTGCAGGCACTGGCGGAACTCGTCGGTGTGGTAGGCGGCCGCCCGGAACTGCTGGGCGATGGTCTGGGCCTGGGCGCGATCGGCGGCGACGAGGGCGACGAGCCGCGAGTTCTCGCCGGCGCGCCCGAACGCGGGGAGCACGCCGTTCTGCGTGATGTCGCCGAGGCCCACCACCGCGTACCCGATCTCTTTCGGCATCGTGCTGTTCCTCTCGCGGTGCTTTTTGCAAAACAATCTGCAAGCACGGGGCCACGCAACGTCGCTTCACACCGGGTCGATCGCGGTCGGGGACAAGGGGTGCGGAGCCGGGACTACCGCTCAGGATGTTGTGGCTCTCCCGGTCGCCACAACTATATCTGGGCCTTGTGATTGTATCAACATGTGAATAGTGTTGGGCTCATGCTGGTCGATCGACTCCTCCGCCAGGGGGCCATGACCGAGCTCGTGGGACCGCTGTCCTCGGGACGCACGAGCGTGCTCACGCTCTGCCTGCGCGCCGTCACGCGGCGGGGAGCGTTCGCCGCGCTCGTCGACGTGGATCACGCGTTCGATCCCGGCTCGGCCGCCGCGGCCGGCGTCGAGCTCTCTCGCGTGCTGTGGGTGCGCGGTGAAGGCCGTCGTCACGACGCGCTCAAGGCCGTCGATCTCCTCGCGCGTTGCCCGGGGTTCGCGCTGGTCGCGCTCGACGTCGGCGAGTCGCCGCCCCGGGTCCCGCTGGATGCGGCGTTTCGTCTGCGGCAGGCGGCGCGCCGCTCGGGTGTCGCTCTGCTGGTGATCGGCGCTCGCCGCGTCGTCGGCGGCGCCGCCGCGCTGTCGGTGCAGACCCGGCGCGATCGCCTGGCGTGGGTCGGCCCTGGTCCGATGCCCCGCCGATTGGCCGGAATGCGTACCGGACTGCACGTTGTCCGCAAGCAAGGTGCTCCCTGGCCCGTCGCCGAGACCGAGTGTCTGTGGTGGACCGCGTGAGCCGTCTCGCGTGCGTTCGGGTGGAGGCCTTCGTCGCCGCCGCGCTCGAGCGCTGCGAGCCGGGGCTGCGCGAGCACCCGCTGGCCGTGGTCACCGGCGCGCCGCCGGCCACGCGCGTCGTCGAGGCCAACACGCGGGCGCGCGCCGAGGGCGTGCGGGCCGGGCTCACCGATGCCGAGGCGGTCGTGCGCTGCCCCACGCTCGTGCGGCGACCGGCGTCGGCGGAAGCCGAGGCGGCGGCGCGGCACGCGCTGCTCGAGGCGTGCCTGTCGGTCTCGCCGAGGATCGAGGATGCCGGACCCGGTCTCGTGCACGTCGATCTCGACGGACTCGGACAGCTGTTCAGGGACGACGCCGAGATCGGCCGCCGTCTGCGCCGCCAGGCAAAGGCGGTAGGGCTCGAGGCGCGCGTGGGCATCGCGGGGAGCCGCGCGGCCGCCGGCGTGGCCGCGCGCGTCGGACCGCCGGTCCACACGCTGGCGCCGGGCACCGAGGGCGCGGCGCTGGCGGCGGTGCCGCTGGCCACGCTCGAGTGGCCGGCCGCGCTGCCGGCGACGTTCGTGCGCTGGGGGCTGGCGACGCTGGGCGATCTCGCCGCGCTGCCACGCCACGGCGTCGGTGCCCGGTTGGGGCGGGCCGGTCTCGTCGCGCACGACCTCGCCACTGGTGTCGATCGCACCCCGTTCCGGACGTGGACGCAGCCGCCGTTCTGGGAAGAAGCGCAGGGTCTCGACTGGGAGATCTTGACGGTGCCGGCCCTCGTGCCGGTGCTGGAGCGCGTGCTGGGACGGCTGTGCACGCGACTGGTCGCGGCCCATCTGCTCATCGACGTGTTGCAGGTGCGGCTGGCGCTCGTCTCCGGCGGTCATCACGCGCGCTCGGTGGCGCTGGCCGCGCCGCTCGGCGAGGCCGCGCCCATCGTGGCGCTGCTCGCGCTGGAGATCGAGGCGCATCCGCCGCCCGCCGCGGTCACCGGCGTCGCCCTCAGCGCGCGGGTCATTCCCCGCCGGGCCGCTCCCGGCGGCCTCTGGCACCCGCCAGTTCCGGCGCCGCGCGATCTCGCCACCGTCCTCACGCGCTTGACGCTGCTGGTCGGCTCCGCGAATGTCGGCACCCCGGTCGTCGTGGATTCGCACCGCCCCGACGACTACACGCTCGGCCCGTTCGACGGCGCCGACCTCGTACCCGACGCGGCCGGGGCGGACGGAGACAGCGCCGGCGAACGTGCGGCGCGAGGCTCGGCGGGGCCGATCGCGCTGCGACGTCTGCGCCCGCCACGGCCGGTCGAGGTGGAGACTCGCGATGGCCGTCCCACTCGCGTGCGAGACACCTCCGGTCTCGACGTCGTCGTCGAGACGTGCGCCGGGCCCTGGCGTCTGTCCGGCCACTGGTGGGACACCCACGCCTGGGCCCACGACGAATGGGACGTCGCGCTGTCCGATCACACCATCTGGCGCCTCTCCCACGACCGCCTCACCGACACCTGGTTCCTCACCGCCCTCTATGACTGAAACCCACGTTGGCCGGAGTCGTCGTCCTGTGCCTTTCGCCCACGGCTCCGCGGTGCGGACGGAGGGGGACGGGAGGGTCCGAGGACCCGTTTCCCTCCCCACCCTGGCCGCAACCTCGTGGTCCCCGGGCCCTCCCGTCCCCCTCCGTCCGCACCGCGGAGCCTGAACGTGTTCGTCGAGCTGCATGCGCAGTCGGCATTCACGTTTCTGGATGGGGCGGAGCAGCCGGAGACGCTGGCGAACGAGGCGGCGCGGCTGGGGATGCCGGCGGTGGCGCTCGTCGATCGTGACGGCGTGTACGGGGCGGCGCGGTTTCACCGGGCGGCGGAGCACGCGGGTGTGCGCGCGCTCATCGGCAGCGAGCTCACGCTCGCCGATGGCGCGCGCCTGCCGGTGCTCGTCGAGGACGGCGACGGCTACCGCAATCTCTGTCGGCTCATCACGCGCCTCAAGCTCGGCGCGCCGAAGGGGGCCGGCCGCGTGACGCTCGAGGATCTCGAGCCGTACGCCGGAGGGCTCGTGTGTCTCACCGGTGGCCGGCATGGCCCGCTGGCCGGGGACGTCGCGCGCGGTGATCGCGAGGGCGCGCGGCGCACGCTCGATCGGCTGGCGGGGATCTTCGGTCGCGACAACTGCTTCGTGGAGGTGCAGCGTCAGCTCACCCGCGCGCAGGAGCGCGATCTCACCCGCCTGGTGATGCTGGCCGGCGCCGCCCGGCTGCCGCTGGTGGCGAGCAACCAGCCGCTCTACGCGCGACCGGGCGGACGCGCGGTGACCGACGTCTTCACGTGCATCCGCGAGAAGACCGATCTCGATCACGCCGGCCGGCGGCTCACCGAGAACGGCGAGCGTGATCTCAAGGGCGGGCTCGAGATGGCGCAGCGCTTCCGCGACCTGCCGGAGGCGCTGGCCAACACCGGCGAGCTGGCGATGCGGCTGGCCTTCACGCTCAAGCACCTCGGCTATCGCTTCCCCGAGTTCCCGCTGCCACCGGCCACCGGCGCGCTCGAGCACCTGCGGGAGCTCGCGCACGCCGGCGCCCGCCGGCGCTACGGCGACGGCCCGCTCGCCGCGCGCGCGCGCCGCCAGATCGCCCACGAGCTGGAGATCATCGGGCGGCTCGACCTCGCCGGATATTTCCTGATCGTCTGGGACATCGTCGAGTTCTGCCGGGCCAACGACATCCTGGTGCAGGGGCGGGGCTCGGCCGCCAACAGCGCGGTGTGCTACGCGCTCGGGATCACCGCCGTCGATCCGGTCGACATGGACCTGCTGTTCGAGCGCTTTCTCTCGGAGGCGCGCGGGGAGTGGCCCGACATCGATCTCGACCTGCCGAGCGGCGAGCGTCGCGAGGCGGCGATCCAGTACGTCTACCGGCGCTACGGCCGTCACGGGGCGGGCATGACCGCCAACGTGATCACGTACCGGGGGCGCAGCGCCGCGCGCGAGGTCGGCAAGGCGCTCGGCTTGCCCGGCGAGATGCAGGACCGGCTCGCCCACCTGATCTCGAACTGGGGCTACCAGGATCCGGCCGAGGTGCTCACGAAGCATCTGGCCGAGGCCGGCTGCGATCCGCGCCACCCGCGGATCCGCAAGTTCGCCGCGCTGTGGACGCGGCTGCAAGATCTCCCGCGGCATCTGGGCCAGCACTCGGGGGGCATGGTGATCGCGGCCGGGCGCCTCGACGACGTCGTGCCGCTGGAGCCGGCGACCATGCCGGGCCGGGTGGTGATCCAGTGGGACAAGGACGACTGCGCCGCGCTCGGCATCGTGAAGGTCGACCTGCTGGGGCTGCGGATGATGTCGGTCCTGCAAGACTCGATCACGCTGGCCCGCGAGACCGGCGCCGAGGTCGACCTCGCGCATCTCCCCGCGAACGATCCCGAGGTGTACGCGGCGCTGCAGCAGGCCGACACGATCGGCGTCTTCCAGGTCGAGAGCCGCGCCCAGATGGCCACGCTGCCGCGGATCCATCCCGAGAAGTTCTACGATCTCGTCGTGCAGGTCGCCATCATCCGGCCGGGGCCGATCGTGGGCGACATGGTGCATCCTTACATCCGCCGCCGGCGCGGGCGCGAGACCGTGACGTATGCGCACCCGAGCCTGGAGCCGATTCTCAAGCGCACGCTCGGCGTGCCGCTGTTCCAGGAGCAGCTGCTGCGCATGGCCATGGTGGCGGCCGGCTTCAGCGGCACCGAGGCCGAGGAGCTGCGCCGCGCGTTCGGCTTCAAGCGCAGCGAGCGACGCATGGTGGAGATCGAGGCCAAGCTACGGGCGGGGATGGCCCGGCGGGGGATCGAGGGCCGCGCGGCCGACGAGATCGTGCGCGCCATCACCGCCTTCGCGCTCTACGGGTTTCCCGAATCGCACGCCTCCAGCTTCGCGCTGCTCGCCTACGCGAGCGCGTGGCTGAAGGTGCGGCAGCCGGCGCCGTTCTATGCCGCCCTGCTCAACAACCAGCCGATGGGCTTCTATCATCCCGCCACGATCGTGAAGGAGGCCCAGCGGCATGGCCTCGCCATCCGGCCGATCGACGTCACGCGCTCGGCGTGGCCGTGCGCGGTCGAGTCGGCGCCGGCCGGGTGGGCGGTGCGGCTGGGATTGCGCTACGTCAAGGGGCTGCGGGAGACGGCGGGCCGCGCGATCGTGGCGGCGCGGCGGGCGCGGCCCTTCGTCTCGGTGGCCGATCTCGCCGCCCGGGCGGAGCTGGCGAGCGACGAAGCGCAGACGCTGGCCGCGATCGGCGCGCTGCGCGCGCTGGGGGGAACGCGACGCGCGGATCTGTGGGCGGCCGCGATTCCGTCGCCGGGGCCGCTCTTCGCGATCGCCGACGCCGCACCGGCGCCGACGCCGACCGGCCCGCTGCGCGAGATGACCGTGGACGAGCGCCTGGCCGCCGACTTCGCCGGCACCGGCGTCACCCTCGGCCCCCACCCGATGGCGCTGCGCCGGGCGATGCTCGCGCAGGCGGGGGTTCTGCGCGCGTGCGATCTGCGGCGCGGTGTCGACGGCGCCACCGTGCGCGTCGCCGGCAGTGTGATCGTGCGCCAGCGGCCGGGGACGGCGAAGGGATTCGTATTCCTCAGTCTCGAGGACGAGACCGGCATCGCCAACATCATCGTCACGCCGGGGCTGTTCGCGCGATCCCGCCTCGTCCTCGTCACCGCGCCACTCCTACTCGTTGAGGGGATTTTACAATCGCAAGACGGCGTCTTCTCGGTTCGCGCGTACCGGGTGACGCCGATGCCGGTTCGCGGAGACGCGATTCCTTCTCACGACTTCGGCTAGTCGTTGCACATTTGCCATTCGCCGCGCTCCCGGGTGGCAATGTTATTGCTTCTCCAGTTCGGTACATGGCAACCGTACGCCGCCTCCCCGTCCCCACGCGCGCCGCCGAAGACGAAGGTGTCGTCGCGCGCCTGTCCCGCCTGCTCCGTCTCGAGGTCGAGCTCGGCCTCGTCGAGGGTCGCCAGTTCATCCGCATCGTGGGCATCGCCGCGGCGGTGGCCGTGGCCTCGATCATCGCGGCGATCTCGTCACTGGTGATGCTGGTGGCGGCGGCCGTGGCGCCGCTGTTCCACGCGCGCTGGGAGCCACTGCTGATCGCCGGCGGTGTCGTCGCGCTGTCGTCACTGGCCGCGCTCGGCTGGAGCGCGTGGCGGTTGACGCACCTCTCGTGGCCGACCGAAACGCTGAAGTCCTTCGAGGAGAACTGGCGATGGCTCGCAGTCCAGCTGAGATCCAGGCTGACATTGCACTGACCCGGCGCGTGATCGAGCATCAGCTCGACGCGCTGTCGCGACGGGTGCCGAACACGCGATGGATGCCGTGGCTCGTCGGCGCCGGCGCGCTCGGTGTGGGGCTGGTGCTGTCGCGCATGCCGCTGCTGCGTATCGTGGGGCTCGGGGCCCGCGGCGTGCAAACCGCCATCGCGGTGGCCGGGACCGTGGCCGCCGTCGATCGCTTCCTCGCCACGCGCCGGCATCCGGGGGCGTGATCTGCAACCGAATGGCGACCGTCGGCAATCGCATGCGCGCCGGCCCGGCGGCCGGTCCTAGGTGATGACCACGAGCACGCGCGTCACCGACGTGCAGGGCCGGCGCCTGATCCTCGCGCATCTCGACGAGGCCGTCTGGCCCGAGGACGGGATCACCAAGAACGAGCTCCTCGATTACTACACCGAAGTCGCCGACCATCTGCTGCCCTTCATCGCCAATCGCCCGGTCAGCCTGCAGCGCGCGCCCGATCCGCTCACCGGGGAGTGCGTGTACCAGAAGACGGCGCCGCCGGGGTTGCCGAGCTGGGTGCCGACCCGCCGCGTGCGAAGCGCGCACGCCGCCCTCGGCTACGCCGACTACGTCATCGGCGGCGACCTGCCCTCGCTGCTGTACATGCTGAACCTCGGCTTCATCGCCGTGCACCCGTGGTCGTGCACGGTCGACGCTCTCGACCGTCCCGACCAGCTGCTCTTCGACCTCGACCCGACCGAGATCGCGTTCCGCGAGGTGCGCAACGCGGCGCTGCTCCTCCGCGACCTGCTGGCGCTCTTCAAGATCCGCGCGTGGGTGAAGACGTCGGGCGGTCGTGGCCTGCACGTGATGGTGCCGCTGGCGCCGATCCACAGCTTCGAGCAGGTGCGCACCGCCGCCGAGACCATCGTGCGCCTGGCCCGCACGCGCGAGCCGCGGCTGTTCACGCTCGACATGCGGCGCGCGCGGCGGCGCGGCAAGATCCTCATCGACGTGCACCGCAACCACCGCGGCGCCACGCTGATCAGTCCCTACGGCGCCCGCGAGTACGCGGGCGCCGCCGTCTCCGCGCCACTGGAGTGGCCCGAGCTCGAGCGCGCCCTCTATCCCGAGGACTTCCACATCCGCAACATGGCGGAGCGTCTGCGCCGGGTGGGCGATCCGCTGAGCTCGTTCTTCCGGCACGCGCAGTCGCTGGCCCCGCTGCTCGACACCGGACGCGCGCGACGGCTCCGACCGATGGCATAGAAGTCGCACCTTCAGGTCGCCATCCCAAGGAGGCGACCATGGACGATCGGCGACTGGAGAGCAAGAGCGGCTACGCGCAGGAGCGCGCGCAGGAGATGGCGGACCGGGCCGGGACCTACGTCCAGGAACGCGCGCGTGACGTCGGCAACCACGTGGAGCGGCTGACCGGGCGCTCGATGGACTCGTGGACCCGGGATGCCCGGCACTACGTCCGGGAGCACCCGCTGCAGGCCATCGCCCTGACGATCGGGCTTGGGTTCGTGCTCGGCAAGATCCTCGGGCGGGACTGAAGGCCGGTGATGCTAGGCCGGCTGGCCTCCGCCCTCGCTCTCGTCCTGCTCGTGGCGTCCCCGGCCGGGGCCTACCTGATCGAGGTCACCACGTCGGTCGCGGTCAGCGATGTGGACGATCAACGCGTGCTGCAGGACGCGGTCATGACGGCGGTGGACGGTGTGCTGAAGGAGGCGATCGCGTTCACCCCGACGCTGATCGTGCTGACCAACGCTACCGTCGTCGGCGATCGTTTGTACGTTCGGCTGCTGGTGGCGGACAAGGATGGCGAGCGTACGTTCGATGAACTGAACACTCCACCCGACCAGCCCGAGAACGTCGACCTGAAGATCTGAGCTGATCTGGCCGGGGGCCCCGAATGGCCCCCAGACCCCCCCGACGCTCGGGGCGCCCCGGCGAAGCCGGGGCGCCCCTCAGATTCTCGCGCTCTCGACTCCCGCGTTTCCGCCGCGCGTGTTACTGCGCTTTGCGGAGAGCTTCGATCCGGTCTCCGGTCGCGGGGTGCGTCGAGAAGAACCCGCCGCTGCTCGCGCCATCGGTCTGCATCAGCCACGTCAGGGTGTCGGCCATGGTGCTGGGCGGCAGCCCGGCCTTCTGGAGAATCTCCATGCCGTGCCGGTCGGCGGCATACTCCTCCGACTGCGTGTACTTGTTCATCACGAGCTGGCCGGCGATCGGCGCGATGGCGCCGGCCCCGGGGAAGATCTGGTCGAGGATGACCATGCCGATGTTGACGCCGGCCCCGAGGGTCTGCGCCTTGGCGACATGGCTCAGGTCGTCGTGGGCGAGCTCGTGGGCGAGCACGCCGGCGAGCTGCTTGTCGTTGGCCCGCTCCAGCAGCCCACGCGTCACGTAGAACTCGCCGCCGCCGGCGCTGGCCGCGTTGATGTGGGTGTCGTCGAGGATCCCGATCTTGACCTGGTTGAGCGGCAACGGCCGGTTCATCGCCTTGATGAGGGGCGTCATCACCTTCTGCAGCCGTTGGGCCTGCTGCCCGTCGACCGGCCGTGAGCTGGTCGCCGGCGTGCGGCTGGAGGTCGAGGTCTGCGGGGGCGAGGCCGAGCCAGAACTGCCGACGAGGTCGGCACACCCGGTGACCGTCGCGGAGAGCACGAGCGCGGCGCCGAGGGCGCCGGCGTGTCGGGTGAACCTTCCCGGCGCCCTCACGCGAGCAGCCCCAGCAGGAGATCACCACAGTAGTCGGCGCTCACCTCGGGCCGCGCGCCGCCATCGCCAAAGAAGTCGATGTACTGATCGATGCGACGCGGGTGGTCCGACTTGTACAGCAGGGTACGGGCCTTGGACGTGCGTGCTCCGGTGCTGACGGCTCTGAGGTAGGCCATGGAGATCCCTCCTCTTGATGTCGAAATTGAATCTGTCTTCCCGTGGGTGCAGCCGGTGTGCCAGGACCAACCAGCCCGAATCAGCGGCGAGTAGAAATGGGCGTGGCGGGTATTGAAATTTCTTCCCTAAGTTAGGTTGTAGGAGTTGCAGTCGCTCCAGAGGGTTTCGCAGATGACGCCGCGTCCTAATGCCCAAGACCTCGCCAGCGCGCGGATTTTCACTCTTACTCGAAGTGGCACGACACCTGCCTTGACACCTCACCAGCCCGAGGATGCGGGCGGGGAGGGTAAGCGATGGGCTCCATCAAGCACGATCTCGAAGAGCAGCGCTCGGCGCTGAGCAGCTCGATCAAGTCTCTTGGCTCCGACCGCCCCGCCGATCACGGCCGGGAGGTCGCCAAGGATCCATATGGCTCCGCTTCGCTCACGCACGACGACGAGATCGCCTTCGCCGTCGCCGATCGTCGCGCACGGCAGCTGGCCGATGTGACGCGGGCCCTCGAGGACGTCAACGCGGGGCGGTACGGGATCTGCCGCGAGTGCGGTGCGGCGATCGCCAAGGCGCGGCTCAAGGCGATGCCCTTCGCCACGCGCTGCGTCGCGTGTCAGGCGCGGTCGGAGGGACTCGACCGCGCCGCGTGAACTCCGAGCGACCTCCAACCACCGATGCACAGGGGCAGGGAGACATCCGATGACTGCGGCATTCAGAAGTGTGGCGATGGCGCTGGTGCTCGTCGTGGCCGCCGCGGCATGCCAGTCGATGACCGGCAAGAGCGCCGGTACCAACGTCGACGACGCCGGCATCACGGCCAGCGTGAAGTCGAAGCTGGTGGCCGAGAAGGCCTCCAACCTCACGCGCGTGGACGTTGACACGAACAACGGCACTGTTTACCTTAACGGCACGGTCGATTCACCAGAGCAGAAGACCCGGGCCGAGCAGCTCGCGTGGCAGGCCAAGGGCGTCAAGAGCGTCGTCAACAACCTGCAGGTTCAGAAGAAGTAGCCAGGATCGCCAGCTCTGAGCGGCAGGGGCCGCGCACGGTCCCTGCCGCATTTCGAGACCCGTCCCTTGAACGAGGGAAGACGAAAACCGTGAGTCCAAACAGACGAGACCAGATGAAGTCCGGCAAGATCCTCGTCGTCGACGACGAGCCGGCCGAGCGCGAAGGCCTCGCCCGTCTCGTCGGGCAGTGGGGCTACGAAGTGGAGACGGCCTCCTCCGGCGAGGAGGCGCTCAACCTGGTGGAGACCCAGCATCCGGCGGTGGTCGTGACCGACCTCGTGCTGCCGGAGATGGACGGTCTCACCCTGCTGCAGAAGCTCAAGGAGACCGGCCGGCCGCCGATCGTCCTGCTCGTGACCGGTCACGGCACGGTCGAGACCGCGGTGGAAGCGATGCGCCACGGCGCCTTCGACTACCTCACCAAGCCGGTGGACACCACGCGGCTGCAGGTACTGCTGGAGAAGTCGATCGAGCAGGAGTCGCTCTCGCGCGAGGTCAATCTCCTGCGACATCAGCTCCGCCAGAAGGGCAGCTTCGGCCAGATGGTGGGGCAGTCGCGCGGCATGCAGGAGGTCTATCGCTGGGTCGAGCTGGCGGGGACGAGCACCGCGCCGGTGCTGGTCTACGGTGAGAGCGGCACCGGCAAAGAGCTCGTGGCCCGCACCGTCCACGAGCTGTCGAACCGGCGCAACAAGCCGTTCGTCGCCATCAACTGCGCGGCGATCCCGGAGACACTCATCGAGAGCGAGCTGTTCGGCCACGAGCGGGGGGCGTTCACCGGCGCGACCGAGCGGCGGCTGGGCTGCTTCGAGCTCACCGACGGCGGCACGCTGTTCCTGGACGAGATCGCCGAGATGGATCCCAACACCCAGGCCAAGCTGCTGCGCGTCCTGCAGGAAGGCAGCTTCCGCCGCGTCGGCGGCGGCAAGCACGAGATCCAGGTCGACGTGCGCGTGGTGGCGGCCACCAACCAGGTTCCGACCGAGGCGATCGCCAACGGCAAGCTGCGCGAGGACCTGTTCTATCGGCTCAACGTCTTCTCGATTCACCTGCCGCCGCTGCGAGATCGCCGCGAGGACATCCCGCTGCTGGCGCGGAACTTCATCGAGGAGTTCAACCGGCAGGACAACCGCCAGGTCCGCGGGCTCTCCAGCGAGGCCGAGAAAGAGCTGGAGCGTTATCACTGGCCCGGCAACGTGCGCGAGCTGCGCAACGTCATCCAGCGGGCGGTGGTGATCAGCGGGTCGGGGCTCATCGGGACCGAGCACCTGCCCGACACGGTGCTGCGGGCGGCGGCGCCCGCGCCGGCCGCCGCCGCCGGCTCCGTCACGCCCATCCGGGAGATGGAGCGCGACATGATCCTGCGCGCGCTGGAAGAGACGGGGCAGGACAAGCGCCGCGCGGCCCAGCTGCTCGGGATCAGCCTCAAGACGCTCTACAACAAGCTCGCGAAGTACGGAATCCAGGCGGTGAAGTCGGCTCGTCTGACCTGATGTCGATCGCGGACGATACCGGCCGGCGTCCGCTGCCGCCGGACCTCGGGCGGCTGCTCCACGATCTGCGCGGTCCGCTGAACTCGCTCACGATGCACGCCGAGGTGCTCAAGCGCACGGTCCGCGACGACCGGGCGGCCGAGGACAGCCTGCGGACCCTGCTCGAGCAGCTCGGACGCCTGGCCGAGATGCTGCCGGCGGCGTTCTACGTAGCGTCGCTCGAGCTGGGTTCGTCGACGATGGTGGACCTCGGCGCGGCGGCGGGGGCGGCCCAGCAGGCGGCTGGCGGAGTCGTGCAGCTCGCGCCGGGGCGGTGGCCGTCGGTCGCCGGCGACGCGGCGCTACTCACGGAAGCCCTCGCCCAGCTCTTTCGCAACGCGGTGGAAGCGACCGCGGCCGCCGGTCGTACGCAGCCGCCGCGAGTGAGCGTCGCGGTCGATGCCGACTCGACGCGCGTGAGCGTCCGCGACTGGGGCCCCGGACTACACACCACGAACCCCAAGCTCCTCATCCGCCTGCTGCACTCGACCAAGCCCGGCCACCGCGGGCTCGGCCTCGTCACCGTCGAGCGCATCGCGCGCCTGCACGGCGGCAGCGTGGACTTCGAGTCGCCGGGTGAGGGGACCGTCGTGACGTTGGCGCTTCCGACGAACCGAGCCTAGCGCCGACTACGAGGCGAGCAGCTGCAGCGTCGGCTCGCGATCGGGCGCGCGCCAGGCGACGTCGGGGAGCGCGAGGACGGCCAGCTCCGGCGCGCGCTCGAGATGATCCAGGTCGGCTTGCGGCATGCACTCGTAGATCGCCTCGCACAGCAGCGATTCCTCCGGGCGGCCGAAGACGTCCTCCAGCGGCTCCAGCGCCTCCAGCACTTCGGGCAGCTGACGCTCGGCAAGAGCCAGCAGCGTGGCGGCCCGAGCGACGAAGATCGAGGTGCTCATGAGGGCGTGACCGTCGAAGAGCCGCCGGCGCTCGGCCGGCGAGGCGTCGTCGACGAAGTGCTTCACGGTGCGCACCGCCAGCGCTTCCAGCCCCTCGACCGGCGCCCCCGGCTCGATCCAGCCGTCGGCGACGGGCGCGTACGGCTGGGCGCCGATGAGGATTGGCACGTCCGGTCGCACCGCCACCGCCCACACGGCGCGGCTGACGTAGCGCAGGAACCGCGCATCGTGGTCGACGCGCTGCGCGACGGGCAGGACCACCACCGTGGCCGCGGGATCCTGGCGCACGATCTTCAGCAGCGGCAGCAGGACCTCGGCGGCGCGACCACGATAGACGGGTTGCACGACGCGGGGGCCGCGCGGCAGGGCGGCGAGCTCGCGCTCCCATGCCGCCGCGCGCTGCCGCGTGACGACCGTCATCATCTGGCCGGCCGCCGCCAACCGGCTCGCACGCTCGAGCGCGCGCTGCGCGCGGGGCGGCGGGGCGGTCGCCGTCACACCGAGCGGCCCGCGCACCGGGCGGTGCCGCTGGGGCCGATGCCCGCGCCCTGGCGCCGGAGGGGCGTCGCCCGTGAGCACGATCGCCCACACGTGAGGGGACACGGTGTCGTGCTGGACGTCGAGCTGCTGAATGAACGGGACGCGCGCGACCATTTGAGGTACCCTCCGTCGGCGGTAGCGCCTGATCGGTTGACGAGGGTCCTCATGTGCAGCGGACGTGCCACGCGCGTGGGCCTGCAAATTCGCACGCCGACATAGAGCGCACTGGTCGGTGTTGCAAAACCTGCAAACCGGCGGGGGCGCTGCTGTAACGTTTACAGGGCAATGGGGAGGCTGACGTGTTCGACCTCAAGGGCAGGGTGGCCATCGTCACGGGCGGCAACGGCGGTATCGGTCTGGGAATGGCGCGCGGCCTCGCCGCCGCCGGTGCGCGTGTCGTCATCGCGGCACGCAACGCCGACAAGTCGCGAGCGGCGGTGGACGACCTGACCGGTCGCGGGGGACAAGCTCATGCCGTCACGACCGACGTCGCCGACGAGCGGTCGGTGGCGCACCTCGTCGACGGGACGCTCGAGCGGTGCGGTCGTCTCGACATCCTCGTGAACAACGCCGGTATCAACATCCGGAAGCCGGTGCAGGAGCTCGCGCTCGACGAGTGGCACCGTGTGCTGGACACCAACCTGACGTCCGCGTTCCTGTGCTCCAAGGCCGCCTATCCGGCGTTCAAGGCGGCCGGCGGCGGCAAGATCATCAACATCGGCTCGATGATGTCGATCTTCGGCGCGGCCTTCGCGCCGGCGTATGGCTCCAGCAAGGGCGGGATCGTGCAGCTCACCCGGTCGATGGCGGTGGCGTGGGCCCGCGACAACATCCAGGTCAACGCGGTGCTCCCGGGCTGGATCGACACCGAGCTGACCCAGAACGCCCGTCGCGAGGTCTCCGGACTGAACGACTCCGTGCTGCGCCGTACGCCGGCGGCGCGCTGGGGCGGGATCGACGATATGGCCGGCGTGGCGGTGTTCCTGGCCGCGCCGGCGTCCGATTTCATCACCGGCACCGCGATTCCGGTCGATGGGGGGTTCAGCGTTCAGGGCTGAGGCCCCAATCCATAGCGTATTTTTTTGGTCGTGGGGGCACCGCTTGCTAGGATGCGCCCATGACTTTGCAAAAGATCGCCACCGCGCTCGTCGTGTCCGTGTTGTTGACCGCCTGCGCGAGCAATCCGCCGCGCGCCGTCCGCAGTGAGTTCGAAGACATCCCGGTGCCCAAGGGACTCTCCTATCAGCAGGACGAGTCCACCATCAT
>Ga0134124_10000623_pt1 | contig 28469 bp, 8 predicted proteins | sample KB304_FD_96880 | JGI IMG/M metagenome (GOLD analysis project Ga0134124, IMG submission 96880) | Terrestrial soil microbial communities without Nitrogen fertilizer from Kellogg Biological Station, Michigan, USA - KB3-0-4 | ecosystem: Environmental > Terrestrial > Soil > Unclassified ... | reverse complement strand
GAGACAGGGAGATACTCACGAAGAGCGGAAGTTTGCCGTATGTTGTCATGACGATGTTCAGCCAGTAAAAGACAGCGGCATAGGCGGTAAACCCGGCAATAAACCCGAGCTTGAATGTTTCCTTTGGAGGCTTGTCGTATATTGCTATGAGGAGCGGAACGAAAGCTATCCAGGCAAGGATGGAAAAGGAAGGGCTCGGATACGAAAGTGCCAGCATGGCACCAGATATAACAGCAAGGGAAGCGGGTCTGATCCGGCTCAGGAACTGGAGTCGTACAGGCATCAATCGAGCACCGATTCAGGCTGTTCTTCACCCTTGCGCTCGGCGCGGATCTTTCCGATCCGCCTTTCTCCGGCAGAGAGCACCGTTAGAAGTATGCCGTCTACGAAGGCGGTATCTCCGATTCTGGGTATCCGGCCGAGAAGATAGAAGACAAGCCCTCCGACCGTGTCAAATTTTTCCCGCTCGACAACGATATTGAAATACTCTTCAAACTCCTCGATAGGGAGCATTGCATCCACGACCGCGCTGCCGTCCGGTTCCGGATGAAGAAGCTCTTCCTCGATGTCATACTCATCCTGGATATCACCTACTATCTGCTCAAGAAGGTCTTCGATCGTGATGAGGCCTGAAGTACCGCCGTATTCGTCAATGACTATCGCGATGTGGACGCGCCTTTTCTTGAACTCCGAAAGCAGCTCTTCAAGATTCTTTGTCTCAGGTACATAGAACGGCGGTCGGGCGATTTTCCGTACATCCAGCTCAGGAGAGTCCTCACCCCAGAATTTTAGCAGGTCTTTTGCATACAGGACGCCGGTTATATTATCTACAGTACCTTCGAACACCGGTATTCTCGAATGTCCGCAATTATTTATGGTACCGAGAAGGTCATCTACGGAAGCATCAGCAGAGACACAGGCCATATCCGTACGGGGTATCATGACCTCCCTGACCACGGTCTCACCCAAAGCGAAGATCGCCCGTATCATCCCGCTCTCTTCTTCGTTAATAAGGCCCTCTTCTTCACTGGCCTCTACCAGTTCATGGAGCTCCTCTTCGGTGACCCGTTTGCGCCCGTTAAAAAGCCTGGAAATCATGGACAGGATACCAGGTCTCTTATGAATGGAGTCGTTATCCAATTGAATCTTTACCCCCCGAAAATAATCTCAACTGAAGAACCTGATGAGCTGCGTCACCAGAAGCGTAATGGCAGTACCGGCGACCGCACCGAAGATTACCTCGCGCTGGTTATGAATCTTCATCAGGAGCCGCGAATGACTTACCATTACGGCTAAACCGAATGTCATCAGCGAAGTAAGAGGATCCAGAGTGTTGAGGGTCACCAGAGTGGCGATAGAAAACGCCACTGCAGCATGACCGCTGATGAAACCGCCATGAAGATACGACCCCCTGCCTGAGAGGGCTTTCAGCATTACTGTGGCGATTATCACGGCAAGAAGAGAGACAAGCGCGGCCATTTCAGTCGGGGAACCGATCACGGCAAGAAACTCCTTGTACTTCGGGAATAAATAGTTCGAGAGAATAAGATACCCGGTTACCAGGGCACCGACCACCGAGAGAAGTACACTCCCGGCTGCTACATCCTTTGCAATCTTCGCCATCGGATGGAATTCGGTCGTTATCATATCGACGACAACCTCTACAGCAGTATTGATGAGTTCTGCAAACAGAACGAAAGAGATCGAAAGAGCGAGAAGTATGAACTCTACCGGGGTGACTTTCAGGAAGAGGGAAGCAATCAGTACGGCCAGCGCCGTGAGAAAATGATTCCTCATGTGCTTCTGGGTGCCGGCAGCATAGAGCACGCCGTCAATCGCACAATTAAGAGAGTCTATGAAGCGGGACGGTTTCATTAATCCTTCAATTCCTTCTGTGTTCAGTTTACTACGTGACGATGAAAGCCGTATCGAACGGAAACAGTCGGGGCTCATCGCCGTTATTCAGCTGAAACCTGGATGCGGCAACTCTGCAGAAGCAGAGCGTTGCAGCCAGACAGCTTTTTTCCGTCATGGATTCAAGAAACCTTCGGTCCTAAGGAGCTCAATGATCTCCCTTTCCTTCGCCTCCATCCGCCTGGCTTCCTTCTCCCCGGAGCGTTCATGGTCATACCCAATAAGGTGAAGTATCCCGTGAAGCATCAAGAAGACGATCCTTTCATAAACAGGGATCCCACCCTCTTCTGCTTCACGCGCCGCTGTATCGGCGGAAATCACTACATCTCCGAGCATGGACGGGTTCAGGTGAGAGAACTCACCCTCCTGCATGGAAAAGGAGATGACATTGGTCGGGCGGTCCTTCTGGAGATACTCGCGATTCAGGATCCGGATGGATTTGTCACCGACTATCGAAACGGACAGCTCGCTAGAAGTACATTCCAAGACGCTTAAGATCCTCGCTGCTGCTCCCCTTAGACTCTTCACTCCCAGCTTCTGCCGTCTTTGACGGTTCATGATCGCTATGTTCAACTTCTTTCTTGCCTCCTGTAGCTTTCTCCTTGAATGCCGGCTGGGGATAATCAATCCGGTGATGATGGATGCCGGCGAGGATCTGATTGAAGCTCCATGCAATCTGGTGCAGATTTTTCAGAGTCAGTTCGCACTCATCAAGCTGGCCGTCAATAAAGATGTTATTGATGATCTTCTGAACAAGGCCCTGTATCCTTGCGGGAGTGGCATCCACAAGTGTTCTTGAAGCAGCTTCGACATTATCGGCAAGAAGAACGAGACCGGCCTCTCTGGTCTGGGGCTTTGGACCTGGGTAACGGAAATCGTGCTCGCTGATTACCTGCCCCGGAGTAGCCTGTTCAAGGGCTTTCTGATGAAAATACTTGATCAGGGCCGTGCCGTGGGACTGCCGTATGATATCGGTGATCGGATGTCCAAGCCTGTGCTGCTTCGCCAGCTCGGCTCCTTCCTTTACATGGGTGGTAAGTATGAGAGCACTCATGCTCGGAGAGAGTTTGTCGTGACGGTTTTCCCCGACGCTCTGATTCTCGATGAAGTACTGGGCTTTGCTTATCTTTCCAATATCGTGATAGTAGGCAGCAACCCTGGCCAGTAGAGGGTTTGCGTTAATCGCCTCTGCAGCAGCCTCAACAAGATTTCCGACTACCACGCTGTGATGATAGGTCCCCGGAGCCTTGACCATGAGTTCACGCAGAATCGGAGAGTTCATGTTGGTAAGTTCGATAAGCTTGATATCGGTTGTGTACTGGAAAAGGTTCTCAAGGAGCGGAATTGCCCCTGATGCCAGAACAGACGATGCAATACCGCCTGCAAAGGAAAAGACCAGAACATACACGGTCTGAACTGACAATAATGACTGGTGGAACAGCTGAAAGGAAAGAGCTATAGCCATATTTACGACACTTACTTTAAGCCCTGCCGTAAAGATCGTACTCCTGCTGTCGCAATGCCTTACCCCGTGAGCACCTATGATACTCCCGATCATGGAATAGAAAACAACCGGAAGACTTCCATAAAGGAGGCCGGCCAATGGGGCCGTTATAGCTGCATAGACGAGAGCAACTTCAGAGTTGACAAAGATTCTGACCATTATTGCCGTAGCAGCAAAAGGAAACAGGAAGAGATAATCAGATGTATCTATTGAAGGAAACGCCCCGGTTAGTGAAGGGGTTATGGAATAGAGTGTCCTCAGGAGGAGAAAATGGCCGACAGTCAGGATCAGGAGCAGAAGGATGTCCTTGTTTGAAGGCCTGAATTTACGGATATTCTTTAGCGCAAACCGGTATGGAAAGTAGAGGAGTACCAGGACTATCCCCATCAGCCCTGCAGCAGCAGTCAGATGGCTAACCCAGGAGGCTTCAGATGCGATTCCGGATAGCTTCATCTCCTGTTCTGGAGTTATCCTGTCGCCATTACGCGCTATCATCTCCCCGCGTTTGATTTGTATAAGAACAGGGTTGACCGCTCCCCTTGCCGAGGCTTTCATCTCGTCAGTTCTGTCACGGTTCAGGGTCAGATTCGGCTTCAGCATTCTCGATATGACCGCTTTTACCGAGGCTGATGCGGTTGCCGAATCAGAAGAGACGAATTTCATGCCGAGCAGCTGTCTCTTTGCATGCTCGAAATCTACAGGATCGGATGATAGCGTGTCATTAAGCTTGGTGCCATCCATCCTGTAGATGCAGATCCCGCTTAACTGTTCAGAGAGAAAATTTCCTGTATTTGCTACGACAGGTGACCTGTAAATTTTCTGCAGAGAGTGTTCGATATCGTGGAGGAACCGGGTATCTGATTGAAGTTTTGAAAACGACATGAGTTCCGACGGAGTGACATCTACACCCAGGAGCGATGAAAACTCGTTTCTTATTGATTCGCGTTCGGTCTCAAAACGCTTTACATTGGTATTTTCAAGTAATGTAAATCCTTTGCGGAGCCGCGCATTAAGATCTTCGTGAAAATTGTCGTTGAACTCATAAACCAGAGGAACCTTGGCAACTGCTTCAGACTGCTTTTCGGCGGTCAGTTTTTTATCTTCGATAAGGTAGTCACGACCTGCGCGAACGTCTGAAACGGCAACTTCACCGGCCCGGTAAAGCCTCGAAGGAGCGTCCTGCTGAGGTGTTATTGCAAAGGTAAGAATGAGAGTGGTCAGGAAGAGCAGAATAAAGCGGTCACGCTTTTCCGTCTTTTGAGAGGTGAACCGCTGAACCAGGCCATCCTGCATCTGGCGCCAGAGCAATGGCAAAGCCTTTATGCCGGGGGTATCGTTTTTACTGCCTGAGGAAGGCATCGATCATTCAACTCGGAACAACGAAAGATTATTTATATCAAAGAATGACTATAGTCTCATGGGCTGAAATAAGTCAACAATTCACTAATTTTTTGTGACCGAACAGCAGGTGAAACTTCTTCCATTTTTTCCACTCTGTTGGTATAAGGATTCAATAATAATTCAGTTCCGGCACTGTCCACTGGGCAGAATTCAAACCGGATGAAGGGGGCGACAGATGAGTCAGATTACGGATATTTATGCGCGGGAGATTCTCGACTCCAGAGGGAATCCTACGCTCGAAGTAGAAGTTTTTACTGAGTCGGGAGTGATGGGAAGAGCGGCAGTGCCTTCAGGAGCCTCGACCGGTGAGCGTGAAGCCCTTGAACTCAGGGATGGCGATAAATCCAGGTATCTGGGCAAAGGTGTTCGTAAAGCAGTGGACAATGTTAACGAGATAATTGCCGAAGAGGTGGTAGGCATGGAAATCACCGATCAGATCGGCATCGACCGCAAGATGCTCGAGATCGACGGGACCGAGTACAAGAGCAAACTCGGGGCCAATGCGATCCTCGGGGTATCACTTGCCGTTGCGAAAGCCGCCGCTGAAGAAGTCGGCCTGCCGCTTTACCAGTACATCGGCGGCTGCAACGCCAAGGAGCTTCCGCTTCCCATGATGAACATCATTAACGGTGGTGCGCATGCCGACAACAATGTCGATATACAGGAGTTCATGATCATGCCGGTAGGGGCAGAGTCGTTTGCCGAAGCACTCCGTATGGGCGCCGAGATATTCCATGCCCTTAAGGGTGTACTCAAATCCAAAGGATACAATACTGCGGTAGGCGATGAAGGCGGCTTTGCCCCCAACCTCAAATCCAACGAAGAAGCGCTGGAAGTAATCATGGAAGCGATTGTCAAGGCCGGATACAAGCCGGGCGATGACGTCCTCCTGGCGCTCGACGTTGCTTCGTCCGAACTCTTCAAGGATGGCATATACACCCTGGAGAACGAAAAAGAGTCGAAGAAGAGCCCTGTACAGATGGTCGATTTCTACGAAAATCTGGTCAACAAATACCCGATCATCTCTATCGAAGACGGCATGGCTGAAAACGACTGGGACGGCTGGAAGCTTCTCACAGACCGCCTCGGCAAGCGAATTCAGATCGTTGGTGACGACCTGTTCGTAACCAATCCGAAAATCCTCAAAGAGGGGATTCAGAAGGGGATCGCCAACTCCATCCTGGTAAAACTCAATCAGATCGGCACTTTGACGGAAACACTGGACGCCATCGAAATGGCCAAGCGTGCCGGCTACACCTGCGTCATATCGCACCGCTCCGGAGAAACCGAAGACACCACCCTCGCCGACCTGGCGGTGGCTGTCAACGCCGGGCAGATAAAAACCGGCTCGCTCTGCCGCACCGATCGTGTGGCCAAATACAACCAGCTCCTACGCATCGAGGACGAGCTCGACACCACCGCCCTCTTCCGCGGCAAGGATGTTTTCTACAACATCAAGAAATAGACGTCATATTCATGGAAAGCAAAAAAGCCCGGCATATTACCGCCGGGCTTTTTTTGTCTTCAGCTCAGCAAAAAGGCGGAACCATGAGTCGCTCCCCTTCCCCTTGCTTGGAGGTCTACATCATTACTCCGGATGAACCCGGCCCGTATACCCTCCTTGCCCGCCGCTCTCCACACAACAATTGTCCACGGGCACGCAAGCAGGCATCGTAACACTGTTGCTGGTCGCGAAACCGGAATAGCTGTTGCTCTGGCCATTCGCATTGCCGTGGAAGGTACGCAGTCTGTACTGATAGCTCTTGAAGGGCTCCAGGCCTATGGTGTCGATGTACGACGTATTCGTCGAGCTGCCGGCGATCGGACCAATCCAGTCCGTTGTAAACCACCTGCCGTCTCTCCCCATTACCTGGATTTCGTAACCGTCCTCGTCGGTGGCCTGGTCGGACCAATCAAGTCTTACCTTGAAGCAATTGAGAGGTGCCGCGATCATCGGTGTCGATGCCCCCCTAGTATAACCGGGACCCTGGGGAGGTGCTGTAACGGTCTCAACGCAGGCGTAGTTTGCCGCAGGATCAGTGTCCCAGCCGTTGCTGGCGCCGCACGAACCAGGGGAGGATTTGGTCGCTTTTATACCGAAGCAGTACTTCGTTGAGGCCGTCAGGCCAGTCACGACTGTTGATGCAGCAGAGCCGGGCGCTATGGCTGTTCCGTCGGATGCTCCGTTCGGGTAGACCGCCGGCGTACAGCTTGTGCCCGCTGTAACCTGGCAATATCCCACTTTGAACCCGGTCTGATCGGCAGCAGGATTACCGGGCGGCAACACCAGGTTGCCGGGCAGCTGCCAGCCGAGATCGATGATGCCCGGATTGGCATTGCGGGGAGTCGCCGTCAGCGCACCGGGTTTAACCCAATTGGGAGTCTGTATCGGGAAAACCGTGACGCTGTAACTCTCCTGTCCTGTGGGTGGCCAGGTATAGTCAAAAGAAAAACCGCCGGACTGGATCTCTGTTCCGATCGAGGAGAAGGTCGGCATCGGCGAGACATATCTCCGAACGCGCACCCAGTCCCACTCGGCGGAATAGGTTATCCCAGGGTCCCACCAATTATCGTAGCGTTCCCCAAGGGAAATCGATTTTGCCGAGGGGCTGTTGATGCCGGAAATATTCACGGCATTCGCTATCTGCGTCGGTTGATTCTTCAGGTCAGGATTATCGGCATCGTACAGACTGAAACTTGCATTGCCGGCATCTATACTGGCTACTGAATAGATGTAGTTCTTGCCGGCGACGGGTGCCGGCCAGCTGCTGATGACGTTCGCAATGCCATTGGTGGTCTTGTTGTACCAGTCGTAGAAGTTCTGGAAATGAGTCAGGATCCCTATATTTTCGGCACTGTTGAAGTCCCTGAAGAATCCGGCATTGGTAAAAGCGGAACAGTCAACACCACAACCGCCGGAGTTAGGCAAGGTCGAATTCGTCCTTGACTTGACATCCAGGATCACCCCTGGAGAAAAGGTCGCCAGTGAGGTTACTTTTCCTTGGGGCTTCGTGCCTTTCAACTGGCCGCCGGTCAGACTGAAACCGTGATCAGTCCCGTAAGAACTTGATACGGACCATCGACTTGCAAAGGCTGGATCGCTTATGCCGCTGTAATTGAAGTCATCGAAATATTCAAAGGTCTTGGCGCCGCTGCTGCCGGATGATGCAGCGTCATTACCGTAATACATCCAGATATTATTCTTGTTTCCAGTCTTTATCCAGACCGTGGCGCTCCCATCAGGCCACTTCTTGTCAAACCAGTGAGGCAGCTCGACTTTGGAGGTCTCGTCATAAAAGCGGAGGTCGGCGAGATCGGGCTGTTTCATCTGGGCCACATTGTCCTTGGGAATCAACAGGGGGACCTGGACATTGGCTGCGAAATCCGAAATCACCACTGGCGCTTTTCTCGTCCATTTGCCTTCGGTATTGCTATTGGAAATATTGGAAAGCCCCTGGCTGAATGGAGAAATGCGATAGCCGTAGTAGGACGCATTACAGGCTGAGGTGTCGGACCAGGTAGTGGCGCCGGCACTGCTATATCCCACCGTCGTGAAACTGTCGGTGCAGCTGTTTCGGCCGGCACTGGCAGTGCACCTGTCGATCCGCACCCCTTTGTCGGTCACGGATTGGTCGGTCCAGGCAAGGTCGATCCGGGTTGTATTGGCGGGGGTAGCCGTCAGATTGACTGGCGCTGCCACGGCAAGGGTTGCCTGGGCGATATTGGAATACTCCCCGGTCCACCCGCCGTTGCATGAATTGAGCGCTGTCCTGAAAGATTTGACGCGGTATTTATACGTGGTTCCGACGGGTCTCAGGCCCGCGTCGCTGTACGTGGTAACCCGGCCGAGCATTACAGGGAAGCCTGCATCGAGGGTGGTGAAATCGCAGTTAGCGCCGATGCAGCGCTCAAGAGTATAACCTGTAGGGTCTGGTGTCTGGTCGGAAATGACAAGATTGATCTGGGCTTCGGAAACGCTGGTTGCTGTCAGAGCAACGGGGTTTCTGACCAGCTTGATGTCGTCGAACCAGACCGTATCCGTACCTGCAATGCCGGTATCGTCCCTGTCGATACCGCAGAGAATGGCAAGGTTGGCCCCGTCAGTTGAGGCTTTGAGAGTAATCGGGAGGTTGAACGAATGCCACAAGTTATCGTTAGCGGTTGAGATATTGGATGGCTGCCAGAAGGCGTTGTAGAGGCGCCAGACACCGCTTGCCGGAGATGCTCCATACCACATTCTGTACATTGAACCATCAAACATTACGCCTGGAACGTAAGTGGACGTAGAGTCTCCATTGGCAGCTGTGAATCCAATCGGAATACGTCCCCAGGTGCCGGCGGTGTCCGAGGGAGATTGAGCGTTGTTGTTCTGTTTGGTCCAGTTCAGGCCATCAGTCGAGGTAGCGTAAAAGACGCGCCATTTTGCCCCGTCGTACCCCGAGTACCACATCTTGTAAGCAGAAGTCTGTGGGTCCCTGTAGACACCCCCCGATAATACACCGCTGCTGTCACCTTTGCCCGCGCTGCCTAGAGGTATCTGGCCGGTACTGTCATTCGGGGTTACTAAAGCATCCCTGGTTCCTGAAGGTTTAGTGTTGTTATATTTGGTCCAGTTTATCCCATCCAACGATGTGGCATAGAAGATACGGTTGGCGGGGCTAGCGCTGTCATCCACGCCCGTGTACCACATCTTGAAAGAATTCTTGCCCTCCTGGATCACCATCGGGCCGAACATACGTGCGCTGTCGCCTTTGCCGGCACTGGGACTCCCGAGTAGTACCTGCCCACTGTTATCGTTCGGAGTAAAACCGGCATCCTGGTAGACGGATAGCTTAGCGTTATTCTGTTTGGTCCACTTCAAGCCGTCAGGCGATGTTGCGTAAAATATGGTCCAGATCGATGAGTTGTAAGCACCCGAATACCACATCTTATAGCGGTAACTCGGATTGGTCTCGTAATTATCCTTGATGACTGTTGTAGGATAAGTATGAAGACTGTCCCCTGTTCCATTACTTCCGAGAGGAATGCTGCCGTTTGTCGATATTGTACCTCCAGAAACGGGTGGATTGTCAATAACACCTGGCGTTGAATTATCTACTTTTGTCCAGGTCAGGCCATCGGGAGACGTGGCGTAATTGATGCGCCAGCTGGTGCCATCATTAGCTGCATACCACATCTTGTAGATCCCGTTATCCAGGATAACGCTGGTTCCAAGAACATTATTTTTGTCATCGCCCGGCGCCACGCCTAGAGGAATCTGGCCATTAATCCCGGTGGTATTGGAATTGGCAGGAGTCGTGTTGTCGTTCTTTGTCCAGATAATCATTTTGGAGTCGGAGACAACATCGTATTCGGGCGAGACTGACCCGGGATTGTACAATAGTGCGTCATTGGTCGCCAGGCGGCAGAAGGCATAACCGTTGGTCAGATTTGCCTTGATATTGCCGCTCAGTGTATAGGCTACGCCCGGCGAAAGTTGCGCCAGCGGCTGTGTTATATAATCCATGGTATTTGTCCCCAAACTGCTCGAAATCTTCAAGCTCTTGGTTCCTGTAACCGAGGCTGTTGTATCGATGACGGCAGACGCTGCGCCACCGGCTGTCCAGAGCGTCCCGACGGAGTTTGCCTCAAATCCCGAATCCGCCACATGGCTCTCATCCGGCACCAGCTGCACCATATCAAACCAGGCATAGCCGGTCGGGTTTCCAGTTGCATTGGCATTGGCGAAACAGCGGACATAGACGGACGAATAGTTGCTGGGAATTATTACGGTCTCCTCCTTGTAGGTCCAGTCGCTGCTGGTGGACAGGGAGATTCCGGGCGAGTCTATGATGTTGGTGTTGGCGTTTGAGTAAACATCACACTGCGCCATACCTGCTGTCCAGTTTTTGGTTTTGATATACCCGGAGAGTTTGTAATGCATGCCTGGTATGACGCTAACCAGCTGTTTGCGGCCAAGTGTTACGTGGGCTGTGGTTGCGTCCAGCATGAGGCTCTGACCGCCGCTGTATGCCGTCGAAGAGTCGAAACCAGCATTGGCCATTGTTCCGACAGCCGTGTTCCAAGGTGTGGATGATGAATCATTTTTTTCAAAATCAGGGTCGCTGACAACCGGCCCGGTCAGCTGAACGTCATCGAACCAGGACGTTCCAGCTCCCCAATTCCACTTGTTATAACAGCGGACATTAACCGATGTTATGCCGCTCGGGATAGTAATGGTTGCTTCCCTGTAAGTCCAGTCGCTGTTGATGGCGTTGGTGTATATACTATCTGCGGGATTAGAGCTTAGATCGCAAATGGCAAACTTGGCTCCATCTAACCCCGCGGTTTTTATATAACCGGAAAGCTTGTATCTGGCGCCTGGAATCACATTGACCTGTTTCATGGTTCCTTTTGCGTAACTGCCGGGATCCACCCTGAGACTCTTATTTCCGCTGTATGACGTGGTATTGTCGCTTGCCCCCCAATCCCCTAGATCCAGCGCAGCCCACAATCCGCTTTCAAAACTCGAATTCGCGAGAATGTTTCCAACCTTCGGTGCAATTACTGTGTTGGAATAGCCGCTGACCCAGGTCGGCGCGGGTGATAAAACCTGATTCTCCACCACCGCGACCGGCTCAGGACTGGCGTATTTGCGGACACGCACCCAGTCTATAAGAACAGGCGAAATATTCATTTGTTCATCTCCGGGATTTGCACCTCTCGGATATCCCAGATAAACATAAGCTGGACGATCCTGGCTCCAGGAGCGGTTCATCGTAGTTGTATCGACAATTGTCTGATAATCAGCTGATTTGTTGAACGCGCTTATGCTGCCGAACCCGGCGAAGCTAACACCCGTGATCATGCCGGTATTTATGGCAACATGTGTGGCGCTATTAGCCGGAACGTTTACAGGATTGGCGATATTGAATGAATTATCCGAACCGTCGCCTGCGTAAGATTGGAGGGATGTCGTATTGTTGCTTGTGTTGACGATCCGGATATCGGCAAGAGAGTTGAAATTCGCATTACCTGCGGCGCATGATGTCGCATCCGCTACCCTTATTCCTGATGGATTGCCACCTGCAAATGAGCTCCATTGGCTCTTCATTTCAAAGATGCGGTCCTTGACCGAGGCGGCTATGGGAACGTTGCAGTAGACGGAGCCCTTTGTTACGGTCAAAACGCCGTCGTTAGAGTTATCGAGGCTGTAACCGTCGGAGGGGATGGCATCGGTTGCGGTCCATCTGCTGTTCAACGCCGTGCCGGTAAAGCCGTCAAAGAATTCAAAGACGTTGGCGGCGTTTGGCTTGACCGCCGAAAGAACGCTGCCGCTAAACAGGGAAATAGTGCCATTTGCCCCGGTCTTGAACCAGACGACAGCAGTTCCGTTCGCCAATACGCTCTCCACCCAGTAGGGCAGATTGACACCGGCGACTTCATCGTAATAGCTGAGATCGTTTATCTGGGCTGCCGTCCTGCCGTTTACAATACTGGCAGGAAGGATGACCCTGGTCTGGAAATTCGGCTGGAAGTTGGTAATCGGGACCCGCCACTTCTGCCAGTTGGGGCTGGAAAGTGTGGGGACTGATATGGACGTCTCCGAGCCAATCGTGCCGGATGACACGGCCTTGTGCGAGGCGATCTCTGCATCGTTCAAGGCGCGGTTGTAGATGCGTACCTCGTCGATCATTCCGCTGAAATACCTTCTATGATAGGTCGGATCGTCAAAATTGGTCGCGCCGATGGTGACAGGATCTGTATCCATGCCGATCGCAACTGGTGTAGCCGTTGTATCGTAAGCCGAGTTGTGGACGCCATCGATTATAATTGAGACCGTACCTGTTGCAGCGTCATAACGGCCTGCATAATGATGCCAGTTATTGTCGTTAATTTGGGGAGAGCCCGAGGTTGACAACGTGGTAGTAGCGTTACCCACCGAGAACATAAGTGTGCCGGCTGCATTCGTATGGAGTGCATAAAGGTTTTTCTGGAGACCGCCTGCATCAAACTTGTTCACTATCCGCATGGCAGTAGAAGAAGGCGTAGCCCCGCTGTATTTAGCCCAGGCTTCAACGGTTATCGATCCGTTGGTGTTTACCAGCGAATTGGCTGTGATCGGGACGCTTATGTAATTGCTCGTACCGTTCAAGGACAAGCCGTTGCCGATCTTCCCTGAAACGATGCCGTTGGGTCCTGAAAAACTGCCGTTCAGGTTACCGCTTAGATTGTTGCCGCTCAAGTCCGCAGTCGAAGCGGGAAACTGCGCTGTCTCCTCGAAAGGCCAGTACCCGACCAAACCGCTCCCGAACACTGCAACTCTCGCGTCACTATTGCTGATGGTCGATGCGCTGCTGTTGCCGTAATACATAACTATGTTGTTGGAGGCGCTGCCGCCGGCTTTTATCCAGACAATTGCGCTCGCAGGGGAGCCGCTTGTGTCCGATTCTATCCAGTAGGGGAGTTCACTTTGTGCCGTCTCGTCGTAAAATCGGATGTCGGAGAAATCAACCTTCATGTTGCTGCTGTGATTCACAACCAACCTTACCGGAGCATTCGGCTGATAATTTGGGATATCGACAGAGGCCTTCTTCGTCCACACGGTTGGGCTTATCAGGTAGGTCTCAGCGGAATCAAGCGTGCCTACCGGTTCTGGTGATGCGTATGGCCGGACACGTACCCAGTCTACGCTCATTGGGTAAATTGCTGTCGCTGCTGCATTATGGCCCCAGACATGGCCCAGGAATATGTAGGGCGCTGCCGGGCCTGACGGGTTCCAGACGCCGCCGGGAAAATTCGTTACGGCAGGGAGATACTGAAGTGTATAGGTAGCGGGATCTTTGCTATAAACATTAAGATGAGTGGCATCCTGGTACTCAACTCCACCGATTCTGTCAGTACCGGTAATATTAGCGTCGCTATTGGCCGGCATACCGGTATTGGGATTCAGGAAAGCCGTTGACAGGGTCCATCCTGTACCAGCTCCCCCACCCGAACCATCACCAGCCACAAATTGCAACCCACCGCCTAAACGGATATCGGCATGGGCATAAGTGGTACCGGTAGGGCTGCCATTTCCTCCATAAGTATCCCAGGAATTGCAGACCGACAGGCCGCCAACACCTGAAGGAGTATTGGTCCAGTTGTTTTTCATCTCGAACACTTTTCCGACCGGGGTGGCAAGGTCGCCAATAGTGGTCAGACTGTAAACTGAGCCCGATGTCACATTGAGCCTGCCGCCGCTTACCGTTGCAGACCCGCCGGAAGAGACTCCCCATTTGCTGCTGTCAAGGGTGGACCCGTTGAAGTCGTCGTAGAAATCAAACATGTCTTTAGGATTGCTGTCGGACGCGACGCTGCTGTTGCCGAAATACATTTTTATATTATTGACGGGATTATTGATGGTCTTTACCCAGACAACGGCACTCACTCCGGATATATAGCTTTCAATCCAGTACTGGAGTGAAACAGGGGTCCCGGTCTCGTCCCAGAAGCGGATATCGGAAAAATCGTCCTTCATGCTGGCATGTCCAGCTTTGATGACGTTCACTCTGGTTGTAAAATTCGGCCGGTAGTTGGGGATGATCACAGCCGCCTTGGTTGTCCAGACGCCGGGGACGCTGTAGCTGCCATCAGTGAAAAAGCTGCCTTCATTGTACGCCTTGACCCGATAGGTGTAGGTCTCGCCCTGGCACACGGTGTCATCGGCTACTGGTATCTGCAGCTGCTTATTGCTCTCAATCTTCAGGTTCTTGAGCGTAACAAAAGGATCGGTCGTGTATGGGGTTATAGTGCCCAATTTGAAATTTGAACTGCCGGATTTTTTCTTTGCCGGAACCGGCTGGTTGAAGATTACCTGTTGCCCATTCACATACGCATTGAATACGCCGCCACTTTTCACGCCACGGACATGAAACCAGGCGCCGATATCGAAAGCCGAAGCATTAGTATCCTTGCCCAGCATGATGTTGGTTATGGCATTGGTTACGTCGTCGGTGTAGGACCACTGTATTTTCCCCACGTCTGTCGATGCCAGGCGCGGGCTTGGATAGGCGTAGCTGTTCTGTGAATAGTCAAATATGTTGCCCCAGCCATAAGCGTTTACCTTGATGTCGAATTCAATGCCGTGATAATCCGAGTCGAGATAATTCGTCGCGCCGGAGCCAATAGTATTTGAGTTCCAGGGATTGTTGTTTAGACGATAACCGCCGTCATCAGAATAGAGGACGCCGTATTTGTTGAAAGTTAAATTTAATCTGTTTGCGGAAGAATCGGGAAAGGTATTGTAATCGCTGACATTGTCATAATAGTAATTGTTAATTGGGTAAAACACCGGGACGCTCGCGGCAACGTCCTTTATATCGACAAAGTTCGTGCAGAGCCCTGATCCGCTGTTGGTGCAGCGTTGAATCGTAAAGCCGTTGGCGGACGCGGTATTGTTGGTCCAGTTAAGATTGATGCCGGTCGAACTTGCTTGAGATGCCGTCAGACCGTCGGGATTAGAGAGTGCCGTGGTTGCTTTCTGGTTGAGAGTGTAACCGCTAGGGGCGGTCCAGCTGCATGTCCCGTTGGCTCCAACCGGAACTACCTGATAGGAATAGGTCGTCTTGGGAGCGAGCCCGATATCACTGTATTTGAGGGTACCATTGGCAAGCTCTGTAATCCTGGTGTAATGGCCCGAACTGTTCGCCGGGTCCGCATAAGTGCAGACTGACTCATCACCTGTGCAGCGCCATATCTGTATTGCGGTCGCATCTGGGGAAGAATAAGTCCAGGTAAGATCGATCTGGATTTCCGATACCCTCGTTGCGGTAACGCTTGACGGTTTCCCGGCAGAGCCCAGAGAGACGTTGTTTTGGGCATAACTGCTGGGCCAGCCATTAACCCACGGTTTTAAAGAGCTCACCCGATAATAGTAGTGATTGTTTGCGCAAACGGTAGTGTCGGTCCAGCTCGCCGTTGCTGCCGAAGAAGGCCCAACTTGTGCCGGGAAACCATGGGAGGTGCCATCACTCAGGAAGGTGGTGGCGCAGCCGTCTCCGGTGCATCGGTCAATCTGAAATCCGTCCTCGTTTCCTCCTGAGGTAGTCAAGCTGCTGTTGTCGTTCCATGTAAGAACAACCTGAGTTCCCCCTGGAGTTATATAAGTCAGATTGCTTGGCGGTTGCGGCAGGCTGGCGGAGGTTGATGCGCAGGGGGCTGGAAAGGCAGCGTAACCTGAATAATCGCCACCGGAAAGGTTTGCCTTGATCCGATAACAGTAGGTAGCTTGGGGATCGACCAAAGTGTCGATGTAGGTCATTGTCGCGTTAACAGGCGGGTTTGCTGAAATATTGGTATCATGAGCGCCAAAATCGCTGCAGGTGCCCCCAAAAGCGACGGCCTTACATCGCTGGATGGTGAAGCCGATCTCGGTTGAGGTATTGTTGGTCCAGGTCAGAGTGATCCGGTCGGCATTGAGCGAAGTGGTGTCCAGTAAGGGAAGTTTGGCCTGGTAACCGTGAAGATCGCCATTGGCCACTGCATTGGTTATGGTCATTGGTATGCGGACATTAAAGGTGTCTCCCCCGATGTTCCACGAGCCATATTCTTTTGCGTTGGTTGCAACTGACAGAGCATTGGGAGCTAGCTTGCGGACAAATACAAAGTCCCAGTCCGCCTGGTAGGTCTGGCCCGAGGCAGAGTTATTGAATAATCTTGCGCCCAGGGCTATTTTCTTCCCGGTTAAGTTGTAGGTAAGTGTAGTTGGATTTATCAGGAAACCACTCCCGCCGGGCTCAAAACTGGAAGCGCGTATGAGAGTCTGGGTGGGTGTGGTGGAGTATGCATAGAAATCATAACCCAGATTGTAATTAGGCGGCGTAGACGAAACAACGCTAGTGTATTGATCGTTCAAGGAATATCCGTAGTTGGTAGGCGTCAATTCAAACCCGAGGTTGTCGCCGGAGCCATTGTAAATACCGCCGATCATATGGCCACTCTGCGCGACAGTGGTGGTCTTGGCTCTCATTGTCAGCAATCGATCCGGCAAAAGTGTAAATGTTTTGGAGACGAGGCGTCCGTTGGTGTTGAGGCCGCGCAAGAGGCTGTCTTGTGGCTGAGCGGAGTAGTCGCCGGTCGATCCGAGAGATATATCCCAATTGGTCGTAGTATCGATGGATGAACCACTAAAGTCATCGAAGAATTCCATCGTATTCTTGCCATCTTCCATCGAAACGGCTGTTGATTTATTCCCGTAGTACAGATAGAGCTTCTGCGTAGAAGTACCGGCGGTGATCGTCGGGATCTTCGGCCATACGACTGTTGATGTAGTGCCGCATGTATAGCGCTGAGGCCAATATTTCAACGGCGTCGTCCCATCATTGTCCGTCACCCGGATGTCTTCGCAATTGGTGCCGATAGACGGCACTGCACTGACAGGAGTCGGAGCGAGGACTGAAGTCCTGGCGCCGCCAATGACGGAATCAGGAGCCGAATTCCATTGGCAGATCGAGTTGTTTTTGAACGCCCTGATCATGTATCTGTAGTCCGTTTCTTTCGTAAGTCCTGACCCTGACTCGGTATCGTTGTAAGAGGTCGTGCCCGGTGGGAGATTGTCCACATACACCGAGGTTGGGGTGCAGGTTGGACTGCCGTTACAGCGTAGAATCTGAAGTTTGCTTGCATCTGCAGGGTGATTGGCGTTGCCGGCATAACTGAAGTTGAGATTGATCTGGTTCTCGGCATACTCGGTTACGGAGGCAAGAGTCGGCGCCGAAGGAGTCGGTGTGGTGCTGTATGCTGCGGAGCTGGTCACCGACCAGGTGTTGCTGAAGGGACCAGGAGGATTCGGGTCATTTTCTCCACCAACCAAAACAGTCGGAATCGCGGCGGCATACCGTGCGGCGATTTCCTCCGGGCCGAGTGCACTGTTGAACAGACGAACTTCGTCGATCTTGCCTTTGAAGAAATTGCTGCTGTAGCTGGTTACGCCTACCGCCAGGTTTTGCGAAACAATAGTGGGCGCTCCATTGGGCAGGGTCAAGGGGGAGGACTGTAACGGAACGCCGTTAAGGTAGAAGGTTACATTGGCGCCGTTCAGCACAACAGCTATGTGACTCCAGACATTGAGTCCGACAGGGACAGACCCTGCGGCGGTGGCAATATCGTTGTTCCACGTAGAGAGAGCTGGCAGTCCATTTGGCTGTAAGTTAAGAGAAAGGGAGTCCTTGCTGCCCCGCGCTCCCCAGGAAACTATGCCGGAGACGGAAGCAGGATATTCCGTTGGATAGATCCAGGCTTCCGCAGTTGCAACACTGCCGGTCGGCGCGTGAGGAGCGTTCAGAAACGCAAAGTTGCCGCCGTTCAGGTTCAGAGCGGCTCCATAACGACCGACCACCCCGTTAATCATGCTGTCGCCGGACCAAAGATTCAGGCCGTAATTGTAGCCGCTCTGGTCACTCGTGCCACCCCCTGATGCAGAGCTGAACGGCCAGTAACCCATCAAACCTGCACCGAATACAGTTGTTGAGCTACTTGCACTCCGGGCGCTGTTATTGCCGTAGTATACATAGATATTATCGAAGTTGCCGGTCTTGAACGTGATTGTTGCGCTGGCAGGGGGGCCGGTTGTGGTGCTTTCGATATAATAGGGAAGCTCCTTTTGTGCAGTCTCGTCGTAAAACCGGAGATCCTCGTAACCGGTTTTCATATGGTTGGGAACGAATGGCACCACAACCCTGGCAAGGAAATTGGCATTGAAGGTGTCGAAAGTGAGCTTTTTCCTGTATTGCCACGTTCCGGGAGTGCTAATGACATCGCTGCTGCCCAGGGAAAGGGCATTGTTCACCGCAGTCACCTTGTAGTAATAGCTCGTACCGCCGGCAAGCCCGCTGCATACCGAGCTGTCGGTCCAGGTAGTAGAGTTGGCCGGAAGCGTTACCGGTGTGAAGCCGGGATCATTTACGAAGGTAGTGGCGCAGCCGCTCCCGGTACAGCGGTTTATGATGTAATTAGTTTCGGAGCTGTAAGGATCGCTCCAAGTCAGCTTCATATCGGTCGTGCTGCCTGCAACCGGTGCCACCTGAAGATTAATATTGGGGATCAGCTCCTCAGGGGTCTTGGTGGTCGCATATTGTACGGTGGTAGAGCAGCTATCCCAGGAGTGAGTCGCCGTCTTGAAAGCGCAGACCGTATAACCATAAGTCATGCCGGGAAGAAGCGCATTGGTATCGGAATAGGTTGTCGCTGTTGCCGCGACAGTATCTGTTATGACACTGGGGATACAGCCGGCGCTAGTACAACGCTTGATCCAGTAGCCGGTTCGATCTGAATTTGTATCGCTCCAGACAAGCGGAATCTTCGCCTCGGTGATGTTGATCGGAACGGGCTCAGCAAGAACCGGAGGGGCTTGCTTCGCAGGAGTATCGGCGACCGAACAAAGGGTTGGCTGTACGCAGGTTGTATCGAGGGAAAGCTCGGATACCCAGCTGTAGGTCGTGTTGACAGCTTTGATTCTATAACCGTAATGTTCGTTCTGGGCAACGCCTGTATCACTGCAGCTGCCCGTTTCGTTGAATTTAGGGAGCGGGGTCTGAACTGTACAGGTTATCTTGTTGTTATAGTTCCCAGCGTTGCAGTTCGCCATTCCATTACAGCGGTAGACATCAAAGCCGGTCTCTCCGGCAGACCCATTTTCGTCGTTACCGACATTATTACGCCAGGAAAGGTCTACCCTGGTGGTATTGATGGTGGTGGCGGTCACGGAATCCGGCGCCGGCGCCTTTGTTATCAACACATGCTGTTGAACCCAGCGAGGGTACGAGATGGCGCGAACTTGATAACAGTAATCTCCAGGCGCCAGACCATTATCCATGGTCTTATCAAAAGGCGCACTCGTGACATTAGGCAGGGGAATCCACGCATTGGCCGAGTCACATTGGCCAGCCTTACGCTGAATTTCATACCCGGTCCTGCCAGGAGAGTTGTCGGCCCAGTTCAGGATGACCCTGGAATAGTATGGAGTCAGCGTGAGAGGATAACTTGCCTGCAGTACCGGTGCTGGGCCGGCCATCTTGTAGACGAGGTAGTCGTAGTTGCCTGATTCAGCGGTTGGAATCGAGTTCCTGGTGTAGCCGGCGACGAAAGCCTCGCCCAGCGAGTTGAACGCAACCGCAGTTGCCACATCGTCATTGTTTGCTGCTGCGGTGGTTGTGACGTTGAGCGGGTTACCGTTATACCCGATCTTCAATGAGATGGCCTTGGTAATCGACCCGCTAGTTGTCGTTCCGGCTAATACTACGTTGCCGGACTTATCCATCGCCATGGAATTCAGCTCTTCGTCGCCGGAGTTCAGGTAAATGTAGGGCCACTTGGGATTGCCGTCCGAGTCGTAACGGATGGCAATCAAGTCGTGATTTCCGCTGCCGGTCAGTCTGGTTCCCCCCACCGTTACCGTGTCGTCTATCGGGTCGTAGACAATGGCGCCCCCTTCATCGTCGGCATTGGGGTTTCCATTTTCATATTCATTCACCCACTTTCGCTGGTCGGCAGGATTAGTAGCCCGGTTGCCGTCGTATTTGATGGTGACGATGACTGTTTTCCCGCTCCCAATGTCGGTTGTACCGGTGACATAAACATTTCCGGCCAAATCTACGGCGAGGCTCAGGCCCTTGTCATCTCCGTTTCCTGTTCCGTTATAGGTGTCGGACCAGATCTCATCGCCGGTCGCGCCGTCATACTTGGCCGTAAAGATATCCTTGTTCGTGTTGTTAAACTGGAAACCGGTGATTATGACATTGCCGTTATTGTCAAAGGCGACCGACGACGAGGGTATATCAGAACCGTTATCGTTGAAATTGGTGCTTATGGGTGTTGTTTTTGACCAGATCGGCCGCTGATTGCCGGTATCGGGGTCAAGATTCTGGGCGGCTGGATACTTCAGAAGGTATATATCGTTTTTCCCCGCTGAATTCTTTCCGTAACCGAGGACGGCCACGTTATTGCTGCTGTCCACAGCGATGGCGACCGGCGAGGCGCTGTCGTGCACGCAGCCGGGAGCGATATACGATCCCTCCCAGGTGATGGCGCATGCCCCTTCTGCGCATTCCCGATGTCTGGTGTAGAAACCGCAGGACGGGTGAAGGCCGGAATGGCCGGTCACGGTTGTCGCGTTGTTGCGATCTACAACGATGCCGGTGACAAAGTCCGACTGCTGATCGCCGCCATCGTAACGATCCTGCCAGATCACACCGGCAGTTGAATGGTCGAGCTTGACGGTGAGATAATCCTCGCCGGTAGCCGTGGCAGTGCTGTTACCGGTTACCACCGGATTATTGTCGGGGCCGGGGCCGACCGCGATGCCTACGGCAAGATCGTTCTGGTTGTTGGCGCTGGCAAAGGTGTACCAGGGCGTGGCCGTGGCAGCTTCGATACTCTGGGTGATGGCGATCGCCTCGTTGCTCCAGTTGGAAACAATCGGGGCACTGGTCGCGTTTACCCGGTAGTAATAGGTTTTGTCTGCTGAAACGGGGTTGGTCGGATTTGCATCGGCGTTGTCCGTATAGCTGCAGGATGATCCACTACAATTAGCGGCATTAAGCGCAGTCCAGCTCCCATTCTCTCCCTGTTTTCGCTCGATACCGAATCCAATGCCCGGCCCTGCATTGTTGGTCCAATGCAACCCGACTGAAGTATCTGAAATATATTCCGTACTAAGACCACTCGGCTTGTTAATCACTGCGAATGCTGTTACAGAATAGTCATAACCAGTGTCAGCCTTCTGAGAAGTCCCCCCAATCATCAGCGTTTGGACACCCGAGGCGACTGTGCCAAGACCGATCCCGACCGCCTTGTCGTAGCCCCCGCCGTCAAATTCGCCATGCCATAAATCGACGCCGATGTTGCCGGCAGAGAGTGCCGGATATTTGATAGCCAGGAAATTCCTGTTTACTCCGTCCGACTTGAGGCTGTCACCCATCACGTAGACGGCGTTATCGTTGCTGTCGTAAATGATGTCGGAGCCGGCATTGTTCGTGCCAGGCCCGGTGTCGAAGAGTGCAGTCCAGGCTCCGGGCGAACTGTTGTCGGAGTTGTAGCGGGCTGTGAACACGCTGGTGTTGGGAGGATTCGCCATGCCGGTGACGTAAACGTTATTGTCACCGTCGAGAGTCATGCCACTCGGCTCGCTGATTGAGTTCGAAAGCGGGTACTGATAGGTCTTATCCCAAATGACCGTGCCATTCGCACCGTTGTATTTCGCCGTGTAGATGTCGCTGCCGTACCCGCTTGTAACTCTAGCCGTGATAATGACATTACCGTCTTTATCTATCAGCACCTTCTTTCCTGCACTCGTGCCGGTGCTTGGATGGCGCCATTCCAGCGGTACGCTGTTATAGGTCTTCGCCAAAATACTGCTACTGCTGTCGTCCTTATTGTAAGTGTAGAGCTTGGTGAAGACATCGAAGTCGCTGCCATTGCCGTGAGCTGATTGTCCGGTTACGACGATAGTGTTATTACGCACAGCAATGGAGTTCAGTATGTCCACACTGTTGGCGGTGCTGTTGTAGGTGGCGACCTTCAGGTTATTACCGTTAGCATCATATTTAAGGAGGACAAAGTCATCCGGAGTATTGGCACTCCCCCCCACGATGACGTTGTCGTTTATGTCCACTGCTATGGCTGCGCCGCGACTGTTTACACCAGATCCCGCAGAATAGGTTTGCCCCCAGATAAGCGCCCCTGTGGTTCCGCTGTATTTGGCGGTGTATATGTCGTTCTTGTTCGTATTCCAAACGTAACCGGTGACGATGACATTCTTGGCTGAATCCAGGGCTATTGCGGTTGCCCGGTCAGACCCCACGCCTTTGTTGTACGGGGTGCTCCAGACGTTCGTCCCGGCATCGTTGAACTTGACCGTCAAATATTCGTCACCATTTGTATCCTGGTAGCCGGTGACGATCATGCAGCCGCTACTGTCCATTACCGCTGCCGTCGCCTCTTGTTTGCCGGCCCATATGTCGTCGCCGTATGACGTCCGTGCAAAAACTGCCATAACCAAAAACAGAAATATGGGAAGAAGCAGGGAAAGGAATCCCTTGCCGGCATTATCTCTCGCAATATTATCAAATCCGTTCCGCACAACGCGCTTCATCGGTTTTCCTCCGGTTGTCTTTACTATTTCACTGGCTTGACAGATGGACATTCCGCTCGTCTCCGTCACCATGGGGTCTTGTCGTTCCAGCGGTTGTTGTCCCAGCCGTCCGCATCTGGAGTTGGATGACATTTTCTTGCGGACATGGACATAGCGCCATAATTTACGTTAGTCCCCTTCGGAAAACCGCCTCCCGCAAATCTTGTCCATCCGTTGTCCACGCCTCTATCGGCAACATTTTGCTGTGGAATGCCACTGGAGACTGCCCGGCCGCGATGTTTGGCATCAAGGCAGTTGGTCTGCATGAGCCGCGGCAAAGATGAGGAATGCGGCACGTGGCACTTGGAACAGGAATATTGGTGCTGGAGGGTCGTATTGGAGGTCTTCCACCCCTTCACCGCTTCATGTACACGCTCCACGCTTTTCCAGGGATTGGGCGACCATACCCCTCCGTTTGCAGTACAGGTTGTACTATCGTGGTACTCCGGCTTTGAACAGGCATCCTTGGTCAACTTGCTCTTCAGATGGCAGCGCATACAAACCCCGGCGAATTTGGTCGCATCCTCGCTTATCGAATTGCCCGCGCCGAAGGTCTTCGCATCAGTATAGACATTGGGCGTCACAGGCCTGTACTGTTGAAGGGTACTTCCACCGTTGTATTGACCGGGAGAGCCGGTCTCGGGCAGGTCCTCCTTGTAGGGAGAGGTAAGCCAGGTCCCTTTGAGAAGCGGTACGGAATAAGCCTGATCGGCGTTTCCAAGGGTCGGGCTGACTCCGTGCGGGTCATGGCAAGGGGTGCAGAGGCCATTGATCCTGTTGGTGGCTGAGGTTGTGTAGTTTCCCAAGGGTATGGATACTTTCAAGTGGCCACTTTTGCTGTTGGGTGCCTTGTAGGAAAGCTTTGCCCTGTGGCCGGACATGACGCCGGCATTTCCAAACCTGTCGCTGTCCTTGAATCCTCTTATTGAGGAGATAGCGGCAAAGGTAGAATTGTAGCCCCATGGGGTTCTATACGTTACGCTGACTTCTCCAAGGAGGATCGGTTCCAGAGCTGTTCCCACATTGCGACTCAGATGGCAGTCGAAACACTGGCCGGCGCCTGCGTTGTAGGGATTGATAGCCACTGTAGCCGGATTGGCGTATGCCTTGTAGGTATTGGCGTAGCCCCCCATGCCGGCCGAGGTCTCCTTGAGGTTGGCTCCGTTACGGGTGTTGTTAAAGGTGACATAGCTGGAGGTTATTCCTGTGGTTGTGGAGCCGTGTGAATTATGGCAGTCGTAGCACTGAACGGCTCTGGCCTTTCCGGCAGCTGTGGAGTAGCCACGGGTTATGGGGATGGCCGAGTCCACACCGGTCTGGGTACTCCATCCCCCCTGGTTCAATTCCGGCTTGCCGTGAGCCGAGAATGCCTTGGTCAATACACTCTTGCCGTTGGTAGCGTACTTGCCCCATTCGGTGGTGCCGGTCTGGTCATAACGGGCTTTGACACTCGAACGGTCCCAGGCATACTGGCGCGGCGTTTTGCAATCGCCGAACGGATCGGTGTTGTTATTCTGGTCGCTGTGGCAACCGAGACAGTGATTGGTAATCTTGCCGACCTCAGCGCGCTCGTCGAGAGTACCGATTCTTGAGGCAAGATACTGGATCGAGGTTGTCGTGTTGTAGTACGTGGGCCTGACTCCGTTAGCCTTCCAGACGACAAGATCGACCTTGGCGCCTTTTACGGATGTATAAAGCTTGTAATTGTACCCCTCGTGGTAGGCTTTGTTGATGATACCGTCCTTTGTAGCCTCCCAGTGGCAGGCGTAGCAATGCTTGTTCTTGACGGGTATTCCCTGAACATGGTGGGAGTTGCCCGACATTTGCCTCATGATATTCATCCTGCTGGAGTTTACGACGCTGGCATGACACTTGGTACAATCGCGCGGCTGACCAAAGGCGGTGTGCTTGGGTACCGGCTTGCTGTTTTTATGACAACTGTTGCATGTCTGATCATCGGCATGACTGTCTGTGAAGCGGTGTTCGTGGCATTCGGTGCAAGGCCTGGTAGAATTGTGCGTGTCGCCGCTGTTATATTTGTAATGGTTGGTCTCCATGTGGCATACGTTGCAGATGCCGTCAAATACGGCGGTACCGTTTTTCCGCGCGTAGCCGTATTGGCCATTGAGGGCGCCGTTGTAGCCGGGGACGTAGTCGGCGGAGTTGACAATGGCGAGGGCAATCTTTTTGTTGAATCTGACCCGCTTGGTGGTCAGCGGAAATCCCTGCCGGGCATCGGTCGTGGTCGCAACGTTGTCATTGATCATGTAAATGTTGCTGTCGCCATGGGGATCATGGCAGTTCCAGCAGAATTTGCCCCCCCTCCATACCCCGTCCTTCTGGTATTGCCGAAAGTGTTTGTAACCGAAATGGCTCCCGGAGGCCCTTGCTTGCGTTGGCTTTATGAAGCGTGAGCCTTCCATTTTCGGGTCAAAGCCGATCTTGTATTTATTCGGGACGCTGATGTTTTTGAACCTGTTAGCTCCAATATTTTCGGTACCATCTGTATTCACGTAATTACCTGAAGCATTCTTGACTCCGTGGCAACTGGCGCACTGGTTGGCGCTGTCATCGTCATGGCATTGGAGACAGACCCCCATCTTCACATATTGATTCCTGATGTCGTCCTTCAGAAATGCACTCCAGACTCCCGCGCCGGTGTTGTGAAGATGTCCGTCATTTTGGGGTGTAGCCGGATTGACATAATGACATGGTATTCCACCGCTGCTCGTCGCCAGACAGGACGGGGTTGTCGAACCGGAATATTCTCTATGGTCCGGACGCTTGAAACCAACGGATGAATTGTCTGCCCAACTGGCAATCCGCGTTCCGGAACTCGAAATGTTCAGTAACTGCGGCGCCATCGACTCGCCGCTGGTAACATTATGGCAGTTGCGGCATTCCGTGTCGTCTGTTCCATTTTTTCGCTCCATATGACAATAAACGCACTCCTTTTCGAAGCGGTTCTCGAACTGTTTGTGCGAACGGAGGCGAAAGCGGTTGCTGGCATCACCGTGCAGGATTTTATTGTCATGGCAATACCAGCAGGCGTTGACTCCCGGGAAATTCGCAGCGGGGTTGTTCGATTCAGGATAGAAGCCAGCTGTGCGGCCATGCCCGGACGTAACCCACTGTGTCTTATTGATCTTCGCCGGACCGGAATGGTTGCCGAAAGTGGCGTAAATATCAGTATCTGTTGCGCTGGATCCGCTTGACCCGTGGCATCCGTCGCAGGTAACCGTGTTGTTGACCGAATCACCCCACTTTGGTTTGTTTTCGCCATGGCACCTGGTGGATGTACTGGAGCAGGTCTTGTACCCGATCCTGTTATCATAAGTGGCATTGGTGGAATTATTCTTGAACTTCACATCACTGATTTTATTAATATGAAGGTCGGCGTTGATATGCGCGACTTCACCCATAGTATTGCTGGAAAATGTGCCGGACCGGTGACAGCTCGTGGTCGTGCAGCCGGCGCCGCTGGGGTCGGGTATGATGGTTCTCATATGGCAGATGTCGCAGGTAAAGTTGGTCATATTGTGACGGGGATGGGAGTTGGCGCGCAAGGAACCGGGACCCTCGTTGGGAAACATCGGCATGGCCGATTTCCACTCTTCACCCGACGTCCAGCCGGAATAAACCGAAAGAACGGTTGGAACGCCCTTGATCACAACCACCTTTGATCCGTTATGACACTCATTGCATTCACCAATCGGATGACCATGGCAACTGTTGCATTGGGCACGCTCCTTGTTCCCTTGCGGATTACGCTTGTTCCAGGGGAATGGCTTGATCGCACCGGGATCCGATGTCCCGTCGCTGTGGCAATAGACGTTGCTGCATACCTTGGTTACCGGGTTGTAGCGAGGAGCGCTGTAGTTGACATTGACGATGTTCCATTTACTGTCAATAGCGACATCTGGTTGCCCGTTCATGACATGTTTTGTAACGGATGTAATGTTTCCCAAGGCATTGACCGTGGCGTTGTGGCAGTAGGTGCAGGGGTATTGCCTGACCCACTGAGGACCGACAAGCCGCTGATGGCCGTTTGACGACATCGTCAGGAAAGGGGTGCAAACTCCCACATTGTCTTCTCCGGTAACCGGATTTGTCACATTAGTCCAGCTGCCGGCAATCCGGGTACAGTTATCCGGTTTATTCTCAGCTACTATCCCCTTGTGGCAGGAAAAACACCGGGAATCTTTGCTGTCCGACCATGTAAGGGTCTCGGTAGGGGCCCCGCCCGTGCCGTTGCTATGGCAGTAAGTGTCAATGCATGCTCCATTACGAGTCAGGCTAGAACTTGGCAGGAGGTAGTTGGGATAATTCAGGTTTTCGTAGCTGGTATAATGTCCGGTGGCATTGGGAAATCTATCAAACTTCTTGAACTTTACGATAAGGGGGCGTTGCCCGGTGCTCAGGGCATGAGCAAAATTGTTTGGGTCGGCAGTATGATCAGCATGACAGTAGCTGCAACTGTTGACGCCGGTTCCGAGATAATTACCATGCTTGGTGGGTGTTATGCCGTCGGATTGAAGTGGATGTTGTCCCCCGTCCTTTGGTGGCGCTCCGTGGCATTTATTGCACTTTGTCGTGTCATTGCTGAACGGTGCAGTGCCCCAGGTGTCTGTTGGTGATTCAAAGTGGCAGTTGACATTGCTGCATTTTGCATTAGAGAGATCAGGAATGGAAGTCTGGTTAAAGAAAAGGCCTTTGCCGTAGCTTGTAGGATTTGGCGAGCCGTTGATGACGTTTGCAAGGGTAATTTTCCCATCCCGGTGCGCAGAATTGTACTGCTCGCTGCCGGGGTGGCACTTGCTGCAGGTCTGACCGGTCGCACCCATGACCATGTGGTTTTGGTGGTTGCCCTGGAAGGCACCGGTGTTAATGTTTCTGAGAGTGTTATCGCCACTGTGAGTGTCCTGAGGCCGATTGTCGTTCGTCGTCCCGTTCGTAGTCCCGTGACACCTATGACACTCTAGTGTGGCTTGCGCTTCACCAGCCGGGATTGACATGCCGATTGCCAGCAATAAACAGAGCATAATCTGCGAAGAACTACCCTTAACATTAAAGACACTCAATGTACCCTCCTGAAAAACCAATCATTCCACGCAGCAATTCGCTAAAAAACTATAATTTGAAGATAACAATCGAAAATACAATCAATTGCTTTGTTGTAATTAATTATTTAAAATTCTTGGATTACTAATTAAGCGGAGCTCTGGAAGCATGGTAAGCATATGCTTTTATCGGGTTACAGGAGAAATATGCAAGAAATATGCGTTATGTATCCTCGCACCCCAACTGAACGACAAAATAAAAGCCCGGCAGTTACCTGCCGGGCTTTTATTACACTTTCAGAACAGCAAACTCATTAGCAGTTTTGCGCGTCAACCACCGCCAGCGCCGCCATGTTCACTATGTCGTTCACATCGTCCCCGCGCTGCAGGACATGCACCGGCTTGTTCATTCCCATCAGGATGGGACCTATGGCTTCCG
>Ga0134124_10000622_pt1 | contig 28507 bp, 22 predicted proteins | sample KB304_FD_96880 | JGI IMG/M metagenome (GOLD analysis project Ga0134124, IMG submission 96880) | Terrestrial soil microbial communities without Nitrogen fertilizer from Kellogg Biological Station, Michigan, USA - KB3-0-4 | ecosystem: Environmental > Terrestrial > Soil > Unclassified ... | reverse complement strand
AGCTCCTCGGCCACTGAAACCTGCACTCGAACGTCCCCGCAACCGATGACGCCGCAGTCACAGCGCCCGATCAGGCAATCGTCGGCGCCCAGTAGGAGGAGCGGACACGGTTTTACAAGGATCTCGTCAGGGTCCAGTCCGATCGACTTGTCGCCAAAGCGCTCGACGAGATTCTGGTCATCGCCGAAGAGCAGCACCTCGTGATCGTTCGTCTCAGGTGAAGGCCGCACCTGGATACGCAGCGTGACTCTCTCCTCGCCAGTCGACATCGCTCGTCTGTCCAACGTATCAGGCTTCAGCTGGGCGGGTCGAGCGCAGGGAGATCCGCGTCTCCTTCAAGCCGTTGTTGGGCAGCGCCATGACTTGTGGCGCTTGTGGAAATGGATCAGTCTTCGGGCCCACGCAACATATGCCTTCTCGGTTCGCGGGCTGTAGTGACGAACCCGCAGCTCGACGCGCATGCGCTCGAACAAGCGCGGAGTGCTGTTCGTGGGGGGTCGCGGGTTCACTTCCGACCATCGGCCACAGGCTCGACCAGTTGCGCAACGTCTGCTGATACCAGGGTCCGTGCGAGTGTTGATTGGAGCTTTGAGCCGAGCCGTGAGCTCTCAGCCCGCTTGCCCCCCCAAAACTCCGACATGCGCTCGCACCTTGCCTGTTTTTTGGCTAGCGGGCGCGGCACGCCCTGCGCGGCGCGTAGCTCGAGGCGCGGCGCCACCCCTGCACTTCATTTCGTGCGCTCCAAGCACACACTCGCTTCGTGCACTCGCCCCTGCACCGCACTACGTGCACGAAGATGACTTACGGCGCGACAGGGCCGGTCGTGGAGCTCGGTTGGTTCATCAGGTTCGTCGGATTGTGAATTTTGGCTTCGACTTGCGAGGCTTGGCTCAGGATGTCGGGATTGATCGAGATGTCGGTCTCGTAGCCGCTGAGGGAGCCGTGGCAGCCGGCGCAGATGCCGTTGAAGAGTTGGGAGCGGAAGCCTTGGCGCACCACTTCACCGGGGTAAAATTGCATTTCTTCGCGTTGGAAGTGGTCGGTGGGCTGGGTGTCGCCGGCGAGCTTCACGCGGGTTTGTAAGACGAGCGGGATGCCGCCGCGGATGGTCGCGCTGGCGGAGCCGTCGTAGTACATCGTGGGCGCGCCGAGCAGGCCGCGGCGGACGTAGACTTTGCCGTAGGCGTCACTGAAGACGGAGTTGGCGTTGGCGGCGTCGATGCTGGTGATGCCGGGTTCGGGCGGCAGATCTTCCCACAGCGAGAGCGCGAAGGTGCCGGTGGGGACGACGCGACCGGTGCGGGTATTTTGGAACAAGAGGCTCGAGAGCAGCGGCGCGTCGAGGAAGGTGATTTGGGAGCGCGTGCGGCGCGCGTCATCTTCGAAGATTTGGGTCGCGCCGTTCGGTTCGTCGAGCCGAGACTTGAACAGGCGGAGGTTGAATCGAGGTGCGATGGCGACGGGCCAGAGGTCGTCTTTGGCGTCGGTGATGAGCGGGGTACGCTCACCCGTGGTGGAGTCGACTTCAACGATGTCGAAATTGCCGTCGAAGTTGTCGAGTGCGACGACGTTGGCCGCGTAGCTCACGAGCAGATTCTGACTCGGGAGTAAGGACGGACTGCGATACGCGCCTTGGGTGCCGCTGAGTTTGCCGGTAGCGGCGGTGTCCAGAATGCGCACGGAATGCTGGAAAAAAGCCGGATTGGGCCAATCCTTCGCGCTCGGGGACTGGACGTAAGTCGCCGGATCTTCGCTCAGTTGATCGACGCCGACGCTGCGATTGATGATGGCGAGCGTGCCCGCGCCGTGAACCGCGCCGTTGTCGCTCAAGATGGCGGCGAAGTTCTTGTCGCTCAGCTCGACCACGTCCGTCAGTTGGTCGAAGTCGATGGTGTTCCGTTGACCGAACAGCGGGTGGTAGTCGCCGCCGTCCAGGTTCATGCGCCGACCGGCGAGCTGGTAGAAGCCGGGCGCGCGCTTTTCTGCGACCATGATCAAGCGGCCGTCCCTCATGAACGCGGGCGAGAGCTCCTGGTTCAAGAGGAAGGTGAGCTGGCGGATCTTGCCGGACTCGAGCACGTACAGGTTCGCGTTGAGTCGAGACGGATCGGCGGGCGTGCGTTGCGGGCCGTGGTAGCTGAAGGCAGAGTCGTTTTTGGTGTTGCCGCGCGTGGAGACGAACACCAAGCGATCATCCGAGGCGAACGCCGGATCGAAGTTGTGGACGAGTTCACCGTTGTCGGTGAAGCTCTCGCCGTCTTCCATCGTGGGCACGGCGTTGATCGTGGGTTCGGCTGCGCAGGCCCCGCCCTCCACGACGTAGACTTGGAACGCGCTGTCCGCGGATTTGCGGGCAGAAAAGGCTATTTTCGTGCCGTCCCAGGACACGGTGGGGCGGCGTGCATCGGTGCTCGCGGGCGGCAGACCGCACAACGTGGACAGGCTGGTCTCGGCGCCGACGGTGACGTGATTGGTCTGGTCGAGCGATGCCGCCACGCGGATCACTTCTGCGCCGGGCGAGTACGATTCGAAGCTTTGCGGCAAGTCGGGCAGCGCGGCTGGCGAACGACGCACGAACACGATGCCGCTGAGCGTGGGCGGCGTGGCGTAGCGCGCGGCGCGCTCCTTTTGGAACCAGGCCTTGATCACACAGTAAGGCGCCTGACCGTCGAGCGGTACGGCGCGATCGACCGCGGCTGCCAGCTCCTCGTCCGTGCACTCGTGCTTTTCGGCGAAGAGCGAGCCGCCGCGGTGAACGAGCCCACCGGCTTCCGGCGGCAAGTTCTTGCGCGCCAAGCGGCTGGCGTTCAGATCAGGTGATTCGAGCGCCAGCTGTTCCAGCGTAAAATCGTAGTTCTTGCGCGTGGCGGGAAACCCGAAGTGTCCGCCGCTGCCGCCACGCAAGCGATAGTCGTGGAACATCGAGCCCGAGTGGCAATTGACCATCATGCAGCCGCGCTTGACGAGCATCGGTTGCACGCGATCAGCAAACAGCAATAGGCCGTCGTCTTTGCCCGGCACGACTTGGTCGGTGGGGCCGCCCTTTTCCGTGGCCCAGTCGACGAGCGCTTGGTAGCCGGAGTCGGACGTCTCCTCGAAGATCGTGCCACCTTCGTGGTACACGCCGCCGGCCGCGGGTGACAACGCGCGGCGCAAGATCTCGCTTGCGCCGGTGTCGACCGATACGTAGTCGCCAATTGCGAAGTAGTTCCAACGCGTGGCTTCGGGAGAGGCCCCGCAAGTCAGGTACAGCGAGTTCGCGGCCGAGCCATGACAATTGCCGGCCGAGCAGCGCTGCCCGAGCACCGGATTGACCCGGTTGACGAAGGTTTTGTAGTCCGCACTGCTTGGATCCGTCGTCGGGTCGAAGTCCGGATCCGAACCGACGTCATTCGAGCACGGGGTTTGATCGAGCACGCGCTCCGCGGGGGGCGCGTTGTTGATGGTGTGGCCGTTGGTGATCCACGTATCGAGCGAGGTGAACGCGGGACTCGTCAAATCCAACAGGCGCCCGCCGACGTGGGCGATGTCGGTAGTGACGAGCGTTGGCTCCGCGCTTTGCCAGGTGGTGATCGAAACCGGGAACGGCTTGGCCACCTTGAGCAGCATGGCCGGAAAGCCGTACGGGCCGTAGCGCAGGAACAAGTCCTGACGCTTGCTCACCTGGTCGTAGCTGGTGACGTTCAGGTTGCCGAGTGCGTTGCCGTGGTCATCCGCGGCCACGTGACAGCCGGATTTCGTCGGGCTGGTGGCGCAGGTCTGCACCAGCGTGACCCCGATCTTGCGATCGTAATACGAGGTCCGAGTCGGCGTATCGTCTCGGGTGCAAGCCGAGCTGACCAGCGAGAGACCGAGAGCGAGCCCCTGAATGGTGAGCCCGCTCCTACCGACCAGACTGCGAAGCATGTCGCGCGCACGCATGAGACGCTCAACTCTACTCGACCAGCTCGAACAAAGCAGCACGGCTAGCGCCGCAGAATTGCGGCGCTAAAACCGAATTTCCGGATGTGCGCAACAGTGCGCGCGCTGAACTCAGAGCCTTCGTAACGCGACGTGCGCGGCATCACGCACGCCGGAGTCGCTGTCGTTCTCCGCCGCGAGTACGGCATCGAGCGCTTGCGAGTCGGCGATTTGTCCGAGCGCCCACACCGCCGCAGCTCGCACGCCGGCATCGGGCTCGGTTTCCGGCGACGTGATGGCGATCAAGCCAACCACGGCATCACGGTTCTTGAACGTGCCGAGGGTCTGCGCGGCGCGCCGACGCACGAGTGGCGAAGGATCACTGATCAACGTTGCTACGCCGTCGATGTTGCTGAACACGTTGATGTGGGTGGCGCCGTTCAACGCGGCCAGGCGCACTTCTTCTTCTTTGTCGGAGAGCGCCGTTGCAAGCGGAGACAGCTTGCTTCCGTCGCCCATCTCGCCCTGGCTGTTCAGGCGGATGAGCGCGTTGACCGCGGCCAAGCGAACCTTGGCGGAGTCGTCACCGGTCAGGGCCTCGGAGACCGGCTTGATCCCCGCGCCTTCCAGGAATTCACCCAGCGCGTTGACCGCGTAAGCGCGTGACAGCTCCGAGGCCTTCTGATCAGTCGCGGTGTTGTAGGTCTGCTCGTAGACTTCACCCTTGCCGAACACGCCGAAGATGCGACGGCGCAGCCACCAGGCGCTGATTTCGCGCGTCTTGGGGTTTGCGTTGTAGAGCATCTTGGAGACGTACGGCACGCAATCCAAGCACTCCACGCGCTCGCCGTGCTCGAGCATGGTCCAGATCGCGGTGGGTGCCGCGCTGTCCGGGGCCTTGATCAGCGAGAGCATCGCCGAAGGCGTGCTGACCGCTTCGAGCGAGGCGTTCTTCAGATTGCCGTAGATGCTCGAACGACCGGTGTGCGTCGTGTCCGGCGCGTCCGCGGCGCTCGACACCGAGCCCAATGCCGCAACCGAGAGAGTGATCGAAACCGTCAGAAACCGACGAAATTTGCTAGTCATGGTCTTGTTCCTCGCACCCTTCTCAGTACTTACCGCTGACTGGGTCGCCATCGCTGAACGGTTGGAAGTCGGAGTTCTGACGCGCGTAGTATTGGCCGCCCATATCGATCGCGCGAATCAACTTGACCTGCTCGTCGCGCGTCAGCCCGGCCAGCTTGGCGTGGTCGGTGCGCGTACCACCGGCGACGTTGGGATCAGTGAACGCTTCACCCAATGGCCAAGCGTAGCGGTCTGCTTTCTTGATCGAGGTCACGTTCAGCTTCTCGATCAAGAGGCTGTTGCGCGCGTCGCTCGGCACCGCCCATTTCGGCGGCACGGTGCCAGTGACCGTGATTTTGCCCATTTCCATGGACATCGCGGCCGGGTAGAACAAGGACACGTAGGACGACGGCCAGCTCGCGACGCGCTTGTCGTAGTAGACCGTGACCGGTGTCTCCGTCAGATCCATGCGCGGGATCTGGTAGTTGGTGGTGGTGCCCTGCACCGCGTTGGTCATGGTCACGGTGTAGAACTCTTGGGCCTTGTCACCGTTGGTGGTCCCGTTGTGGCACGACACGCACTTGGCGTTGAGCAGCGCTTGAATCTCGTTCGAGTTGCCCGGCTTGTTCGCCTTCGCCCACGGGTACTCCGTGCGGTCGTCGACGGGCTTCATGAAGTTCTCCGGACCGCGACCAGCCGCAATCGTCAGCACGCCGGAGCCGACGCTCGGCAAGTTCGCCTTGTTTCGGTCTTCGTGGCAGCCACCGCACACCCGGCTTTCACCCGGCATGCCCTGGATCCAGGTGGTTTGGCTGCGAATCGACAAGTCGAACTCGTCGATGGGTTGCAAGTGTACCGGCACGTAAGGCGGAATGTTCGCCAGCCAAGACCCGTCCGACTCGACCTTGGCTTCACCCAAGATCGCGGCGCCTTCGGCCATGGTCAGACCGAACATGGTGTGGTTCGGCGAGCCCTCGGTGGAGAAGCCCTCGATGATGCGCACGCGGTTGGCCTGTGCGAGCGCGACTTCCGTGGGCGTGCTGGTCGTGAACTGCGCGCCGGACACCGCGTCACCGTGACGCGAGGAAAGCGACGTCTCGTGCACGTTGATCGAGCCGAAGGTGGTCGGCTTGGAGGCGTCCGCCGTGATTTGATTGCTGGGAATGAAGCGCGGCTCGGGACGCGCGGTGATGGCGTGCGCGTACAGCTCCCACACGTTCTCGTCGTTGACGATCAGCTGATTCTGCGCCTTGCTCTCGTTGTACCAGTACAGACCGTAGTCGGGTGGGCTCAGCGACAGCTCGTTGGATTCATCGACGTTGCCTTCGGCCCAAGACACCATGATGCGGCCGTCCGGCAGCGTGGTCGGCGCGCGGTAGCGACCGATCGGTGACGCCTCGTCACCCCGCGGCACGCCGGGCGTGAGGATGCTGTACGCCTCCTCTTGCGTCCTTTCCTCGTCGAATTGCCCCTGGGCTTGTGGACTCGCCGAACGTGCGTCGAGCTTGACCAGCGCGCCCGCTTGAATCGTATTCTCGCGGTTGGTCACGATGCCGTAGAACACGTTGGGGGTGGTGCTCTCGGTGACTTGCACCATCGAGTTGCCCGGCTTGCCGTGCTGGCCGCTGAGCGCGACGATTTGCGTGCAATCCGGGTTCATCGCGAACACCTTCACGTCGTTGACGTTCTCGAGGTGCTCCCAGCGCGAGAAGCCGACGCGACCGTCGTGCATTGGGAAGAGCGTGATGATGTGCGACAGATTCTGCGAGCACAACTTGCGGTCGGCATCGCCTCCGCTGGTCGTGATCGTCGCCAACTGGGTCACGGCGCGCGCGTGGTTGTACTCGTCCGCGCGCGTGCCCATCTCCGTGTACGCCTGATTGGTCGTGAACACGATGCGCTCGCCCGGCGAGAAGATGGCTTGCTGATCGTCGTACGGGCCGAAGGTGAGCTGCTTGACGGCGAACTTGCCGTCAACCCCGCGGTCCACCGGCGCGGTGTACACGTGGTAGCTGTCCTGCGCGTCCTTCTTCATCGTGAACACGACCTTGGTGCCGTCGAAGCTCACGTCGACGCTGGACACGTCCGCGCTCGGGTAGTCTTCGATGATGTTCGCCTGAACGTTGCCCGTCTTCAGGTCGAAGACCGCGAGCTTGCCGCCCGGCACGTAGCGGCCGTAATCCATGACCTGGCCCATGCCGCCCGCAACGTCGATCTTGACGGTGCCGTCCGAGTCGATGGTCGTGTGCTGGCGCACCGCGTACACGATGCGCGACACGTTGCCCGCGCCGTCATCATCCGAGCTCTTGCTCGAGCAACCGGGGAGCAGCGCCAGCCCGGCAAGCAGGGAGAGCACGCCGGCGCTGCGAAAACGGGTGAAGTGTCGGGACATTCTCAAAAACTCCTTGAGCGCGGGGGCGGCCGCGTCAGTGCTAGCTAAAGCAGGAAGCGGGCCAGCAATAAAGCATAATCATTTCATGTACCTAATCACCCAACTCGTGGGCCTGGACCCCCGAACCCCGAGCCCGTCGCGCGGCCCCGAGCCCCCAGCGTACATCGGCTGATAATGGCGCTATTCCCGCCCGAGTCAGGACAGCGCGCATGGAACCAAGCCAGGTCGTCAGGTAAGAGGATGCCCAATCATGACTCTTCAGTTCAATGAACAAGGCTTGATCCCCGCCGTTGCTCAGGATCGCTTCGACGGACAGGTGCGGATGCTCGCCTGGATGAACCGTGAAGCCCTCCAGCACACCTTGGAGACCGGCCTGGCTACCTTTTTCAGCCGCTCCCGCGGCAAGATGTGGGTCAAAGGTGAAAGCAGTGGGAACGTATTGCGGGTGCATTCCGTCACCGCGGATTGCGATGCCGATACCCTGCTGCTGCTCGTCGAACCGGCCGGCCCATCGTGTCACACGGGTCGGCCGAACTGTTTTTTTCAGCGGGTCGAAGCTGACGGCAGTCTGAGCGAGCAGCCATTCGAGGTCACGCCGTTCATCGAGGAGCTCGAGCGCACCATCCGCGATCGCCAAGCTAGCACCGCTGCGAAGAGCTACACGAAGAGCCTGCTCGACGGCGGTATCACCAAGATAAACTCCAAGATCAACGAGGAAGCCGGGGAATTGGTGGCCGCGCTGGCCGGTGAAAGTGACGAACGCGTGCTCAGTGAAGCCGCAGATTTGCTGTTTCACCTACTCGTCGGCCTGCGCGCACGCGGTCTCGATTTCCGACGAGTGGTGGCCTCACTCGCGGGTCGCACGAAGCAAAGCGGACACGAAGAAAAAGCGAGTCGAAAGAACGAGCAGGGCTCGGCTTAGCTAAGTGCGACTAAGTGCGCCGGGGGGACTCTACTTTCACTGCGAATGTCCGTAGTCGGATGTAGGTGCATACACGTGTCGCATCGTGGCCGGCAAAACCCAACGGCCCAGCAGCGGCTGCGGGGGCAGTGGGCCTCAGCGGGTTTGACCCTCTGAGGAGCGCTCGTTATCGTGGCGGCTGTCACTTTCAACGCGTCACGCGCACGCTGCGCCTCTCCACCGATTGACCGAGATGCCCATCAAGATTCTGGTTTTCGAGAGTGATGCCACCTTTGCTGCGCAGCTCAAGAGCGGGTTTTCTGCGCTGAGTTGTGAGACCACGGTGGTGGACGACGCCAACCTCGGTCTGCAAGCTGCGGCGCGCGAAAAGCCGGATCTGATCCTGCTCGCCATCGAGTTGCCGCGCATGAACGGCTTCTCGGTATGCAACAAGCTGAAGCGTGACGCCGCGTTGAAGGACGTTCCGCTGATCATCATGAGTTCGGACTCCACCGAGGAGACCTTCGAACAGCATCGGCGATTGCGCACGCGTGCCGAAGATTATTTGCACAAGCCGATCAGCTTCGACGCGCTCATGGCACGGATTCAGCCGTTCGTGAAGATCGGCATTGACGACCCCGTCGCCGACGAGCCCATCGCAGACAACGCGATCGTGCTCGACGACGATATCGAGATCGAAGAAGCGGTCGAAGTGGAGCGCCCCCCGACCGCGCGGCCTTCGGCCCACGAGAGCATCGTCGATCGAGACGTGAACGAATTCGCGGACCAAGCGTTCGGAGCCTTGGAAATCATCGCGCCCAGCATCGCCCCGAGCGAAGGGGTGAGCGACGAGACCGCGGCAGAGGTCAGCGAGGCAGAGGTCAGCGAGGCAGAGGTCAGCGAGGCAGAGGTCAGCGAGGCAGAGGTCAGCGAGGCAGAGCTTGCCGATTCCGAAGTCACCGAAGCGGAGGTCAGCGAAGTCGAGGTCGCAGCGGCGTCGATCCTGCCGATCGCCGACGACGCAATCACCGCGCCCCCCGGCGCGGGCGAACCAGAGGTCGCGCAAGCGAGCGTCGCGCCAGAGCTGGACGAAGTCGAGATCGCAGTCGCGTCGATCATGCCGCAGTCGCTTCCGCCCGCTGACCTGGAGCCGCTCTCGGTTCCGCCGCCCGCGGCCACGTCGCGGCCGCCCATGCCGCCCGCGCGCATTCCGTCGCTGCGTCCGTCAGCCACGCCGCGCGCGGCGGAGATGGGCGACACCAGCAAGTATCGCGAAGAAATCGATCGCCAACGGGCGCGCATCCGCGAGCTCGAAGAGCTGGTGCGTAGCTCGGACGCCAAGAGCGCGGAGCTGGAAGACCTGCTGAAGCGTGGCGGCGCCAAAGACAGCGAGGTGCAGCGCTTGCAGCGCGAGCTCGACGAAGCCAAGGCTCGCTCGGCCTCGATTGCGCCCGGTAAGGGCGCGGGCTCGGCGCGCGAATTTTTGGATCTGCGCGAGCAGCTCAACAAGAAAGACAAAGAGATCCTCGAGAGCCGCGATCAACTCTCGCACAAGGAGAAGGATCTGATTGCGCTGCGCGACGGCGCAATCGCTCTCGAACGCGACAAGGCCGACCTGCACGATCGCATCAACGAGCTGGAAAAGCAGGCCATCGAGCTACAAAAGGCGACCGACGCCGCCAAGGGCGACAAAGACCAGGCCGCCAAGCGCGCGGACGACTTCAAGCGCAAAGCCGAGAAGACCAAGACCGATCTCGACGCCAAGGCCGCCGAGCTGTTCGAAGCCAAGAACGCTCATGAAGCCGCAATCGCCGACTACGAGGCGCGCGCCGCGCAGCTCGCCACTGACCATGATGCGCAACTGGCTCAAGCCCGTCTCAACCAAGCGACGGCCGTCGCGGCGGCGGAAGCGGCCGGGCGTGAATTGGCCGAGCAAAGCGCGGAGCGCGCGCGCCGGGACGCTGAAGCCGTGCACGAGCAGGCTCTGGTCGCCGAACGAGCGGCTGCGGCGACCGCACAGCGGGAGGCGATCCAGGCGCGTGAAGCGGAGCTCAAGCGCGAACTCGACAACAAGCTCGCCGCCTTGCATCGCGCCAACGAAGACGCAATGAATCGGCTGCGCGCCGAGCACACGCAAGACATGTCCGACGCCGAAGCGGCGGCCAAGCAATACCTCGCCGATCGCGAGCAAGAGCTGGGTGGGCAGCACGAACGCGCGCTCAGCGCGCAAAAGTCGGAGCACGAAGGCATGCTCGCCGCGCTGGCCGGAGAGCACACGAGCGCGCTCAGCTCGCTCAGCTCGCAACACGACGAGACGCTTTCGACCATCACCGATCAACACTCGAGTGCACTTGCGGCGCTGAGCCTAGAAAAGGCACAAAGTGAAGCCACCCGTGACGCCAAGATCGCCTCGCTGGAAGCCGAGCTGAACGCACGCACCGAAGAGCTCGCCGCTGCGCACGACTCGATCACCTCGAAAGATCGCACCATTGGTGATTTGGAAGCCAATCTAGTGTCGAGCAACGAGGAGCTGAGTAGCGCTCGCGCCACCGGCGAAAGCCAAGCGTCCTCGATTCAGAGTTTGGAGAGCCAGCTGTATAGCGTGAACGCGGAGCTGAACACCGCTCGCACCAAGCTCAACGACTACGAGTCGAAGCTGACGCGCGCTGAGGCAGCGCTGGCCGCGGCCAGCGAAGACCTGCGCAACACGCGAGACGCGCTCGCCACGGAGCAAGGTCGCGTCAGCCGAGCGAACACCAAGTGGACGGACGATCGCGCCTCGCTCGAGCGCGCGAAAGATGCGTTGGCTGCGGCGCTGGCGCAAATCGAAGAGGCCGAGGGCCGCCCTCTGGATTGAGGCATCTTCATGAACGAGCGCCGAGCGGATCGCTACGCCGCTTGGGGGCTGACCTGGCTCGCCTACGCGAGCTACTACCTCGGACGGAAGGGCTTCAGTGTCGTCAAGTCGACGCTGCGTCATTCGCTCGGAGTGAGTGAGCGAGCGCTCGGGCTGATCGACACCTTTTATCTGGCCGCGTATGCGCTCGGATTGTTCTGCAGTGGCTACGTCGGCGATCGAGTTGGCGCGCGCCGGTTGATCACTTTCGGCTTGGCTGTCTCCGCGCTGTGCTGCGCGGCGTTCGGCGCAATGAACGCCGCGCTCTGGTTCGGCGTGCTGTTCTTCATCAATGGCTTGGCACAGTCGACCGGTTGGCCCGGGACGACGGGCGCCATGGCCGAGTGGACCACGCCGCAAAATCGCGGCACGGTGATGGCTTTCTGGGCGACCTGCTATCAAGTGGGGAGCATCGTCGCCAGCGACTTTGCAGCCTATTTGTTGCGTCGAAACGGCTGGCGTGCGGCGTTCTTCGCCCCGGCTGCGTGCATGCTGGGCGTGGCGCTGCTGATCTTCTTGTTTTTGAAGCGCGGCGGTCCGAAAAGACCCGATGCGACCGGGCCCGCCGAGCTCGACGCCGAGACTCGGCGAGTCGCACAACGCGAGGCGTTGCACAGTCCGGTGCTGTGGTCGTTCGGGGCGAGCTACTTTTTCATCAAGTACGTGCGCTATGCGCTGCTCTTTTGGCTACCGTACTATCTGCATGGCACGCTCGGCCACGCGGTAGACCGCGCCGCGTACGTCTCGAATGCCTTCGAGGCCGGCGGTATCGCGGGCGTGATCGCGATTGGCGTGCTCTCCGATCGCGTGCGGAGTTGGTCGCGCGCGGCGTTGTCGATGCTGAGCTTGCTCGGTTTGGCGCTGGCCCTGCTCGTGTGTTCCGCGCTGCCGCAGCACGATGTGTGGCTGACGGTGGCCGCCTTGGCCCTGGTCGGCGCTTTGCTTTTTGGTCCCGACGCCCTGCTGTCCGGCGCCGCCGCCCAAGACGTCGGCGGCGCGGCGGCGGCCGCCACCGCAACGGGCCTAGTCAACGGCGTCGGCTCGCTCGGCGGCATGTTGGAGGGGCTAAGCTTGCCGGCGATCAGCGCCCATTTCGGCTGGCGGGCCATGTTTCCGTTACTCGCAGGGCTGGCGCTGTGCGCGGCCCTGGCCCTGCTCCCCGCGGCGCGACGTCCAGACACGCGCCAAGCGGACTTATAAGTCGGGCGTTTCACCGCTCGGTCTCACACTTGTCGCTTAAGCGGACGCTGGGGAGGTCGTAATGGGGTGGCAATGCCGCCTCACGACGCCTCCAACCGAAATAGCGACGCCTGGGCCCGCCTTCGGCAATACGTCGATCAGACGAACACCGTTGAAACCCGCCGTGATCGGCCGGGACCGGGGCTCGCCAGCTGCAAACGCCCGATGGCCGCCCCGGCGCCTTCCGCGTACGACGACGATGACGACGGTCCGATAACGACTCGTTGGGCAGCGGGCTGAGCGCCAGTTCCTGCGGCTCGTGACGCTGCATCACGAGTGTCGTGTCATCCACCCGGGTTCTCCGTGCCGACAGCGCGTGAAACAGTGGCTGGATGACCGTCGATGAACCGCACACGCGCCTGGGGGCCGGCCGGACGGACACCACGGACGACCGCGAGATCGTCTCGTTTCACCGTCGTCGGGAGCTTTCAGGGGTGGAAGTCCGCTCACTGAAAAACTCCAAGCGGGCGTTCCACGCCTACAGCACGGACTTCGAGTTTTTCGCCCCCAGCACCTGGCAGGGGGAGGTCTGGCACCGCCGCCGTCAAACCCTGGTCGGACCGGGCACGGTCGCGTGTGCGCACCCGGGGGAGGTCGTTTCCGCTCGCCGAGTCATCACCCCCGGCGCTGGGAATTTTCTGACCATCGACGCTCGCGTGTTTCATGAATACTTGTCGGAGCAGGCGCAGGCCATGAGCAAGCTGCGCCTGTGCGCGGTGACCCAGGTGTCGCAAGCGCTCGGCGACAAGCTTCGCGAAGTCTTCCGCGTGGTCCGACCGGGCCCGAGCCCACTCGAGATTCAAAGCGCGCTCGTCGAGTTCGTGCACGCAGCGCTCGGCGAGTTGGTGGAGGACTCGAGTGGCGAGGCCCCCAGCCTCGATTCAGGACTGCGCACGGCCGAGCGCGTTCGTGAATGTTTGCACTTCGACTCCTCGGCGAGCGTCGATCTTTCCACGCTCGCCAAGCAAGCTGGAGTCAGTCGCTACCAAGCGCTGCGCTTGTTCAAACGACGCTACGGGTTGCCGCCGCACACGTATCAGCTCAGCGTGCGCGTCGCACTCGCGCAAAAGGCGCTGCGCGAAGGACAGCAACCGGTGCACGTGGCGACGCACTACGGCTTCGTCGACCAAAGCCACTTCACGCGGCACTTCAAGCGATTGCTGGGCGTCACCCCGGCCCAATACGCGCGCGTCGGCGCGCGCCCCCGCGTGGCGCAGCCGCGCGCCGACGCGACCAGCTACTTGACCAAGACCAATTCAGGCGCGGACTCGAGTCGTTCTAGAGCGCAAGAAACTCTGGTCTGAAGCCCGGCACACCCACCAATAGCCGGTCCCAACTCGGCGGATCTTTCAAGTGTTCCGCCAAGAAATCGACGGTTGCACGCACTTTGATCGAGAGCTGGCGCGCAGATGGATAGACCGCAAAAATCGCGGTACTTTCGAACTCCCACTCGGGCAGCACGCGCACCAGCTCGCCCGAACGCAGCGCTGGACCCACCACCAGCGTGGCGCCGACCGTGATGCCGTGGCCGCGCTTCGCGGACGAAGCCACGACGTCTGCGTTGTTCGAGGCCATGCGGCCCGAAATGTTGACGGTCACGGGCCCTTCCGGTCCGAGCAACTTCCACTCACGCGGGCGCGCAAAACTGTTGAACATCACACAATCATGTTCCGAGAGCTCGGACGGGTGCTTGGGCACACCGCGCTTCTCGAGGTAAGCGGCGGATGCGACGAGCACACGATGATTGTTGCACAAGCGACGCGCGATTAGCCGCGAATCGGTCAGCGACCCGATACGAATAGCCAAGTCCATCCCTTCATCGATCAAATCGACGAAGCGATCGGTCAAGCTGAGATCGACCGTGAGCTCGGGGTAGGCGTGCAGCAGCTGGTCGAATAGCGGCGCGACGAACGACTGACCAAACACGACCGGCACGCTCACGCGAATTCGTCCGCGCGGGCGAAGCGCAGTCTCTTGAACCTCCGCCTCGGCGTCGGCCAAGTCGACCAAGATCTGCACCGTGCGCGCGTGAAACGCCGCCCCCGCCTCGGTGAGTGACAGTTTGCGCGTCGTGCGCTGCACCAGCCGCGCGCCCAATCGTTCTTCGAGACGAGAGACGATGCGACTGACCCCTGACGGACTGAGCGAGAGCTCGTCGGCAGCTTTGGCGTAACTCGAATGCTTCACTACACAGTGAAAGACAGTCAGTTCGAGGGTTTCAGTGACCATGCGTCGCTCGCATGGCAGTCTAAACGCCGAAGGCTGCGACGCGCTAGGCCCGCTTTGCGTGACCATCGAAAACCATCCTAGTTTTGTCGATGGTCACGCGGCTCGCGTGCATCGTCACAGCCTTCGGCGTCGCAGGCGAAACTTCCGCTGAAAGCAGCCCTGCGAACGCCCGACCCGGGGCGTGCTGAGGTTCAGAGTGCGCCCGCGTCAATCCACGCGCTGATGATCGCGATGTCACTGGCTGCGAGCGCTGGCCTGTTGAGCGGCATCTGCCTGCCACTGAAGCAGCCGCCGTCTTGAGCCGCGCCTTTGATCTTGTCGACGATGTAGCTGTGCGCGGACTGACCGGGAGCGATTCGCAGCTTTGCGGAACATCCGGCGGCAGGCACGCCAATCGAGGTCTTGATGTCGACCAAAGACAACCCGCGCGCGGGCGTTGGCCCGGAGTGGCAGCTGGTGCAATTGGCGTTGATGATGCTCTGCACCTCCGCGACGGTAGGCGTGCAGGTGACCGTGGTCGTGGCTTCTGCGGCGCAGGAGGCCGCAGGATCACCATCGGAAACGCTGAGCGTGAGCGTGACCGACCCGGGCGCAATACAGGTGAAAGTGGGCGTCGCGGACGTGGTGCCGTCGAAATTCCCGGAATCTGCGCTCCAGGCGTAGGCGAGGGCCGAGGGCGCCGCGTCGCTGTCGTGCGCGGAGGCCGCGAGCGAGATCGTGCCGCCCACGAGCACTTCCGCTGGGCTTGCCGTGACTCCGTCGATCACCGGGCAGACGTTGAACGTGCCACCGACTTTCACGCTACCCGTCGACGACGTCTGGTGACACAGCAGGTGAACCGACACGACCGTGGTTTCGTGCTCCACGACATCGAATGACCCAGCGCCCGTGCAGCTCGTTTTCTCGTCGGTCGTGGTCCCGCTCAGGGTAATGGTGTAGCCGCTGCCCGCCGGAATCCCGCCGAGTACGGCGCTGAGCACGGTGCTGTCCGCGACCTCGAACGTGCCTGACTTCAGGTACTCGTCCGGTCCCACGATGGTGTAGCTGACCTGCTCGAGCGAGGCTCCGCCGACCTGCAGGTTTAGACCAATGCTGCCAATTCCCTCACCCGCCGAGCCCGAAACTTCTGCCCCGGACGAGCAGCCGCCGAGGGCAGCAGATACAGCGAGACACGCGACGAGCGCAGCCAAACCTGCGCCCCGAATCAAACCAACCATGTGACATCCTCCTGAGTGAGTAAAACCCCGTTACGAGACGGAATGCGTGAACCGCTGCCCCGCCGCGCAAGACCATACTCGAGAGAATCAGTGCTGGCAGTAGGATAATTGCCAATTGTACGTTGCGCGGAGCGCCAACGTGAAAGCACTCAATCCTGACTTGGATGGATCGCGCTACCCCAGCAAATCGTGCGCGCAGCGGCAGAAACCGCACAAGCATATCCATGCGAGCCCAGCGCGAGGCTGCTGAACACGCCACTCGGAGGCTTGCCCGGCGACACACCCCAACAGCGAAGCTCGCCGTCTTTGGTGATCGCGCAATTCTGGCCTTCGCCGCTGGCCACGCTCGAAAATTGTCCTTCGGGCGGAGTCTGCTGTCCGTCCCCCCAACAGCTCAGGCCGCCGTCCATCCGCACACCGCAACTCGCATCATGACCGGCTGCAACGCTCACGAAGGTGCCCGAGGGCGGACTCGATTGTCCGTTGTCGTTGCTGCCCCAACACGCGATTTTGCCGTTCAACCCGAGCGCGCAGCTGTGTCGCCTGCCCGCTGATACTTCTCGGAACAAGCCATCCGGCGCGGTCGCTTGACCGGCGTCGTTCTTTCCCCAACAGCTGATCGTGCCATGGTTCGAAAGGGCGCACGTGTGTCCGCTGCGCGAGGAAATGTCCGAGAACTTGCCCGAAGGTGCGCGAGTTCTCCCCTCCACCGGAGAGCCCCAGCACGTGACACCTGCGTCGGAGCGAATGCCGCAGCCGTGAAAGTCGCCAACCGCGACGCTGACGAAACGGCCATCGGGAGGTGTCGATTGTCCGACCGAATTGTCTCCCCAACAGCGCGGCAGCAAAGCCGTGTCGAGCGCACAGGCATGCCAATCATCGCCGACGGAAATGCGGGTATTGCTCGCCGCAGGGGGACTCGATTCGCCGGTCAGGTTGCTGCCCCAGCAGCGCAAGGTACCATCCGTCCGCACGCCGCAGCTCACGCTGTCTCCCGCACTCACGCGCTGAAAGGTCTCGCTCGGTGCATGCAAAGTCGAGCAGGTCACGGTACCGTCGCTGCGCACTCCGCAGACGTTGTTGCCACTCGATGACAAGCGAGCGAAACTGCCCGTCAATGGCTGTCCGTTGGCCACGCCCCAGCACACGACGGCTCCTTCACCGGTGAGTCCGCAGCTGTAGTAGGCGCCCACGACCACGCTCCGGTAAATGCCAGGCACCGGCGAGGCCTGGCCATACAGGTCACTGCCGCTACACACGATCGCACCGGCGGTCGTTAGCGCGCAGTTGTGATAGCGGCCGAGCGAGATACTCACGTATTGCCCCCGCGGCTCGGAGGATTGTCCAAACGTGTTGTCACCCCAACAAGTGACGGTGCCATCCGTGCGAAGGGCGCAGCTGTTGTGCTCACCGGCTGTTACGGCGCTGAATGTGCCCGAGGGAACGCTCGTTTGGCCGGTGGAGTTGTCGCCCCAGCAGGCGAGCGTGTCGTCTGCGCGCAGGCCGCAGGCGTGCGCGAGGCCCGCGGAAATGGCTTTGAACGCGCCAGAAGGCGGGTCAGACTGACCCAAGCGGTTATCGCCCCAACAACGCACCTCGTTGTCCGATTTCAGCGCACAACCGTAGCTCTCCCCGACCTCGACTTGAAGCGTCGTGTGGTCGCATTGCTCCCCCCACGTTCCGGCCGGGCAACTGCAAACGCGCGCACCGCTCGCCAAGCTGATTCGTGTGCCCCCACGCAAGCAGCTCGGACCACAGCTCGCGCAAGTGGGGACGCACTCCGCGGCGTTCGAGCCCGCGCTCTGTGCGCCGTTGGCACAAGGCGAGCAAACTCGGTCGTAAACGACCGACCCCTGACGCGACACGTAGCTGCCAGGGTTGCACGTCGTCCACGCGCGGCATTCTCCGTTGGCATCGACGGCATAGGATCCGAATGGACAAGGCGAAGCAGGATCAGGTGCGCCCCCGCCGCGGCCCGCAGCGCCCTCGGGCTCGTTCGACCGCGCGTCTCCACCGCTGCCGGAGCTTCCAACGGACGAAGTACCGCCGTCCGACGACGAAGTGGCGCCCGCGGCCGCGTGGGGCGCTTCGCCAGGGTCGGCGGAGCCCGCAGCGCCCCCGTCGTCACGCGAGGCGCCGCCCGCAGCAGCGCGCGAAACGACAGCTCCGCTGCCACTCGCTGCCGACGCGCGGCCACCTCCATCGGAACCGGCAGAGCCCGCGTGAAACCCTGCACCACCCAGCGAACCCAGCTCGCCGTTCTCGGCGACCGAGCACGACGCGCCGTTCGCCGCGAGCAACAGGGCGAAAACCGCCAAGCTCAGCGGCGCCGGCCGCGACTTCATCATTTGCGACCAAGCGAACGCCGCCGACGCCTGCTGCTCGCAAAGGAAAAGAGAGCGAGCAGCAGCGCGAATCGAGAAGGCGATGATCGACTGGGATCGAAGCTGCAACCGCCGGAGTCAGAGGGAGCAAAAGAGGCCTCACCCGCCGAGTCATCCGGCGCGTCAATCGTCCCATCCCCAGCCGCCGAACTTCCACCGACGGATGACGCTGAAGCCCCGGCCGCAGCGTTCATGTGGGATCCGCCCTTGCCGCCGCTGCTCCGTGCACCCGCCGCCGCACCCGAAGCCGGAATCTCAGGAACCACGAGCGAGCCCGCACTGCTCACGCTGCCCGCAGAAGACTCGGGCAAGGTTCCAGTGTCGAGGGTTCCACCGACGCCGGCTCCGGACTGGTTGCCCGCGCCGCCGCTGCCCGCTACGGACGTCGCGCCTCCGTGTCCCCCGGTTGCGTTCTGCGAGCCGCCAGAGCCGCCGCTCGCCATCATCGCTGGCTTGCCGTAGATGTTGATCAGCACGCTGTCGCTGTAGTCGTGCTCGGCGCGATTCAGCTGAGTGACCATCAGGTAGCAGCCGACGCACCAGACGTCCGGCACGACCCAATCGAAGCTATGCACGGAGGTCGACAGTCCGCTGGCGATGGACGCTTGAATCATGGCGTCCGCATCCACCAGATCGAGGTCGTAGCCGATGCCGTCGTGCAGAATCGTGTCTTCCCAAGTGACGGAGACGGTGCTGCCCACCGCCAGCGTCAGGCCTGATTTCGGAGTGTCCAGGGCAACGTGTGCCGAACTCGGCCGCGCGAAGGTCCAGACGCACGCTGCGGCGGCGACGACAAGCGTCACGCGTCGGTGGCGTCGCGTATGGGCAATTGGAAGTCGCCAAAACATGGCCGCTGAGGGTGTCGCGAGCCGTGTTTCGGTTGGGAGTCGGGGGCGGTTCACGGCGTGGCTCGCTGGGTCGCGAAGCGCAGCGCTGGACGGGCTGGAACTTCGCGTGCCTCGCGTGTGTCGTTCCGAGACGACATCTGCAGACCACGAGCGACAGCTTCCGCTGCCTTTCGGCGAAGATTTAGGCCGAATCCAAGACCATCGGTCGCTGGAACGAACTGGCATGGCGCGTGCTGGTGGCCTGGTAGTGGACAAGACCAAACGCGCCAAGCAAACCGCGACCACGACCTCCAATCTGCCTGCCATCAAGAAGCCAGGCTCGGTCCGCCCGATGTCCTCCCGCCCGCCGGTGGCGGCGCGTGTCGACATCGTGGTGGCCGATCTCGAGCGCGACCCGCGGCGCAAGTAAACACCCAATCTCGCGTTGGCGGGCTTCGGCTCAACAGGGTCACGGCCTTGGAGACTGGGATTGAATCACTATCGATGTTGGTATGAGATGACTGCTCCACAATGCTGAGGTTCGCGTACTGGGCAGGGCTGGGGGGTGTCATTTGTTCGCTCGGCTTGGCGCTTTCGGCTTGGACTGCGCTGCCATTCGCGAGCCACGCCGCCCCGTACATCGTGCTGTTCGTCAGCATCTTCATCACCTTTGCGCCGGCGATCGTCGCGCACCCGGCGCGCACCCGGTCTGGCGCCAACTTCAATTTGGATCCGCGCGCGTTGCTCGTCGCCGAGCCGTGGACGCTGGCGCTCACGTTGGCGATGATTCTCGCGCTGGGGGTGAGTTCGTTTTGGTTCTCTCCGCACGGCGACCATTTCCATCTCGAAACGGCGTCACTGATCGGTCGAGTGGACCGACAACTGATGCTCTGCTTCTTCTTTGCGACGTTCCATGCATTCGCACTGTGCGCGGCGAGCTCGGGAATGCGTTGGGGATTCCCTTCGACGGGCGTCATGCCGTCATCTTGGTTGGCAAGTCTACTGAGTCCGCCGCTCGGTCACGATGCGCCTTGGGGCCTGCCGGGGGCGCCGCTCACGTACCGAACGGCCAAAGTGGGCTGGCTCGTCATCGCGCTCGAGTTCGCTGGCTCGGTCGCCGCGATCCTTCTCACCGGAAACCAGCTGCGCGAAGCGCTACCATTGCCACACGCGAACCTGTTGGCTTTGGCGCTGCTGGCCGTGCCTTTCTGGCACCTGTTCCTGAAGAGCTTCGGCCACGTCACCTTCGTGCTCGAAGGGAACTGCCTGGTCAGCCAGCACTTTCCGTTCAGCACTCGCAATCGCCGCATCCCCCTGGCTGAAATCCGCGGCATCCAAGTGAACGCGGAGCTCGACAAAGAGGGCCATGTGACGCACCACTCGCTGCTCCTGGTGCGTGATCACGCGAGTACGGATCGATTAGTCGACAATCTCCCCTCGGCCGAGCACGCCCGCGCCCTCGCGCAACAGCTCGACACCTTGGTTCGAATCGGGGCGACACGCGCTCATTGAGGCAGCACCGGCGACACGCTTCGCCTCCAACGCCTGGACTCGCCGCCGAAAGACGATACGCTCGTCGCGCCCGGATAGACCCTGGTTCGTATGCAAAATCCCGAAGCGATCAAGATCAACAAGCGCACGATGCTCGCCACTAGCGTGGCGCTCGGTGGCGCCGCACTGACGGGCTGCGCGGGCGTGAGCGCCGCCAGCCCGTCTCGCCTGCCGTCGACCGGCGCGCAAACGGGGTTCGTACGCCGCGACGGCATGCGGCTCACGCTCGATGGTACACCGTACCGCTTCGCCGGAGCCAACCTTTGGTACGGCGCTTATTTGGGCGCTGACGCGGAGTACGGCGATCGCGCGCGATTGGGGCGCGAGCTCGACCGGTTGAGGGCGCTCGGCGTCAGCAACCTTCGCCTGCTCGCCTCCGCGGAAGAAGGTCCGCTCGCACATTCGATCAAACCTGGCTTTCGCACTAAAGACGGCTGGAACGACACGTTGCTGCGCGGCCTCGACTATTGCTTGGCCGAGGTCGGCAAGCGCGGAATGAAGGCGGTGCTCTACCTCAGCAACTTCTGGGAATGGTCCGGAGGCTTCGGCACGTACCTCTGGTACGCGACCGGCAACTACATGAACATGGGCGACCCGGCACACCCGTGGCCGGAATTTCCGGACCATAACGCGGGTTTCTATCGGTCGCCCAGCGCAGTCTCGATGTTCCACGACCACGTGCGTCGAGTCGTCGGGCGCAGCAATCAGCTCACGGGAGTGGCCTACAAAAACGACCCGACGATCATGGCCTGGCAGCTGTGCAACGAACCGCGCCCGGGTGCGACGGAGTCGGTCATCGTCGACACACTGCCCGCTTACTACGACTGGATCAACGGCAGCGCCCGACTGATCCGCACGCTCGACGCCAATCATCTCGTGTCGCTCGGACATGAAGGGACGATTGCCAGCGGTGATCGTGAAGACCGAGTCGCCGAAGCGCACGCCCAAATCGACTACGTCACGGCGCACATCTGGCCGCTCAACTGGGGCTGGGTGAACGGCAAAGACCTGGCGGGAACTTGGCAGAGCGGCTCAGCGAAGGTCAGCGCGTACCTGAAAGCTCACGAAAGAATCGCGCGCAGCTCGAACAAGCCATTGATCTTCGAAGAGTTCGGCTTCCCGCGCGATGGTGAGCTGTATGACCCGGGCGCGGGGACCAGCTTTCGGGAACGCTACTACGGCATGATTTTCGGCGCCGTGGAGTCGAGCATTGCGGAGGGCGGGCCGATCTGCGGCTCCAACTTTTGGGCGTGGAACGGCGAAGCGCGAGCACGACACGCCGATCATCGTTTCCAACAGGGAGACCGTGAGTACATGGGCGATCCGCCCCATGAACCTCAAGGTTGGTACGGCAACTTCGACAGCGACCGCGCGATGCTCGCGCTGATTAGCGGGCACGCGACGAAGCTCCGAGGATAGCGCGGTCCGACAGGCCGCTTTCGCGTTGGTCAGGGCTCTCGATCGAACGTCTGCCACACGCCGTCGATGCGGCGCTGATGCGGCAGGAAGCGCGCTTTGTATTTCATGCGCTCGGACTCGGCGATGTATAGGCCGAGGTACAGGTAGCGGAGACCCCAGGTCTTGCACAGTTCGATCTGCTTGAGCACCGAGAAGGTACCGATGCCGAGCTTTTCGTAGCTCGGGTCGTAGTAGCAATAGACCGCAGAGAGCGCTTCGTCACTGCGATCGACCAGAGCTACGCCGATCAGCTGGCCGTCGAGCAAGTAGCGCAGTTCGAAGGTCTCGCAGCAGCTCACGACCAAGAACTCCCGGTAACCTTCGAGATCGATGCCATCGCGATCGCTGGCGAGGCCACGCAGTTCCTTGTGCCGATTGTACAGTTCGACGCGGCGCGCGTCGGCGATCGGATCGGCGACTTCGACCGTGAGCCGCGCGTTGCCGCGCTCCAGCGCACGACGCTGGGAGCGATTGGGTAAAAATTGCTGAACGTCGATACGAATCGGCTCACAGGCGCGGCAGCCGGGGCAGGACGTGCGATAGAGAAAAATCCCTTGCCTGCGGTCACCGGTATCGAGCCGCTGCTCGAGCTCGGAACGCTGCAGCAGGCGCGCTGGGATGCGTAACGGCATGCGCGCGATGCGCTCCGCCAAATACGGACACGGCTGCAGTCGGTCGTAGACGATCAGCTCCGGAGGGTCCCCGGGCAACACCCGATCGTGCGGCAGCAGGCGCGGCTTCGTCATCGATCGAGCACGAAGGGTTCGGGGAAGATTTCGGCAAAGCCGAGCACACGCTGCTGACGCGGATTGGCGACGACCAGACGAGCGTCGCGCTGAAACTCGGAAATCACTTGGCGGCACAGGCCGCACGGCATGGCCAGCGTGTCAGCGTCCGTGAAGACGGCAATGCTGGTGATCGCGCGCTCACCGGCGGCGACCATGGCCAGGATAGCGGAGCGCTCAGCGCAGATCGTCGCGCCGTAACTGGCGTTCTCGACGTTGCAACCGACGAACACTCGGCCGCTGTCCGTGCGCAGCGCGGCGCCCACCAAAAAACGCGAATAGGGAGCGTATGCGAGCTCTCGCACGGCGCGCGCGCGCGTCACCAATTCCGCCAAGTCCGGGCTGAGTGCTGCGGTCGATTCGCTCACGAGGAAGCCGTTCCTGCCGCGATCACCCAGCGCGTCAGCACGGCCGTGAACGCATCGCGCGAGCGACGTGCGGTGGCTTCTACTTCATTGTGGTCCAGCAACTGACCCGACAGACCCGCGGCCAAGTTGGTGATGCAGCTGATCGCGCCCACGCGCACGCCGCGTTGACGGAGCGCGATCACTTCCGGCACCGTGCTCATGCCGACGGCATCGGCTCCGAGCGCGCGCAACATGCGGATCTCGGCGGGCGTTTCGTAGCTCGGGCCGAGCATTGCGGCATACACTCCTTGACGCAGAGTGACGTCGGCTTGGCGCGCGGCCTCACGCGCGAACCCTTGCAGCTCGAGATCATAGGCCTGACTCATGTCGGGGAAGCGTGGCCCGTCGCCGAAGTTCGGACCGCACAGCGGACTTTGCCCCATCAGGTTCAGATGATCGGTGATGAGCATCAGATCGCCCGCTGCGAAGCTCGAGTGAATGCCACCCGCGGCGTTGGTCAGCAGCACCACACGGCAACCGAGTTCGGCGAGCACACGAACACCAAACACGGCGCGCGCCGCTGTGTTTCCCTCATACAGGTGCGCCCGCCCCTGCAAGCAGGCAACCTGGATCGAAGCGAGTGAGCCCAGACACAAATTCCCGGCGTGGCCCTGGACACTCGAACGCGGCATCTCCGGGATCTCGCCATACGGAATCCGGAGGGTAGAACTCAATTGATCGGCGAACGCACCGAGGCCCGATCCGAGCACCAAACCCACACGCGGGGGCGCGGACGCACGCTCGGCGACAAAGGCGGCAGCGTGTCTCACGCGCTGGAGTTCGCCGTCGAACATCGGCTTATCCTAGCTCGGCTTCGGCCCGAGCGGCTCGTTACCGGACGATTTGCCTATAAAATCGGGGGGAAACCGGGCGGCGTGCGGACGGCTGGACGACTCCGGGCCTTCAAGCTAGGTTCCGCCCCCCCGCCGGTCCTTTGTGGATGGCGTTTGGCCCACAACCTCCGCAAGTAGAAATCAATGGCCACCAAGTTTGCTCAATTCCTCCAGGACAACAAGATTGACCCGCGCCGCATCGTCGTCGCTTCCCAAGAGCTCGAGCGGCTGCGCCCCGAGGATCGCAAGGTGAAGCATCAAAAGAGCGCCGCCAAGAAGGCCGGTACGAAGGCCGCCGAAGGCGAGAAGCCGGCCAAGCCGCGCTCGGGTCGCCCGGTGACGCCGCGCTTGATCGAGTCCGTCAGCGTGGGTAAGCCCGTGTCCGGCCCCGCAAAGACTCGCCTGCTGCGCGCCTTGAATCACGTGCTCGTGACCAAGAAGAAAGAAGCCGTCGAGCTCAAAGCCGTATTCTGAAACCGGCACCCCTGCGCAGATGTAGGGGTTCAGCCGCGGTTGTACACGGAGTCGTCGAAAACGAGACGACTCCGAGTGCCGAGAAGTTTTGAAGAGATCCGGGGTGTGGCGCATCTGATTCGTTCGTGGTCGCCACTCCGCTGATCGGCCGGCTGTCCTTTGCCGGCTCACAACCCGTTCCCGACGACCGGCAAACCAACGCGCTAGCGGGTAAACTACGCGCCGTGACTGACCTCACCGACTTGGTCGAACGTTGCAAGGCCGGAGACGGCTCGGCGTTCCGCGAGGTGTTTCGAAATCATCGCGCTGATGTCGCACGTTTGGTGCTGCGCATGACGGGTCGTCCGGGTGATCTCGAAGACCTGGTGCAGGACGTATTCCTGCAAGTTTACCGGAGCATCAAGGATTTCCGCGGGCAGTCGCGCTTTTCGACCTGGCTCTATCGCCTGACCGTGAACGTGGTGCTGATGCAGCGCCGCGCCGCGCGCAGTCGCCCCGTGCTGCAAGGCGCGTCGGATGACGCGTTCGGTCCGGACGTGCATGATTTGCCGGATGATCAGCTGGCCCGCACGCGTCGCGTGGCCGCGTTTTACCGGCTGCTCGATCGCATGAGCGACAAGAAGCGCGCAGTGTTCGTGCTGCACGAGTTGGAAGGGCTGTCACCGAGCGAGGTCGCCAAGGTGGTGTGCGCGCCGGTGCTCACCGTGCGCACACGGTTGTTCTACGCGCGCCGTGAGTTGCTCGAGATGTTGCGGGACGAGCCCGCGTTGGAATTCGTCGCGCGTGAGTTGCGCAACGAGCAACAGAGCGAGAGCGGCGAGCCGCTCACTGAAGGAGAGTCGACGTGACAGTGGAACGACGCCCAGAAGAGCGTGCGCTCGATCGCATGATCTTGGAGCTGCGCGAACACCCCGCCCCCCAGCTGGATTGGGACCGAATGGAAGCGCGTCTGATGCGCGAGCCACTGCCCACGGCGGACCGCGCCCCGCGCTCGTTCTGGAGCCGGCTGCGCCTGCCTGCGGTGGGCCTGATCGCCGTCGCAGCCGTCGCGACCATCGTCGTCGCGCGCGAGCCCGCGCCGCTGCCCGCGAAACCCACGGCAAAATTGCACGATGCCCCGCTAAACGGCGACTCACTCGCGGTCGGCACGCGGCTCACCGCGGGCAATCAACCGCTGATCGTCGAGCACGCAGGTCGCGCGCGTTGGACCCTCGAGCCTCACGCAACCGCATTCGTCGCTGACGCCGGTGAATTTCTAACCGTGAAATTGGAGAACGGGGCGCTCTCGGCTGCGGTCGTGCCCAATCCAAAGCCGGAAACGTTCGCGGTCGAAGTCGAAGGCACGCGCGTCGCAGTGCACGGCACCGCCTTCCGCGTCGAGCGCGTCGCCGAACGGGTACAGGTAGACGTCAGCGAGGGCACGGTTGCGGTCGAACCCAGCGGCACACACTCGACGCCCGCGTTTCTGCTTCGGCGTAACTCGCGCGGCAACTTTGCGCTCGACGGCAAGACGGGCAACGTCGAGGGCAACGCCTCGGCCGTGGTCGCCGATGGCGCCGGTCGCCAATCCCATCGCACGTTGGCGAAAGCCGCAGCCGTGCCGCGCGCGCCCCAGAGCGCGCTCGCCCCCACAAAGCCAGAAGTGTCACCGGAGCCCAGCGCGCAAGTGCAGCCACTGCCAGCCCAGCCCTCGATCTCGGACATCGAAAAAGGCGTGAGCTCGGCGGTCGACCTGATGAGCCGCTGCTTCCACGATCAAACCCGCACGACCGACAATCGCGTCAGCGCAAACACCGCCCTCACCCTCACCGTCGCCGGTGACGGCACGATCCAAAGCGTCACCTTCGCGCCCCCACTCGCCCCTGGCGTCGAAGAATGCGCCGTCAGCGGCCTGCGCGCCCTCACCTTCACCCGCTCACTCGAAGGCGTCACCTTCACGCGCTTGCTCGAACTCAGCCGCTGAGACACGACTCGGGGAGTGAGACCCCGACTCGCGCTTGGACCGCACGCGGCGCGCCGCGCGGAATGCCGTCGCGTCGGGAACCGCCCTCTCGGGCGACGCGCGATTCCCAACTAGGGAGCGCCCGACACCCGAGCTTCACTCCAACGCGGCTTTCGAGGATCGCCAAACACGACCAACTTGCCAGCCTGAACGAGCCCAATCAGACGCCGTACGTGAAGATCGACGTACTCGTCCGAGGCGGGAAATCCGCCAGCGTCGAGGGCGCGCGCCACAATCGCCGCCACCTTGCGCTGCACCGTTCCAGTGAACTCGAGCAGCGCGGTATCGATCGCGCGGAGCCCCTCCACCCCCAATCGTTCGGCGAGCGCGGTCTCCTCCGCATGCGGCGTGACGGGAAGCTCATCGTCATCGTCGAGCAGCAACATGACCGCACGATACGATACTTGGCGATCATTTGGGGGGCGTTCGCGTCCCCGCGCGCTCGCTCATCACCGGCCGGACGCCCCGCGCACCTCACATCTCGCAGCCGTTCCCGACCCGGGCCATGAGCACGATGCGCTGAGTCGCGGAAACCGCACCCTGGACCCGACCCTGGGTGTGCGCCACCCTGGACCCGACCCTGGGGTGTGCGCACCCTGGACCCCGACCCAGGGTGTGCGCGCTCGCACCGCACACCCTGGGTGCGCGCTGGACCCGACCCAGGGTGTGCGCGCTCGCACCGCACACCCTGGGTGCGCGCTGGACCCGACCCAGGGTGTGCGCGCTCGCACCGCACACCCTGGGTGTGGTTTCTGGGGTGCGGTTTTTGCCGCGGATTGTGTCGGTCGGCGCAACTGAACGTGCGGATGACCGAACCATCCCCGTGACAGTTCCGCGAGAAATTCTGGCCGGTCGAACCTACCTCGTGACTCGACGTTGCACGCAGCGTCAGTTTCTACTCACGCCGACGGCTCGAACGAATCAGAATGCGCTCTACTGCTTGGGACTCGCGAGCAGTCAAACCGGGGTGCACTTGAACGCCGTCTGCGTCATGTCCAATCATTGGCATGGCGTCGTGAGCGATCCCAAAGCTCGGTTGCCGCAATTTCTCGGGCGCTTCCACGCGCTGGTCGCCAAGACGCAAAATGCTTCTCTGGGGCGCTGGGAAAACCTTTGGTCGTCCGAAAGAGCGAGCATCGTGCAGCTGACGACTGCCAAAGACGTGATCGCAAAGATGGCCTATGTGATCGCGAACCCGACGACCGCCGGACTCGTCGAAACGCCGGAGCAGTGGCCAGGTGTGCTTGCATGGGTCGGCAGAGACGAGACCCTCTTGGGCCAAAAGCCGCCCGAGTTCTTCGTGAGGGGCGGTTCGCTTCCGGAGTCGGTAATTGTCCAACTCACGAGGCCCCCGATGTTGGAAAACATGTCGGACTATGAATTCTCAGGTCGACTGAAGACTGCAGTCGACGAGTTGGTTCTGCAGGCCCGAGGTGAGTTCGATCGACGCGGCACAACGTTCCTGGGACCCGAGGCGGTGCGAGCACAGCCTTTCAGTACAAAGCCGTCCACTGCAGCACAGCACCGCGATCTGAGCCCACCGTCGCGGCACGCTCGCGGAGTGCGCGATTCCACGCGCTCGCAAAGAAGAATGCCTTCGCTCGGGCTTACCAAGACGCATTGCAACGCTTCAGAGCTGGCGCACGCGACGTGAAGTTCCCGCGCGGAACCTACGCGCTACGGCTCAACTCCGCCGTCGAAGTGGACGAAACCTGACCCCACCGCCGGCGCGCCGTGCGGAATGCGGCCGCGTCGGGAACATTGCCGCCCACTGAGGTGCGATGCGGGCATGCGAGCGCCCACTTGGGCAAAAAGACGACTCCCTTGGGAACATTGCCGCCCACTGAGGTGCGATGCGGGCATGCGAGCGCCCATTCTCACACGAATAGCGCACCCGCGGTGGGGTCTCCCGCGGTGGGGTCTCCCTGGGTGCGGGTCACCCTGGGT
>Ga0134124_10000621_pt1 | contig 28507 bp, 32 predicted proteins | sample KB304_FD_96880 | JGI IMG/M metagenome (GOLD analysis project Ga0134124, IMG submission 96880) | Terrestrial soil microbial communities without Nitrogen fertilizer from Kellogg Biological Station, Michigan, USA - KB3-0-4 | ecosystem: Environmental > Terrestrial > Soil > Unclassified ... | reverse complement strand
GGCGGCAAGCTGCGCGTCTTCCACCGTCATCACGCCCTTCACAAGCAGCGTGCGCGGCCAGCGCTTGCGGATTTCACGGAAGTCGTCCCAGCCGAACGAGGAACTGATCACCATCTGCTTGGAGCGCTCGGCCACCGACACCTTCATCTCGTCGGGCACGTTCTCGTACTTGGGCAACCCGCCGGAGGCCAGGTAGGGCAGCACCACCGACAGCGCCCAGCCGGGGTGGCAGATCACGTCGAAGGCGTTGCGCGGCGTGATGCGAAACGGCGAGGTGAAGCCGTTGCGGGCGTTGTATTCGCGAATGGGCGTCACCGGGGAATCGGCGGTGATGATGAGCGCCTCCGCCCCCGCGGCATTGATGCGGTCGACCACCCGAAGCGCAAGGTCGAGGTCCTTCCACACATACAACTGGAACCACACGCGGCCGCCCTCGGCCACGGCGTCTTCGACCCTGACCGACGCGCCGCCGCCCACGGTGAAGGGAATGCCCGCCGCCCTGGCGGCGCGCGCCAGCTGCAGTTCGCCGCGGTACCACATCATGGCGGCCGACCCGGTGGGCGCGATGGCGATGGGCATGGCCGACTCGCGGCCGAACAGCGTCACCTTCTGCTCGCGCCGGCTCACATCCACCATGACGCGATGGCGCAGCTTCACGCGCTCGAAAGCGGCACGGTTCGCCGCGAGGGACAGTTCGTCTTCGGCGCCGCGGTCGACGTATTCGAACAGGAAGCGCGGCAGGCGGCGGCGCGCCCGCGCGCGGATATCGTGATAGTTGCCGACGCCGAAATCGTTGCCCTTGCCCAACGCCCCTCCCAGGCCGGTGCTTTGGGTCAGGTCAGGACACTAAGTATCGAACCGGTATGGAAACCAGTGTCGAAACCAATATCCAAATTATGCGATGTCGAAGGAACGGCCGGCGCCGCTCTGCTCGGCGCTGTCTTCGGAGTCTTCGTCGAAGGCCTCGGCCCCATAGGGGGGCAGGTGGGACGCCAGCCGCTTGGCGGCGGCCAGCGCCTGCTCCGGCGCGATGAGCGTGGAAAAGGGGCTTGCGGCGGCTTTGGATTGCTTGGTCACGGCGGTTTTTCGCGATGTTTGGACAATGTTCGGGAAAAAGACGTTGGCCGCCATTCTACATGGCGCGGGCCGCCGCGGGAGGCGCCGGCGCCGGGCGCGAGCCGCCGCCATCGGACGAGCCGGGAAGCGATGGTTTTTCAACGCCTTAGCGTGATCTACCCCGTGTCACCGGGGCGCGGCTACGCGCATCCCTAACGGCCTTTGGCGTCGTGCTTGTGCCGATAATCCGCCAGCTCGCAGTTTTCGGCGGCCTGATGGCGGGCCTACCCGGAGGGCGCGCACATGGCTGTTGCGGCCGGCCTTGGCTATGGGCTTGTCCACATGGGATTCACGCGCTTCCAGGCCTGCGGCAATGTGAAATTCTTCACGCCCCTCTCGCCGGAGTGGGTCCGCGTCCGGGGCTGGTCCAATTGGAGGGGAAACGCATCCGTTCGGCTCAGTCTCGCGCGCGAGACAGACTCGCAGCGGGCGCGCATAAATTGCTGATCCGGCGCTGTTTGCGCCAATGCGCCGGAGGGTGGACTGTGAAGCTGTCGTGTTGTACCGACAGACGGTCGCTTGTTCCCGCTGCTTCGATGGCTACAATGCGTCACGCAATCGCTACACGCATTTCGAAGGAGCACCATCATCGACGCAACCCTCCTGCGCGCTCCGGCAGCAACCGCTGCCCCGGACGCCTCCCCCGATTCCGACACCACCAGCCTGTACCGCAACCTGTGGCGCTTCGCGCGCGGCGCGCGCCTGCAATACTGCGCCGCCATGGCGCTGCTCGGGTTTTCGGTGGCGGTGAAGCTGTTCATTCCCTGGCTCGCCGCCGAGGCCATCAACATTGTCCAGTCCTCCGGGTGGGACAGATTGGGGCAGGCCGGCTGGTACATCGCCGCAGTGTTTGCCCTGCACATCCTCAGCTGGACCATGCACGGCCCGGCACGGGTGCTGGAACGCAACGTGGGCGTGCGCGTGCGCGCGCAGGTGGCCGACGCGCTGTACGCCAAGCTCACTTCCCTGCCGCTCACCTGGCACGAGCAGCACCATTCGGGCGACGCGCAGCAGCGCGTGCAGCAGGCCAGCCGCGCGCTGTTCGACTTCACCCAGAGCCAGTTCATGTACGTGCAGTGCCTGATCAACATCATCGGGCCCATCGTGGCGTTGTGGCTGGTGGCGGGCTGGGTGGGCGCGCTGGCCTTCGCCGGCTACGCGGCCATCGCCTTCGTCATCGTGCGCTTCGACCGCGCGCTGATGCGCCATGCGCGCGCCGAGAACCAGGCCGAGCGCCGCTACGCTTCGCGGCTGCTGGATTTCCTCGGCAACATCTCCACCGTGCTGGCGCTGCGCCAGCAGGCGGCCTCCCGCGCGCTGCTGGCGCAGCGCATGGACGATGTTTTCAAGCCGCTCAAGCGCAGCATCGTCATCAACGAGGCCAAGTGGTGCTCCGTGGACCTGCTCTCCGCCGGCCTGGTGTGGATGCTGGTCGGCGCATACGCCTGGATGGCCCACGCCCAGGCTGCGCCCGGCGCGGGTGTGGCCGGTGCGGTGATGCTGGGCGGCCTGTTCATGATTTACCAGTACGCGCAGCAGGCGGCCGGGGTCATCGGCACCATGGCGTCGAACTTCCAGAGCTTCGCCCGCATGCGCACCGATTTCGCCAGCGCCGCACCCATCTGGGAAGCCCGCGCAACGCCGGAGGGGCAGGCTCACGGGGCGACGGCGCCCGAAGCTCAAGCCGCCGGGCTAGAAGCGCCGCAAGCACGCGACATGCACGACTGGAGCGACATCGACGCGCTCGGCCTCACCTACACCTATACCCGCGGCGACGGCGCCAAGGGCGGCGTGCACGGCGCCTCGCTCAAGTTGAAGCGCGGCGAGCACGTGGCCCTCATCGGCCCCAGCGGGTCGGGCAAGAGCACGCTGCTGCGCCTGCTCGCCGGCCTGTACCAGCCCAGCCACGGCTATTACCAGGTGGACGGCCAAGTGCGCTTCGGCCTGCGCAGCCTGTCCGCGGTGGCCACCCTCGTGCCCCAGGACGCTGAAGTGATCGAGGCCAGCGTGCGCGACAACCTCGGTTTCGGCGTGGCGCAGCCCGAGGAAAGCATTGCCCGCGCGGTCAAGCTGTCGGCCTTCGACGAAGTGCTGGCCGGCCTGCCGCAAGGCCTGGACACGCTGGTTGCCGAACGCGGCGCCAATCTCTCCGGCGGGCAGCGCCAGCGGCTGGCCCTGGCCCGCGGCTTCCTTGCCGCCGGTCCCGGCGTCGATCCGCGCGGTTCGCTGCTGCTGCTCGACGAGCCCACCAGCGCGCTCGACCAGGTGACCGAGGCGCGCGTGTTCCAGCGGCTGCGCGAAAACCTGCCCGACACCAGTTTGATTGCCTCGGTGCATCGCATGAGCGTGCTGGCGCAATTCGACAAGGTGATCCTCATGCAGGCGGGCCGCATCATCGACTGCGGCAGCGTGGACGCCCTGCTCGCCCGCCAGCCCCTGATGCGCGAAATGATGCAGGGGGCCGAAGCCGGCATGCAGGGTGCTGCCTGATCGCCGATCCCGCTTATCGCTGATCACTGAACCGACTGTCCCGGGACTCGCTCTCAGCGCCGTCAAGAGTTCCGGGGCACCCCAATTGGCCCCCTTGCCTGCCCCGGTCGGGGCCGGCCGGTTCCGGCCCAGGACCTCTTGTTGTAAATCGTGCAAACACTAAGTTACAGGCACTGCGACAGGCGCCGCCCGTGCACCTTTGTAGTGCTTGCCCGACAGGATCAAAAGCGCTCGTCTGATTGGCCCTCGCTGTGCCCCTACTGAAAATCCATCAGGCATTTCCGGCTTTTAATCGAATTTCTGGAAGGTCAACGCAATGAAAAAAGCAATTCTTGCGGCCGCAGCGGCCGCCGCGCTGTCGGCCCCCCTGATGGCCCAGGCACAAACCCCCAACAGCAACGCCGGCAGCGGATTCAGGATGCCGTACCAGAGCGGTTGGTGGGGTTATGCCGGCATTTCCGGCGGCGTCTCCGACTATCGCAACTGCCCCATTGGCTCGTGCGACAAGCGCGACGATGCCTGGAAGGTCTATGCCGGTGGGAACTTCAACCAGACTTTCGGCGGCGAAATCAGCTACGTGGACCTCGGCAGCCTGAGCTACACCGGCGGTTCCGCCGACGCCCACGGCATCAACCTCAGCCTTACGGCAGGTTTTCCGCTGGGGCGCGCATCCAGCCTGTTCGCGAAGGTCGGCAGCATTTACAGCCGGACCAATGCCTCGGGATTCGCCGCGGGCACCGAGCGCGACTGGGGCCTGAGCTACGGCGTCGGAGCCACGCTGGGCTTCACCGACCACTGGCAAGGCCGCATCGACTGGGACCGCTACCGCGTGTCCTACGTGGGCCGTGACAGCGACGTCGACGCGCTCACCGTGGGCGTGCAGTACCGCTTCTAGGCGGAAGACGGCGCGGGAGCGGGAGCGTGCAACGTGCTGAGCTCCCCGCCTTCGAACGCGGGGACAGGCCGCTCCACTTGCCGCGTGGCATTGCCGTGCAGCATCCGCATGGCGCCGCCTATCGCCCGGAGAGCCACGAGGCGGCGAGCCGTGCCGCGGTGGCGCGCAAGCTCGCCCGCCTGCTGGACTATGACTGGTGTACCGAATTTCCGGCGTTTGGTTTGCAGCCGCCTCTGTCGAAGACGCGGGCGCATTCGCGCCATGTTTACTTCGTCCCCGACGATACGTTGAGCGCGCGCGAAGCCCGGGACCTCGGCATCCGCGATGAGCGCGACCTGTTCGGCGGCGTGGTGCCGCACGCCTATATGAAGGGAAAAACCATCACGCACGCCCTGGTGAGGGCCGGAGCGAGTTCGCCGCCCGGCTGGGAGCCACGGCTGCCCGAGCGCATCGCCGACCTGGTGCTGCCGGGGTACAGCGCCTTTTCGTTGGCCGACGCCGAGCGCGCTCTCGAGCGTCTGCTGGAGGCGGGGCCGGCCCGGGTGAAGCTGGGCGATGGCATAGGCGGCGGCGGCCAATCCCGCGTCGACGATCTCGACCGGATGGAAGCGGTCATGAACCACTTGGACGATGCGCAACTGCGGCGTCAGGGCGTGGTGATCGAGCAGCACCTCGAAGAGTTGGCCACGCACAGCGTTGGGCTGGTCCGCGTGGCAGAACTGCGCATCGCCTACTGCGGCACCCAGCGCCAGACGCGCAACCACGCAGGCCACTCGGTTTACGGCGGCTCCGACCTGCTGGTGGTGCGCGGGGGATTCGACGAATTGCTCGGCATTGCGCTGCCGGCGCACGGTGCCGAGGCGGTACGCCTGGCGCGGCGCTTCGACGAGGAGGTCAGCGCGCAGGTGCCGGGCTTTTTCGCATCGCGCCGCAACTACGACGTCATCCTGGGCCGCGACGCGCGCGGCCGCGAGCGCCAGGGCGTGCTCGAGCAGTCGTGGCGCATCGGCGGGGCCAGCCCCGCCGAAGTGGCGGCCATGGAGGCCTTTCGCCGCGACCCAGGCACGCGCGTGGTGCGGGCGAACTGCGTCGAGGCCTACGGCGACGAAGAACCGCCGACCGGCGCCGACGTCCATTACAGCGGAGTGGATGCGCGCATCGGCCGATTGAGCAAGTACAGCATGGTGGAGCCGCTGGCATGAGGGCGCGACGATGAAGGTATTGCTAAAGCCGCTGTCCATCGACGTGGACGGCCAGGCCATCGCCGGCTCACTGCTGTTGCACACGCCGGCCGTGCCGGGCGTGCTGTTCGTGCACGGCTGGGGCGGCAGCCAGGAGCAGGACCTGGAGCGCGCGCGCGAGGCCGCCGCCCTGGGTTGCGTATGCCTGACCTTCGACCTGCGCGGCCACAACCTCACCCGCGGCCAGCGCGATAAGGTAAGCCGCGCCGACAACCTGCGCGACCTCATCGCCGCCTATGACCTGTTCGCCGCGCAGCCCAGCGTGGAAGAGTCGGCCATTGCCGTGGTGGGCTCGAGCTACGGTGCCTACCTCGCCGCCCTGCTCAGTACTTACCGGCCGGTGCGCTGGCTGGGGCTGCGCGCGCCGGCCCTGTACAAGGACGACAACTGGGAAGTCCCCAAGCGCCAGCTCAACCTCGACCCCGACCTCGCCGCCTACCGGCGCAAGACCATCGCTTGGCAGGACAACCTGGCTCTGCGCGCCTGCGCGCAGTTCCGCGGCGACGTCCTGATGGTGGAATCCGAGCACGACGAACTCATCCCACACGCCGTGGTGGCCAACCATTTGGCGGCATTCTCCCACGCGCGCTCGGTCACCTACCGCACCCTGGCCGGCGCCGACCATGCGCTGTCCCACCAAGCCGACCAGCGCGGCTACACCACACTGCTCATGAACTGGCTGACGGAAATGGTGCTGGGCGCCCGTGCCGAAGCCGTGCCGCCCGAAGTGCCGGCGCAGGACAAGAAGCCCGAGCCCAGCGACGCGGCCGACAGTCTCATGCACCCGGCGTAAGGCGGAACTCAGTCGGTGGCGGGCAAAATGGGATGCCGGACCTTCCTGGCGACCGGCTGCGGGAAACCCGGTGCGTATTCGTAGGGCAGCATGGGGCGCTCGCTCTCGGCCTTGCGCCGCTGCTCCTCGAAATCCAGTCTCTTGTCCCAGAACATCCCGCGTCCGCGGCGCTGGGACTCTTCAACGGCGGGGTTTGACTCCACCACGCCGCGCAGCAGCCGCGTCAAATCGGATTCATAGGTGATGGCATGCATGATGCGCTCCTCGCAAAGGACGGCATCATGCTCCCACGCCCGGCGCGGGCGGTCTGTCGGCGAAGTCCCGACGAGGGCGACGAGGCCAACCACGCCGCGAATGTGGCGAAACGGCCGAGGACGCCCTCGCCGCCGCGAGGCCTACGCCGGCTGGTCCAGGTCGAAGGCCTTGTGCAGGGCGCGCACCGCGAGCTCCATGTACTTCTCGTCGATGACCACCGAAATCTTGATCTCGGAGGTGGAGATCATCTGGATGTTGATCCCCTCTTCCGACAGGGTGCGGAACATTTTCGAGGCGATGCCGGCATGGGTGCGCATGCCCACGCCCACCATGGACACCTTGCAGATTTTCGCGTCGCCGCGGATGTCGGTGGCCTTGATGTGCGCCTTGACCTGGCTGTTCAGCACGTCCAGGGCCTTCTGGAACTCGTTGCGGTGCACGGTAAAGGAAAAGTCCGTCATGCCGTCCACGCCGGCGTTCTGGATGATCATGTCCACGTCGATGTTGGCGTCGCCGATGGGGCCCAGGATGGTGTAGGCGATGCCGGGCCGGTCGGGCACCCCCATCACGGTGATCTTGGCCTCGTCGCGGTTGAAGGCGATGCCGGAAATGATGGCGTCTTCCATCTTCTCGTCTTCCTCGAATGTAATCAGCGTGCCCGAATTCGCCTCCTCGGCGAGCGGGATAAGCGGGTCGGTCAGGCTGGACAGCACGCGGAGCGGCACCTTGTACTTGCCGGCGAATTCCACCGAGCGAATCTGCAGCACCTTGGAGCCAAGGCTGGCCATTTCCAGCATTTCCTCGAAGGTCACCGAGGGCAGCCGCCGTGCGTCGGGCTCGACGCGCGGGTCGGTGGTGTAGACGCCGTCCACGTCGGTGTAGATCAGGCATTCGTCGGCTTTGAGCGCGGCCGCCAGCGCCACGGCCGAGGTGTCGGAACCGCCGCGCCCCAGGGTGGTGATGTTGCCGGCGTCGTCCACGCCCTGGAATCCAGCCACCACCACCACCACGCCCGAGGCGAGGTCGTTGCGTATGGCCTGGTCGTCGATGCTGCGGATGCGCGCCTTGCTGAAGGCGTCGTCGGTGAGAATGCGCACTTGCGCTCCGGTGTAGCTGCGCGCCGGAACGTCCTGTGCCTGCAGCGCCATGGCCAGCAGGCCGATGGTCACCTGCTCGCCGGTGGAGGCAATCACGTCCAGTTCGCGGGGGTCCGGGTCGTCGGTGATTTCCCTGGCCAAGCCGAGCAGGCGGTTGGTTTCCCCGCTCATTGCCGAAACCACGACAACAAGTTGATGGCCCGCCGACTTCCATTTGGCCACGCGGCGCGCCACGCTCTTGATGCGCTCGGGGGTGCCCACCGATGTGCCGCCGTATTTGTGTACGACCAGTGCCAAGAAATTACTCCGAAAAGTCTTGAATTTTATCGTGTTTTTGCCGCCCTGGTAAAGGTCTGCCGCGTTTCGGCCGCGGTCGGACGGAGTCTTTGGCCCTGCCTTGCCAAAGCGGCGGCCGCCCCCGGGGTCCCTGGCACAGTCCCTGCAAAAAGGGGCATGAGGGCGCCGCAACACCGTTTCCACTTACACGAATTGCAAATTCGCTGGGCCGGGGAAAAGGGGCGCATCGGCTGGGAGGCCGATGCGCCCCTGCTTTTTTGTACGTTTTCCCGGCGCGGCCATCGGCCATTCGGCACAGGGCGGGCCGCAAGGAACGGCGCCGTGCGGTAGGAGAAGCCCTGACATCATCTTCATCGGCAGGCCGATAGGGGGCATAAGCCCCCTTCAATAGACTCGTTTGCACGAGCACCGGCAAAAATTACCTGTCAGAAACGGATGATGCTTCCCACCGAATGCCTGGAAAAAACACCGCCCGCGCGGCAACCAAATATGGATGGCGCGGAGGGGCGGCGCGCACTGGGCCCGCACGAGCACCAGCGGCGCGAGCGGCAGCAGCGACCTGACGGCTTCGGCCTCCTGTTCGGGGTATCGCCGCGCATGCTCGAGGTCTACCGCATGATCCGCAAGGTGGCCCCCACCGATGCCACGGTGTTCGTGGTGGGCGAGAGCGGCAGCGGCAAGGAACTGGTGGCGCACACCATTCACCAATTCAGTTCGCGCGCCGGCAAGCCCTTCGTGGCCGTCAACTGCGGCGCCATCCCGGCCAACCTGATCGAGGCCGAGTTGTTCGGCTACGAGAAAGGCGCCTTCACCGGCGCGGTGCGCGCGCACAAGGGATTCTTCGAGCGCGCCGCCGGGGGCACCTTGTTTCTCGACGAGATCGCCGAGATGGCCCCCGAGATGCAGGTGCGGCTGCTGCGCGTCCTGGATGCGGGGTGCTTCACCCGCGTGGGGGGCGACGTGGAAATCCCCTGCGACGTGCGCGTGGTGGCCGCCACCAACCGCCCACCGGCCCTGGCCGTGGACGACAACCATCTGCGCGAGGACCTGATGTACCGGCTCGCGGTGTTTCCCATCGAGCTGCCGCCGCTGCGCGAGCGCGGCGACGACATCGCCCTGCTCGCGCGGCACTTCGTCGAGGAACTGAACCAAAAGACCGGCGCGTCCTTCGGCCTGACGCCGGCGGCGCTGGACAAGATTCGCGCCCACCCCTGGCCCGGCAACGTGCGCGAACTGAAGAACTGCCTGCACCGCGCCTACATCCTGGCCGACAACAACATCGACGTGGAGCACCTGGTCACGCTGCCGCGCCAGAACGGCGCCGCGCGGGGGGCGGGCGGCGACTCCCTGCGCTTCGCCATCGGCACGTCGCTGGAAGACATGGAGCGCGAGACCATTTTCGCCACCCTGGACCACTGCGGAGGCAACAAGCGCCGCACCGCCGAGATGCTCGGCGTGAGCCTGAAGACCCTGTACAACCGACTGACCGAGTACGCGGCCGAGGCGCGGCAGTCCGCCGCGCCGGCCGTCCCGGCACCGTCCACCGAACCCGCCGAGCCCGCCGGCGCAACCGCCTTGCCGGCAACACCTGCCGGCTCCACCGCCTTGCCGGCAACACCTGCCGGCTCCACCGCCATGCCGGCCGCCCCTGCCGGTTCCACACACACCATGGAGAGCGATCGTGCCTGAATCCCTCACTGTGAAAGATTCACCCAAAGCCGCCGAGCCCGCGCGCGAGGAACGCAGCTCTTCCACTTCGGCCCCCATGCCGGGCCAGAAATGGGGGCTGCACATGATCCGTATCCTCATCGCCGACGATCACGCCATCGTGCGCGCCGGCCTGAGGCAGTTCGTCACCGGAGAAATGGACATGCAGGTGGCCGGAGAAGCCGAGACCGGCAAGCAGGTCCTGGACATGATCCGCAACAACGACTACGAAGTGGTCCTGCTCGACATCTCCATGCCTGACCTCTCGGGCGTGGACATCCTGCAGCGCCTCAAGCGCATTAAACCCGAACTGCCGGTGCTCATCCTGTCCGGCTTTCCCGAGAACCAGTACGCGGTCAACCTCATCCGCACCGGCGCGAGCGGCTATCTCAACAAGGAAAGCGCGTCCGAGGAACTGGTCAAGGCCATCCGCGTGGTGGCGCAGGGCCGCAAGTACGTCAGCCCGGGCCTGGCCCAGATCATGGTCAAGGACCTGGCATCGGACCAGGGCGACCGGCCCTTGCACAGCACGCTGTCAGAACGGGAATTCCAGATTTTCCGCAAGCTGGCCGCCGGCGCCGGGGTCTCGCGCATCGCCGCCGAACTGAACCTGTCGGTCAAGACCATCAGCACCTATCGCAGCCGGGTGTTGGAGAAGATGAACATGAAAAACAACGCCGAACTGACTTCGTACGCGATACGCAACCGCCTGATCGACTAGCGAGGCCGGTTCCCGCTTTCCGCAAACGAACAGCGAATGGACGGCATCCCGGCTCAGGCCTCGCTCGGAAGCGAGCCATCCCACCGCGACATGCGCGCCCATCCCCATCCCACAGCCAGCGCAGCGCCGGTCCGGGTCTTCCTGGTGGAGGACTCGCCCAAGATCCGGGAGCGGCTGGTCGAGGGCATCAGCATGGCGGGAAAGGTGGAGGTGGTGGGATGCGCCGACACCGAAGCCGGCGCGCAGGATTCCCTGGCCCGGCTGGACTGCGACGTGGTCGTGCTCGACCTCGACCTCAAGCAGGGCAACGGCCTGCGCGTCCTGCAATGGCTGCGCGCCGGGTCCACGCGCACCAGGCCCGTGGTCATCGTTTTCACCAACTATGTGATGTCGCACTACCGCACGCAGAGTCTGCGGCTGGGGGCGGATTTCTTTTTCGACAAGGCACGCGATTTCGACCGCGTGCTCGAAGTGATCCAGGGCGTCGCGCCCGAGGCATGAGCCCGGGTGGACTCCATTCCCGCACAGGAAGGAAGCTCCACCTCTCCGGCGGCCGAGGCCACGGCCATGCACGGCAAGAAGCTTTCGTCGCGCGCCGCCCTGTGGACACTGGCGGTCGTGGCCGGCATCGCGGCGCTGTACTTCGCGCGGCTTTTCATCGTGCCGGTGCTGGTCAGCGTCCTCGCCAGCTACACCCTCGCGCCGGTGGTGCGCCTCATGGAAAAAGCCCGGCTGCCGCGGCCGCTGGCCGCCCTGGTGGTGCTGGTCGTGCTCACCGCCGGAGCGGCATGGGGGGTGTTGTCACTGCGCGATGACGCCCAGCGCATGCTGGACAGCCTGCCCGAAAAGGCTCGCCAGGTGCGTCAAAGCCTGGCCGCGAGCGCGCGGGTGGGTCCCAATCCCCTGCAGCAGCTTCGCAAGGCGGCCAACGAGCTGCAGCGCGCCGCGGCGGAGGCGGCCGGGAGCGGCGCCCCCAGCCCAGGCAACGATGCGCAGCCCTTCGCCGACTGGCGCGACTACGCGCTCAAACAGTCCGGCAACCTGCTGGTGGCCGTCGCCGCCGAGGGCCCCGTGGTGGTGATCCTGACTTTTTTTCTGCTCGCGTCAGGGGACCATTTCCGGCGCAAACTGATGAGCGTCGCGGGGCCGTCGTTGTCGCGACGCAAGATCACATTGGGCATCCTCAATGAAATCGACGCCCAGGTGCAGCGCTACATGCTGGCCCTGGTGGCGAGCAACCTCGCGGCCGGTTTGGGCATTTGGGCGGTGTTCAGCCTGTTTGGCCTGCAAAACGCCGGCCTGTGGGGCACGGCAGCCGGCATCCTGCACTTCATTCCCTATCTGGGCCCAGGCATGGTCACGCTCGCCGCCACCGGCGCGGCCTTTTTGCAACTCGGCTCGCTGGGGCAGGCGGCCGGCGTTGGCGCATCCAGCCTGGTGGTGTTCGTCGTGACCGGCATGCTGCTCATGCCTTGGCTGCAAAGCCGCCTGTCGCGCATCAATGCCACGGTGCTGTTCGTGGCCCTGCTGTTTTTTGGCTGGTTGTGGGGGGTGTGGGGCCTGCTGCTCGGCGCACCCCTTGCCGCGGTCGCGAAGGTCATTTGCGACCGTGTCGAACCTTTGCGGCACGTCGGCGAGTTGATGGGCGATTAGGCCCCCCCCCCGTGGGCGCCCTCCCTGGGCGCCTTCCCATCGGCGCCCTCCCTGGGCGCCTTCCCATCGGTGCCCTCCCTGGGCGCCATCGCATCGGCGCCCTCCCCCATGGGCGTCACCATTGGACGTCCCTCCGTTCCTGTTTTCTCAGTCGCGCACCCGGATTTCGGCGTCCTCCTTGGTCTGCGCCATCTTGTGGGCATAGTCCAGCGCGTCTCGCTTGCTCGAAAAGGACGCAATGGGCTTGACGAAGCCCCCTTCGTTCACCTCCCACTGGCCGGAGCGCGATTGCTCCACGGTGTAGCACACCTTTCCTTCCGCCTTGGTTTCCATGTCGTCTCCTTGAGTACGAAGATGCAATGCGCGAGTGGCAATGCGATTGCGGGACGCAAGCGGTTGTTTCCCGGACTGACAGCCGAGGCAACCGCCGGCCTCGCAGGCAACCGGTGCAAACCGCGTGCCAAAAAAAGCGCTGGGAAAAATGCAATGCAATGAATGAACTGCCTCGATGCCGGGCGGCGTCCGCGGGATGCGTCCTTACATGGCCGCGGGCAGGAATTACAAGCAGCACGTGCCGCGCCCGCGCAAACGGCTGATTTGTCTGCCCGAGGACTTGGCACGACAGTTGCGACGAAACGGACAGGCGGCTTTGTCCGCCGGAGCATAAGGAGGCGTCATGAACTGGGATCGCATCGAAGGCAACTGGAAGCAATTTAAAGGCAAGATCAAGGAACAGTGGGGCCAGCTCACCGACGACGAGTTGGACGTCATTGCCGGAAAACGCGACCAACTCGCGGGCAAGCTGCAGGAGCGCTACGGCGTATCGCGCGACGAGGCCGACCGGCAACTGGATGACTGGCAGAAACGCCAGCATTGAGGTTCGGGCCATGCCGGCATCAGGTGCAGTCCCGAAGTGGGTGCATGGCGGCTGGATCCGCGGCGCCCGCTTGGCCGCGGCGGCCTGTCTCGGCTGCGCAGCGCTGGCGGGGGCGGTCGCTCACGCGCAGGGAATTCAAGCGGGCGACGCAGGGCGCCGCGCCATGGACCAGGACGTGCCGGGATTGCCCCCCACGCCCGTGTCCAAGGACCAGTACAAACTCGCGCAGGACCGCATCACCGACGATTTCCGCGCGGCGCAAAAGACCTGCGAGGCCATGAGCGGCAGCAACCGCGCCCAGTGCCTGGCCGAGGCGCAAGCCAAGGAAAAAATTTCGCGCTCGGAGCTGGAAGCCCGCTACGCCGACACGGGCGAGGCGCGCTTGAACGCGCGCATGAACAAGGCCGAGGCCGACTACGCGGTGGCGGCGCGCAAATGCGAGGCCTTCTCCAGTTCGGCCAGGAGCGAATGCCTGGAGGAAGCGCGGCAGAGCCTGGGGCAAGCCAGATCGGAAGCGCGTGCTCAGTTCGGAAAGTCGTAGCGAAGCGGAAGCAGTCAGTTGGAGTGTGGAGTATGTTGACAACAAGGAGAACAGCATGAAAAAGCAACTTCTGATGACAGCCACGGTGGCCATAGTGGCCGGCCTGACAGCGTGCAGCGGCATGACGCCGCGCGAGCGCGATACCGCCATCGGCGCGGCCGTGGGCGGCGTTGCCGGCAGCGCGCTTTCCGGCGGCAGCGCCCTGGGCACGGTGGGCGGCGCGGCCGTGGGCGGCGTGATCGGCAATCAGGCCGGCAAGCGCTGATAGACCTGGGGTTCGAAGGCGCCGCCGCGCCTCCGAACCCGCAGCTGCGATGTGTGGGCGGCGATGGCCGATGGGCCAGCCGCGGGGCTCAGGCTTGCGACGTCGCTTCGGCTGAAGCGCTCTCGTCGTCCTGCTCCTCGGGTGCGTCCTGGTCCGGCTGCTGCGGCAAGGGAATGACCGCCTCCACCATCACGCCCTTGTATTCCACGCTGTTGCCGACGGAGAATGTGCCGCCGACGGCGGCGATGCGCTCGCGCATGCTGACCAGTCCGTAGCTGTCGGGCGACTTGGCCACGTCCTGCGGGAGCCCGCGGCCGTCGTCCTCGACGCGCACCAGCAGCGATCCGTCGACCACCTCCAGCGTCACGCGCACGCGCGTGGCGTGCGCGTGCTTGGCGACGTTGGTGAGCGATTCCTGGACCATGCGAAACAGGGCCAGCCCGGTTTCATGCGGGATGGATGGAAGCTGCGCGGGGGCCTTCACCTCCACCGGCATGCGCGCGCTTTCCGAAAATGCCTCGCAGTGCGTGCGCAGCGCGAACTCGTAACCGAAGTGCTCCAGCGTCAGGGGGCGCAGACCGTCCACCAGCCGGCGCTTGAGGTCCAGGGTGTCGCGCACCGCCTGCAGCGCCCGCTCCTGGCGCGCGGCGATTTCGGGGCTGAGGGGGCGCAGGTGGTTGAGCACCCAGCCCATGTCCATGGAAATGGCCGCCAGCGCGCTGCCCAGCTCGTCGTGGAGCTCGCGCGCGAGCTTGCCCTTCTCCTGCTCGGAGGCGCGGATGAGGTGGCGCGACAGCGACGCCAACTGCTCGTTGCGCACCCGCACGTCGGACGCCAGCCGGTCGCGTGAATGCAGCAGCTCGTTCTCGGCGTGCTTGCGCTCGGTGATGTCGCGGGCGATGCTCACCACGCCGATCACTTCATTGTCGTGGCTGGTGTAAGGCACCTTGGTGGACAGGAACACCCGCGTCTCGCCATTGGCGCTGATTTCCTCCTCCACGTATTCGGTGGCGCGCTCGCGCATGACCTTGCGGTCCATTTCGCGCAGGCGCTTGGCCTGCGCGGGATCCTCGAGGAAGTCGATGTCGCCGTGACCGAGCACTTCGGCGCGGGGTTTGCCGACGAAATCCAGGAAGGCCTGGTTGGCCATGATGACGCGGCCGTCCACTCCCTTGACGCAGATCAGGTCGCGCGTGTCTTCGGCCACGGCGCGCAGGATGGAGGCGTTGTCCTGCATGGCCTGCTCGACGCGCTTGCGGTCGTCGATGTCCTCGATGATGCCCACCGCGACCGCCGTGGCCGAGGTGGCCGAGTTGGCATTGGGATCGCGCGGCAGCAGCCCGAAGGACGCCCGCACCCACACCACCTGGCCGTCGCGGCGCAGGCAGCGCCGCTCCGCCGTCCAGCGCCCGGCGCCGCCGGCCGACAGTTGGCGGTGGAAGGTTTCACGGTCCCCCGCCACGCTGTCCGGATGCAGGAGCTGGAAAAAACTCATCTGCTCAAGTTCCGATGCCGGGTAGCCGAACAGCGCCGCCAGCTTGGAGTTGGCGCGCAGTATGCCGCCGGTGTCCACGGCGCACTCCAGCATGCCCACGGCCGACATGTCCGACAGGGCGCGGAATTCCACGTCGCGCAGCCTCAGTGCGCTCTCCGTGGCGCTTTGCTGGAAGAAGTACTTGCGCATGAGCAGGTAGAAGGCGCACAGGCCGGCCACGCCCAGCAGCCCCGAGCCGAGGATGAAGGCAAGGCCGTACACGCTGATCTTGTCGGCCTCGGCGCGGCGCAGGCCGAGCTGCCGTCCCGCCTCGCCCTCGAGCCCGTCGAGAACCTCTTGCACGCCCCTGTCCAGCCGCCGCGTCTCGTCGGGATTGTTGAGCACCGGCATGCCGCCGGCGGGCAGGTGCTGGCGCGACTCCACCTGCGCCGCCATCTGGGCCATGCGCTGGTCCAGCAGCTGCGCCAGCTCGGACAGCCGGCTTTCCTGCGGCGCGCTGCCGGCCAGCAGGCCGCCCAGCCGCGCCACGTCGGCTTTGGCGTCGCCCGTGAGCCGATGATATGGCTCGAGCAGGGCGGTGTCGCCGGAAATGAGATACCCCCGGTAGCCGCTTTCGGCGGCAAGGAACTTGGCCTTGAAGGTCTCGATCTCTTTCATGACCGTGATGTCTGCGGTCATGGCGTCTCGGGTGCGGTCGAGCCGCCGCATGTTGAGCATGAACGATAAAGTCTCGCTCACCAGCAGGACAACGCACAGTACGAAGGCCGCCGACAGGAACCACGGGAAGCGCGGCCTAGTCGCTGGCGCGGAAAAAGGTATCTGCATGGAGCTGATGGAACCGGAGTGCCGGCCGGCGGGCCGCCCAGTAAAAAGTCCTTGTCATTCTAGGGGATAGCGTCAACGCAGGCCATGCGTCAAATGCCACATGGAAGCGTCGCGGTCGTGCAACTTTGACGAGGGGGAATAGCGCCGGTCGGCTCGTTCCCCCCTGCCGGCCACGGGTTCGGAGGACATCGCGGAACGAATTTCGCGTTTGTCCTTCCAACCTTCAATACACTGGAGAACTGGTCATGAGTCTCATCGTCGCGGGAACCTACGACAACAGCAGCAAGGCGGAACACGCCGTGAACGAGATGCTGGCAAGCGGCATTGAGCGCAGCCTGGTCTGCTGCTTCGCCGTGAATCCGCCCGGGCAGCACGCCGGCTTTCCCATCGGCGGCGACCACCATGCATCGGAAGGGGCCAAATCCGCCGGCGGCAGCGCCGCCGCAGGCGCGGGCATCGGCGGGGCGGTGGGACTGGGCGTGGGGCTTGCCGCAGCGCCCCTGACCGGACCGGCCGGCCCGGTGGCGGGCGCGGCGGTGGGCGCCTACGTGGGCTCGCTGGCGGGGGCGTTGAAGGGCATGGAGGACGGCGGCGAGCGCCCCCAGGCCCGCGAACACGCACCCCGCCGCGGGGGCGTCCTCGTGGCCGTGTGTGCCTCGCAATCGGCCATCGAAGAACTGGCCCTCAAGGTCCTGCGCCGAACAGGCGCGCAGGACATCGAACATGCCCTTGGCGTGTGGCGCAACGGCGCCTGGGACAACTTCGACCCCACCGCGCCACCTCAGCCCATTGATGAAACGCGTGGTCCCGGCCGGGCCGCAGCATAGTGGAGCAACGGGCTGGGGAACTGATCAGGAAGATGAACAATTTGCGCGATTTCTGAAAAATCTGCCAGATGCGCCGGTCCCCGACGCCTTGTCGTGCAATGAAGCCTTCGTTCAATTGAGTGGCACGGCCTTTGCGGTGCACCCTCATGGCCCTTCGCCGGGCATCCATTTCTCAAAGGACACCAAGGAGAACAACATGGCTTCCAGTTCCGTTTTGAGCAGCAACACCGCCACGCGCGCGGCCGATTCCGTGCACCGGGCAGTGGACGCGGCGGCGGACGCCGCCACGCCCCTCATCGAGGGCATGGCCTCGCGCGCCCATGACACCGTGGACCGAACCGCCGCGGCGGCCGGGGCCGTGGCAGACAAGCTGAGCGCGGCCGGTGAGCAGGCGGGAGCCTACGGCACCCGCGTGTACAACTCGGGCATCACCTATGTGCGCGAGAACCCTCTCACGGCGGTGGCCATCGCGGCCGCAGTGGGTTACCTGCTGAGCCGTGTGACGCGCTGAGGCGCCTACGGGGTGTGTGGCGGGGCGGCGACCTTCGGAAGGATGCCGCTCCGACATACCGGGCAAACCGTACACCGTACGATGCATTTCATCGACGCGGCACTCAGCGCAAAGAAACTCCCCGGACTGGCGCATAGTCAATAAGACCCCTCCCGCTTGTTTTCTATGGCCAGTCCGGTGGGGTCCTGCTCCGCCGAAAGCGGACAAATCAGAAAGGGCTCCACGTGAGCCCTTTTTTCAGGGCCGGCCGGCCCCGTCCCTGCAAAGGCAGTTTCCCGGCTTAACTGCCGGGGGAGGACGCCAAGCCTGATCCGCCCTCCATGTCCCTTGGCGCTGAAACCGGGACGTTTCCGCCCTCTCCTTCCCAGGTCTGGAGGCTGGAAGAGGCCTCGGCCCGCCGCAGACGTGATGCCGCGGCACGCCGACGCACATGATAAACAGCCAGCGCGGCCACGCCGCCCGCCACCGCCACGTCGGCTAGCGCCTTGGAGGCTAACCACTTCATCCAGGGTATTGTCGATTTCATGCCAGTCTCCTCAGTGATCTCGGTTTCAGTCCCGACGCCCGATCTTCAACCGTCAGGCGTCGCCATGGCGGCGCTCAGTGCAAAGGGCCGCTGCCGGGCAGGGCGGCCGCTCCGCCCGGCCACACGTTTCCGAGCGCGGCCGTGGACAGCGCGAGCGAGCGGTCATCCTCGATGAGGCCCTCCTCCATGCTCCCGCGCGGCCGTATGTCAATGCGCATGCCGCGGAACTGGGCCGGGCCGAACAGGGTTGCAAAAGGCACGTCGGCGGCGTCCCGTCCGGTGCCAATGCGGACCAGCCCGTTGCGGGGGCACAGCCGGGTGGCGTCGAAAATAAACCAGCGGTCGCCGAGGAACGCTTCGACATAGGCGTGGAAGTCGGTCGGGCCGTAGGAAGCCGGAATGCCATAGTCGTACCCGGTGACGAAACGCGCCGGAACATTCAGCGCGCGCAACAGCGTGATGCTGAGGTGGGCAAAGTCACGGCATACGCCGCGCCGGTTGGCGAGCACATCCAGGGCATCGGTGTGCACGTTGCTGCTGCCCGGGGCAAAGCTCACGTGGCGATTCACCCAGTCGCAGACCGCTTCCACGCGCGCGAACCCCGGCGCCATGTTGCCAAATTCGCGACGCGCGAATTCCAGCAGGCGGTCGGAGGGGCAATAGCGGCTGGGCAGCAAGTACTGCAGCGCCTCCGGCGGCAGCAGCGCGACCGGCAGTTCATGCACTTGTTCGGGAGGCGCGGCCAGCGGAGCGATGTCGATGGCCGCCGAGTAGGCCAGTTGCACGGTCCCGGGGCCGGCGCTGGCGCGAACAAGGCGATTTCCGGTATCCGGCTGCACGTGCCGGGTGAAGTAATGCACGCCCGTGATGGCCAGGGTCTCGGCATCGACCGATTGATGCGCCGTCTGTGCCGCCTGCACATAGAACAGGAACTCGGTCTGCCCGAACACCTCGTAATCGAGTTCGCAACTTACGTCAAACCGCACCGCCATAAGGACTTTCCTTGCCGAGAGGGAGCGTCCAGCGTAACCGCGGCGGTGGCCGGGGCCAATCAGCCTTGTTCACGTTGGCTTGTCAGCGCAGTCCCACGCGCGGTCGCGTCGCCGGCCCTCGAATCCGAGCGCAGCCCGGTAAATCTTGCACCCGAAATTGAACGCCGCACAGCATCCGCGGCGCAGGAAGGCCGTTTGGCCGATGGGCTCAACGCGGCTATTCAGACATTTAACGCGTTTGCGCCACGATGGCATGCAAGCTGCTCAGCTATGCCCATTGCCCGTGCGAACTGCGTCGCGGCGGTGGGTGCGGAACGTACGGCCATCATGCTGATCTATGCATTGACACTCCTCATCATCGCCGCCATGGCCGGGTTGCTGGGCGGGCTCATGGTGGTGCCGGCGAGCGCCTCGAACATGCTCATCCTGATGTTCGCAGTGGCCGCCGGCGTGACCCTGATTCTCAGCCTCGCCCGGCGATGAGGCTTCCCCATCGCCCCCATTGAAAGGAGCCACCATGTCTTCCAACGCCACCACCGCCCCGCCGAAATCCAGCCCGCAGCCCGGGCAGCAGGCGTCCCCGTCCCGGCGCCCCTCCATCGACGTGAAGGCCATGCGCGAGCGCGCGCGCCAGAACATCGAGAGCGGCGCGGTCACCGAGGACTATCGCGGCGACCGGGGGGCCATCCTGGAACTGCTGGACCAGGCGCTGGCCACCGAGTTGCTGTGCGCGCTGCGCTACAAGCGCCACTACTACATGGCCTACGGCCTGAACGGGGGAACCGCGGCGACGGAATTCCTGGAGCACGCCAAGCAGGAGGAGGAACACGCCGACAGCCTCGCCCAGCGCATCGTGCAGCTTCGAGGCGAGCCCAACTTCAACCCTGACACCCTGTCGCGGCGCAGCCACGCCGAGTACGCGGAAGGCAAATCGCTGCGCGACATGGTCAAGGAAGACCTGATCGCCGAGCGCATCGCCATCGAGAGCTACCGCGACATGGTGCAGTACATCGGCGAGCACGATCCAACCACCCGCCGCCTCATCGAAAGCATCCTGGCGGTGGAAGAGGAGCACGCCGACGATCTCGTGACCCTGCTCGAGGGGATGCCCGCGTAGACCCGGCCCGCCTCGGGGGTGGCCAAGCCCCCGGCGGACGGCGTCCATGCGCGAACCGGGCAGGCCCTCGATGCCTGGGGCCGGCCCTTGCTTTTTTCATGTGAGGAATCCATGCACCACGAACTTCCCAAGCTCCCCTACGCCCTTGACGCGCTCCGGCCGCACATTTCGCGCGAGACTCTCGAATACCACTACGGCAAGCACCACGCCACCTATGTGGAAAAGCTGAACGAGCTGGTGGCGGGAAGCGATTTCGAGGACGCGCCGCTCGAGGACATCGTGCGCTTCGCTTCCGGTCCACTGTTCAACAACGGCGCCCAAGCCTGGAACCACGACTTTTACTGGAAGTGCCTTTCGCCCAAAGGAGGCGGAATGCCCTCGGGCGAGCTGGCCGAGGGCCTGCGCAAGTCGTTCAAGACCTTTGACGCCTTCAAGTCCACGTTCACCACGGCGTGCGAGAACTTGTTCGGATCGGGGTGGGTGTGGCTTTCCCGGACCGCCCAGGGCGGGCTCGCCGTGCAGAGCGCGCAGGGCGCGGGCAATCCCCTGCGTGACGGGCACAAGCCGCTGCTCGCCTGCGACGTATGGGAACACGCCTACTACATCGACCGTCGCAACGCCCGCCCCGAGTACGTCAAGGCGTTCTGGGACTTGGTGAACTGGGAGTTCGTGGCCCAGAATTGGGCCGCTCCCTTGGAGCGGCACGCGAGCAGCGGCGCGGACGCCGCGAAGCATGCCGGCATGGCGCGCAACCAGGACGCCGGCGAAGAAAAGCGCGCAAAACCCTGAAGCTCGTGTCGCGACGGGCGTGGCAGGCCGCGGCCGCCGGCCCGCCACTCGGCACGGCGCCCGGCCTAGCCGGACGCGCCGAATTCGGGCGGACGAAATTCGAGCACGAACCGCTCGATGTCGTCGTGGTTCACAGGCTTGGTGAAGTGCCGGTTAAACCCGGCCTCGGAAGCGCGGCGCTTGTCATCTTCGTCCCCCCAGCCGGTGAGGGCGGCGAGCACCATGCCGCGCCCCCATTCCTGCTCGCGGATGCGCCGCGCGGCGTCGTGTCCGTTCAGTCCCGGCATGCCGATGTCCAGAAACACCATGTGGGGCCGGAAAGCCGCGGCCTCGGCCACGGCCTGCATGCCGTCGTTCACGGTGCGCACTTCATTCCCCAACAGGCGCAGCAGCATGCCAAGGCTGTCGGCCGCGTCCACGTTGTCGTCGGCCACCAGGATGCGGTAGGCGTCCGGGGCAGCGCCGGACGAAGGATCTCCAGCCCCGGTCATCCCGGCCTCCTTGGGTGGGTCGCGCCCGGGTTCGTCTGGCGCGTCGTGTGCATGTGCAAGGCTTGCATCATGCTCATTCTAACGGGCAGGCCGGGCGGTGTCATGGCATGACGCGCACCCGTCATGCCGTGCTGCCACGGGTTCGGCCGCCGAACCGCTACGCCCGCACCCTGCGGCACTGGCGCCAGGTGCAAGCGCGTTCTTGCACGGGTTTGCGCGATTGTCCTACTGCCCCAAAGGAAATCGCGCGATATGTTCCGGGAAAGCAATCCGCTTTCCCGCCATGCAGGCATCGATCATGCACGCATCGGACATTCCCGCTACTTTGCGGCGCGTACCGGGGCGCCCATGGCCGCTCCGGCCGCTCCGCGATTCGCCGCGCGTTGCCAGCGGCTATGCGAGCGGGTACCTCGGGCCGTTCAGCCCGCGCTACCGCGATGCACCTGAGTCGCGCTCAAACACCCTTGGCCGGAAGCCCCCTCTGAAACTGGTGCCAACTGTGGTTGCGCAGCACACGCCAGGCGGCCCTCCCGTGGATGAGCCGCCGCCCTTTCCCAAGCCTCCCGCGCCCGAGCAGGATCCGCCCAAGGAGCCGGTCGCGCCGCCGGTGATCTAGCACCTTGTTGGAGAGCGACCATGAACATCCCCATCCCCGCATTCCGCGCCCTCATCGCCACGGCGCTGATCGGCCTGGCGGCCCTTGGCACGGCGGGCTGCGAGTCCACCACCAGCGGCGGAGTGGCCAACGCCAACCGCAAACAACTCATGCTGGTGTCGTCCGAGGACCTCAACCAGGTGGCCGCGCAGAGCTATCAGAAGCTGAAATCGGAAGCATCGAGCGGCGGCGCGCTCAACCAGGACCAGGCGCTGTTGCGCCGGGTGCAGGCCATCGCCGCCCGCCTGGAGCCGCAGACGGGCGTGTTCCGCCCCGATGCGCCGGGCTGGAAGTGGGAAGTGAACGTGGTGTCCAAGGACGAGTTGAACGCCTTCTGCATGCCCGGGGGAAAAATCATGGTGTACTCGGGGCTGGTCAGCCATCTCGGCCTCAGCGATGATGAACTTGCGGTGGTGATGGGACACGAGATTTCACACGCCCTGCGCGAGCACTCGCGCGAGCAGGTCTCGCAGGCGCTCGCCGCGCAGACCGCCATCGGCCTGGGCGCCGCGGTGCTCGGGCTGGGGCAGAATTCGGCCGAGATCGCCAATGCCGGCTACCAGGCGCTGGTGGCCACGCGCTTCAGCCGCGCCGACGAAAGCGAAGCCGACCGCATGGGCCTGGAATTGGCGGCGCGCGCCGGCTACAACCCGCAGGCCGGCGTCACGCTGTGGCAGAAAATGATCAAGGCCAACAGCGGCTCGCATCCGCCTGAGTTCCTTAGCAGCCACCCCAGCGATGAAAAACGCGTGGAGCAGATCCAGGCATTGGTGCCGCAAGTCATGCCGCTCTACACGGCATCGCGCCGCTGAGATCGAGGGGCGTCAAAAAGCGATAAACGGGCCGTTGCCGCCCGGCGTGGCCGCGCCTGAAATGGCCGTGAACACGCGCCGTCCATAGAAAAAGGGCAGGCCCCAGTCGAACACGTTGCCGAGGCCGAATCCCATCGGGCCGCCGATGTTCGCCGCCACGGTCGACCCGCTCAATGCATCCGTGTTCAACAGCGTGAAGTTCACGGTGGCCGACGCGGCCGACGGCGCCGCCGCCACGATCTGCGCGCTCAAGGCCAGGGGCGAATTCAGAGGTGAAACCGGCGGCGGCAATGGAGGGCAATAGAACCCTGTCGAAAGTGAACACACCGGGATGCCGGCGTCGTTGAAGAACAGGCCATTGCTGCCGCTGTCGACAAAGGAGGACATGGTCACCACGGTTCCGCTGCCCACGGGCGTATAGCGCGTGGTGAAATCGCCGCTGCCGTCGGTGGGATAGACCACGGCCGCGCCGAGCGCGTTGTTGGCCTGCGTGCCGATGCCGAAAGTCAGCGTCCCCGAAAGGCTGCTGGCGCTGCCGGCCACCGCCGGCAGTTCCATGACCACGCCGTTGCTGTCCCCGGACAGGGCGAATAGCGCCACCGGGTTCTTCACCACCTGGGCGTTGGTCACGGCGGTGTTGGCGCAGCCGGTGCCGGTGCACGCGTAGTAGACGGCACCGATGGCGCGCGCCAGGCAGACATCGCAGTCATTGGTGAACAGGCCCACGCCCAGGATGCCGCGCGCGCCCAATTGCCCGGACGCCGCGAGATTGAGCCCGCCCGCGCTGCTGCAATCGGACGGCACGCCCACCGCGCCGCCCGGCTGGTCGCCCACGTCCTGAATGGAGACCGAAGCCGCCAACTCGCCGGCCAGGTAGACATCGGCCTTGCGCACGGAACCCCACAGGAAGCCGTCGGCGAACTGGGCGCACTCCCCGATGGCCTGGCCCGACGCATTCGTCACCTGGGGCAGGCTGAGGCTGGAGCTGAGCGACGATTGCAGCAGGCGCAGCCCCACCGAACCTGTGTCCACCAACACGTGGTCGATGGTCTGGCAGGCCGCGGCGGCGCCGGTGCCGGGAGTGCAGACCGTGACGCTCACATAGGGCACGTTGACCACCTGAAAGCGCGTCCCGCCGGGCCCGGCGTCAACGACCACCGGCAGCACGTTTCCAACCGTGGTGGGCGGCGTGGTGAGCGCGGCGGAGGCCGTGCCGGTGGCGGTGACCCCCGCGCGGCTGGTCGAGCTGCCTCCCCCACCCTCCCCGCCGCCGCCTCCACCCCCGCCACCGCAGGCGGCCAGCGTCGCGGCCAACAGGCACACCGTGAAATGGCGGGGAAGCAGGGGAGGAAGTAATCGGGAAAGCAAGCGGGAACGCGCGAGAGCAAAGAGCACTATTGGATGTCCTCCGGCGATACGCCCGGCGGCAATGCGCCCGGCAGGTAGGCATGGCCGATGAAATTGCGCGTGTGCCCGGCCGATTCCACCACGAGGTCGGACTCCTGCTGCCTGAGCGCGGGCCTGCCCGCATGGAGATGCCCGGCCTGGCGCGCGATCATGGTGTCGAAATGCGGCCCCAGGAGCTGGCGCAGGTCGGGCTTGAAGGGTCCGCTCCAGGCCACGCCGAACACCACGCCGGCCGTGGACAGGTACTCGCGCACCTGGGTGCCGCTGGGCAGGGTGGCCTCGTGGACCGTGTACGTTCCGGCCACAGAGCCGCGCAGGCGCATGGCGCCCGCGCCCATGCGCGCACCATCCCCCTCAACGCTGGCGCGGTCGCCCCCCAGGGTGGCGAGGGCAACCGGACTCCAGCCGGCCCATACCAAGGCCAACGCGGGCGGCAGCAGGAGTTTGGACAGCGTCACTTTCATGAAATCAGGCATTGTCCTTGCCCACAGCATCCCATGTAGTTAAAAATCTACAAGCAGCCACAAAAAGCACGCTAAGCCCTTTCTTTTATTGCGGTTTCACCCCGCTTGGAGTATTTTGCCCTCGGTTTGGACTTTATTCCAACCACGATTACAAAGCCTTAACGGAGAAGCAATGCAACGCAACGCGGTTAACACTTCGCGACACGTCCTGGCCATGGCGGTGGCCGCCGCCTTCTGTGCCGCGCCGGCGGTCAGCCAGGCCTACATCACCACCGACGATCTGGTCTGGCCCGATTCGGGCGCCTACCCGGCCTACCCGGCCCCGGCCCCCGACGGTCACGTCGTGCACGCCTGGGTATCCGGCGGCTACTACCATGACGACAATTTGTTCCGGCTGTCAGGATCGGTCAACCCCGTTCCCCTCCTCGGCCGCTCCGACAAATCCGACAACATCACCCGCCTGGGACTGGGCCTCAAGGCCGACGTTCCCGTGAGCCGCCAGCACCTGGTGCTGGACGCACAGGTGGATTCCTACCACTACGACCACTTCTCGCTTCTGAACAACACCGCCTATGCGGCCGCCGGCACGTGGCAGTGGCAGTACGGCAACGACTGGAACGGCACCGCGGGCATCGGGACGCGCCGCTTCCTGGGCGGCTTCGGCGAATTGCAGGCGCCGGCCAAGGACATGGTCACCGAGACCCACACCTTCGGCAGCGTCGCGTACGCGCTCACCGCGCGCTACAAGCTGCGCGGCGCACTGGACTACTACAACTACAGCCACGACCTGCCAGGCGCCAACATCCTGGACAACGACGTGACCTCAGCCACCGTGGGCGTGGACTACGTCACCCCGGAACTGAATTCACTCGGCCTGCAGATCAAGTATTCCGACGGCAACTACCAAAACAGCCAACTCGTGGGCGCCACGCTGGTGGACAACCGCTATAACCAGACCGAGACCAGCGCCGTGGCGCACTGGATCGTGTCCGGCAAGTCCACCATCGACGCGCGCCTGGGCTACACCAGCCGCAAGCACAAGGCCGTTGCCGCGCGCGATTTCGGCGGCGCCACGGGCAGCCTGAACTACACCCTGGAGGTGGGCTCCAAGACCACGCTGATCGCCTCGGCGTACCGTGAGCTCAAGGCCTATGAGGCGCTGCCCGGGAGCTTCGCCCCCACCTACGGCGATTTCACGGCGGCGTACGTGCTGAGCAACGGCTTGAGCATCGGACCGCGGTGGGCCCCCACCGCGACCATCGTGGTGCAGGCGCAGTTCCTGTACGAGAAGCGCGACTTCAGGGGCGACCCCAGCACCACGCTGCTCGGAACGTCCGAGCGCGAGGATACCTACCGCGGCACGCAGTTGTCGGTGGGCTACCGGCCCATTCCGCGCGCCCAATTGTCGCTGTCCTGGGAGCACGGCAGCCGCAATTCCAACCTGTTCGGCCGCGACTTCACCTTCAACGCCTGGTACGCCAACGCCAAGTACACCTTCTACTAGCGGAAAAACACGGGCGGCCCCAAGGCCGCCCGCTCAGTCCCCCCCGACGCCCGGCCCTCTCAGGCCGGGCGTACCCTCGAATGCCTCCTCAGGCGCTGACGGCGCGCTGGCCGGCGTTTTCGGCGGCCAGCCGGCACACCTGGCGGTACAGGCGTTCCATGCGCAGGATGCGCGCGGTCCAGGAAAAATCCCGCCGCGCGCGGCGCCATGCCGCTTCGCTCATGCGCCGCGACAACTCCAGGTCCTCGGCCAGGATGGACATGGCGCCCGCCATGTCTTCCACCACGGCTTTGGGCCCGCCGAGTTGGATGCGAAAGCCGCAGGACGAATCAACCAGGGCGGCGGCCGGTCCGGCGTCAAGGGCGATCACTGGCAGTCCGCAGGACAGGGCCTCCATCACGGCCTTGCCGCTCGCGTCCTGCAGGCCCGTGGCCAGCAGCACGTCGTGGCGGGCATAGGCCCGCAGCACCGCCTCTCGGCCGGCCCAGCCCGCCCACTCCACCGCGCCGCGCAGGTCGAGGCGGTCGGCCAGCGCGTGCAGCGCCGCCTCGTCCGGGCCGCTGCCCATGACGGTGAGCAGCGCTTCGGGATGGCGTTGCCTGAGTGCCGCGAAGGCCTGCAGGCCCAGGTGCAGGCCCTTGCCGTGCTCGATGCGGCCGACGAACAGCACCTGGAAGCGGCCGTCGGTGCGCGCGCGGCGCAGCGGCAGGGCCTCGGGCGCATCCACTCCGCCTTCGATCTCCACGCGGCACTTGCCACGGTGCCGCTCCGGGATGGACAGCACCGTCTGCCCGGTCTTGCACAGGATGACGGTGGAACGCTCGTAAATCGCGGCCATGAGCGGGTCGATGTCAACCATGCCGTTGGTCAGGTCGCGCAACGCTTCGCGCGCATAGCCGCGCGCCGGCAGCGTGGAGCGCAATTGCGCCGGAACGGACTCGCCGCCGCCCACCGGGCCGAACACAAAGGGCAACCCAAGAAAGGCCAGCAGGCAAGGGTCATGGAATTGCCCGTACGTGAGGTGGTGGGCCACGTCGAAGTGCTCTTCCTGGCACAGCCGGCGCGCGGCGGTGAAGGCCGCCAGCTGCCATGACACGTAGTCGAGGCGCGTGCCGCTGCCGCTCCATGGCAAGCCGGTGTAGCTGATCTCCAGGCCGGGCTCGGGATGGTTGATGAGCCTGCTGTCGATGATGTCGCGGTTGGCCACGTGCGTGAGCAGACGCACGTGGTGGCCGGCGCGCGCCAGACCCGAGGCCCACTGCCAACCCTGGCGCGATTCCGGGCCCGCGCCCGGCTGGCACGCGTACGCCGACATCAGGATGCGCAGGGGACGGTCCCGCAACGGCCGATCCTCCACTGCACGATCAAGTTCAAGCGCCATGGCTGGCTCCTCTCCGGTTCTTATGGAGGCGAGCTCTTGCAAGGCGCGTGCCCGCTTCGCGACGGGCGAACCACGTCCTGAAACAGGCCAAAGGCGTGACAAAAGTCCTGCTTTCGGCGGTTGGGTGAGGCGGCTCGTAGGAGGCTCCTGTCTCAGTGCGGAGACACAATCCGGGCGGCGCGACGCAGAGCGCTGCTTTAGCGGGATTCTGGCCGTCGTTCCCCGGCGACAACATGAACCCGGCATGGGCAGATCGGACGACAGCGCGGGATGTTCATGCGGACCGGGCGTGCTCGACGCCCGGAAGGCCCGCCGCCCGGGCCCACTCCACCCAGCCGTCCAGCCAGGCGCGCGCCGCGGCGGGATTTTCCAGCCGCAACGGCGCGATGCTCGGGCCTTCACCCACCTTGATGGAAAAACCGCCCAGGCGGTTCACCACGTCGAAGCCGTGCTCGTCGGTGTGGTCGTCGCCCAGGAACACCGGAACGCGGCCGTTGAACGGCGCCTCGCTCATGAAGGCCTCGATGGCCGTGCCCTTGTCGGTGCCGCCGGGCTTGATCTCCAGGACCTTTTTGCCGTGCTGCAATTCGAACTCCGACCCCAGCGCCTGCAGCGCCGCGTCGGCGGCCTGCTGCGCTTCGCGCGCGTATTGGGGCGCGAGCCGGTAGTGCAGCGCCAGGGTGTAGCCCTTTTCCTCCAGCAGCGTGCCCGGGTGCCGCGACACGAAGCGCTCCAGTTGCCGCGAGACCTGGCGCAGGTTGGC
>Ga0134124_10000619_pt1 | contig 28653 bp, 12 predicted proteins | sample KB304_FD_96880 | JGI IMG/M metagenome (GOLD analysis project Ga0134124, IMG submission 96880) | Terrestrial soil microbial communities without Nitrogen fertilizer from Kellogg Biological Station, Michigan, USA - KB3-0-4 | ecosystem: Environmental > Terrestrial > Soil > Unclassified ... | reverse complement strand
GATTAACCAGTGATGATGTCAATCTTCCTGACGCATCCGAATGAATCAGACCCAATCCATAATTCTGGAAGATGATTCCGTCCTGAGAAGCATTTCTTCCTGAGATGATGACGTCACCGGTTGAGGTGCCGCCGAGTCTCAACGTTTGACCGTTGGTCGTACCCAATGTGCCCGTCGCTGTTAAGTAGGTATTGTTATTTGAACCTGCTGAGAGAGAAGCAGTCGGGATACCGCCGCCGGCATTAATAAAGGCGAATTTCGCAGAACTTGTCGATGTTGCACCAAGCAGCAGATCGTCGGTGATATTTGTCGGGGCGAGTGCGCCGGCACTTCTTTGTAAGTAACCGACCGTACCGGTATTTGCACCGATTATGTTGCCGGTACAGGTAAGCGTGCCGTTGGTATTGGTAACCGTACAACCGGTTGCGGCTGCGCCACCTGCGATATTGACATCAACTGAGCCATCACCCTGGAGATTCAGCGGATTCGTCGTTGCTGCGAGGGTTCCGCTTCCGGCAAAGGTAATGGCGGTATCCGAGATTGCGATTGTGTCAATCGAGTCGACACCTGTTAAGGCTCCTGCGGTATCGACATTAAGCCCTGTTGAGGTTACCGAGAATGTGCCTGTTGAATTGCCGATATCAACGTTATTGGTATTGCTTCCGGTACCGAGACTGATCGTGCCGGCGCCATTAATCGTGAAATTGCCGGAATCCTGTGTATAACCGGTAACACCTGAGATCGCACCAAGCGTATCGATATCCCACGTAGAAGAATTAATTGCGACAGTTGTTGAGCCGTTGCCGAGCGTTGTCACGCCGGTGGAGGAGAGGGTTGTGAATGCGCCTGTTCCCGGAGCTGTCGCACCGATTGACGGGAAGTTGGCTGCGCCGTTTCCTGCGATATTCCATTGTTCGTCGTTAAGAATAAGATTGGTAGTGCCGGCGGTTGTTCGACCAAGAGTAATTGTCCCCGTTGATGTACCGGTGCCGATATTCGTTGCGCTTGCTCCTGAAGTATTAATGTTGGTTGCGCCGGTGACGGTAAGACCTGATTGACCGGTCAAGAGTCCGGCTGAAGTGATTGTTCCTGATCCTGAAGTAAAGATATTGCCGGGAGTTGTGATATCTCCGGATACGAGCGTAACACCTGTTCCGCCTGTTATTGCTCCGGCACCGGTAATAGTAATGTTCGGCGAAGTGATGAAGTTGTTATAGTTGGAGCCGAAGGTTATCCCATTAAAGGTATTGTTGCCCGCAGGTGTGACCGATGGGAAGTTAATGCCGGTTGTTGTATTTGATCCTGTAGTACTGATTCCCGTTAATGCGATATTCAATCCGTTAATAGCAACGCTTCCGGAGGAGCCGCCATTGGTAAAGTTAAATGCTGCGAGGTTTGTGTTGTTGGCGCCTGATGAAGCGGTTTGTGAATACAGTCCGTTACTCAAGGTCAAATTACCTTGTGTCAGTGTTTCATTACCTTGAGTCAGTGTCAGGTTCTTTGTCGCAGCGATGGTTGTTTCACCGTTAATACTGACAGCACCGCTTGAGGTCTTGAACGTGCCGTTTGAAGCCGATGCATCAAAGTTGCCGCTTGTCTGGGTGTAGCCGGTGATATTATCAAGCGCCCCGCCATTGGTTAATCGCGAAACACCATTGGTGAAGAGTGAGCCGTCTGAGAGATTAAGATCGGCGACATTTGTTCCATTACTGTTGAGTAAGGTAAGTGTGGAAGTTCCTCCTGTTGTGAGGTCAAAGGTAGTTGATCCTTGTGTGAACGGAACGTTCGCATCGTTGATGGTAATGTCATTAAAGGTCTTTGCGCCGGTGAATGTTTGTGTACTTCCGAGGTCGGCAACGGTTATAGCGCCTGTCGGGAAGGTAGCATTGGTTACTGATCCGCCGGTTGTCAGTGTCAACGCTGCGCCGCCTGCAACTGCAAAGTTCTGAGCAAGGGACAATGTGCCTGTTGTCCAGGTAGGCGCGCCGGTGTTGCCTGAAAGAAGTGCCTGTCCTGCCGTGCCGACCGATGAGAGTTCAAATGAATCGGAATCGGAATAAACGATACTGCCTGCAGAGGCGGTGATTGCTTTATTTGTACCGCCGTTAATCAAAGGAAGAACGCCGGTTATTTCAGTTCCTGCGTTTACCGCTGAGAAAGTGGGTGCACCTAAGCCGTTTCCATGGAGGACAGTCCCTGATGCTCCTTGTGCGGTTTGGGTCACGACGCCACCGGTTGTTGTGTAAAGGACACCGTTGACAGTTGACAGATTGGAGAATGTTTCACTGCTGCTTGCCGTCAGTCCTGTTGTGGTGACGCCTTGGGCACCGGTTATCGCACCGCCTGAGGTAATAGCAATGGTTGGCGTACTAAGGAAATTAGTGAATCCTGTAGCGGATTCAAAGTTAATCCCGTTGAAGGTATTATTGCCGGCCGGTGTAATTGACGGGAAGTTAATGCCGTTGGTTGTATTTGATCCCGTTGTGCTCAGGCCGGTGAGCGCAATGTTAAGACCGTTGACATTGACACTTCCCGAAGATCCGCCATTGGTGAAGCTGAAGGAGGCAAGATTTGAATTGTTTGCAGAAGCGGAAGCAGTCTGCGCGAAGAGTCCGTTACTCAAGGTCAAATTACCTTGTGTCAGTGTTTCATTACCTTGAGTCAGTGTCAGGTTCTTTGTCGCAGCGATGGTTGTTTCACCGTTAATACTGACAGCACCGCTTGAGGTTTGGAATGTGCCGATCGAAGCAGACGCATCAAAATTACCTGACGTTTGGGTATATCCCGTGATAAACTCCAGGGCGCCGAGATTGGTTAATCGTGAAACACCGTTGGTAAAAAGTGAACCATCGGAGAGATTGAGATTTGCGACGTTTGAACCGTTGGAATTCAGCACGGTAAGGGTACTCGTTGATCCTTGGGTGAAGTCAAAGGTTGTCGAGCCGCCTGAGAACGGAACATTGGTGTCGGCAATGGTGATGTTGTTAAAAGTCTTCGCTCCGGTAAATGTTTGTGGTGTCTCAAGATCGGCGACAGTGATCGTTCCTGCTGAGAAAGAAGCGGTTGTCGAACCGCCGGTGATCAGATTGAGCGGACCGGCGCCGGTAACCGAGAAGTTCTGGCCAAGTGTGAGTGTGCCGGTTGTCCATGTCGGCTGACCTGTTCCGCCTGAAAGGAACGCCTGTCCTGCCGTGCCGACCGATGAGAGTTCAAATGAGTCGGAATCGGAGTAAACGATGCTGCCGGCAGAAGCTGCCAGACTCTTATTCGTACCGCCATTGGCAAGCGGAAGAACACCTGTCACTTCGGATGCAAGATCGACATTGGAAGAGGTAAGAACACCGTTGTTGTCGGCATGGATAACTCCTGCTGTGTAACCTTGGAACCGTATGCCATTGTTACTTGTTCCGCCTCTTACCGACAGGGTAATATTGCCGGTTGTGTTGCCGCCGATCGTGAGAGGACTGTTCGTTGTTGTTTGGATGCTGGCAACACCGGCTCTGAATGTGAGAGCGCCTGAAACAGACGCGGGACCGACCACATCAAGCGTTGCGGTAGGTGTAACGGTACCGATACCGATTCTCTGATTTGCCGTATCGATATTGAGAAGGCCGCTTTCAATATTTAAAGCAGATGTCTGTCCGTTGGTAAGATCAAGTGTCGACGCGTTGGTAATTGCCAAGGTAGGTCCGGCAATAGTGAGGTTGCCGCCGATTGTTGCCTGACCGGTACCTGTCGTGAAGGTAGTAGCACCGGTCTGGGTAAAGTTGCCCGAAAGTGTGGTGTTATCGGCAAGGCTAATCAATCCTGATCCCGAATCAAGAATGATGTTGCCTGTTGATGAACCGCCGATAGTAAGCGTCTGTGCATTGGTTGTTCCGAGGTTTCCTGCGCCCGTTAAGAAGGTGTTGTTGTCCGGTGTTCCTGCAGAGATTGAGGCAGTCGGGACACCGCTTGCGACATTACTAAAGGCAAATTTCGCGGAAGCAGTTGCCGTTGATCCGAGCAAGAGATCATCGGTAATAAAGGCAGGGGCGAGTGCGCCGTCTGTTCTTTGCCAGACGCCGACGATACCGCTGGTCGCACAGGTGACTCCTGCCAAACAAACAACACCGCTTGCATCTGGGAAAGTATATGTTCGGTCAAAGGTAAGATCTTCTGTCGTAATCGTTCCGGTGAATCGTGCAAGGCCGAGTGTATTTGCGGCAAAAGTAAGTCGGTCTGTCGTAGCAGTCGGAGAGTTGAGTGTGAGCTGTCCTGATCCGTTGAGATTAAAGACGGTTGCTCCTGATACAGAAGCTGTCAGGAGATCTTGGGTACCGGTTGTATTAAGGATAACCAGTGCATTATCATTTTCAGTACCAACAACGTTCAAGTTGCCGCCGCCCGGAGTAGCAGTGCCAATGGTCGCGTGGGTCGAAACAGTGAGCGCTCCGGTGATATCGGTATTATCAGCAAGAGAAAGATTTGCGCCGGGGTTAGAAATCGCGCCGGTTACGGTCAGTGCTCCGGTAATGTCGGTGCTATCGTTAATTGCGACATTGCCGTTGATGTCTAAAATCGTACCGGCTGCATCAATTCGGATACCGGTCGTTGTTGAGCCGATGTCAACAAGCGTGTCATTTAAGATAAGATTTCCGGCTGAGCTGAACAGCGACCCGGTAATATCGACATCATCGTTAAGTTGCAATGTGCTAGTGTCGATGTCGGAAATGCTGCCGGCAGTTGTGACGCGAATGCCGTTTGCTCCGCCGATGTCAGTTGTATCGTTCAGGACAATATTACCATCAATATCCAACACGTTGCCGGCGGTATCAACACGAAGTCCGTTTGATCCGTCTCCCAAATCAACGACATCGCCGATAACGACATTGCCGTTGATGTCGGTAATCAGGCCGGTTGTGTCTATTCTGATGCCGTTTGCTCCGCCGATGTCGGTTGTATCATTGAGGACGAGGTTGCCGACTGAATCAGAAATCGTACCGCCTGCCAAGCTGATATTGCCGGTTGTGGAGAAGGTCAATCCTGTTGTCCCGCCGATTGTCAGATTTTGTGAGATTGTCGTATTATCGGAAAGGGTAATGAGGCTTGAGCCACTGTCGATAATAATGTTACCTGTCGATGTCCCACCGACTGTCAGTGTTTGTTTGTTCGTTGTTCCCAAGTTTCCTGCACCCGTTAAGAAGGTGTTATTATTCGGTGTTCCTGCAGAGATTGAGGCAGTCGGGACACCGCTTGCGACATTACTAAAGGCAAATTTTGCAGAAGTTGTCGATGTTGCGCCGAGCAGCAGATCATCGGTGATATTTGTCGGAGCAAGTGCGCCGTTATTTCTTTGGAAGTAGCCGACAACACCGCTCGTCGCACAGGTTTGGCCGCTGACACAAATCGTTCCTGTTCCGTCGGGAAGAGTATAGGTTTGGTTTCCGGTAAGGTCGGCAATAGTAATTGTTCCGGTGAAGGAAGTCGAGCCGGTGCTGTTGCCGACGAAGGCGATTTTGTCGGCATTGGCAGTTATCGTATTGAGTGTCAGTTGGCCGCTTCGATCAAGATTAAGCACGGTTGTTCCGGAAGCGGAGGCGGTGAAAATATTTTGATCTCCTGTTTCATTGAAGATTACGAGTGCCTTGCCTGTTTCTGCACCAAGAACACTGAGTTTGCCCACACCCGGATTTGTTGAACCCACAGTCAATCTTCCGGAAACCGTTGCATTACCGATGATATTGGTGCCGGTGACAGGATTAAGTGTAATCGAGTTGGCAGACGTGAGCGTGATGCTGTTGCCTGCGCCGTTTGAGGTGATGCCGACTGTTGTTCCCGAGAGGTTGATTGCGGCAGTGCCGTTGCCGATATTATTGATGCCGGTTGTTGAGAAGGTTCCTGCGATATCGGTGGCGCCGTCAACTTCAAGTGCACCTTGGATATACAGATCGTTGTCATCGGTTACATTGCCTGCATTTGCCGATCCGCCTGCATTAGAAATAGCATTGTAGCCCAAGCCGGTTACACCGCCGATGTTAAAGACGTCAGCATCGGCAAGGTTAAAGTGTCCGCCCGCGACATCAATTGTCAGATCGGTTGCGGAGTTAGTGAGTGTGGCAAACGTTGTGCCGTTTGCGGCAAGGACGACATCATTACCGGCTGCATCAAGAGTAATATCCGTTGAAGCATCAAGTGTTAAGCCGCCGGCTGTTGCAAAGAGTGAGTAGGTTGTACCGGTAATATCATTTGCGCCAAGACTCAGGGCATTGCCGATCGTTCCGTCGGACAAATCAATTGCAGTGGTGACACCGCCGCCGCCCGAAGAACCTACTTTCAGACCGATCGGTTGCGGTCTGCTCGCGTCGGCATTGTCAATTAACACGAGCTGTGCAGGGTCAACACTTCCGCCGCCGTTTTCCCGAATAAATGAGGTAAAGCCGGTTGCGCCGTCTGCTGTTGTAATGGTGAATGAGCGGTCGGTCGCGGTATTTGCAAGGGTGAAATCAATATTACCGTCTGATCCGTCAAGATCTGTCGAGATGGTATTTCCGGCATCATATGCCTGTTGTAACGTGACGCCGGTAGCGTTCGGAGAGCAGCCTTCAAGGAGTCCTGTGGTTGCCCGACAAACAACTGCGGTTGCGGTAGTTCCTGCAAGAGCCGGAATTTTAATGCCGTCATTAAGATCAATAACACCCGCTCCGCCTGAGACGATTGTAAGGTCGCCGGTATCATTAGTAATATCGGTTGCAATCGTGCCGGAGAAAGTGAGGCCGCCTGTCTGGGTGACTGCACCCGTCGGGCCGACAGTAAATTTGGATGTCGGAGCCCCGCCGGCAATATCTGAACTCTTCAAATCAATAAAGTTGCCGGTGTACAAGGTCGTTGCTGCAGGAGTATTGATGCTTATCAAGAGCCCTGTTGGATTGATGAGGCCGGTACCTGATGAATCATCAGTGACACTGATATATGAACCGCTCTGATCAAATGCACCGCCGGTAATTGATCTGAAGATTGCGGCGTCACTCGCGGTGTAATTGCTTCCGAGGATACTGGATTGTCTCAGACTCAAGAGGTTTCCTGCGCCGAGTTTGTTGATAAAGATTGACGGATTGGTTGTCAAATCAACTTGGTATGAAGAAGGGTGGAATAGGACGCCCTCATTGCTTCCGCCGCTGGTAACACAGGTAGGACAGGCAATATCACCAACGACAGACAATGTAATCGGTCCTGTTGCCGAAACAGCAACAGTACCGTCGGCGTTTGGAATGGTGATATTTTTGTTTGAATTCGGGGTCGCAAAGCCGAGTGTTGTCGTAAAGCCGCTATCTGTCTCAGAGAGTGAAGTGTTTGATCCCCGAAGTGTTAAACTTTGACTGGTTGAACCAATAGTAAATGCACCGGATGGTGTCAGCGTGGTGGTTAACCCTGAGAATGAGACGTTCGTATCGGCAATCACTACATCATTGAGAGTCTTAGAGCCGGTAAAGGTTTGTGTTCCTTCGAGGAGTGCAAAGGTACCATTGGTGCTTATTTCAGGAATCGTATAGGTTCGGTCGGCTCCCAAATCGGCAAGATCAATTGTGCCATAGAATGAAGGAGATCCGCCGCTTTCGAGTAATTTTACATCTCCACTGGTTGTTATTGTGCCGTTATTTGCTACGCTAAATTTAGTAGCACCTGAAGCTGATGCGGTGATTAAATCGCCTGAGTTAAGTTGGTTAATAACAAAGGCTGCGTTGTCGCCAATTCCTCCTGAGACAGAGAGAGGAGCGGGAGTTGTTGCCGATCCGATAAAGACAGATGAGTCAAAGTCTGAAGAAAGCGTGATCGGGTTGGCTCCTCCGGGTGTCAAAGTAAGTGCTCCTGCTGCGGTAAACGTCGATGATGCTCCGGAAAGCGCGACATTGGTATCGGCGATTGTCAGATCATCAAACGTTTTCGCGCCGGTAAATGTTTGCGTTCCTTCAAGCAGCGCAAAGGTACCGGTAATATCGGGGAGGGTAAAGGTTTTATCGGAACCGCTTAACGTGCCGACCGTCAGGTTGCCGGTGAAGCCTGAATTATGGAACCACAGGCTTGTTCCTGCAGTGCCGGCTTGCGTAAAGGCGTCGCCGCCGCTGACGTCACCGACTGCGGTAATATCTCCGCCGCCGACGCCGGTGATATCCTTCCATTCAAGTTGATCATTAATGCCGGTATATGTCAGAAGGAAGTTGTTGCCGGGAGGAGCAGTATCATGGTTGGGGAGAACATAGATTTTATTTGTTATTAACCCGTCCGGAGCTTTGAAACCGACGTATTGTGCGGAATTTGCTCCACCTTCCATGAATCGCAGTTCACCTGTTTGGCTCGCACCTGTGCCGTATTGATCGATAGTTAGTGCTGCTGCCGTGGTTGCCGCGATCTCCAGCCGAGCAGAAGGAGTCGATGTGCCGAGTCCGAGATTTGCATCCAGGATGTTGATATTATCAAGTCCTTGGTAATCAAAGGTGATTCTTCCCCGGTTCGCTCCGAGACCGAGCCACTGACCGTTCGCCGAAGGAACATCCATAAAGGCATTACCTGCGGTGATTGATCCGACAGCGGTGATATCTCCCGCACCGATGCTTCCGACTGTTGTGCATCTCCAGGTCCCGTCAACGGTAAACCAACCGAGGACGTCATTGTTCGAACAGCCTTGGAGTAGGCCGAGTTGACTATTGCCTGCGCCTCCGAATTCAAGACCTGAATTGGAAGTTGTTGCTCCTGCACCGTCTTGGGTCGATAAGAGATTAACCGCGATATCATCGGCAGTAACCAAAATACCGCTCCCGGTTCCTATATTGAGGGTAGGCATTGAACCAACGCCAAAACCGCCTCCGGTTAAGCCAAGACCGCCGGTAAGATTGGCGACGTAATCACCGGTTGTGTGCGTACCTAAGACAACTTTACCCCAATCCGGTGCAGTGTTGACGCCGCCTGAAATCAACACATTGCCGGTTGCGATATCGGGAAGTTTTGCAAGTGTCGTGGTAGTGTTTGCGTAAAGAATATCTCCGACTGCGTAGACCGTTTGTCCGGTTCCTCCGTATGTTGCTCCGATTGCAGTGCCGTTCCATACGCCGGAAGTAACGGTTTGATTTGCATCAGCGAGAAAAACAGTTCCGTCTAAATTCGGGAAGGAGATAGTTTTTGCCGTAGCCGTCGGCGTCCAGCTCAGAGTGCCGGTTACCCCTGTTGAGTTGAGAACGATTTGGTTGCTTGCGAGTTCGGATTTGAAAGCTCCTGCTGAAGTGACATCACCGCTAGCGTTTACCGAGAACTTGGTAGTTTCAGACCCGCTATTACCTGCGGTATCGTATCGTCTGAATTCAACGAAATTACCGGTAAAGAGTGCTCCGCTTGCGCCGGTATCATTGGTGATAGTAAAAATTGTCGGGTTATTCACAGCGCCTGCACCCTGAACTGTTGACGCATTACTCAGCGTCATGAGCGATCCCTGATTATCAACGCCTGCTGTTGAAGAGGTGATATTTCTGATGACTGAGACATCGGTTGTTGTGTAGTCCGTGCCGAGATTGATCGAAGCTTGTGCAAGATTTAATAAGCTGCCGACACCTGTTTTATTGATATAAATGGAATTGTTTGTTGAACTATCTGCCTGGGCCGAAGCGGGAGCAAGTGCGACACCGACGCCGCCGCCCGTATTGGTCAAACAGGTTGTGCAGGTAAGATTTCCGGTACCTGCATTGAGTGCTAACGGACCTGAGGCCGATACGGCAAATGTGCCGCCCGCGCCTGCGGTATCGGGAATTGCCAATGTTTGATCATTGGTAACATTCGGGATACTGACGGTTGTTTCAAATGCATCTGCAGATGCGCCTTCAAAGACAAGAGCGGTGCTGGTGATTGTCGCATTAATTGCCAAAAGATCGGTGTTGTCAGAACCGATGGTCGTATTGCCGTTTGTTGTTAAATCGGTAAAGACACCGCTTCCCGGCGTCGTTCCGCCGATTGAGGCAAAATTAGCCGCTCCGTTTCCTGCAATATTCCACTGCGCATCATTGAGAATCAGGTCCGTACCCGACGTTTGGCCGATCGTAATTATGCCGGTGTTGGTTCCCGTGCCGATGTTGGTATTACCGGCTCCGGACGTATTGATATCAATCGGGGCTCCCAATAAGGAAAGAGTTCCAGTGGTATTGCCGATACTGCTGTTTCCAGTACCTGTTGCATTAATATTACCTGTTCCCGTAATCGTGACGCCGCCTGTTCCCTGAATGAGGCCGGTTCCCGAATTGACGCCGACTGCGGTGACAGCGCCGGCTTGGGTAACGCTGAAGTTTGTTGCGGTAATCAAATTGGTAAAGTTGGTGCCGGTCAGGTTAATGCCGTTGGTGATGGTTGCGCCGCTTGAAACAATACGAAGTCCGTTATCAACCGTGCCCCCATTGGCAGAATTTGTGTCAGCATTTGAGAGTGTTAAGAGATCGTCGGTTGTGCCGCCTGATGTTGTGTCGTTGTTGATAATCTGCAAGCCAAAAAGGTTGCCGTCAGCATCGGATTGGGTCAGGTTTATTTTGCCGGCAGTAAGATTGTTTCCTGAGGTGACACCGTTTGCAGAGGTGTAGTCAACATTAAAGCCGATATTGCTGTCGGTTATTGAGGCGACGTTGAGATCAAAAACACCCGTTGTCGTGGTATTCGGTGTTGAGAATGCATCCATGGTAAAGTCATTTGCAGCACCAAGAGTTAAGGCCAGGTCAGTTACGTCAGATACGGCTCCCGATGAGATATCAATGCCGTTGATCGTTTCATCCGTCGCGCCGGTTATTGCCAGGCCGGTGTTGAAGGCGCCGGTAGAGTCAAAGTAAGATTGAACTGCCAGTGCAGAATTTGCGATGTCCAAGATATGAGGAGATCCTGTACCCGCTGTCCCGTTTAATGTGAGGGAAACGACATTGTTCGCAACCGGCGTGACGGTATTCTGTGCGGTTGTCGGCGGGACTTGGACGAGACAAGTCGGACAGGTAGCAACTGCCCATGACATGGTGCCGTCGGTTTGTGCCTGAAGAACCGAACCGTTGACAGACGGAGAAGCTGAAGGAAGCGTGTAGTTAATATCGAGATTGCCTTGTTTTCCTGCTCGGAAGGTCGTTACCCCGGTATTACCTGTATAACCGTTCGCAAAAATAAGTGAACCGGTCGCAACTTGTGAATTGCCCAGTGTAAAGACACCTGAGGCTGAAAGTGATGCGTTAACAGATGTGCCGTTAGAAACGGTGAGCGCAGGTCCGATGCCCGCGTTGGTGATCGCAAGCGGCGTGCCCGAAGAATCGGTATCGAGCTGAGTAATGTTGAGCAAATTACCTGAGCCGGCATTCGTCAAGTCATTTGCTTGAGTTACGTTTAATAAGTCGGTTGCCCGATTGCCACCTGTGAGGAGCGATTGAATCGTTAAGGTTCGTGAGTCAATTCCCTCAAACGTATCAGATGCGGTAGAACGCAAAAAGTCCGTTGAATCCAGCGAATCGAGCTGGCCGACGTTCAGATTTGACTGTGCGGTGAAGCTCGGAGCTGCTGCGCCGTTTGAGATCAATACGTCGTTTGCGGTACCGGCAGCCGAGATTTGCAGTGAAGTGTTATCGCTGTAGACAATGCCTCCGTTAACAGCCGTGAGATTCGCATTTGTTCCTCCGTTTGTCAGGCCGAGAATACTTGAGCCGACTGTCGCATTTTGTGCAAGATCAAGTGATCCGAATGCCGGCGTACCGCCGCCTCCGCCAACGCGAAATACGGTGTTTGCAGCTCCGGCAGCGGTAACGGTAACAGGATTGACGCCGTTTCCTAAGACAACACCGTCTGTGGTCAGTGATATTTGTCCCGTGCCGCCGTAGGGGACAGTGATTGTTGATCCGTTCCAAGTTCCGGCAGTAACAACGCCTGCTTTCGAAAGGACGAAGGTATTTGACGATCCGTCGTTCACAACGATGGCATTGAGGCTTCCGCCGGTTGCTCCGGAAAGCAGAATTCGAAGTCCGGTTTGATTTTCTGCGCCGGTTCCGGTTAGTGCAATTTCCTGTCCGATAATTGCTCCGGTGAGCGCGGTCGCGTCAGAAATACCCAAGACTGTTCCGGACGTTTGTGCAGGAGCAATTGTTTGTGAGGGCGCGTTGCTGGTTATCACGGTGCCGCCGGTTGTTGATGGGAAGGTAAAGGTTGTTGCATCAGTGCCGTTGAATGTTAAAGAATTATTGACTGCCAACGTTTTCCCGGCTGCGATATTGAGGGTATTCGTGCCGTTGTTGGTGATTGTTAAGCCGTTGATCGTACCGGCTGCCAGGACATTTCCGGTTGCTGAGACGGAGAATTTGGAGACCAACGGTCCGCCTGCGACGTCGGCTCGTTCAAAGTTGACATAATTGCCGGTGAAGAGGGAAGAGCCTGTTGGAGTAGCAAAGGAGATATCGATGGCTGTCGGATTGTTTGTTCCCGAGGTAGTTGACGTATCAAGTAACGAGAGAGTCGTGCCGCCGATGTTGTTTGCTCCGCCTGAGATGTTTCGGACAATTGCGGCAGTTGAACCGGTGTATGCGCCTGAGAGCGTTCCGGCTTCAACCAAATTAGCGAGTGTTCCGACGCCGGTTTTGTAGATATTGATTGAGGTATTTGTTGTGCTGTCAATTTGTGCCGAGGTTGGTGCAAGGAGAACAGCCAGGTTACTGCCTGAACTACTCGTCAAACAAGTTGCACAAGAAATGTTTCCGGCTCCTGATAATGAGATTGGTCCCGTAGCAGAAACGGCGACGGTTCCCGATGCGTCAGGGAGGGTAATTGTATTCACGGCGGTCGGATCAGCAACGGCAAACGTGGTGGTGAATCCGTCATCGGTTGTCCCTTGGAAGACAAGCGGTGAGCCGCCAAGCAACTGTGCGTTTATTGTTAACCGATCGGCTGCTGCGTTACCGATCGTGGTATTTCCGGTTGATGCGAGATCGGTGAATGTGCCTGCAGCAGGTGCAACTCCGCCGATGACAGTGCCGTTGATGATGCCGCCCGTGACAGCAACGTTATTTGCGTTGACCACTCCCGAAAGAGTGATGGTATCCAGGGATGAGCCGATGTTGATGGTATCAGCAACACTATCGTCGGTAGCTACGTTGATGATGTTGCCGGCAGTTCCGGTGCCGATATTTACGATCTTGGCATTATTGCCGGTGCCGAGGTTAACTGCGCCTGTTGTTCCCGAATCAAGAGTAAGCGCATTATTGCCGGTTGTGGTCAGTGCTCCTGTTCCGGCAAAGGTGAGTGCTGTTGCCGACACGGCAATGGTGTCAAGGGTGGTGACGCCGGTGAGCGCGCCGGCTGTTGTCACATTAAGTCCTGTAGAAATTATCTGAAATGTTCCGGTTCCGTTGCCGATAGTGGTATTGCCGGTTGCTGTTGCAAGACTTGTTCCTTGCGTTGAAGAGAGTGTCGTAAAGGCACCTGTTGACGGCGTTGTCGCTCCGATTGTTGTCCCGTCAATAGCGCCGCCCGTGATAGCGACATTTCCCGAGGCGAGTGTTCCATTAACGGTTGTTGTCACAGTCGCGCGGCCGATTGCGAGACTGGACGCATTTGTTCCGCCGATACTGATCGCACCGTTTGCGGATGTGCCGGTACCTGCATCAATCGTGACGCCGCCGCCGACTGATGTTAATCCGCTCGCGTTTGCAGCGCTGAGTACCAATGCTCCTCCCGTGCCGGAGACGGCAGTTTGTGTGATCGGGCGGATAGTAAGCGAATTTCCTTCCGTGAGTGTTGTGATGTCTGCCGGTGATCCGCCATTAACAGCAATGACACCGTTTTCATTAAGATGCAGGGTGTCAACACCGTTTGATTGCAGAGCGAGTGACGTATTGGTTGCAGCGTTTGTATCGTTGATGATAACAGCACTGGCGGTTGATTGATTTGTGACGATAAAGGAGGTAGGATTTGCTACATCAGACAAATTGAAAACAATATTTCGGGCGGTAGTTGTATTGATTACATTTCCCAGATCATATGATGTTTGGAGTCCGCCGCCGCCGCTACATGTGCCGACAACATTGACACCGGAGATACATAATGCATTTCCCGTTTGTGTTGTCAGACCGGTTAAGGTAACGGTGCTGCTTGCTGAAAGCGTCGTGAAAGCACCGCTTGCTGCAGTCGTTGTGCCGATGGCGGTGCTGTTGATTCCAGTGTTTGTTGTGCTGAAATTACTACTGGTGATGGTTAACGTGTTGCCGCCTGTTGAGATAGAAGATGCAGAAAGGCCGGAAAGTGCGAGGGATCCGGATGTTGCTGTCAGTGAGATCGGTCCAGTTGTTTGAGTAAAGCCATTTGATGCGGTGAGGGTCGAGCCGAACGTGCCCGTTCCCGAACAAATAAGATTGCCGGCTGCATTGGTGACGGTACAACCGGTAGAACCTGATCCGCCGGCAATATCCCAATCTCCGGCGCTGTTGATCAGTAATTCATCTCTTGCCTGCGTTTCGTTACGCAGCGTGATTTGCGAGTTATTGACGTTCAGTGAGAAATCATCCTGACCGAGATCTGTGTCATCAAAAAGGAGCGTGGGGTCGGCGTTGGAGATAGTCACATCTCCGTCTGACGTTGTTGCACCTGAAAGATAAATATTTCTGAATCGATGCGTTGCGGAACCCAAATCGTAGACAGCATCCGCACTCGGTCCGATATGACCGCTGACATCAAGTTTGAAAATACCTGTCGGAATAGTTCCGAGTCCGATATTACCGTTGGGGAACAATAAATCGCCGGATGAGCTGGCAACGATGGACGGATCCGTGACACCATTGCCCGAAGAAAAGAGGGTTATACTGCCGTCAACTCCTCCTGAGCCGGTATTATTTGTTCCGATGGAGAGATTGGCGCTGCCGGTTGCGGCATTAAAGAAAAAAGTTGAACCTGCGATGGTGCCGTCTCCGCCGAGAATAAAACTATTTCCGTTAACCGTCGGACGAATAAAATTTCCGTAGAATCCATCGGAATCGACAACGAATGGCGTCACACCGGCAGACGAGATAGAAGAATCCAAATCTTTGAGGACCTGCTGCAGATTATTTGAATTTGAACTGGTGAGATTATCAAACACGCCGATCAAATTGGCGCCGGAGGTTGTGCTGTTTGCGCCCGCTGCATTGAGACCAATTGTTCCGATCGTGAGTGTTTGGCCGGCCGGGATTGAAATACCGCCGACTGTTGTGACATTTAAGCCTGTTGATGCGAGTTGAAATGAACCGCTTGCATTGCCGATTATCGTTGTTGCGCCGGAATTTGTTGCAACCAAGAGATTACCCGGAGCGCTAAAGCCACCCGTCACGCCGATGATCGAATTGGGAATAGGGGAGAGTTGAATATCAACCTGTCCGCTGACAGGATTACCGAGAGTAAAATCGTTATTGCGAAAGTTCAGCGTGTTGACACTTGTTGCGTAGGGGGCATCGTTTTGGTACACCGTCGCAACGGCAAATGATCCGATATTGTCCCATTGAGGAAGCCCTGAAATGCCTACGTTCAAAAACTGTCCGACTGTGCCTATTGCAAGCGTATCAAGGACATCGGTTGCCGAAGCAAAAAGCATGTCTCCGGTTGTGTAGTTAGTAAGTCCTGTGCCGCCAACATTCGTCCCGATAATTCCCGTTTTAATTGCTTCACCGGCGATATTTCCGTCCGCACTAATCGTCAAACTATTACCGACAACCGCATCGGTCAAACAATCGGAACAGCCGCCCCGGCCGAGGACGGTTGTTAATGTTGAGGTGTCGCTGATTGTCAGCCCGTTGATTGCGATATCTTCACCGGCAACAAGCTGCACGTCGCCGCTTGCGCCATTAACGCTGCTGACAGTACCTGCCAAATCAACCGAAATTGTAGGTATCTGGCTTGCCTCGTCAGTGATAAGAATATGATCACCGGCCTTGATGCCGTAAATGACATTTGGTGCGGTAATATTTTTTTTGAAGACGCTTGTTCCTTCAACCAGCAAGTTCTTCTTCAGCGTTGTTTGCTCTTTGATGGTGACAGGCAATCTGAAAGAAATATTACCTGCGATTTTCATTTTACTCGTTTGCGAGGCGAGAACTGAAGGTCCTGAATTGGTTGCCTGTTCAAATTTTTCAACGACTTTTCCGGTAAAAAATTTGATGCGGTATTGCTGCGTGAATGCACCGATTCCGAGAAGAAGCAGAAGGGCCAAAGCGAGTGAAAACGTTTTTGTTGAAGGCATTCTGAATTTCGGAGCCTTGAAGGTGAAGGTGAGTGAATCTTTGACCTGGTTGTGGAGATAGTCTTTGATGAAGTCATCGCTGTAGAATTCATTGCCTGCCCATTTGATAAATTTTCGGTAGAAAGAATCGTGTTTTGGTTGTTCGTCAGCCGGCTGATTTGTGTGCGCCGGGGTTTGTGCCGTGGTGATAAATTCGGTCGGCTCTTGGACAGTCGGGATTTGTTCGGCTTGTGTTGCGAGAGGGATAAGGGTTTTTCGGATCGCCGAAAATTGATCCAATTGCTTTTCGGTGTACCCGATTTGGCCTTCCGAGGTGATAGTGGGTTTGAGAATGTTGTGCTCATTCCAGGCAAGGAGGACGTCAACAGAAACCGCCAATTTCTCAGCAGCTTGCTTCAGGGATAATAATTTTTCCGGTTGTGATGAGTTCATGAAACGACTATTAGAATAAGGCCTAAATTGATCTTAAATGAAGGCTGAATTTTCTGTGGGGTGTGAGGCACAAACAGACTCACCAGGACCTGTGTAGACCTAGGCACGTTCAGCTTCATGAACGTACCTAGCCTCAATTAGCGGTTTGTAAGTCAGTTACAATTTGGTCGATTGTTAAATTCATATCCGTCAAATCCTGCATCGTCAGATACTTGCGGAAGAGGACTCTGTTCTTTGAAGTTCGGGGGAAAAAGAGATCTCTTTTTATTCCGACAAAGCCAAGTCTTGTTACCAACCTGCTTAACGGGGTGATAAATTTACTGTTATCCATGTCGTATTCAATTTCTTTCATATTCGGCTGCATCAACTCCATGAGCCCCTCAATGAACCGATCCGATTCGCTATAGAGCTCAGGCTTACTGATTTTGAATTCTTTTCCCTGGAAGGAGAGAACAACCGTTCCGTCTGTTTTTTGGTCGACTTCCAAAATCTTTTGTGAGGCAAGTGCCTGTCGATGTCTATATTCATCCTCGAGAGTTGTTTGTGATTTTGTTCGTGAGTAAGCAAATTGCTGCTGGGTGAGATAAATAACAGCCAAAGCGCCGATAAGGAAAAAGAGAAGTTGATTGGTGGCGTCGGTATTGGTCGGCTTGAGCGAATCACTTCCGACGATGCCGTCAATGCCGCTCATGATTGTGGCGAGCGTGTCTCCTTTTGTTTCACCGCGAATATTGCCGCGCTCATCAATAGGAGAATCTTTATCAACGACGCAAGTAGAGCACGTATCTTTAAAATATGAAGTTGAAGTATAGGTCGCGGAAGTCGCAGTGACAGCGGCAGCAAGCGCACCGGTGGGCTTATGGACCGGCTGCTGACCCGATGGTGATGTTGCGGTTTGCGTCGTAGTTATGGCAAGCGTTTTTTCGGTTTTTGCTTTGTAAAGTGATGGTGCTGAAATTTGTTCTTTAGAAACGCCTTCGCCTTCGTTTTGAATATCTTTTTTGGCGGTGTTGTTGAGTTGTATGGGGAGGGCGGCGATAATTTGTCCCGGAAGTTGGAGTTTGCTTGTTTGTGCTCCCAGTACTTTTTCTCCGGTTTGGATCTGCTTTCCCGACAGGAGGCTGAGTCCTCCTTTTTGAGTGAATATTCCAACTGCCAGAAGAATTCCCAATGCAGTAAATGACAGGATGAAAGCAGGTGAGGTGTGTCTTCTTCGCATTTTGGTTGTCCCGCTTACAGCATGCTGTCCATGAAGCGCAGGAGTGAATTCTTGGATTTGCGAAGGAGGTAGCGGTGCTGTTGTCTGAGTGTGGTGTTCGGGAACAATTTTTTCAATCCCGACAACGGCAGCTCCGGTTAATTGGCGGATAATAATGAATTGATCGATTTGCTCTTTGACATAGACGACGTCACCGGTTTGCGTGATAGTGGGTTTGAGAATGTTGTGTTGATTCCAGGAGAGAAGTGTCTCGATAGAAACACCCAATTTTTCGGCAGCTTGTTGTAATGTGATAAATTTTTCTAAATTATTTGGTTGAGCAGTACTCATTAAAATTATCCTGTAATAAGAAATTCAGAAAAGAAATCGGTAACCTCTTTTGTTCCTCTACTATAACTTTAGAGCCTTTTTATATTAGTAGTCAATAATGAATTGCAGTATTGGAAGCTATGCATCTATTTTATATTGAACAATCGTATCATTTTGTACTTAATGATTTATTTATATACTCATATAGAGGGAAAAGACTGTTAATACAGTATTTTTTATATCACCTTTTTGAAGAGAAAACAGTTTTGTTAAGGAATTTTTAAGAATTCCGTGAAAACTACTTTTTTTGCTGAGGTTTTTGTTCGCCGGTGAGATTTTCTTCATCAAGAAAAAGTACTTCCATTCCGAGAAAAATAAAGACGATATCCTGTCGAACTTTCATAACTGCTTTTTCAAATTCTACTTCTTTGACGATTTTGTGCTGATTGTAGAGCGCCAGTTTTTCACCGATGATTGAAATAAAATTGGCATGCATGGGGTAGACATCAAAGGCGCCGACTTCATTAAAGGAGCTGATCCGATCGACCTCTCCCTCAAAGATCATATCTTCCGTGTTGAGTATCTGAACCTTGATTAGTTTTTTGTCGCTCATTTTCCTCCTGCTATGGGTTGCTGTTGCTGTGGCGGAGTAGGTGAGTTTGGTTGATTCAAATTGGCATTTTGGGCGGGATGCAGATCAGATTGTGCCTGTTTGTCAGCAATATCTTGCTTTTTTGAAGCAATTTTTGCATCAAGATCCTTCAAGGTGCCTATATATGAGAGATCTTCCGGTTGCAGTGAGTCAATTTTTCCTGCAAGAATCGCTCTGACGTCAGCGACGGCATCTTTTACGGGGACGTGAACTCCTTTCTTTTCAGTTTGTGTTTCAACGACGGTAAAGTTCTGTGTCATGTAATTTTTTAACATCTTTGACCGTTTATAGACCAGTTGGTCGTCACTGGAAAGTTCCGACTCGCCGATGAGGGAAACGATTCTTTCAAGCGCCTTTGCCTTCTTCAACATTGACTGGGCGTCAAGAGCGGTTTGATAATGCTCTTCGCCGACTGTTTCGGCATTGAGTGATGAAGAGTTGGAGTTAAGTAGGTCAATGGCAGGAAATCGTCCCTCCTGATAGACACTACGTGACAAGATAATACCTGAGTCAAGGTACGGAAAGATCGCTTGTACACCGCTGTCGGTCAAGTCGTCGGCAGGAACGTAAATAGCTTCAAACGTCGTGATAGCATTCTTTGGGGTTGATACCAGTCTTTCATGGAATGATGCCATTTCCGAAGCGAGCGTGGCTTGATAACCTCCCTCGGAAGGGATGGCATTCATCAGTGTGGAGAGCTCATAGCCCGACTGAGCAAAACGGAAAATGTTATCGATAAAGAACAGGACGTCTTTTCCCATACTGTCGCGGAAATACTCTGCCAGTGTAACGCCCGTAAAGGCCGTTCTAAAACGTAAAGCGGGGTTTTCACCCATACTTCCGTAGATAAGTGAAACACCCTGCATAACCTTACTTTCTATCAATGTCTGAAATAATTCTTCACCTTCACGAGTACGTTCGCCGACACCGGTAAATATCGAGACATTTTCTTCCGGATGGAGGATAACGATGTTGTGAATAATTTCAGAAAGAATAACCGTTTTGCCGACGCCTGCACCTCCGAAGAGTCCGACTTTACCGCCTTTGACAATAGGAGTGAAGAAATCAACCGCTTTTATGCCTGTTTCAAGAAGTTCATTCGGAATTTCGACTTTGGCGAAGGCAAGGTCTTTGGCGATAATGGGTCTGGATTCTTTGGCATTGATGGGGCCGTTGCCGTCTTGAGGCTCTCCGAGTGTATCAACTACCCGGCCGAGCATTTCCGGCCCCACAGGCACCTTAATCGGCTGACCGGTGTTGATGACAAGTGAACCGTGATGCAGTTTGGTAATCTCCGTCAGTGCGAGGCAGTAAAAAGATGTCGGCGAGGCTGAGGTATAGACTTCCATTTTGACAGATTGATCGTCTTTAAAGAGTAAAACATCATAAATATGAGGTTTTGCATCCAAAAATTCGACTTCCACGATCTGACCTTTGACACTGATAATTTTTCCAGTAAGCATATTCGCGACTTTTGTCCCGTATTTAAATTATGGATTTTTGCAGAGTGATTGTCAAAGAGAGTTAGCAAGAAATATCTTTCTTAAGTAGAGTTTTATATCTATTACAATTAGGATTGTCTGTTTTTACTACTCAAGGAGCGAGAGGACGCCGGAGACGGTTTCCAGCTGTTTTTTATTCATTAACAGATGCTTCAGGCGGTTTTTTTGCTGATTGAGTTTTTTTGATTCTTCGTCAATATTTCCCAGCGCTTCTTCCATTGCATTTACCCGGGAAGCGTGCCTGGCGAGCTGGTTTTCAAGGAGGGTTTGGGCAAAGAGATTGGCCATGATTTGTGTTTCAAAAAAGTGATAAATTTTCTCAAGCGTCGGTTCAAAGATAAAGCGGTCTTCGCGCTGGGTTACAACAGGCACTTCGGTCTCAAAGATATCTTCGCCGGAAATACTCGTCTCAATCGGTGTCTGCTTCACGACGTTGCCGAATTTGCCGTAATAAACATGGACGCGTTCATATTGGAGGAATTTTTTCATAAGGCTTTTGATGTGTCCGATATTAAAGCCCGAATCAGGCATTTCAAAGTATTCAAACGGCGTCTGGCCTACACTTGATCCTTCAACCATTTCTTTGCCTGCTTTACCGATGACGACCATGTCAACGCCTTTTGTATCGATTTTTTTTAAATCTTCTTTCAGGAGCCTGAAAGTTTTCTGTGTAACTGAGCCGTACAACCTTCCGTTTGATGAAAGATACACAAGGAGTGTTTTGTCAATTTTATGGAGATTGGCAGAAAGTGATTTGTCGCCCTTTTTAATTCTGAGCAGGAGATCCTTTACTTCCCGCGAATAGGACGATTTGAGATCGACAAAAATATCGGAGAGTTTTGCCAGAAAGTCCCGGGTTTTGAGCACGGAATCCTTAATTTTTTGCATGCGGATAACGGCAATTTCTTCGTAACTTTCGGCAAGATCTTTGAGGCTGTTTAGCGCCTCCAAGTCTTCCATGATGACTTTTCTTTGCGGCATATTTTATATTCAGTATTTTGTATCTAGTATATGGTATTTAGTATGGAAATAAAAATTCTTTTTTATACAAAATACAAAATACGAGATACCACATATTATTTGTTTTGTTGCACCGGTTGCGCAGTTGGTTGACTTGGTGCCGGAGGAGCAGAAGGTGGCGCAGCTTGTGGTTGGCTAGGTTGAGGAGGCGTCGGTGGCGTCATTGGTGGTTGCCCAGTTTGGGTCGCTGCCGATGGTGTTTCGGCGGGTTTCGGAACCAGCGCCAAAAGCTTTTCTTTATTTTTGAGGACGTTTGCGTCGAAGGTTTTCAAATCAGTCGCGACGGCGAGCTCCATGAGCCATTTTTTCGGGTCGTCATGAAAAAATGCATCGAGGAGTGCTTTTTTCATCCGCTCCAAGGCCTCTTTATCGGGGATAAAATTCTGCAGGAGCATTGAGAGCATGATGAGTTGAATAGTGGTCGGAATCGTTTGTTGATAGGGTTGATTAAAGAATTTATAAATCAGTTCTCCGATATGGAGATTTTTTTTGACTTCGTCGGTAAGTTCCTGGCCAAAATGAGAAAGGTTGGCGATTTTTTCATATTCTGCCAGAAACGCCGTCAGATTCTTATTGACTTCACGGGAGAGCTTATCAAGCGTTTGTCGTCCTACGCGTGTAACCGACAGCGGGATATTTACCGCAGGTCTGAGGCCTTGATAATAAATATTACTATCAAGATAAATGTGGCCATCAGTGATACCCATGACGTTGGTCGCGATGTAACCCGTAAAATCTCCTTCAACGATTTCAATAACAGGCAGACAAGTAATTGATACTTCACCGACTGTTTTATGTTTGAAATTTCCCGCGCGTTCAAGAAGCTTTGAATGAACATAAAAAATATCACCCGGATACGAATCACGACCCGGAAATCGTCGCGCAAGAAGAGACAGTTCCCGGTAAAATTTTGCGTGGGTTGAAAGATCATCCAGGATGAGCAGTACATGTTTTCCCTGGTCACGGAAATATTCGGCAATAGCCATGCCGGCATAGGGTGTTTGGAAAATAAGACTCGGTGAATCATACGAACTTGTCGCGACAATGATGATTTTATCCATAATTTTTTCCTGCTCAAAAAATCTTTGGATTTTTTTGATATCACTTTTTTTCTTGGCGATTGCTGCGTATATCGCAACGACACCTTCTTCAACCTGTTTTTTAATTGCTGTCATCAGGAGTGATGTTTTTCCGGTTTTTCGATCTCCGATAATCAGTTCCCGCTGTCCGCGACCCAAAGGAACTAAGAGATCAATCAGCGAGACGCCGGTGACTAAATGTGTAGTAATTTTTTGTCTTCCTGAAATGCCGATTGGTTTGGAGTCCAAATCCCTAAGGGTTTTCGGCGGAGTAAAAGGGATGCTCGGATCAAGCGGCTCACCCAAAGGGTTAATCGCGTGTCCCATGAGTTCCGGTCCGACGGGGAGTGAGAGGATTTGGTCGGTTCTGGTTGCTTTTGTGCCGACGAGCACCGGTTCATGTGAAAAAATTCTTGCTTCGATTTTTCCCCGATTGATCGCAAATACCTCGGCTTTTTGCCCTGTTTCAAAAAGAATTACCTCGTGCGTTTTTGCGCTTGGTAAGCCCTCGATGAAGACAATCGGATGACTGACTTGTAGGACAATACCGTATTCGCCGGTTTTTTTAAGATATTGATTAAAAAGTGAATCCATAATAATGATGCGCTATGGTTAAACGATTTAAGCGTTTGAGCCATAGAACGTCTTAACGGCCTAAGTGTAAATGACTGGCACTTTGGTTTTCTGTTGGTTTTTGCTGTTGTGCAGCCGGTTGAGGGGCTGCTTGTTTTGCGAGGACAGATGTGACAATCTGATCGAATTTCGATTTTATTGAGAGATCAAGAAATTTACCGTTAAAGGTGATATTTGCGCCGCCGATCATTTTTTTATCAACCGAAATGTCAAAGATTACCTGTTTTTTCACATTTAGCTCAAACCAATCACAGAGCGCTTTGAGCGTTTGTTCTTTCGGTTCAAACGCGATTGTTAAGGGAACAAGAGGGATGGCTGCGATCTCTGTTTGGATTTTATCCATAAACGCTTTGATATGGGACGCGCTTGCTGTATCGATTTTATTGTCACGGACCAATGTGAGGAACCGGTCCTTTCTTTCAAGGCCAAATTCTTCAATCAACGCCTGTTCCAGGTTAAAATTTGTTTGATAGGCCATTTCTGAGATTTTTGCCACACGATTCTTGAAATCATCAGATTGCGTTTTTGTTCTGAAAAAATTGGATAAGTCCATAAATTAGTAAATAATGGTTCTATTGATACGACGTTTAAACGTTACAACCATAGAACGTTTATCAATCAAACAGTCCCTCTTTCTTAGCTTTTTCGAGTGAATCAAGCATCAGTTTTTGGTGATCTTCAAACGAAATCGATTTATTGAGAATATCTTGGGATGCTTCTTGGACAATATGCGTGATGACCTGCTCTGCTTGCTTCAGCCTGCTTTGTTTGTAAGCTTCAAGCTCTTTTTCCATGCTCGGTAAGAGTGTCTCGTGGAAGTGTTTTATTTGTTTTTCCAGATCTGTCTGGAGTTCGTGGGAAACAGTTTGAAAGCCGTGCAGGGACGTTGTGGCAATTTCATTCAGAGACGCGGCATAACTCTTTTTAAATTCGCCGGCTGCGCCTTGTGCGTCCTGTTGTAGATCCGCAATCATTTTTGCGAGCGCCTGGTCGATGGTTTGCTTGGACGTTGTATTGACATATTGGGCCTGGGTGATAATTTGTCCGGCTTCCGTTGTCGCGTCTTCAAGGATTTTTCGTTCCTTGCTGAGTGCATTATCGACAATCTGGTGATAGTTGGTGTCGATTTTGGTTTCTTTTGATTCAAGCTCTTTTTCTTTGTGTCGAAGCCGCATGAAGTAATAAACGACAAAAAGAGCAATGACGAGGTTCAGGACAAAACCACTAACTTGAAACAGCAATTCGGGCAGTTGCATATAAGTCTATTGTACTGGTTTGAGGAATGGTTTAGCAAGGGAAATAAGGGCTTAATAGGGAGATTAGGAGATCAAGGTTAAATGGTTCTATGGTCAAAACGTTTAAACGTTACAGCCATAGAGCGTATTTATAATCGTAGTATGAGGAACGCCACCGTGAGTCCCGCCAGGATGATTACAACCACAATCGTGATGTTGAAAATAATCCCCAGGTGAATGATTCGGCTTGCTGCGGGATTACGGCCCAGTGCTTCTATACCCTTGGCTGCTGTGCGGCCAAAGCTCATAAAGCCCAGAATAATTGATGCAAGCACAACGAGTGCGGCAACGATATATTTAAAGATCGCAGTCGGTGAGTCTTTGGTCGGGAGGAAGGCGATTTTGAAAATATCCGAGAGAGAGCCGGGGAAGATCGGTTTGGAATTGAAGTAATGCAGATCGACATCAACTGCTAGTTTTTCAATTTGTTTGGGATCGGTATTTTCGGCGTCCTCAAGTGCGGTGCCTACTACAAACCCCGATTTGACAGCTTTTACCGCAACCCCCGGGATGGTCGAAGTAGCAAGCAGGTCGCCTTTTTTTATCCGTCCTTCTTTACTCGAAACAAGGACATAGACCGTACCTGTTGCGATGACGGGGACGCCCTTGTTTGAATCGATGTCGTCGATGAGCATTGCTGCGTCTCGCGAGACGACGCCGATGACTTGTGGGTCATAAGAAACGGTTGAGAGGAAGGTTCCTTTGTCGGTGTTGGAGACGAGGCTGCCGTCTTTGATATTTTTATCTTTGACGACTATCATTCTGGCGACACCGAGCGTTCCGAGAGCATTTTGTGCGAGCGCAGGAGAAACAAGAGCTAAAAAAAGAGTAAGAATTGTTAGGCTAATAAAAAATCTTTTAAGGGCAAGCGGCATACCATTAACTATAGAGAAATTTAGGTTTCATTTCCAGTCGTAAGGAAAAAATAGGATTATGGAAGTGAGTCAAATTTGATCCGAGTGCCATTCAGGGTAGCGGGGAACGGTCCGTCTGTTAGGTTCCAATTGGCGTCGTAATAACGGGCTTCCGCAGGTCCCGTAAAAGAATCACCGTCAACAGTGAGAGTAAAAGTCACAACAAGATTATTTACAAATTGATGGGTGTCTCTATCTGCATTAACTTCAACAAATTTTCCTTTAATCGTGTTTGTTCCTGTGTTTGCCCAAGGACCAACGCCAACGCTGTCACTTGTGTGAGAATCACCGGCTTCAGGATTATCTATCATTAATGACATATCATCATGGAATGTCATAACGTGCGGCTGGAATGGCGCTCCGACTGCATTAACATACCAGTTGCCAACAACTTTTTTACTGTCATCTGCATTCGCCTTGGTCGCTGAAAACTGCAACGATAAAACAACTGCGAGTAAAAGAGAAAGAACACTGACACCAAGAAATCGTAACATGAAATTAATTTAGAAAATTTTTCTTGATCTGTCAATTATCCTATAACTGACATTTGTGCCTATTTAATAACTTTTTAATAATATTATTACAAAAATCTTACGATTATGATGGTTCTGTATCATTTTCCAGCCATGTTATCCACATTATTAATATAGTAAAATGGAAAAACGTCTCGTAGTATTATTTTTATCTATCTTGCAATTGCTTTCTATCTGGCGTATATTGTCCATATAGACCCATGGATCAATGCAATCGTACCAACTACGGGTTTTCTTCTTTCCACCCTTACCTTGCCATTTGTCAAAAAAATTTGGGAGACACATATTTATAAAAGAAAGGGGGTGAAACAATGAATAAGCTTACATGGATTTTAGTAATTATTGCACTCGCAGTAGGTGCTTACGGTGGTTATGCCTATGAAAAGGCAAAATTTGTCAAACTTATGCTTGCTCAGCAAGTAGATATGCAGAGACAAATTGATAATGCAAAAATGGCGAATAGTAATGCAGCAACGCAGCAATCTATCGTCATGATGGCAAGTAACGACAAGCTCGGAGCGTATGCGACAGACCCAAAAGGTATGGCGCTTTATACATTTGATAAAGACAGTGCCGGTAAGAGTAACTGCACAGGAGATTGTGCGGTAAAATGGCCGCCATATGTCGTAACAGGTGAAGTACCTGCGACATTACCTGAGCATGTCGGAACAATAAGTCGTGCCGACGGTTCAATGCAGTACACATGGAACGGAATGCCGTTATATTATTATGTAATGGATAAAACCGCTGCTGATGTAACAGGTGACGGAGTCGGAGGAGTCTGGCATCTTGCGAAGTAGGGATTTATAGATCTGAGTCTGAAGGTTTTTTATCCGCGTTTTTTTGGACGCGTAATTAGGGGTTTTCTAAAAAATAAGGAAAGAAGTTTTTTTATCCTTCTCTTGAAACTACTTTGTGGGCGCGGCGTTTTCTGCTTGTTTTATGTTTGTAGTCGTCAGAAATAATACTGATGTTGCCGTCTGTTTCCAAAACAGCCAGATCGACCTGGCTGACATTTTCTACCCCATGTTCCCTGACTGCTTCTTCAAGCTCATCTTCTGAAACAAAGGCTTTTTTGAGATGATCCCGCAGAATCTTTCCCTGATAAATAAGCATAATCGCGTCTCCCTGCAGCAGTTTATTGATTCGTTTTGATTTGAAAGCAAGATATTCAAGGGCAGTATTAACCAAAAAGAGGGAAGAGGCGGCGATGATGCCGCCGAGTAGTGAGTTATTCGGTCCGACCATAGCATTTTGAACCGAATTACTGATCAGCAGAATGAAAACAAGATCAATGACAGAAAGTTGTGTAATTTCACGTTTACCAAAAATCCGAATCGCGATGACGATAAACAGATATACGGCAACGGAACGAAGGGCAATGAAAAGCAATTCGAGCATATCTTAACGGTAATAAAAGGAAGATGAAATGTCAAACGTCATAGTGAAACCGGCGATTAAGATTATAAGTCGGAGAAGTAGTATGCTGCGAGATTTTCGCCTGCTTGCCATCTTCTTAAAAGATCCGATTCCAAGCTAAATTCAAGTAAATCAAGGGCACGTACTTTATCAGGAGCTTTTTTTAATAATCTTTTCTTTTCAGTAGCTGTCAGCCTTTCGTATTTACCATATAATTCGGCAAGCGCTCGACTCGGATAGGCAATTACTCGGATGCGTGTGGTAATCTGCTCGACTACTTGTGGCGTTGTTGATTCAGTAATTCTTCGTCCGTTTTCTCGTCGAAGCGGTGAGTCCGGGGCCAATGCTCCGGCATCATGAATTTCAACCGTTTCAATTGTTTCGACATGGCGGCTTCTTGTTGCAGTTGGGAAGGTGAGTGCGATTCGGGGCAAATCCAGGCATTCACCGTGGGTTTGAGTATCCAAATGATCATATGAAGCAGTTGTAATCGGTTGTCTACTGAGGAGCTCTTGGGGGAGATCGGTGAGTAGTCCATCCATAAATTGATTCAGCGCTCCGGTATCTTTTGTAGGTATGATTGGGGAGATACGGAGTGTTGTTGAGAAGATGCCAGGCCGCGGGTTATCTACTCTCGTTTTTCCCACAAGATAAGGCGCAAGAGCAATTTCTGTTCGCTCACGCGGTGAAAGAGGTGCGATAGGTCCTTCCGAGCCTGACATAGACCTATAATTATACCTTTTTAAGGGTAATTTATCAAGACTTCGATTGCAGATAACGGTTGGGGTACTTTTTGCTATACTGAATTGAGACCAGTATGCTTCTCTTACTTATTTTTTCTTTTTGGGCGGGGCTCTCAACAATTCTTGCTCCGTGTATTTGGCCGGTACTTCCCATTGTTTTGTCCTCATCAATTGCTGGACGTGATCATCGAAGGCCTCTGGGAATCACGCTTGGTGTGATGCTGAGCTTTGCTTTCTTTACACTTTCTATTTCCCTGCTTGTGAAAGCATTTCATCTTGATCCAAATCTGTTGCGTCTGATTGCCGTTGTTGTCATAGCCGCTCTGGGATTGATGCTGGTTGTTCCCAGGCTTGGTGTGTGGGTTGATCTGGCAATTTCCCGGATGAGTAATGCATTCGGCGGTAAAACAGTGCAGGGCAGCGGATTTCTTCCGGGATTTCTCACCGGTCTTGCCTTGGGAGTTGTCTGGTCGCCGTGTGCCGGACCGATTCTGGCAACCATTGCCGCGTTATCCGCGACAGGACAAGTGAATCTTGATGTGATACTGGTTACTTTGGCATATGTCATTGGAGTCGGTGTGCCGCTTTTTGCCTTTGCATACGGAGGACAGCGATTTGTCGGAAAAGCCAGAGGTTTATCCAAGTATACGGGAAAAATTCAGCAGG
>Ga0134124_10000618_pt1 | contig 28678 bp, 23 predicted proteins | sample KB304_FD_96880 | JGI IMG/M metagenome (GOLD analysis project Ga0134124, IMG submission 96880) | Terrestrial soil microbial communities without Nitrogen fertilizer from Kellogg Biological Station, Michigan, USA - KB3-0-4 | ecosystem: Environmental > Terrestrial > Soil > Unclassified ... | reverse complement strand
TGTGGCCCATGAGCAGGAGCGTCGGCGCCTTGCGGTCGGTGCCCTCGATCCGCGTGATGAGACTCATCCGTCCGGGCTCGGAGGTGTAGCGCTCGCAGGAGAGGCCGGAGCCGGCGAAGAAGTCCTCCAGCGCGTCCACGCTGCGGTCCTCGTGGCCGGAGGCGGCCTCGCCCGTGTTGACGCAGCCGTTGCGGATCAGCGTGCGGAGCAGCTCGGTGGCCTGGGTCTCGATCGCGGTGTCCTCTGGCATCTCGACGGCCTCCTTGACCAAGGGATGGTAGCATCGCCCGTCGTGTCGGTTCCCGCTCTCGCCCTGACCAGCGCCTTGCTCTCGGCGGCCGCGACGATCCTCATTCGCTTCGGCCTGCTCCGCCATGGCCCCTACACCGGGTTCTGGATCAACCTCGTCGTCGGCACCGTCTGCCTCTGGACCGCGGTGCTGTTCACCGGCGGGCTCGGCCAGCCCACCCCGCGGGCGCTGGGGCTGTTCGTCCTCGCCGGCCTCATCGGCACCGTCGCCGGCCGCCTCACGCGGTTCATCGCCATCGAGACGGTCGGCGCCTCCATCACCGCGGGGTTCATGAACGTCACTCCGCTCGTGTCGTCGGGGCTGGCCATCCTGCTCCTCGGCGAGCGGCTCACGCTGCCGATCTTCCTCGGCACGTTCGTCATCGTGGCCGGCACGACGCTGATCTCGACCGGGGGCCGCCGCCTGGGATTGCGCCCGGCCCAGCTCGTCCTCCCCGCGGTGTCGGCGACGTGCTTCGGCATCGTCGCCATCCTGCGCAAGATCGCGCTGGGCGGCATGGCGCCGGTCCCCGGCACCGCCGTCAACGTGACGACGGCGCTGGTGGCCTTCACCGCGTTCCTCCTGGCGACCGGGCAGCGGGAGGCGATGGCCTGTCGCGGCCGCAGCCTGATCTACTTCATCGCGGCGGGGGTGGCCGAGAACGTCTCGGTGTTCCTGGTCGTGGTGGCGCTGAGCATGGGCGCCGTGAGCGTGGTGGCGCCGCTGCAGAACGTCACGCCGATCTTCGTGCTGTTCCTCTCGCTCCTCTTCCTGCGCGGCATCGAGGCCCTCAACGGCCGCGTGGTCACGGGCACGCTGCTGATCGTCCTGGGCGCCTACCTGCTCACCGCGCTCGGCGGCCGCTGAGACCCGCCGTCAGTTGACCCTCCCCGGCCGGCACGATACGGTGCGCTCAGCGAGGCACTGAACATGGCCGACAGGTCGGGGAACGGTCTCATCCTTGCCGGAATCGTCCTGAGCGTCATCGGCCTCAGCATCATCCTCATCAAGGTCTGGCACGTGCCCGCCTACTGGGTGCCGCTGATCGTCGGGCTGGGGCTCATCATCATGGGCCTCGTGCGTCGGATGGCGTCCGGGACCTCGCGGAACGACCCGCGCTGAATTCCCCGCTGGCCGCCGGGCCGGCTTCGGAGGTACCATCCGCTCAGCAAAGGAGCCCGCCATGCCGCAGGACAGGCTGATCTCCGGCGATAACCACATCGATCTCACCTATTGCCCGCCGGAGCTCTGGTCCGCGCAGGCGCCGAACAAGTGGAAGCTGCTGGCGCCGCGTACGGAGCTCCTGGACGACGGCCTGCACTGGTTCGTCGAGGCCCAGGACAAGGGCATGTGGAACGGCGTCGGGCCGGGCTTCCTGCCCTACACGAAGGGCAGCTTCGCCCACATCGACGAGATGAAGGACGCGGGCTTCGAGTGGGACTATCGGCCCGGCGCCACGTCGCGGCCGACCACGCCCGAGACGCGGCTGGCCGACCTCGACCGCGACGGGCTCGACGCCGAGATCATCTACGGCTGCCTGATGATCAACGAGATGATCGCCGACCCCGGCCTGCGCATGTGGTGCGATCGCATCTACAACGACTGGGCGGCCGACTTCGCGAAGCGCTCGGACCCCAACCGCGTGTTCCCGCTCGCGATCGTGCCGAACAACGATCCGCTCGAGGCGGCCGCCGAGGTCCGGCGCTGCGCCAAGCTCGGGCTGCGCGGCGGCGACCTGGCGTTCAAGCGCATGAGCCTGCCGCTCTATCACCACGGCTGGTACCCGCTGTGGGAGGCCGCGGCCGAGTGCCGCTTCCCGATCTCGTTCCACTCCACCGGCTTCAAGGCCATCCGCGCCCCCGACGATCCGAAGATGGAGAAGGAGTACTTCACGCAGTACCGGCTGGTGCGCTCGGCGCTGTTCCAGCTCGACACCATGGAAGTGCTGGTGTCGATCCTGGCCTCCGGCGCATGCGAGAAGTACCCGGACTTCAACTTCGTGCTCGGCGAGTCCGGCGTGACCTGGCTGCCCTACGTCTTCGACCGGCTCGACACCGAGTACGAGGACCGGGCCCGATCTCTCGGCTTCAAGCTCCGGCCCAGCGACTACTTCCGCCGCCAGGGGTTCGTGACGTACCAGCAGGACAACTACCTCGAGCCGATCGTGCCGCTCATCGGTGAGGACAACATCATCTGGGGCGCCGACTACCCGCACCCCGACTGCCTGTGGCCGAACTCGCGCACGATTCTCGAGAAGAACCTCAGCGGCTTCTCCGAGCGCGTGCGTCGCAAGATCACCCACGACAACGTGGCCCGGCTCTACAACCTGCGCTAGACGAAAGGGATTCGCTCTCATGACCAGCGCGCTCGAGATTCCCTCGCTCAAGGACAAGGTCTCCCCCGAGGAGTGGGCGGTGCGCGTCGACCTGGCCGCCTCCTACCGGCTGGTGTCCCGCTTCGGCTGGGAGGACCTGGTGTTCACGCACATCAGCGCCCGCGTGCCCGGCACCGACGACCAGTTCCTCATCAACCCCTACGGGCTCTTCTTCGACGAGATCACCGCGTCGAGCCTCGTGAAGATCGACCTCGAGGGCAAGAAGATCGAGGACTCGCCGTTCCCGGTGAACGCGGCGGGCTTCGTCATCCACAGCGCGATCCACGCCGCGAACCACGACGCCAAGTGCGTGCTCCACACGCACACGGTGAACGGCGTCGCCGTCTCCGCCCAGCACGGCGGCCTGCTCCCGCTCTCCCAGCATTCGATGGCCGTCCTCGGCAGCCTCGGCTACCACGACTTCGAGGGACCGGCCACGCGCGACGACGAGAAGCCGCGGCTGGTCGCCGACCTCGGCCGCAACGTCCACCTGATCCTGAAGAACCACGGCCTGCTGACCATCGGCGAGACGGTGGCCGAGGCCTTCACGCGCATGTACTACCTGGAGGCGTCGTGCGCGATCCAGGTGCGCGCGCAGGCCGGCGGCGGCGAGCTCACGCACGTGAGCAAGGAAGTCCTGGACGCTTCCTACGCGACGATGCAGGGTGGCGGCGCGCCGCGCCGCAGTGCCGCCGCGCTGGTGTGGCCGGGTCTCCTCCGGCGGCTGGATCGCACCGACTCGTCATACCGGAACTGAGTCGTCCCGCCGCCGCCCCCCGGGCGTCCGGGGGGCGGCGGCGTCCTCAGCACTTCAGCGGATAGGTCAACACCAGGCGGTCCGTCGGATAGCGCGCCGCCGCATCGAAGCATCCCACGATCCTCGGCAGTGGATCCTCGACCGCGTCGACATTCGTCCCGTGCTGCAGCTCCAGGTGCACGTGCTCGTAGCCCGGCCACGCCCGCTGCCCGGTCGTGCCGACGGCGCCGATCCGCTGGCCCCGGGCCACGGTCTCCCCGACCTTGACCGCCATCGCGGAGGAGTGGCAGTAGATCGTGCGGTATCCGTGCGGATCGTGGACGATCACGATGATCAGGCCGCACAGGTCCTGGCTGTCGCGCGCCACCGTCACGCGGCCGTCGGCCGCCGCCAGCACGTCGGCCCCGACGGCCCCCGCGAAGTCGACGCCGCGGTGCCGGCTCGGCCGCGGATAGCCCTCGCCGCCGAACCAGTCACCGAAGCCGACCAGAACTCGCGGGGCGCCGCCGCGTGGGCCGAGCACGAGCCCGAGCACCCGGGTCAACGGCAGCACGACCAGGAAGACGGTCGCGACGGCGCCGAGGATCAAGGAAAGGACCCGGACGCCGCCTGCCTGTCGGTAGAGCCGCGCCGACCGCACCAGCGTGCGCCCGAAGAAGAACAGGACCAGCGCGCCGCCGATCGCCGCCACGGCCGGGAAGAAGAACCGCGGAAGGCGCTGGGCGATCTCCGGCCGCGTGGCGCCCACGAACGCCAGCACGGCCGCCGGCCAGCCGAGTGAGACGACCCGGCCTGCCGCGAAGCGTCTGCGCGGTCTCGACGCATCCATACCCGCGACCAGTTCGGGCCCGAGCGCCGGGGCGCCCGGGCCCGTCGACCCGGATGTCTAGCGCTTGGTGGTCCAGTACCCGCGCGCGCTCGGGAACACCGTCTGGCAGCGCGTCGGCTCGGTCGGTCCGTCCAGCGTGTCCGCCGCCGCCCGCCACACCGCGTAGTGCGGCGCCGCCCGGTGCTTTTCCAGCGCCGCCTCGTCCTCGTAGACCTCGTAGAAGTAGTAGACGTTGGCGTCCTTGGCGTCCTGCAAGACGTTGAAGCGGTAGCAGTTCGGCTCGTCCTTCTCGGAGCCGAGCGCGTCGACTTCGATGGCCTTGAGGAACCGCTCGCGCTCGCCCGGCTTCACCCGAACCTTCACCCACATCGCCAGCATTTGGGTTCTCCTTATTGGGCTGGGGGCCCGACATGGCCCCCAGACCCTCTTGGCGCTCGGGGCGCCCCGGCAAAGCCGTGACGCCCCTCGACGTTCCGGCTCCTACCTGTTGAGATAGTGCAGCGGGTGGCCCGGCCGCGGCCACTCGAACGAGACCAGCGTGCCGCCCATCGAGAGCGTCGCGAAGGCGGTGCGCAGCTCGCGCCCGCCGAAGCAGACGTTGGTGACCATCATGTCCGGCAGCATGTACTGGTCCACCCGGCTGCCGTCCGGCCAGATGTCGCTGACGGCGCCCGTGATCAACGTCGCCGCCGCCACGTGGCCCTCGCTGTCCACGGCCAGCGAGTCGAACATCTGGTAGCCGCCCAGCCCGACGACCACGCGCCCCTTCTCGCCGCGGTAGGTGCCGTTGGCCGACTCGATCTGCCCCGGCCCCGACAGCGTGAACGACCAGCAGCGCGCCGTCGGCGTCTCGACCACGTACAGCGTCTTCTCGTCGGGCGACAGGCCGATGCCGTTGGGGCGCTCGAGCGGGAAGATCGCCTCGACGATCGAGGAGCCGTCGGCCTTCGCGTAGTAGACGGCGCCGCGGTCGGCGTCGCGCTCGCGCGTCTTGCCGAGGTCGGTGAACCAGAAGCCGCCGGCGCGGTCGAACACCAGGTCGTTGGGGCCGCGCAGGCGCTGCGCCTCGCAGGCGTCGTAGAGCGTCTCGAACTTGCCGGTCACGGGATCGACGACCTGGATGCTGCCGCGCGCGTAGTCGTCGGCCTGCGCCACCGGAAAGAGCCGGCCCGGACGGTCGACGAACTTCAGTCCGCCGTTGTTGGTGACGTAGATCTTCCCGTTCGGTCCCATGGCGGCCCCGTTGGGGCCGCCGCCCAGGGTGGCGATCACCTGCACCTTGCCGTTCGGCGTGACGCGCGAGAGCGAGCGGCGCTCGATCTCGACCAGGATGACCGATCCGTCCGGCATGGCGACGGGCCCCTCGGGGAAGCGCAGGCCCGCGGCGATCGGCGTGATCTTCGGCGTGATGGTTGCCATGTGGCCTCCCAGGCTCAGGCGCGATCGACGGCGGGGCGGACGTGACTGGTCACGAGGTCGAGAATCTCGAGCATGCGGCCCAGGTCGTCGCGGCGGAACTCGAGCACGATGTGGCTCAGCCCCAGGCGCTTGTACTCGGCGAGGTCGTCCACGACCGCCTGCGTCCCCTTCACGAGCAGCTCGTCGCGCAAGGTGTAGCGGAGCGACAGCTCGATCGTCTCGAACTTGCGGCCGGCCCGGTCGGCGGCCGCCCGCAGGCGCGTGAGCGCCCCGCGGAGCTCGGCCGGCGTCTTCGACGTCGCGTGCCAGCCGTCGCCGAACGCCACCACGCGCCGGAAGGCGCCCGGGCTGTCGCCGCCGACCCAGAGCGGCGGATGCGGCTTCTGCACGGGCTTGGGCGCGAAGCCGATGTCGCGGAAGCGGAAGAACTCGCCCTCGAAGGCCGGGTTATCAGCCGACCACAGCGTCTTGAAGATCGTGAGGATCTCGTCGGCCTGGCGACCGCGCCGGTGGAACGGCACGCCCAGGATCTCCAGCTCTTCCTTCCACCAGCCGACCCCCACACCGCAGATCAGCCGGCCCTGGGAGAGCGCGTCGATCGAGGTGAGCATCTTGGCCATCACCACCGGATGGCGATGGCCGAGGATGAACACGGAGGCGCCGAGCCGCGCGCGGCTCGTGCACACCGCGGCGGCGGCCAGCGCGACGACCGGCTCCAGATAGGGCTTGTCCGGTGGGTGCGGGAAGCGCCCGCCCGGGTAGCTGCCGGTCGCGGTCCGGGGAAAGATGACGTGGTCGCTCACCCACAGTGAGGCGATGTCGCGGCGATCGGCCTCGCGAGCGAACGTCGAGAGCGCCTCGCCGGTGGCGAGGGGCCCCTGGTTCGGGAGATGGCACCCTATGTCCATGGGCCGTCATGATACAGCGGCCCCGGCCGGTGCGCGGGTCGTCACGTCCCCCGGCGCGGAAAGCTTGCGTGACCGTGCCGGCCGGAGTAAGGTGCTCTCGCCCGCGTGTTCGGTCTCGTCAACTGCTCGAAGCGTGTACCCCTCGGGAGCTATATGGCACGTCGAAGGAACTACGGATTCGATAGGCGGCAGCGGGAAGCGACGCAACGCACGCGTCAGGAAGCCAAGCGTGCGCGGAAGGCCGAGCGCGCCACGGAGGGTGCGACCGGACCCGAGATGGGCACGGCCGCCGACTCCGGCGCTCCGGTCGGGCAGTGGGAGTGGTTTTCAGCGAGCCGGGGGCGCGTCATGGCCACGGCGCCCAACCAGCGTCCCAATGCCGAGGGCGTCGACGACTGGGTGCTGCTGACCGACGCCAGCGCCGATACCGGCGCCGAGGGCGAGACGCAGTCCTAGGGCGTCACCGGTACGCTGCGCGCGGCGACGACCTCGAGCAGCCCGAGCGATACGAACAGCAGCGCCGTCATGATCACGTAGAAGAGCCGCATCCTTCCTCGCCGTCCTCCCTGGTCCTGGTTTTGATGCACGTTGCCGGGCCGAGGATTCACCGTGATTTACGCCGTGGCCGTGAATCCCGCGCCAGTGGCTCCTCATCGCAACTGAGAGAATGAGGAGGACGATCATGGTGAAACGAATACTCGCTCCCATCGATGCCCGCGAGGCCAGTGAGGCCATCGTTCCGGTCGTGGCGGCGCTGGCCCGCGATGCCGGCTCGACGGTCCGGCTGCTCCGCGTGCTGCCGATTCCCAAGCAAGTGATCGGTAACCACGGCCGCATCGTGGCGTACGCCGATCAAGAGATGGCCCGCTTGACCGCCGAGGGGCTGGCTGACCTTCGGCACATCGAGGCCGAGCTGGCGGGCGTGCCGGTCGAGGCCGTGGTGCGCTTCGGCGAGCCGGCCGAAGAGATCGTGCTCGAGGCCGAGGCGTTCGACGCCGACCTCATCGCCCTGGGCGCCGGTCGCTCGAGCCGTCTGCAGAGCGCATTCACGCCCGGCGTGGCCGAGCGAGTGGCCCGCGCGGCCCCGGTGCCCACGCTGACCTTGCGCGGCTGACGCGCGCCCCGCGCGCGTCGCCGCCGCGGGGTCCTCTTGATTTCGTCTCCCGGCCGCCCTACTGTGCGGCCATGCACGCGCTCACCCTCCGGCAGCTCTGCGTCTCCCTCGCGCTCCTCGCCCTCGTCGCTCACGCCGCGCCACCGGCCGCCCTCGCCGCCGAGGGAGAGATGCGCTGGGGGCTGCACGTCACCCTCGCCGCTCGCTGGCTCGACCCGGCCGAGACGGAAGCGTTCAACACGCCGTACATGGTGCTGTACGCGGTTCACGATGCGCTGTTGAAGCCCATGGCGGCCGGCATGACGACACCGAGCCTGGCCGAGTCCTGGCAGGAATCACGCGACAACCTCGCCTACACCTTCACGCTGCGGAAGAACGCGAAGTTCCACGACGGCTCACCGGTCACTCCGGAAGACGTGAAGTTCTCGTTCGAGCGTTATAAAGGCGCGAGTGCCACGCTCCTCAAGGACAAGGTCAAGGAGGTCCAGATCGTCAGCCCCACTCAGGTGCGCTTCGTCCTGCGCGAGCCGTGGCCGGACTTCATGCTCTTCTACGGCACCACCGCCTCCGGCGCCGGCTGGATCGTGCCCAAGAAGTACGTCGAGAAGGTCGGCGACGACGGCTTCAAGCGGGCGCCGATCGGCGCCGGCCCTTATCGCGTCGTGTCCTTCACCCCCGGCGTGGAGCTGGTGCTGGAGGCGTTCGACGGCTACTGGCGCAAGGCACCGAGCGTGAAGCGCCTGGTGATGCGCTCGATGGCGGAGGAGACGACGCGGGCGGCCGCGCTCAAGCGCGGCGAGGTGGACATCGCCTACCTGCTGACGGGGCCCGTCGCCGAGGAGATCCGCAAGACGCCCGGCTTCCGGCTGGACGCGCCGCTGCTCACCGGCGCCTTCTGGCTCGACCTGCCCGACCAGTGGGACCCCAAGTCGCCCTGGCACGACCGGCGCGTGCGCCTGGCCGCCAATCACGCCGTCGACCGCGCGGCCGTCAACCAGGCCGAGACGCTCGGGCTCTCGCGCCTGACGGGCTCGATCGTCCCGCGCATCTTCCAGTTCGCGCTCACCGTCGAGCCCCTGCCCTTCGATCCGCCGCGCGCGAAGAGGCTGCTGGCCGAGGCCGGCTTCCCCAACGGCTTCGACGCCGGCGACTTCTACCCGTTCCCGCCCTACAACTCGATGGCCGAGGCGCTCCAGAGCCAGCTGCAGGCCGTCGGCATCCGCAGTCGCCTGCGCACGATGGAGCGCGCGGCTTACATGTCGGCCTGGCGCGACAAGAAGCTGCACGGGATCATCCTGGTCATCACCGCCTCCATGGGCAACGCCGCCACCCGGCTGGAGCCGTACGCCATCAAGAACGGCATCTACGCCTATGGCTCGCTGCCTCCGGTCGACGACCTCTACGTCCGCCAGGCCCGCGAGGTGGACGCCAAGAAGCGCGAGGCGATGGTCCACCAGATCCAGAAGCTGATCACCGAGCACGTCATGCACGTGCCCCTCTACGAGCTGGGCTTCATCTGGGGCGTGGGGCCGCGCGTGGACGTCAGCGGCGCCAACATCATCCCCGGCTTCGCATACTCGGCACCGTTCGAAGACCTCAAGCTCAAGCCGTGAGCTTCTCGCTCGGCATCGACATCGGCGGCACCTTCACCGACATCGTGGTCTACGACCACGCCCGCGGGCGCCAGCTCAGTCGCAAGGTCCTCACGACCCACGACGACCCCGCCCGCGCGGTGGCGGCCGGGGTGAAGGCGCTGCTGGCCCGCGACCGGGTGCCGCCGTCGGAGTTCACGCGCGTCGTGCACGCCACCACGCTGTTCACCAACGCGCTGATCGAGCGGCGCGGCGCCGTCACCGGACTCATCACCACGGCGGGCTTCGGCGACACGCTGGAGATCGGGCGCGAGCGGAAGTTCGAGCTCTACGACCTCAACATCGTCAAGCCGGACCCGCTGGTGCCCCGGAGCTTGCGATTGGAGGTCGCCGAGCGCACCCAGGCCGACGGGTCGATCTCGAAGACGCTCGACGCCCGGCAGCTCGAGGCGCAGGCGCGCCGGCTGGCCGAGGCCGGCGTGACGTCGATCGCCGTCGTGTTCCTGCACGCCTACGCCAACCCCCGCCACGAGACGGAGGCGGCGCGCCTCATCGCCCGGCGCCATCGCCGGATCGCGGTGACGACCTCGCACGAGGTCGCGCCGGAGATCCGCGAGTACGAGCGCGCCTCCACGACCGTCGCCAACGCCTACATCAAGCCGCTGGCCCGCCAGTACCTCACCGCGATGGCGGGCCGCGTCGCCGACCTCGGCATCTCGGCGCCGCTGCTGCTGATGCTCTCGAGCGGCGGCCTCACCCACGTGGCCGAGGCCGAGCGTACGCCCGTGCAGATGCTGGAGTCGGGGCCGGCCGCGGGCGCGCTGGCCGCCGCCTTCTTCGGCGGCCCCGACAGCCGCGGCAACCTGCTGGCGTTCGATATGGGCGGCACCACCGCCAAGCTGAGCCTGGTCGACGGCGGCGAGCCGCTCACCGCCTACGCGTTCGAGGCGGCGCGACAGAAGCGGTTCCTGGAGGGCAGCGGCCTGCCGATCCGTATCTCGACCATCGAGCTGATCGAGATCGGCGCCGGCGGCGGCTCCATCGCCCACGTGGACGAGATCGGCCTGCTGAAGGTCGGGCCGCGCAGCGCGGGCTCGCAGCCCGGCCCCGCGGCCTATGGCCTCGGCGGCACCGAGCCGACGGTGACCGACGCCGACTTCGTGCTCGGCTACCTCAACCCCGGCTACTTCGCGGGCGGTGAAGTGCGCGTGGACATGGCCGCGACGCGCGCCGCCCTGGAACACCTCGCCGAGCGCGTGGGCCTGTCGCTCACCGAGGTGGCGTGGGGCATCCACGACGTGGTGAACGAGAACATGGCCGGGGCGGCGCGCGTGCACATCGCCGAGCGCGGCCGCGATCCGCGCGACTACGCGCTGCTGTGCACCGGCGGCGCCGGCCCCGTGCACGCCTACGAGGTCGCGCGCAAGCTCGGCCTGCGCCAGGTCATCTGTCCGCCCGCGGCGGGCGTGGCCTCCGCGCTCGGACTGCTGGTGGCGCCGGCGCGGGTGGACCGCGTGGCCACGGTGGGGATCCGGCTCGACCGGGACAGCGGCGCCGCGCTGGAGAAGGCGTTCCGCCGGCTCGAGGACGACGCGCGAGCGGTCATGGCCGACACGGGCCTCAAGCTCGACACCGCGAGCGTGCGGCGGCTGGCCGACGGCCGCTTCCTGGGCCAGGGCTTCGATCTCGTCGTCGGTCTGCCCGACGGCCCCTACGACGATTCCGAGGCCTCGCGCCGGCGGCTGACGGCCGCGTTCGAGACGGCCTATCGCGAGAAGTTCGCGCTCACCCCGCCGGACGTGCCGATCGAGTTCATCAACATCCGCGTGGCCGTGCGCGCCCCCGTTGCGGGCGCCGACGTCGCCGTGCAGGGCGAGGCCGGCGCCGGCGGCGGCGCCGTCAAGGACAGGCGCCCGGCCTATTTCCCCGAGCCCCGCGGATTCGAGGAGACCACCGTGTACGACCGCACGCGACTGGCGCCCGGCGACGAGATTCGCGGCCCCGCCGTGGTGGAAGAGGAGGGCTCGACGCTCGTGATCGGCCCCGGTGGGATCGGCCGCGTGGCGGCGAGCGGCAACATCATCGTGAGCCTGCCATGACGACGAAGCTCGACGCCGTCACGCTGGAAGTCCTGTGGACGCGCATCATCTCGGTCGTGGACGAGGCGGCCAAGGCGATCGTCCGCACGTCGTTCTCCACGCTGTCCAACGAGGCCAACGACTTCGCCTGCGTGCTCACCGACGCGCGCGGCTACGCGCTGGCCCAGAACAGCGGGAGCATCCCCTCCTTCATCGGCACCCTGCCCGCCACCGTCCGCCACTTCCTGCGCGAGCTGGGCGCCGAGCGCATGCGGCCGGGCGACGTCCTCATCACCAACGACGCCTGGATGGGCACCGGCCACATGAGCGACGTCTCCGTGCTCAAGCCGATCTTCCACGGCGACCGCCTCGTGGCCTTCTCGGCGACGACCTCGCACATGCCCGACATCGGCGGCCGCATCCGCGCCATCGAGGCGCGCGAGATCTTCGAGGAGGGGCTGCACATCCCGCTCACCTGGCTCGTGCGGGCCGGGCGCACCGACGACACGCTGGTGCAGCTCGTCCGCGCCAACGTGCGGACGCCCGACCAGACGATGGGTGACATCTGGGCCCAGGCCAGCGCCAACGAGCTGATGGAGCGGCGCGTGCAGGCGCTGATGGGCGACTACGGCCTGGCCACGCTCGACGAGCTGGGCGACGAGCTCTTCGCGCGCTCGGAGCGGGCGATGCGGGCGGCCATCGGCGCCGTGCCCGACGGCACCTACCGCTACGGCTTCCGCACCGACGGCACCGGCGCGCCCTTCGATTTCAAGATCGCGCTCACCGTCGCCGGCGACGAGATCACCGCCGACTACACGGGCACCTCGCCCCAGCAGCCGCGCGCGATCAACTGCGTGCTGGCCTACACCTTCGCGATGACCGCCTACGCCGTGCGGTGCGCGCTCCTGCCCGGCCTGCCGAACAACGAGGGCATGTACCGGCCCATCACGGTCACCGCGCCCGGGGGCTCGCTGCTGAATCCGCGCTTTCCGGCCGCCGTGGTCAGCCGCGCGACCACCGGCCACTACGTGCCGGCGCTGGTGCTGGGCGCGCTCCACCAGGTGATCCCCGAGCGCGTGATGGCCGGTGCCGGCTCGCCGCTGTGGGCGCTCAGCCAGTCGAGCACGCGGGAGGACGGCAAGCCCTACACGACCGTGCTGTTCTTCAACGGCGGGATGGGCGCGACACCGGTGAAGGACGGCGAGAACGTGCTGTCATGGCCGAGCAACATCTCGTCGACACCGGTGGAGGTCGCCGAGCGCAACAGCCCCCTGTTCTTCCACTACAAGCGCCTGCGGCCGGGCTCGGGCGGCGGCGGGCGCTTCCGCGGCGGGCTCGGTCAGGACATCCTGATCGAGAGTCGCTCGCCCCGGCCGATCGTGCTGAGCGTCATGGCCGAGCGGACGACGTTTCCCGCGCCGGGCCTGGCCGGCGGCGGCGCCGGCGGGCGCGGCGACGTCCAGATCAACGGCCGCCGCGTCGACAACCGCAAGCAGTACGTCCTCGCGCGGGGCGACCGCGTGCTCGTCAGCACGCCCGGCGGCGGGGGCTACGGCTCCGCCCGCGCGCGCGATCGGGCCCTGAGCGAGCGCGACGCCGCGCTCGGCTACGTGGCGGGACGCTCGAAGGGGAAGAAGCCGACGCCGCGGGCGCGCCCGCGGCGGCCGAAGTAGGCCTCAGGGGCCGCCGTTCGTCGGCGGTCGGCGCGCCAGCGCCGCGATGACGGCGACGAGCTCGGCCGGCTCCACCGGCTTGGGGACGTGCATGTTGTAGCCGGCCGCGAGCAGGCGGACGCGGTCCTCGACCCGCCCGTAGGCCGTGACCGCCACGGCGGGCACCGCCGCTCCCCGCGCTGGATCCAGCGATCGCACGCGCCGGATGAGCGCGTAGCCGTCTTCCTCCGGCATCTCCACGTCGGCGATCAGCACGTCGGGCGGCCGCCGATCGAAGCGCGCCATCGCCTCCGCCACCGACGTCGCCGTCTCGATCTCCGCCCCGGTCCGGGCCAGCAGGTGGGCGAACAGGTCGAGCGTGTCGCGCTCGTCGTCGACCAGCAGCAGCCGGATCCCTTGCAACGCCACGCCGGGCACGGCCACCACCGCGTCCGAGACCACGGGATGCACGCGCGTGGGCCCCGGCGTCTCGGCGGCGAGGCTGATCGGCAACCGCACGGTGAACGTCGCGCCGTGGCCGATGCCGGCGCTGCGCACACTGACGCCGCCCCCGTGCAGCTCGGCGAGGTGGCGGACGAGGGCCAGGCCGATCCCGAGCCCGCCGTGCCGTCGCGTGCTGCTGCTGTCGCCCTGGTGGAAGCGCTCGAACACGTGGGGCAGCAGCTCGGGCTCGATCCCCTGGCCGCTGTCGCTCACGGTGATCTCCACGTGCGAGCTGACCCGGGCCAGGCTGACCTGCACGTGCCCGCCCCTCGGCGTGAACTTGATCGCGTTCGACAGCAGGTTCCAGACGACCTGCTGCAGGCGATCGGGATCGCCCATGACGGGTCCGGCGGCGGGATCGAGCACGGCCTCCAGGGCGATCGCCCTGGCGTTCGCGGCCGGCCGGATGGCGTCCATGGCGTTCTCCACCGCCGCCGGCAGATCCACGGGACGCACGTTGAGGCGCATCTTGCCGGTCACGATGCGCGAGACGTCGAGCAGGTCGTCGATGAGCTTCACCTGGGCCATCGCGTTGCGCTCGATGACCTCGAGGCCGCGCGCCAGCGTCGGCGGATCCATCGCCCCCCCGCGCAGCATGCGGGCCCAGCCGAACACGGCGTTGAGCGGCGTGCGCAGCTCATGCGAGAGCGTGGCCAGAAACTCGTCCTTCAACCGGTTGGCCGCCTCGGCGTCGGCGCGGGCGGCGCGCTCCTGCTCCAGCAGCCCGCGCAGGCGATCGGCCGCGTCGTCGAAGGCGTGCGCCACCTCGGCGACCTCGGTGATGGCCGTCGTCGGTGGCGGCCCCGGACGCTGCCCGGTCGCCAGCACGGAGGCCGAGCGCGCCAGCGCGGTGACCGGACGGGCGACGCGGCGGCCGAACATCAGCGCCAGGCCGATCGCGAGCGCGGCCATCGCCGCCGCCCCGGTCGCGATGGCCACCGTGGAGCCGCGTAGCTCGCGCTCGACGCCCGCCACCGGCACGCCCGTCGCCACGGTCCAGCCGGAGAACTCCGAGCGGCTGTGGGCGGAGTAGAACCACTGGCCCTCCAGGCCGAGACTGCGATAGGCACTCTCGGGGAGGCGCCGGGAGCTCTCGTACAGCGCCGGCGCCGGCCGCTGCCCGACGACGCGCTCGTGGTTCAGCGTGCGGGCGATCACGAGGCCGTTCTGGTCGAGCAGCGTCATGGTGGCGTCGCGGGCGACCGGGTAGCTGGCGAGGAACTGCAGCCAGGCCGGCACGTCGATCGCGGCGAGGAGCACGTACGGGACCGTGCCGCCCCGCCTCACGGGCACCATGACAGCGGTCGTGTAGCCGCCGGTCACCGCGCCCTTGACGAGGGCGCTCACCACCGTCCGGCCGGACGTCGCCACGCTGGCGAGCGCCGCCGGCTCGATCGAGCTGGCGGGCAGCGGCGCGCCGAACGGCCGGCGGAGGTTGATGAGCTGGGCCCCGGCGGGGTCCGCGAGAATGATCGTGGCCGACAGCCGCTGCTCGGCGCGCACGCTGCTCGCTTCCTCGTAGAACCCGCGCAGGTCGCCGGCGGCCAGGCGCGGAGAACGCGCCAGCACTTGCAGGGCGCGGGCGTGGCCCTCCAGCTCGCGGTCGAGCGCGACCGCCATCGCGCGCACACGCTCGAGGAAGCGCTGCTCGAACGCCGCACGCTGCTGGCGCCAGAACACGACGCCCATCACCGCCGAGAACGCCAGCACGGGCAGGACGGCGCCGAGCACGAGGAGGACGAGGTGCGAGCGGGTCTTCATCGTGGGTTCTGCGTCGAACGGATGATACCAGCGCTTGACCGGGGCGGGGACGCTCTCTAACCTGCCACGCATGCTCTGCCGCGGCTGTCAGCACGACAATCCGCCGGGCGCGCGGTTCTGCGTGGCGTGCGGCGCGCGGCTGGCCCTCACCTGCCCCGCGTGTGGAACCGAGCCGCCGTCCGGCGCGCGCTTCTGTCCCGCGTGTGGCCGCGCGCTCGAGGCCGGCGCAGCACCGGCCGCGATCGGCCAGGCGCCCGACGCCTACACGCCGCGCCATCTGGCCGAGCGCATCCTCACGTCGCGGGCCGTGCTGCAGGGCGAGCGCAAGCCGGTCACCGTGCTCTTCTGCGACGTGGTGGGCTCCACCGGGCTGGCCGAGCGGCTGGGGCCCGACGCGATGCACGACCTCCTCAATCGCTTCTTCGAGATCGCGCTCGCCGAGGTCCACCGGTACGAGGGCACCGTGAACCAGTTCCTCGGCGACGGGTTCATGGCGCTCTTCGGTGCCCCGCTCGCCCACGAGGACCACGCCCGCCGCGCCGCGCTGGCCGCGCTCGGCGTGGCGCGGGCGATGGACGCGCCCATCGTGCTCGACTCCGGCGCCCAGGTGACGCTGAGCGTGCGCATGGGTCTGAACACCGGGCTCGTCGTCGTCGGAGCGATCGGCGACAACCTGCGCATGGACTACACGGCCGTCGGCGACTGCACGCACCTGGCCGCGCGGCTGCAGCAGAGTGCTCCGCCCGGCGCGATTCTCGTGAGCCAGGCCACCGCGCGCCTGATCGACAGTCACGTCGCGCTCGAGCCGCTGGGCGCCCTCGACGTGCGCGGCCTGAGCAGCGCCGTCATGGCGTATCGCCTCACCGGCGCCACCTCGACGGCCGGGAGCGAGCGCGGCCGGCGGCGCCCGCGCAGCCGCTTCGTCGGGCGCGAGCGAGAGGCGGCCACGCTGCGGGGGCTGGTGGCCGAGGTCGCACAGGGCCAGGGTCGGGTGGTCGGCATCGTCGGCGAGCCGGGCGTGGGCAAGTCGCGCTTGCTGCTCGAGGTCCGCCACGACGTCGGTGAGAGCGCCACCTGGCTGGAAGGCCGCTGTCTGTCCTATGGCGGCGCGATCCCGTACCTGCCGATCCTCGACGTGCTGCGCGCCGCCTGCGGGATCGCCGACATCGACCCGCCCGAGCGCGCGGCCGAGAAGGTCCGCGCGACCCTCGCCACGCTCGGCCTCGACCCCCTCGAGCGCGCGCCCTTCCTGCTCCATCTGCTCGGGCTCAAGGAGCCGGACGACGCGGTGCGCGCGCTGGGAGGCGACGTGCTGGCCGCGCGAACGCTCGATACGCTGCGCCAGGTGTGGCTGCGGAACAGCCGTCGGCGCCCGCTCGTGCTCGTCATCGAGGACGTGCACTGGATCGATCCCGCCTCGGAGGCCTGCCTGGCCGGCCTCGCCGAGATGCTGGGCCCGGCCAGCATGCTGCTCGTCACGACGTATCGACCCGGCTATCGACCCTCGTGGATCGACCGCTCGTACGCGACCCAGGTCTCGCTGGCGCCGCTGCGCCGCGACGATAGCCTGCGTGTCGTCCACTCGCTGATGCCCGAGCTCGCGCCCGACGACCCGCTCGTTCGGTTGATCCTCGACAAGGCCGAGGGCAATCCGTTCTTCCTCGAGGAGCTCGTCCACGCGATGGGCGACGTCGGCTCCGGCACGCTGCCGGTGCCGGATTCCGTGCAGGGCGTGCTCGCCGCCCGTATCGACCGGCTGCCCGAGAGCGCCAAGCACGCCCTGCAGACCGCCGCCGTGCTCGGCCGCGAGTTTCCCGAGCGGCTCCTGCGCGCCGTCGCGGACGCGCCCGAGCGTCTCGATGCGGACCTGCGTGATCTCACACGCCTGGAGTTCCTGCACGAGCGCACGGACGCCGACGAGCGTGCGTACGTCTTCAAGCACGCGCTGACCCAGGACGTGGCCCACGAGACGCTGGTGCTCCCACGCCGGCGCGTGCTCCACCGGCGCGCGGCGGATGCACTCGCGGCGCTCTATCCCGATCGCGTGGCCGACCTGGCGCCTCGACTCGCCCATCACTACCTGGAGGCGGAGGCGTGGGCGGAGGCCTGCGAGCACACCGGGCGGGCGGCGGCCATGGCCGCGGGCGCCTGGGCCAACACGGAGGCGCTCGCCCGCTACGACCAGGCGCTCACCGCCGGCGAGCGCGCCGGCCTGTCGGCGTCCGGGCGCCGGGCGCTGCTGGAGGCGCGGGCGGCGGTGCACGGGCTGCTCGGGCAATTCGAGCCGGCCCGGGCCGACCTCGAGGCCGCGCTCGCCCTGACCGAGCACGAGGCGGATCCGGTCGCGCGGGGCCGCGTGCTGTCCGCCCTCGGCGCGCTCTGGGGAGGGCACCAGGACTACGCGCGTGGCCTCGACCTGACCCGGCGCGCGGTCGGCCTCCTCGAGCGCTCCGGCGATCGACGCGCCGAGGCCGAGGGGCGGGCGCAGCTCGGCGTCATGCTCCTCAACGTGGTGCGGATGCCCGAGAGCCGCCGCGAGCTGGAGGCGGCCCTGGCCCTGTTCGAGCAGGTCGACGACGTCCGGGGGCAAGGACGAGCGCTGGAGATGCTCGGCATGAATGTCCAGCTGTCGGGAGATCTCGAGCGCGCCGACGCGATCCTGCAGCGCACCCTGCCGCTCGTGCAGGCGAGTGGAGATCGGCGTACGGAGATCAGCGCGCTCGGCTCTCGGGCCTCCGTGCTCAGCTTTCGGTATGGCCTGGCGGCAGGCCTGCCGGACCTGCGCCGGGCGGGCGAGCTGGCCCACAGTCTGGAAGCGCGGGGCGACGCGGCCTTCATACATGCGCTCACGGCGGAGATGCAGATCGCCTTCGGGGTGTTCGGGGACGCCCTGGCCGAGGCCTCGAGCGGGCTGGCCATCGCCCGCGAGCTCGGGCATCGCGAGTGGACCACGTACGGTCTCGGGATGCTCGGCCGCCTGCACGCCGAATGCGGCGACGTCGCCGGAGCCCGCGCGCTCCACGACGAGGAGCTCGCGCTGGCGCGCCGACTCGGCGCCCACATCTGGATCGCCGACGCCCTGGCCAATCTCGGGCTGGGCCTGGTGTACGCCGGCGAGCTGGACGACGCTCGGCGTCACCTGATCGAGGCGATCGAGGTCGCCGACGAGTGCGTCGAGAAGGTCATCTTCCCGCAGCTGCATCTCGGCCTCTGCGCGCTGGCCGCCGGACGGCCGGACGACGCGCTCGCGGCCGTCACCCGGTTTCGCACGCGATGCGGCAGCTACACGGTGCTGCTCGTGGAGGCGCGCCGCCTCGAGGCCGAGGCCTGGCTCGCGCAGGGCCGTACCGGCGCCGCCGAGACGACACTGCGCGAGGTGATCCGCGACGCCGACGCATTTGGCTATGGTCCGTGCCGGTGGCGGGCCGGCCTGGCGCTCGCCGCCTTGCTCCACGGCCGGGGACGCGCCGACGAAGCCCGCGGAGTCGCCGGAGACGTCCTCGCCGCTCTGCAGCGCGTGCTCGGTGCGCTGCCGGACGAGCCGCTCGGCCGCTCGTTCCGTCAGTCCGCCCTGGTGCGCCGTGCCGCGACGCTGGCCGGCTCCGCCGCCACGACGTAGCGCAGCGGCCCCCCGGGCCGGATGGCGTCGAACGGATAGCAGGTCAGCAGCACGAGCGCCGCGGTGCCGTCGCCGGCGCGACCGATCAGGGCCGTGCGCGAATCCACCACCGTTGCCTCGCGCACGTAGAAGCGCGCCGGCTCTCGGCCCGGCGTGTCGACGATGATCTCGTCGCCCGGCTCGAGGTGCTCGAGGAAGCGGAAGTGCGTGTCGCGGTGTCCGCTGATGATGGTGGTGCCCGGCGCGCCCGGCCGGGCGCTGCCGCTGGCGAGGCCGGGCGCGAACGCCAGCGTGCGCCCGCTCACACCGTCGAGCACGATGAGGTCCACCCCGTGAGCGGGCACGCGCAGCCGTGCCACCGGCCACGTGTCCGCCCACGGCCACGGCTTGACGTCCGAGTCTCCCGCGAGGGTCCGCACCCACGCCCGCTGCAGCAGCTGCTGCGCGAGGAGCGCCTTGGCGTAGATCCAGGCGCCGTGGCCGACCTGCCACACCCCCACGGCCGCCAGCGCCACGGCCAGGACGCGCAGCCATGGCGCCCCTCGATGTTCCGGCGGGCTTCTATCGACCACGCCGGTGCCTCACGACCGCGAGCGCCGGCTCGCGGCGGAGTGCGACGCCGAGCCCGGCGGCGGTCAGCAGCGCGGCGAGACCGATGACCAGGTGGAGCGGGCCCGGTGTCGCGCCCTGCCCCAGCCCGAAGACCGCCTCGTACTCCCAGCCATCGGGGAGGTTCGTCTTCATCGCGTGCGTCTTCAAGGCGGCGTCGCCCGGCCGCACCGGCGTGACGTCCACCGCCACCAGACTCGTGTACGCGCTGACCAGGTGATGCCGTAGCGCCACGTCCAGCACCGCGTGGCGGACCTCGTCGTCGGCCGCACCCGCTCGCCGCTGATCGAGGAGCGCGCCGATCTTGGCCCGCGCCCAGTACGCGGAGAGTCCCGCGCCCGGGGCGGCCTGGTGCAGCGCCACGTGCGCCTCCCACGGCGTGGAGCCGAAGCGCCCGCGTACCACCGCCTCCGAGGGCAGCCGGCCCGTGCGCACGGCCACGACGATCGGCTCGCCCACGTAGAGATCGGGGATGGGCCCCGGCAGGATCTCGGCGGCGCCGGCGCCCGGGAGCTCGAGGGTGACGTCGGCCAGCGCCGGCGACTCCAGCTTGCGGAAGAGCCCGGTCATCTTGTCCTTCACCTCGCCCGGGTTGCCGATGTAGGTGAAGGTGCCGCGGCCCAGCCGGGCCGCCTCACGCATGAAGTGACTGTTGGGCGCCGAGCCGATGCCGATCGTGAACAGCCGGCTATCGCCGAGCCGCTCGCGAATCGCCTGGAACAACCGCTCCTCGTTACCGACGGCGCCGTCGGTGAGAAAGATCACCTGCCGGAGCCGGTCGGCGCGCTCGTCCCCGTCGAGCGCGAGCTGCAGGGCCGGCAGCATCTCGGTGCCGCCGTCGGCCCGGATCGCGTCGACGTAGCGCTGGGCCGCCTCGAGGTTCGCGCGGCTGGCCGGCCGCGCTTGCAGGAACAGACTGTGGGTCTGGTGATTGAACCGGATGACGTTGAAGCCATCGGTCGGGCGCAGCCGCGCCAGCGCCAGCTTCAGCGACGCCCGTGCCTGCTCGATCGACGCCCCGGCCATCGAGCCCGAGTGATCGAGCACGAAGACGACCTCGCGCGGCAGCCGATCACGCTCCACCGCGGTCACCGCCGGCGGCATCACCATGAGCAACGCGAACACCTCGTCGCCCTTCGGCTCGGTCAGCACGGCCGCCTCCGGCGCCGCGCCGGTCACCGGCGTCCACACGAGCTGGAAGTCGCGGTCGGCGGGGACGCTCCCCTGCTGCAGCTCGATCTCGTAGCGGTCGGCGCTCAGCGCCGTCGTGTGAATCGCGTGCGAGGATGACTCGACGGCCGCCAGCGGCACACCGGAGTCCAGCTCGATGCGCAGCGAGACCGGGTTGATCGCACCGTGCGCCGGGTCCTGCACCGGGGGCGTGATGCGCGAGGCGTCCGCAACCGCGTCGGTGTCGGGTGCCCAGCCCGTGCCGCTCGCCCCCACGGCCTGCGTGCCCGGGATGTAGCGCGGGCCCACGACCATCGGGAAGCGCAGGGCGAAGCGACCGCTGTCGTAGCGCACGGCCTGCTGGTACTCGATCTCGATGGCGATCGCCGCGCCCGGTGGGATGTTGGCCACCGAGGTCGTGAAGACATTCGCGCGTTCCTGCTCGATCAGGCCGGCGCGCTTGCCCTCCTGCTTGGCCTGCGTGTAGACGGCCTTGGCCGCCGCCCGCTCCTGGATGACACCCTCGATGACGCGCTCGCCGACCTGCATCTTCAGACGGTCGACGGCGGCGTCCTCGGGCAGCGGGAAGACGTAGACGCCCTCGGCCCACTCCCCGCTCGGGTTCGTGAACTGCTGGCGCACGACCGCCCGGACGATCATGCCGGTCACCCGCATCTGCACGTCGGTGGCGAGGAGCGGGGCCGGCACCGCCGTCTCCTGCTGCGCCGTCCGCCACAGCAGCGTCCCCTCGGTGATGCGCCGGCCCTGAGCCAGGGCCGGCGCCGGTGCGAAGACCAGCAGCGCCAGAACGACCACCAGGCGGGCCAGGGTCATGGCTGCTGCCCCCGGCCTGCCCGCGCGTCGATCGTGTCGCCCACCAGCAGCGTCGGCCGGAGCGGCTCGGCCGCGGCGCGCGTCAGCTTGCGGATCTCCAGGTGCACCCGCCGGTCGAGCTGCTGGCACTCCGACGACGGCTCGTCGCAGAGTGAGCCCTCCTGCCCGATGGTGACGACCTTGATGGAAGGCTCCGGCACGCCCAGCTCGACCAGGAACTGCTTGACGGTGGTCGCCCGGCGCTGGGCCAGCGTGCGGTTGTACTCCGGCGGTCCCTGGCGGTCGGCGTAACCCTGGACGAGGACCGCCCAGGTGCTGGCGTGCTCCATCATCCCGGCCTTCTCCTGCAGGAGCCGGGCGGCGTCGGCCGAGAGCCGGGTGCTCTTGAAGTCGAAGTAGATGTCGGCGTGCACGACCTCGCCCGTGATCGGCGCCGGCGAGACCGTGCGCGTCCGCGGGGTCTGAGTCGGGGCCGGCGCGGGCGTGGTGGCGGCGGGCTGACCCGAGGCTTCGGCGTCTTCCGAACGCGTCCAGTACGTGGCGAAGCTGCCGGCGGCGACGAGCACGAGCACGCCGACCAGCATCGCGATCTCGCGCCCACTTCCGGTTCTCTGCGGCTGGCTGTTGGCCATGGCCTGTTCCTCCTGGGCGCCCGGACAGAGCAACGCCCACGCCACGCCAGCACCACATTATTTCAGCCGTTTACGAATCGGACCTTGCGGGAACCCCTCAGCATCCCCGCACGCTCCCCCGCGCCCTCCCCGCATGGGAAGGCTCGGGAATTACTTGAAGTGCTGGCGGACCAGGAGGTCGAGCGAGCGAAAGTGGCGCTCGGGCAGGTTCTTGAAGCGGCGGCGGCAGGAGGCGATGGCCGCCTCCGCGGAGTCGAAGCCGGCCACCGACCTCAGCAGGTGCTCGTGATACTCGCCCAGCTTCAGCTCGACCGTACGCGTCAGCGACGGATCCCCGGCCAGCGCGGCCGCCGCCTTGCCGCGGTCGCCGCCGGACTCCACGAGCGCCTGGAAGCCCAGCCCTTTGAGTCGCTGGGTCACCGTGCTCCGGTCCCAGCCCAGGGCTCGCGCGGTCGCCTGCATGTCGAAGCCGTGCCGCCGCAGCGAGGCGAGCACGGCGGTGTCGCCGTCACTCTCGGCCCTGGGGACGCTGGGCGTCTCCAGCCTCAGATCCTCCGGCGTCAACACCTCGCCCTCGGACAGCGCCACCGCCCGGCGCAGACAGTGCTGGAGCTCCCGCACGTTGCCCGGCCACGGATGGTTCTCGAGCGCCCGGAGCGCCGCCTCGGACAGGGTCACCCGGCGGCCGGCCTCGGCGGCGGCCTCCTGCAGGAAGCGCTCGGCCAGCGGAGCCACGTCACCCGGCCGCTCGCGCAGGGCCGGCAGGTGGAGGACCAGCCCCCGCAGCCTGAAGTGAAGGTCCTCGCGAAACCAGCCCTCGGCGACCCCACGCTCGAGATCGCGATTGCTGGCGGCCACCACCCGCACGTCGACCGTGGTCGGGCGGGTGGCACCGACCCGGTGGAAGGTTCGTTCCTGCAGGGCGCGCAGAAGCTTGCCCTGGTGCTCGGCCCGCAGCTCGCCGATCTCGTCGAGGAAGATCGTGCCGTGATCGGCCTGCTCGAAGTAGCCCTTCCGCTCGCCGACGGCCCCGGTGAAGCTGCCGCGCACGTGACCGAACAGCTCGCTCTCGAACAGCTCGGGCGAGACGGCGGCCATGTTCACCGCCACGAAGGGCCCGGCGGCCCGCGGGCTGAGACGGTGCGCGGCCCGCGCGAACAGCTCCTTGCCCGTGCCCGGCTCGCCCGCGAGCAAGATCGGTAGCGTCGCCCGGGCGGCCTTCTGAAGATCGCGGAAGAGCGCCAGCACGGCCGGATCGCGCGTGACGATGCCGACCTCCGCGCACTGCCGTCGCAGCCGCTCGAGCTCCGTGTCGGCCAGCGCGGTGGGCCGGCTCGCCGCCGCCCGCAGCTCGTGCTCGAGCGCCTGCAGCCGCGCGCGCGTCTGCTCCTCCTGCGCGCGCGCCTCGCCGAGCTGGCCGCGGAGCGCCTCGGCCGCCTGCAGCAGCTCGCGCTCGGTGCCGGTCGAGCGCGCCACCGCGGCGCGCGCCGCCTCGAGGTCCTCCTCCAGCGCCTCCACCGTCGACTCCTGCCGCACCAGCGCGTCGCGGATGAGACCGACCTCGCCCTCGAGCCCGCGGAGCCGGCGCGTCGCTCCGATCTGGCCCCAGAGCAGCGCGCCGGCGCCCGCCGCCAGCATCGCCGCCAGCGGGGTCACGACCGGCAGGATGGCGCCGGCCAGCCACGGCGTCACCGTCAGCGCGGCGCCATAGCACAGCAGGATGGCCACGATGCCGAGGAGCGCCGTCGAGACGCGCGATGCGAGTCCGAGCCAGGCCGCCAGCGCGGCCAGCACGAAGCTCGCCGACCACACCCAGCCGCGCGGGGCCGATCGCAGGAAGGCGCCGGTCAACATCGCGTTGAGCAGCTCGGCCTGGATGGCGACATCGGACAGCGGACCGATCGGCGTCAGCCGTCGCACGGTGGTGGGCTCGGTCATCAACACGACCGTCTTGCCCTCGGCCAGGCGCTGCAGCCGCTCGGCCTCGCCCCGCTCGATCGCCTCCCACAGCTCGGTGAACGGCGTGACCCGTAGATCGGGCGCCCAGCGGAGCAGCGCGCGGCCCTCATGATCGGCCGGGATCCGGGCCATGACCTGGGCCGGCGGGACACTGGCCGCGACCGCGGCCAGCGCCACGCCGAGCGCGAAGACCTCGCGCCCGTCGCGGCGGAGCACGAGCGGGACCCGGCGCACGACCCCGTCGCTCTCGGGCGGCGCCAGCGTGTGGCCGACGGCCTTGCCGGGCGCCTCGCTCGCCACGCCGGGCTCGGCGACTGGGAAGACGACGTTGCCGGCGGCGGTCGTGGCCTGCGCGAGCAGCGCATCGCTCGCCGCCCCGCCGCGACCGGGAGCGCTCGGCTGACCGGGCGGCGTGTCGAGGGCGATGGCGGCGGCGCCCGACCGCGCAAGGCCGGCGACGGCGCGGGCGAGCACCGCGCGGTCCCAGGCGCTCGCGCCGAAGCGCGCCTCGCTCGCCGCGTCTCGCGCCACGATCACCAGGGCAGGACTGACCGGCGCCAGCGACGGCGTCAGCGCGTCACGCGCGGTCAGCTCGAGCGTGGCCACGCCGGGGCCGCCGAGGACGACGACGAGCGCGGCGGCCAGCATTCCCGTCACGGCGATCAGCAGCGCGATGAGCACGCGGCGCACGGCGGGGCCGCTCAGCGCAACGGTGGGCGCAGGCCCTCGGCGGCCGCACCCTTCATGTAGGCGAGGATCCGCGGGTCGCGCGCGGGCAGACCGTCGACCCCCTGCTCGTAGAGCGCCTCGAGCTGGCGCTGCGCCGGCTGGCTGAGGGCGGAGGCCTCGCGGATGAGCACGGCCACCGCTTCGGCGGCGCGCCCCTGTCGCAGGAGCGCCGCGCCGATCGTGTCGTCGGCGGTGGCGGTGAGATCCGGGAAGTCTGTCCACATCGCGGCGCGGTAGTCGGCGAACGCCTGCTCGGCGGCCTGTCGCTCGGCCGCGGCGCCGCGACCGCGCCCGAGCGCCACCTGCCGGAGCTGCGCGAGGGCTTCGTCGGCCTGCGGCACCCCCTGCTCGGCCGCGCGGAACCACCACGCGATCGCCGACGACAGACTGCGATCGACGCCGAGGCCGGCGGCGTACGCCGTCCCCGCGAAGTACTGCGCGCGCGCGTGGCCGCCCTGCGCGGCGGCGACGAACTCGGGCGTGGCCTCGGCGTCGCGGCGCGCCAGCTTGAGCACGAGGGCCAGGTTGTAGCGCGCGTCCTGCTGCTGGGGATCGACGGCGAGCACGCGCCGGTAGGCGTCGATGGCGCCGGCGCCATCGCCCTGGGCGTAGCGCACCACGCCGAGGGCGTAACGCGCATCCACGCGATCGGGCTGCGCGCTCAGCACGCGCTCCAGCTCCTCACGCGCCGCCGGCCACTCCTGCCGCGCGACCAGCACCCTGGCCAGCGTGAGGCGCGCCTCGATCGCATCCGGGCGGCGGCGGAGCGCCGCGCGCAGCTCTTCGACGGCGGCGTCGAGGTCGCCCAGGGCGTAGAGCGCGAGGCCGAGGCTCGTGCGGGCGTCGATGGGATCGGGTTGCAGGCGGACCGCCTCACGGAGCGCGCTCGCGGCGGCGGCCATCTCGCCGCGAGCGATGAGGGCCTGGCCCCGCTCGAGCGCGGCCGCGCCGGGCGCCCGCGACGGCTCGCTCGACACGGGGGGACGCGCCTCCGCGCTCGGCATCGCCGGGGGCGTGGTCGGGGAGGCCGTCGCGCACCCCAGCAGAGCGAAAACGAAGAGGAGAAATACGCGCGACACTGTCTCGGTCATCATAGCGCCGGCCGCGCGGCCGCGCCAAACACGCGCCACGTCGGGTAGTGTCTCAGTTTGAATCAGGCCGCTCGGCTCGGCCCGCGCGCTGACCATGCGATACTCCCGGCATGGACCCCCAGGCGAGAGCGATCATCCGCGAGATGAAGCGGCATCTTGCCCAGATGCGCCAGCGCGGCCAGCTCAAGCGCCAGCTCGCACGGCTACGGCTGACCACTGCCGAAGCGGTAATCCGGAAGGGCCGCCGCGCCTGAGCGTCCGAAGCGCCCGCGCGACCCCAACCAGCTCGCCAAGCTGATCCTGGACATTGCCACGGGTGAGGCATGCTCATCTCGCCGCCGCGCCACGTAGCTTTACCGCAACCAGAGGCATCCCCCGCCACACCGCCCTGGCACGCTTGCATCTAGAGCCATCAATCAACTCGCCCTTCCTGATCTCGCGCAGCATCCACTGATTCCGCATGCGTACCCCCATCGGGGCACGCGCGTCTTCGAGGCGCGCCACGGCGGCGCCGGGGCGCGTCGAGCGTTGGGGGGTTTGGGGGCCATGTAGGGACACACGTGTTGTCGAGGCGCGCCACGGCGGCGCCGGGGCGCGTCGAGCGTTGGGGGGTTTGGGACCATGTCGGGACACACGTGTTGTCGAGGCGCGCCACGGCGGCGCCGGGGCGCGACGAGCGTTGGGGGGTTTGGGGGCCATGTCGGGGCCCCCATGCCATCAGAAATGCGGGATGACCTCGCGGGCGAAGAGATCGATCGAGCGCAGGGCGGCGTCGAATGGCATGTTGCCGTAGACGAATCGCCCGACGAAGTAGTTGCAGCCGCTGGCCGCGAGGTGACGCTCCACCTCGGCGCGCACCGTCGCCGGCGAGCCGACGACGGCGGTGTCGAGCTCGATGGCGCGATCGAGCGTCTCCGCGAAGCGCATCGGCACCGTGTTGAATTGCCGCCACAGGTGCGTGAGGCTCTCGTACCAGCGCTGATAGGCCGGGCGCGCCAGCTTCAGGGCCTCGGCGTCGGTGTCGGCGACGAACACGGAGCGCTGCAGGCCGACCTGCGGCGTCGGGGCGCCGGCCGGAGCGCTCCACGCCTCGAAGTAGCGCTCGACGAGCGGCTTGATGGCCGTGCTGCCCAGCGTGCTCACGATGTTCACGCCGCGACGGGCGGCGTCGGCGGCGCCGTCGGGCCGCACCACGCCCTGCCACAGCGGTGGGTGCGGCGTCTGCACGGGCGTGAGCTCCATGGGGACACCGCGATAGGTGTAGTGGCGCCCGCGGTGCGTGAGACGGCCTCCGCGCAGCCCGGCCAGGATGACCTCGAGCGATTCCTCGAAGATCTCCTGGGCGGCCAGGAAGTCGACGCCGCTGTAGGCCAGCTCGTAGGGCGAGATGCCGCGCCCCACGCCCAGCTCGAAGCGGCCGCCGCTCATCTGGTCGAGCATGCAGATCTCTTCGATGAGCCGCAGGGGCGTGTAGAGCGGCAGCAGGTAGACGAGCGGCCCGAAGCGCAGGCGCCGCGTGCGCTGCGCCACCGCGGCCAGGTAGACGCCGGGCGTGGGCGCCATGCCGAGCGGTGTGGCGTGATGCTCGGCCACGTGATAGCCGCGGAAGCCGCCGGCGTCGGCGGCCTCGACCAGCCGCAGCCGGTGTTCGTAGAGCGTGCCGAGCGGCTCGTCGCCGCGATCGACGTGATCGAAGATGCCGAACGCCACGGAGGCCATCGAGGGGACCCCTCCGCGGGCGATTGTAGCCCACCCGTGGTAGGCTTCGTCGGGCGTCCCCGGACGCAGCAGCGCAAGACAACCCGCACCAAGGAGACCATCATGGCGATCAAAGTGGGTGACCGGATTCCCGACGCGACGCTGACCGAGCTGATCACCGACGAGCGCCCGGGCTGCACCGTGGGCCCCAATGCCTTCCAGACCGCCGATCTGACGAAGGGCAAGAAGGTCGTGATCTTCGGCCTGCCGGGGGCATTCACGCCCACCTGCTCGGCCAAGCACGTGCCCAGCTACGTGCAGAGCATCGACAAGCTCAAGGCCAAGGGCGTGGACGAGGTGTGGTGCGTGTCGGTGAACGACGCCTTCGTCATGGGCGCCTGGGGCAAGGATCAGAAGGCCGACAACAAGGTCCGCATGATGGCGGACGGCAGCGCCGTCTTCACCAAGGCGCTCGGTCTCGAGATGGACCTCACCTCGCGCGGCATGGGCGTGCGCTCCCAGCGCTACGCGATGGTGGTCGACAACGGCGTCGTGAAGGCGGTCAACGTCGAGGCGCCGGGCAAGTTCGAGGTCAGCGACGCCGACTCGATGCTGAAGGCGCTCTGAGAAACACGCGCATGGCCGCGATCGCGGAAGGCCGCAAGGCCCCCGACCTCGCGCTCGAGAATGCCGCCGGCGACCGCGTGTCGCTGAAGGGCTTCAAGGGCAAGGACGTCGTCGTCTACTTCTATCCGAAGGACGACACGCCGGGGTGCACCAAGGAGGCGTGCGGATTCCGCGATCTCTGGAAGGAGCTGCAGCGGGCCGGCGTCGTCGTGCTTGGAGTCTCGGCCGACGACGCCGCCGCCCACACGAAGTTCGCCGCCAAGTACAAGCTGCCCTTCCCGCTCCTGTCCGATCCGGGGCGGGAAGGGGAGCTTGTACTTGGCTGCGAACTTCGTGTGGGCGGCGGCGTCGTCGGCCGAGCTCCCGAGCACGACGACGCCGGTGCGCTGCAGCTGTTTCAGAGATGGCGCCTTCTTTTGTCGCCGCACCGGTC
>Ga0134124_10000617_pt1 | contig 28700 bp, 22 predicted proteins | sample KB304_FD_96880 | JGI IMG/M metagenome (GOLD analysis project Ga0134124, IMG submission 96880) | Terrestrial soil microbial communities without Nitrogen fertilizer from Kellogg Biological Station, Michigan, USA - KB3-0-4 | ecosystem: Environmental > Terrestrial > Soil > Unclassified ... | reverse complement strand
TCTAGTGGTGCCCAGGGACGGAATCGAACCGCCGACACGAGGATTTTCAATCCTCTGCTCTACCGACTGAGCTACCTGGGCAAAAGGATTTCCCTTATAACGTCATAGAGCGGATGATGTCAACAGGAAAGTTCGATTTCCGCTATTTAAGACTTCTCCCTCTGCAATTTTATCGGCACATAGTTGCAGAACGGTTCCTCTTCCATATAGTCGCCGTACACGGCATCGGCCCGGGCACGGCACCCTCCGCAGACGTTGAGATATTCGCACTGGCCGCATTTCCCCTTGTACGACTTGAAATCACGCAGGTCGTTAAACAGCTCGGAGTTCTCCCAGATTTCACGGAAAGGGGTCTGCTTGACGTTGCCGGCGGTGCGGTGGAAATAGGAGCATGGCTTTACATTGCCAAAGCAGTCGATCAGGCAGATGGATTGCGCGGCGATGCATCCCTTGCCGCCGCCGGTGGAGAATGTCAGCGAACGCCGCTCGAACTTGGTCCCTTCCGCCTTCGCCTTCTGCGGTACGATCCGGTAATAGTGCGGAGCGCAGGTCGGCCGCATCAGGATATCGTCTTCCATCTTTTCCTGCTGGTAGTGCCAGTCAAGGATCTCTTCGTAATCTTCTTTCGAGATCAGTTCACTCATGATCTCTTCGCCGCGGCCGGTCGGAACGATCATGAACATGTACCAGGCCGTAGCCCCCAATCCTTTTGCCGTCTTGAACGTAGCGGCAATGTCGGTCTGATTGCGTTTGGTAAAAGAGGAATTAATCAGAAATTTCTGGCCGTTTCTCCGGAATATTTCCGCGGCCCGCACAACTCCTTCGAATGAACCGGGTGACTGGCGGAAATTGTCATGCACTTCGGCCGTCGAACCGTCAAGTGACAGCGAGACCATCTTTATGTCGGCCTTCTTCATCTTCTGGCAGATTTCGTCGGTAACCAATGAGCCATTGGTTGCCATACACATCCGAAGACCCAGGGACGTTCCGTACTCCGCCAGTTCAAAGATATCGGGGCGCAGCAGCGGCTCTCCACCGGAAAGCACAACAACCGGTTTTGAGAAATCGGCAATATCCTTAAGAAGTTTCTTTCCTTCTTCAGTAGTAAAATCGCCTTCCGAAGAGGTCAGATCGGAGGAACAGCGGCAGTGGACACAGTGAAGGTTGCATTTTTGCGTGGTTTCCCATGCGATCCATTTCGGAACAAATTCTGTACTCATAGAGCTCCCGTAACGTTATTAGTAAGCTAGAAGCAGCTTTCTGCGCTTCGTTAGCGCACTTGTCCTGCTTATCAGGGTTCGGTGATGAAAGTCAAAACTCACTCAATAAAAATCGTACCTGAATGGCGAGGTAAACTCAAGAATATATTCAATTCACCTGTTTCTGCCGGATCAGGGCAGCAATAAACAAGCGCTTGCAATCATGGTGTTCGTATAGTAGTATGACGCTCCCGCCGCCCTTAGCGGCTTTTTTCGTACATTCACCCTCTCAAGGAGCACCAATTCATGCTGAGTATCATGCGAAAGCAGAAAGAATCGATTATCATCAAGATTGTCTTTGTTATCATTGTCCTTTCCTTTGTGGGCACCATTTTCCTGGTATGGGGAAAAGGCAGCGAGGGAATGGGGGGTGGCAAGGGGAGTTATGCCGCCAGGGTCAACGGCACGAAGATCTCTCTTGAAGAGTTCCAGAGCGCCTATCAGCGCATCAGAAGCATGTACCAGCAGATTTATGGACAGTCCATCCCTCCCGAGATGGAGAAGATGCTCGGATTGAAGAAAGTAGCTCTGGATGGTCTTATCGATAACCTGCTGGCGTTGAAGGAGGCCAAGTCTCTTGGAATCAAGGTTTCAAAAGATGACGTCGCCGCCTCGATTGAAGCCATGCCGATGTTCCAGAAAGACGGCAAATTCAGCTTTGATCAATACCAGCAGATATTGCGGTCAAACCGCATGACCGCCAAGGATTTTGAGGAAGGACAGGAAGCGGAAGTTACACTCAAGAAGGTTCGCCAGTCGATCAAGGACAAGGCTGTTGTCTCCGATGCCGATGCCCTGGCGCAATACAAAAAGGAAAATGACAAGCTGGAGCTGGAGTATGTTGCCTATGCCCCCTCTGACGTAGCGGCGGAGGTAAAACTGAGCGAGGCGGACCTTAACGAATATCTGCAGAAGAATCCGAACGATTTCAAAACCGCTGAAAAGGTGGCGCTGTCGTATATCTTGCTCGACCCGGCCGCGCAGGCAGCAAAAACGACGGTGTCGGAAGAGGAAATACAGACCTTTTATCAAAAGAATATTGACCGCTGGCAGGGAAAAGACGGCATCCAGCCGTTGACCGATGTGAAGGAAAAGGTAAGGGCGGAAGCTATCAAGCAGAAGAGTGCCAAGCAGCTCTATGAACTGGCAGCCGATACGCTGTATAAAAACATCAAATCCGGCGACTTGAACCTGATTGCAGGCGCGTTGAAGCAAAAAGTTCAGGAAACGCCCCTGTTTACCGCCGCTGCACCTGCTGCCCCCCTCATCGGCGAAACGGCGGTGATCAAGAAAGCCCTTGAACTGAAACAGGGGGAGCTGGGTGGCCCTGTCGAAACGCCTAAGGGAATCTATATTCTCAAGGCCATGGAGCGCAAGGCGGCAACCATCCCGCCGCTGGCCGAGATCCGGAGCGCCGTTGAGGAGAAGGCAAAGAGCGCCAAAGCCGTCGAACTGGCGAAGAAAAAAGCGGAAGATGCCGCAAAGCAGCTGGCTGCCAATGCCGCTCTCAAAACCCAGACTACCGGAAGTTTCGGCTACTCCGCCAAAGGCGACATTCCGGTAATCGGCGCCTCACCTGAGATTATGGAAGCGGTTTTCAAGCTTACGGCAAAACAGGCGCCTGCCACTCCGTTCAAGGTTGGCAATCGCTGGTACGCCGTTCGGGTAAAGAACCGTACGGATGCTCCACAAGCCCAGTTTGCCGCAACCAAGGAAGAGCTGAAGAAGAAGATGCTCCCCAAAAAGCAGGAAGAAGCTTTAACCGAATGGGCCAAGGGATTGCGTGAAAAGGCCAAGATTGAAATTAATCCGATATTGATTGCCGAAAAATAGGAGACCTATATGTCAACACTTGTTCTGCAGACCGATTTTCCCGGTTTGAACCTGATAGCCAGAGGAAAGGTGCGTGATATTTATGATCTTGGCGAAGCCCTGCTGATGGTGACGTCCGATCGGATCTCGGCCTTTGACGTGATAATGAATGAACCGATTCCTGATAAAGGCTTCGTGCTGACCCAGATATCGGCCTTCTGGTTCCGCCAGATGGAAGATATCGTTCCCAACCACATCATCTCCATTGACGTTGCCGACTATCCCGCCGCATGCCGGCCTTATGCCGATATTCTCAAAGGAAGGTCGATGCTGGTCAAGAAGGCGACGCCGCTGCCGGTCGAATGTATCGTGCGCGGGTATGTTTCCGGCTCGGGGTGGAAGGACTACAAGGCAACCGGTGCAATCAGCGGCATCAAGCTGCCGGCCGGCCTGAAGGAGTCGGAACGCCTGCCGGAACCGATCTTTACCCCTTCCACGAAAGCAGACTTAGGCGCTCACGACGAAACCATCACGTTTGACAGAATGGTGGAACTTTGCGGCCGTGATCTGGCGGAAAAAGCCCGCGATTATACCCTGAAGATTTACGCCCGCGCGCATGATCTGGCTGATAAAAAGGGGATCATTATTGCCGACACCAAGTTCGAGTTTGGCGTGTATGAGGGTGAACTGATCATCATCGATGAGTGCATGACCCCCGATTCAAGCCGGTTCTGGCTGAAGGAAGCCTATCAGCCGGGCGGTCCGCAGCCAAGCTTCGATAAACAGTTCCTGCGCGATTACCTGGAAACCCTTGACTGGGGCAAGTGTGCTCCGGCGCCCGTGCTGCCGCAGGAAATCCTGGATAAGACCGCCGATAAATACCGCGAGGCACTGCAGAGGATTGCCGGAATAACGGCTTAGTAAGTTAGGAGCGATGCTTCGTTAACGCACTTATCCTGTTTATCAGGGCTGGAACTCTCCCATAGGATATAATATCGTAAGAGGCGGTTAGTTGCTGAACCGCCTCTTCTTTATGCCCGGAGTCTTGACTCTGCTTAATTGTGCGGTAGACTTCGGTCGATAGTTTGCTGCACCTACACCTACACAACAGGAGAATCGGGAATGAAGCTTGAAGAGATCAAGGAAATTGCCAAGCAGCATGGCATCAAGGCTGGTAAATTGAAAAAAGCAGAATTGGTGCGAGCCATACAGTCGGCTGAAAGGAACGACCCCTGTTTCGAAACAGGCCACGTTTCTGATTGCGGTCAGGCGGGGTGTCTCTGGCGACCGGACTGCACCTGATTGTGGCCGGGAAAGAGGGATGCTGAGAGCGGCACACTGTTCACGCGTCCCTCTGCCCGGGTATTATGACTTGCCGGATTTGAGAAATGCCCCAAGCTTCTTATCAACCTTGGAGATGTGGTTCAGCAGCCATTTCAGGAGCATGTTGTTGGTCTCGATAACATGGTGGGTGGAGATGCCCTCTTCCTGAATTTCCGCTTTCAGCTTGTTAATCTGTTCAATAAAATATTGGTGTTCTGCCCGATGGGCCCCATAGTCGGGATAATGATGCTGACGCTGAAGTGCTTCTTCATCATTGAAATGGGTAAGTACGTACTCCTCAAGAAATGCCAGTAACTTTTTCAGCTCTTCAATCCCCTGTCCCGCCTGACACGCACTCAACAACCTGTCAAATCGAAGCAGGAGTTCCTTGTGCTGGTTGTCTATAGCTTCAACTCCGATGGATAATGAATCTCTCCACGCTATGCCCATGATGCACCCCTTCCTCGCCTGAATCACTCTTCTGTTTTTTTTGATACCGTTCGTTTCTTTGCTTTCGGCTTCAGTTTCTGCTCCAACATTCGATCCGCCATTGTCTGCAGGCGGGCGTCAACCCTCTGGTATACGGACCCCTTGGGGTACTTCCCGTTTTTGCCGCGTTGCCCGGCCGCGGTGCCGGTGAGGACCTCGATCCCCTGTTCAATTGTTTCTACGCTCCAGATGTGGAACTGTCCGGCATTTACCGCCTGAACGACGTCTTCGTGCAGCATGAGATGGCGTTCGTTCGACTTGGGAATCATGACCCCCTGCTGCCCGGTCAGCCCCTGAGCCTTGCAGACCGCGAAGAACCCCTCGATCTTGTGATTGACACCCCCAATCGCCTGTACCATGCCGCGTTGATTGACACTGCCGGTCACGGCAACCCCCTGCCTGATGGCGACCCCAGAAAGAGCCGACAGGAGCGCGTATAGTTCGGTCGAAGAGGCGCTGTCACCCTCGACGCCATCGTAGGACTGCTCGAAACAGATTGACGCCGACAACGACAGCGGACGTTCTCCGGCAAATGTTCCTCCAAGGTAGCCGGTCAGGATCAGGACCCCCTTGTCATGAATCGGTCCCGAAAGTTTGACCTCGCGTTCGATGTTGACCATGCCGTCCTGTCCGGTATAGACCATGGCGGTGATGCGGGACGGGCGGCCGAATGCATGATCGCCGAGACCGATGACCGACAGGCCGTTGATCTGCCCGACTACGGCGCCGGAGGTATCAACCATGATGGTGCCTTCATCATAAAGCTCCTGCATCCGCTCTTCTATACGGTTGACACGATAGAGGCTTTCTTTCGCGGCGGCACGAACATCTTCACCGCTGATGATGGTACGTTCGGCTTTCGTAGCCCAGAAACTGATTTCACGGATAAAGTCGGCGATCTCCATAAACTGGGAAGAGAGCTTGGTCTGGTCGTCAGCCATCCGTGCGGTATGCTCCAGCAGGGCGGCAACGCCGGTCTTGTGAAACGGCAGCAATCCTTCGGCACGGCAATGGCTGGCGACAAACAGGGCATAATCGCGCATGATCTCCGGGGTCCGGGCAACACGGCTGTCGAATTCCGCTTTTACCTTGAAAAACTTGCGATAATCGGGGTCAAGATGAAACAGCAGGTAGTAAATCCAGGGGGTACCGATCAACACGATTTTGGCCCGCATCTGAACCGGCTCCGGCTTGAGTGAAACCATCGTCATGAACCGGTACTGCTCCAGTACATCCTCGATTCTGATCTCGTTATTGCGGATGCAGCGCTTCAGGGAATCCCAGACAAACGGATTCATCAGCACTTCACGGGCGTCTATCACCAGATAGCCGCCGTTGGCGCGATGCAGGGCGCCGGAACGAATCATGCTGAAATCGGTCACGGCCACGCCGCCGTACTGCATGACATGTTCAATACGCCCGAAAAGGTTATTGTACGTCGGATTGGATTCAAACACCACCGGTGCCCCGTCGGTATTCTTGTTGTCCACCAGCACGTTGACCAGATAGCGGTCGAAGGTCGGCTCCTGACGCGGCAGCTTGATGCCTGGAATCTGCGGCTGGGTCGGCTGCGGCTTGAAATCGTCCAGGGTATTCAGTATGTCCTCCTGGACGGAATCCAGGTAACGAAGCACCTTTTCAAGCGCGCCATATTTTTCCTTCATCGGGTCGAGGCGGTACCCCAGGCAGGACATCCCGAGGTCGCGATCGGCCTGGGCCAGGGCTTCCTTGGTAGCCTTTTCCCGTTCACGAACCTGGCGCAGCACTTCATTCAACTGTTCAGTCAGCTCTCTGCCCAGTTTCTCAAGCTTCTGCCGCTTCTTTTCGTTGAGAGCGTCATATTCTTCCTGGGTATAGTTACGACCGGCTTTCTGCGGTACGATCACCAGGCCGGAAACCGTCCTCTGCAGCGAGAACCCCACCTTTTCAGCCGCCGCTTCCAATCCCTGGAAAAGTTCGTTTGACGCCGTCTGATAACCTTCGAGCAGTTCGGCGCGTTTGGTTTCATATTCACTGCTTTCAAGCGCTTTGGGGATATCCTTCCGAAAAGCCTCGATCAGATCTTTCATGTCCGCGGCCAGTTCACTCCCTTTTCCGGCGGGAAGATCGAGCGAGATTGCTGAATCCGAATCCGTGAAATTGTTGACATACACCCAGTCGTGCGGCTGTGGTTCGTTTTTGGCGCGTTTGCTGAGAATACTGGCAATAGTTGATGTGCGGCCGGTACCGGTTTCGCCGGATATATAAAGATTGAAGCCGGAGCCGTCAACTCCCAGGCCGAACTCGATCGAGCGCAGAGCCCTCTTCTGGCCGATGGCATCATTAAAATCGGGAAGTTCTGCAGTTGTTTCAAAATCAAGAAGATCAGGATCGCAATTCCAGCGCAGTTTATCAGCAGGTATGAGGCGGCTGTCGGACATCAAGGGCTCCTTAAGGACAATTATGGTCTGCATTGTGTAAAGCGAATGACGATATGTCAAGCTGAAAGCGAGGCAAGCGCTTTCGCTACGGCTTCCCGGAGGTCGGCCCGCTCCGGCAGGGTGGCTGCCAGTGTCGGGATGTATCCTCGTTCACGCAGGATCCGGCGAGATGTGGCAAAGTTAAGGTCGTATACCCACGAAATCAGGAGCAGTTTGAAATCGTTGACGTACAAGGCGGTGTCGAGGCGGACGATGGCGCCTGAGCCCAGAGCGGCGATGCACTTCCCGGTGACCGCTCCGGGGATATCATCAAGCCCGAGGGTTGCCGCAGAAGCCCGCTCCTCCGGCGGCTGTGCCAGCAGTTCGGTAAAGACGCGCCAGATATCCAGCTTGTCCGCATCCCGGATCAGGTCGATATAGAGTCTGGTAGGAGATTGAAAACTGGCAGGAGGCTCCAGCAGATTGTGAAACCGGACCGCCTCCTCGATCAGAAGCCGTTAGGACGGGTCGAGTTCCGCCAGAATCTGCTCGTCCCGGATAACATCTACGGCAAGGCGGGCATGGTTGTCCGAGTCGCTGTCACGGAACGTGCGCCAGCGGCGGTACTGCGGAAAGCGCCCGACGTCGTGCAGCAGGGCAACGGCGGAGGCCATGATTGACTCATTCTCCGAAAGGTTCTCCCCTTCGGATAACAGCGCCATCGCTTCGCATACTTTCCGGGTATGCCCGATCTTGAGCCGGATATTTTTTGCGCCTTCGTCATCGGTAGCAAGGAACGGCTCGACAAAGCCGTCGAACCAGGAACAAAGATCATCGAGTTGCGATTGTTTCATGCTGTCAAGCTACTCCGTCAGGGTTTGATTTTGTCCGTATAATACTGTACCCTGCCCCGAAGTCAACCTATCCCGCGAGGAACCCGATGCAGCTGTCGCTTCTTGATGCCGCCACCCCAGAAGATACCGCCAGAATACGGATTGGAGAGCTCCGCCGCCAGCTGGAGCAGCACAATCGGCTCTACTATGTACTTGACGCGCCGGAAATCTCCGATGCCGAGTATGATGCGCTTTTTCGCGAACTGCAGCGACTGGAGGAACAGTATCCCGGGCTTGTCAGCGCCGATTCGCCGACCCGGAGGGTTGGCGGCGCGGCTCTGGATAAATTTTCCTCCGTTACCCACCGCCTCCCCATGCTCTCCCTGGAGAATGCCGTCAATGCCGGTGAAATCAGGGACTTTGACCTGCGGGTGAAAAAAAACCTGGGGCTGCCCCCGGAAGAGCCGATTTCCTATGTCTGCGAACCCAAGATGGACGGCCTGGCTGTGGAACTGGTCTATACAGACGGGCTGTTGACGGTCGCCTCAACCCGTGGCGATGGGGTTACCGGTGAGGATGTTACGGAAAACATCCGTACCATCCGCTCGCTGCCTCTGCGCCTTACCGGCGACCGGGTGCCGCGCCTGCTTGAAGTCCGCGGCGAGGTTTTTCTGTCACTGGAAGCCTTTCGCCGGATCAACGTTGAAAAGGAAGAAAATGGCGATGCGCCCTTTGTCAACCCGCGCAACGCGGCGGCCGGGTCACTTCGCCAGCTCGATCCGCGAATTACCGCACGGCGCCCCCTGTCGATCTACTGTTATGCCCCCGGTATTGTCGAAGGCGCCTCTTTCCAGTCTCAGCAGGAATTTTTCTCTGCCATAGCAGCGTGGGGACTGCCGGTTAACCCGCTGGCGCGCCCGGCCGCCGGTATCGAGGCTGCCGTGGCCTTCTTTGAGGAGATGCAGCAGCGACGCGAGTCACTCCCCTATGAGATCGACGGCACCGTCATAAAGGTCGACTCGTTCGCCATCCAGCGCGAACTGGGAGAAAAGAGCCGCTCTCCCCGCTGGGCGGTGGCCTGCAAGTTTCCGCCGCGCCAGGCGGTAACCGTTGTGGAAGACATCCTCCACTCAGTCGGCAGAACCGGCGTAATCACCCCGGTGGCTCTGCTCAGGCCGGTGGAGATTTCCGGTGTCACCGTTTCCCGTGCCACGCTGCACAACTGGGACGAGATCGCCCTCAAGGACATCCGTATCGGCGACACCGTGGTGGTGGAACGGGCCGGTGATGTCATCCCGGCCGTGGTCAGGGTACTGACGGACAGGCGCAGCGGAGCCGAGCACCCCTCCCTCCCTCCGGGGCATTGCCCGCAATGCGGCTCGGCGGTGGTCCGGATAGCGGACGAGGTTGCGGTACGCTGCATGGGACTGGCCTGCCCTCCCCAGTTCCGCGAATCGATCATGCACTTTGCGTCGCGCAACGCCATGGACATCGAGGGTCTGGGGGAAAAGTTCATCGAGCAGCTCCTGTCGCTGGGACTGGTGTCGAGCGTAGCCGATCTCTATTACCTGTCGCGGGACGACCTCATGAAATTCGAGCGGATGGGTGAGAAACTTGCCTCAAACCTGCTGGCTGCCATCGAAAACAGCAAAAAAAGGGATCTGGGACGCTTCATCTTCGCCCTCGGCATCCGCCACGTGGGGGAACGCACCGCCAAGTCGCTGGCCCAGGCCTTCGGCAGCCTGGAAAACCTGGAGCGGGCCACGTTCGATGAGCTCGTAAGCATCCGGGACATCGGAGCCACTGTTGCACAGAGCATCCGGACCTTTTTCGACAATCAGGGAAACATCGCCGTCATCCGGCGCATGCTGGAGGCAGGCGTATCACCCGCGGTCGAGCAGAAAAAGGTAGGCGGCCGATTCACCGGGAAGAGCTTCGTTTTTACCGGCGCGCTGTCGCGCTTTACTCGCGATGAGGCCCGTGTACTCGTGGAAAACGAGGGGGGGCACGCGGTCGGCTCGGTCTCCAAAAAGACGGATTACGTCGTAGCCGGTGCGGAGGCCGGAAGCAAGCTGGTCAAGGCCAGGGAACTGGGCGTTACGGTGCTGACCGAAGAGGAGTTCCTGGAGCTGGTGGAACAGAAAGAGTAAATCCGGAAAGCCGGGTTACTTGGCAGAAAACTTGATATAAACTTGACACTTGCTTTTCTCCCGGTGGAAAAGGGAGGCGCCTAAATTCAAGGAGGTTCACCATGTCCGAGGAAACACCGGTTTCATGCGCGAAATGCAGTGCGGTCTGGCAGAAGTGCGGCACCACCAATTGCTGGAGCGGCGATCCGGCCCAGGCGCCCCCAAGGCCGGGCAACTGCCCGACCGGCGCCTATGACGATGTCGTGCAGCATACGCTGGCTGAATATCGTGGCGACAGCGAGGACGCGAAGATCGCCTTCGTCGCGGCACGTGTCGAAGGGCTCTGCTACCAGCCGGTGCCGGGAAGCGATGCCGTTAACGCCCGCTGGACGCGGGTAGAGGATACGATCGCCTTTGCGAAACTGATGGGATACAGGAAAATCGGCATGGCGACCTGTATCGGCCTGCTGGACGAGACCGAGCGGCTGGCAAAGATCCTGACGGCACAGGGTTTTGAACCGCTCAGCGTCTGCTGCAAGGCCGGCAGCATCGACAAGCTGGAACTGGGGCTGGCTGAAGCGGACAAGGTCAGGCCCGGCACGTTCGAACCGGCCTGCAACCCGCTTGCCCAGGCCGAAATCTGCAACCGGATGGGAACCGACATGAACATCATCGTCGGCCTCTGCGTCGGCCACGACATGCTCTTCAACAAACACTCCAAGGCACCGGTTACAACCCTGATCGTCAAGGACCGCGTCACCGGCCATAATCCCATTGCCGTACTGTACGGGCAGAATTTCTACTACAAACGGCTGCAGAAGCAGATGGTGGTGACGGGAGACGAATAAACCAAAACCGTTTGTCCACGAAAAGCACGAAATACACGAACAAAATCAGGTTTACATTCCAAAGAGTGAATGCCGTTTTGTTAGGGTTTTCAAGTTTTATCCGCGTTCATCCTATTTATCGGCGGTTAATTGCTGTTTAGGGTTTATTTTTCGTGTATTTCGTGTTTTTCGTGGAAAGTTTAGTACTTAGACTTGTTTGAGCCGTTCTCTGCATGCGGCGACAAACTCCCCGGCGATGTCCCCGTTGCTGCCGAAATGCAGATGGATATAAGACGCCAGGCAGTTCCGTATCCGGAACCCCTCCGTTCCCAGTGTGACTCCCTGCCGTGACACCCGGTAACAGCGCTCGACCTCTTCCGGCATCGCACCGATCTCCGAATAATGAAATTCATGCCCCCGAGCGACAGCTCCTTTGGCACCAATAGCGACGCATTCTGTCAGATTTACCTGCCGGTAGCCGAGCGCCTTGCGGCGCGACAGCATCCGGCTACGCACCGGAAAAACCCCCACAAAGTCCGCCGACGGCTGATTGTCGGAAGCGTCTATGCCCTCCGTAAGATAGACAAATCCGCCGCACTCCGCATATACCGGCATATCCGCCGCTACCGCCTCCCGGACAGATTCTTTCATGCTTCCGTTTTCAGCCAGTTTGCCGGCGTACAGCTCGGGGTAGCCGCCCGGCAGATAGATACCGTGGGTATCGATCGGGAGCGCGACATCGCGGAGCGGCGAGAAAAAGACGAGTTCCGCCCCCGCTTCCCTGAGCAGGCGCAGGTTGTCCTCGTACATGAAGCAGAACGCGGCGTCGCGGGCCACGGCGATGCGAACACTCCCCTCACCCCGGCCTTCATGCCCCAGAGGGTACTCTCCCTCAGGGAGAGGGAGGAAAACGGGGATTTGCAGTTGACTTAACAGGTCCAGATCCAGGCACCGCTCCGCCATATCAGCCAGCTGCCCGATGAAACCGTCGGAGAGCGGGTTATCCTCGGCGGTCACCAGCCCCAGGTGGCGCGAAGGGATAACCAGCGCCTCATCGCGGGGGACGCAGCCGAAGCAGGCGAACTCCGGGCAATGGGCGGCAAGCGCTTCCCTGAGCAGTGCGGCATGCTGTTCGCTCCCGACGTTGTTGAAGATGACTCCTGCCAGCCTGACCTGCGGATCGAATCCGGCAAAGCCTTTGACCAGTGCCGCGGCGCTGGCCGCCATGCCGCGGGCATTCACCACCAGAACCACCGGCACACCGGTGATGGCGGCGATCCGGGCGCTGCTCCCCTCTCCGGACGATGCGCCGATGCCGTCGAAAAGCCCCATGACACCTTCGATAACGGCGATTGTCGGACTTGTCGGACAAGTCAGACTGGTCTGAAAAGTCCGGCGCACAAACTCCCCGCCGCACATCCAGTCATCGAGATTAATCGAAGGACGTCCGGTCACGGCCCGGTGATAACCTGGATCGATAAAGTCCGGCCCGCATTTGAACGGTGCTATCGTCAGACCACGCCTCGCCAGCGCCGCCATGATCGCGAGACTGACCGTAGTCTTGCCGCTGCCGCTCTGCGGGGCGGATATCAGGAAACCATTCCTGGTGTTCATCTCAGCGACCTTCTGGATCCGCCATATTGAAAAAAAGCTATCAGATGAAACTCGTCCTTGTCATACCCCTTGGGGAATCCCCCCACCGGTCCGATGGCCCGCAGGGTGCGAAGCACTTCTTCATCCAGTATCCGGGCGCCGGAACTCTCCAACTGCTGGATGTTGGTGATCTCACCCCGCCGGTTGAAGGTGATCCGGACCGGCGTTATCCCTTCGATCCCCTTCAAGGCTGCTTCCTGGGGGTAACGCCAGACGCCGTATACCGCTGATTCGAAGCGACGCAGGAACGAGCCGAACACGATGTCGTCGCTGTTCAGAAAGCGGGTGTCCCCCTCGGCAACGTCATTTTCAAACTTGCGCCGATAGCTCTCCTCGAGTTTTGCCAAACGGTCGGCTCCGGGAAACAGATGCGGGACAGGCGGTGATTGCTGTTCAGTCTGTGACTTTGGTTTCAGAAGGCTGGCTATTGAGGAGCCGGGAGCGACCTGAGGCTGTACGGATGGCGGCCGGGATGTCCGGGGTGAGGACTGTCGTTCCGGTGACGGTGCAATCTGTTTTTCAACAGCCTGGGCATCCTGTTGCGCATCACCGCGCGGCGCACTCTCCCTTGGAACCCTGATGCGCTGTTCTGACCGGCGCCTGGTCTCCATCTGCCGCTGTTCCAGCGGTTGTTTCGGCTCCGGTGCCTGCTGCAGATCGATAAAAACCGGTTCTTTGGGGGGCTCCGGCGACGGAGGAGGGAAAAAATACAGTGCCGCAAACACTCCCGCATGAAGAAGGAGAGACACACACAGGACAAAGAGAAACGATTTTTCAATATATCGATCAGACATTGGGTACGGTTGTTTCGCTCTGGAGCATAATTGTCCGGGTCACGGCAGACGGCGGTTCATGGCGCCGACGCTACCAGTACTGTTTCCTGCGCATACTCGCGACGGGAATCCGGCTGCGGTCCGGTTTCCTTGCGCAGGAAGGAGAGCATCTCTTTCAGGCTTCTCAGGATATTTTGTTCCCCCTTGGGAAACTCCCTGGGGTCGAGTTCAAGCGTGACCGTGCTTTGATACTCCGTGCTGCGCAGATGATTAAGGAATCGGGTAAGCGGCAGAATACCATGCCCCGGAAGCAGGTGCTCGCGACCATGGCCATAGTCGGAAAAATGAATATTAAGAATGCGCCCCGAGTCGTAGCAGAGGAAGAAGTCGTTGATGAAATCGGTTTTTCCCGACCCGATATGGGTGCAGTCGAACGTCATGTACAGATTGTGGTCCCGGATAAAATCAACCAGTCGCTGAGTGTTTGAGAGAATGTTCGGATTGATCTTCCATTTGCCGATCCAGGGCATGTTTTCCATGGCCAGGGCCACTTTTCCGCCCAGCCCAATCTCTTTCTGATAGTCATCTATGCTGTAGAGCCAGCGCCAGAATCTGATCTCGAAACCCATCCACGAGGGGGGATGGAAATTGACCAGCGGGATGTTACATTCGGCTGCCAAAGCAACGGAATGCTTGAGCGACTCGATTGGTCCTCCCCAACCATCCAGCTCCATGAACGGGGAATGGATGGAATGGATCGTGGCAATTTCCTGAAGTGAACGTACCAGCTTGGCGGAGTTGACCCGCTGAAAATCCTGGTTGATGATCAGTTCGACACCATCGAACCCGGATTCGGCCGCCAATTCGAATACCCGTTGCAGCGGCAGGGTAAACAGGCTCCCGGTTGAAAGCGATAAAATCATGCCGCTCTATTCTCCCATCCCGGAGAAAATGATTTCAACGTGGCGCAGAATGAATGCAACCGCTTCAAGGTTTTGTTTCAGCGACTGCCGCTGATCAAAAGTCAGCTCATCCGGATTCAGAAATGAAGAGCGGCTGGAGCGATCATCAATGCGAAAGGATTGCTCCTGCCGCAACCGCAGATCGTGCAGGTAATACCAAGTTGCCAGCATCCGTTCCGCCAGATCGACATCGAGTTCACGTCGCCTCAGCAGATCGTTGATCCTGTCGCAGGTGCTGACGGCCGGGCTTTTTTTGATCAGAGCCAGCGCCGACAAGGCGGCGGAAAGCGGCAGCAGGCCATAGTCCAGCAGCCTGAACAGGCCGCGGGCATTCCCGCTGCGCTCCAGCTTCAGCCTTCCCATGAAACCAAGGCCGTTTGAAAGCGATGTCATCCGCTCGATAAGATTTGCCAGTGCCGGTCGGCTTCCATTCAGAGCGTCGCTGCTAATCTGCTTCAACTCCCGGCCGAACCCTTCACCGGGGTAAAGCGGGTACTGGTCGATGAGGCGCCACAGGTTGATTGTTTCCTCATCAGCCTGTGAATGCAGCCCATCTTCGCAGCGTTGGGACCACTCGGCGATGGTTCCCCGCCAGATCGTGTTGCGCGGGGTGATTTCCGGGTCGATAGCCAGCCCGGCTGACTCGAATCCGGCATGAATAAGCTGGCAGACAACCTGTATATTCCTGAGTTGTGACGCTGTTGCTTCACCATGAACCAGCAGAACCTGCAGCGGACTGAAGGGAGAATATTCACAACGCCCGGCGGCGCCTACGGCTATCATCGCCAATTCCGGAAGATGACCGGCCGGCAGCCCTAGTTGAGCGGTTGCCTGAGTGACGACGGCGGCGCTTGTCTGCCTCAGAAAGGACATGCTCATCTGATAGAAAACCGGCGCTGAATGAAACTGTCCAAAGTGGCGATACAGATCACTGTAGAAGGCGACGGTCAATTCTTTTGCCGGAGCCGAGGCGACCTGCTCGATCAGGTTGTTCAGGCGCTCGATGATATTTCGATGCGTGGTGATGGCTTCTTCAAGAACGGTGCACTTCTCCAGGATGACGGATTCGGAGCTGCCGCTGCGATCGGAAGCGGCCAGGTCAAGCAGGGTCTGGCGATATGCGGCGACAAAATCTTCAACCGCCCGCCAGGCAGTGACATCTTCCCCCTTTGCAGATAGCAGGAAATTCATCAGTCTTCAGGACAGTCAAGCACATCCCTGCGTACAAAGAGCTGGATGGCTGCCGATGGCGGCGCTGTCAGCAGCGACGTGACAATCATGACGATCATGACCAGCGGCGCACCGATAAAAGCGGATGACGTGAGTGGAAACAGATGTGAGATAAACGGCAGCCTGTCGCCGGCAATCAGAGGGACAAAGCTGATGACCAGCCCGGACAGCATGCCGCAGATGACGCCGGCGGCATTGGCCCTGGGCCACCAGATGCCGAGCAGGAAGGCCGGGAATATTGTGTTGCCGGCAACTGCAAAGGCAAAGGCGGCCATCTCGGCGATCATTCCCCACGGACGGAAGGCCAGCACCATGACAACAGCGGCAATAATCAGGAAAAAGCCTTTAGCGGCATAGACCTTGTCACGCTCGGATGCGTCCGGACGGATCAGGCGGGGGTAAATATCGAATGAAAATGAAGCCGAGCCGGCCATCAACAGTCCGGCTGATGTTGAAAAAGCGGCGCTCATGCCGCCGGCAACCAGTAGACCGACCGCCCAGAGCGGTAACCCTCCCAGTCCCGCCGCCGTAAGTACGATCATGTCGGCGGCATCGGCGTCTCCCGTGCCGAGTGCCAGGCCGTTCCGTGCTTCAAACAGCCGCGCCAGTACGCCGTAGGCAGGAGCCGACCAGTAGATCAGGGCGATAAAGAACAGACCCCAGACGACTCCCCACCGCGCATCCCGGATCCCCGGGACCATGTAGAAGCGTGAGAGCACGTGCGGCAGCCCGGCGGTCCCGAACATCAGGGTAAAGCAGAGTGCAAACCACTCGAACAGGGAGGTCGCGGCAAATGGCTCCGACCAGTTGATGCCGAACTGCGTCTGAAGTTCACCGATAGCTCTCCCGTAGCCGAACTGGGGCAGTATCCAGAAATAGCCCAGCTTGCGGGTCAGCATCATCAACGGCAGGATAAAGGTGATGATAAGCACGAAATACTGCAGTTTCTGATTACGGGTAACCCCCACTGCTCCGGAGACGACAACGTGTGAAACAAACAGTGCGGTTCCGACCAGAACCGCGGGGATATAGGCGATACCGAACAGCCAGGAAACCAGCAGGGCGATGCCGCGAAACTGGGCGACACAGTAAATTACCGTAATGATGATCGAAATCAGGGCCGCCAGGGTGCGGGCGGCACCGGATTCATACCGGAAGCCGACAAAATCGGGCGCGGTAAATTTACCGAAGCGTCTGATTTGGGTAGCCATCAGCACCAGCAGCAGCACATACCCGCCGGTCCACCCCACGACGTAGGCCATGGCAAAATAACCCTTCAGATAAAACGCGCCGGCCAGGCCGAGGAAACTGGCGGCGCTCATCCAGTTACTGGCGATACCCGCTCCAATGCCGACCCGCCCGGTGTAGCTGCCGCTGATTCGGTATTCCGACGTCTGTCTCCCGCGATGGCGCAGTCCGAAAAGGATAAAGAGCGCAAACATGCCCGCCATAATGCCTAACGGCACTAGCTGTACAATGCCATCTGCCATTTATTCATCCTCCCCTGTGCCCCGTTTAATACGAAAGCGGAGCGATTCCTCGAACGAGTGCTGCGTATGGCGGTCCATCCAGACATTGAACAGCACGCAGAGGATGATGAACCAGAGCGGCAGGAGCTGGCCGCTCAGCCAGAATTGAATCGGCAGATTGAAAAAAGTCAGATCCTTGAGCAGAAGCTCGGAATAGTTTACTTCAAGCCGGTACGCAAAGAGCTGAAATCCGACAATGGCAATCAGCCACCCCGACAGGACAAGTTTGATGACGCGGACCTCACTCCGCATCGTTGCGCCGCACGGCTTGAAAAAACTGGGATACTTGTTTGAAGATGACTCATCCATGATGCCTCCCTGCCCGTAAACCTATGTCTTCCGGTAATGCACGTAATAAATCGGCTGCCCCATATCCAGAAAGCGGCGCATATATTTTGAAACCGGATACCCCTCCAGGGCATGGCGAAATGTATCGGGGGCAAGCTGATTGGCGAATCCGGGCTGAACAGCCATAAACTCCGCAACATCCAGGCCATAGTCGACAAAATCGGTCGCAAAGTAGAAGGCGGCTCCCGGCTGTATAAAACCTGACAGCCAGGCAACAAACTCCGGATTGACCAGACGCCTCTTCCTGTGGCGCAGTTTGGGCCAGGGATCGGGACAGTTTATGACAACCATCCGCAGTGCCGCAGCAGGTATGCACGCGTTGATAAAGCTGCGCGCTTCGGCCCTCAGCACCCGCACATTTTTTAGACCGCTCTTGTCGATCCGTTTGCATGTTTTGATGCAGCCCTTATTGTAGAAATCGAGGGCGATAAAATTCAGATCGGGGTGCAGTTCGGCCATCTGCACGATAAAATCACCCACGCCGCAGCCGATTTCGAGCGCCAGGGGATTGTCATTGCCGAATATTTCGCACCATGACGGGGCCGGGCCATTTTCTTCCCACGGAAGGAAAGTGGGCGATGTGTTGGGGATCAGCATGAACCGTCCTTTGAGTAAATTATGTAACTGTAGCATAACTTGAGGGGTGGCGGGAGGGATTTTTATGGATGAGAACGGTTTGTGATGGCGGCAGTTTGAAGGCGTGATTCTAAACTATTAATTGACATTGTTAAAGATATCAATAGTATCAGCAAAATATCTCTGTTTACTGCCGCCATATTCCAGCAGCTAGAGCCGGCGTTGGATATTTATCCGCTTATTGCCTCTTGCCTGCCGGAGCGTACTTCAGGCTATGATCTGGATAGTTGAAGCAGTCTAACAAGCCGAGGAAACCAAGAAATATCCCAACATGTTTTCAGCACCGGAAGGAAAGCAGTATGAAAACACCCGGCACACATTTTTTCAGACCTTTAGCAGCAGGCTTTGTTGTGTTCATTGTAGCAATTGTTTTCGCCGCGGCTTTGATATGGAATTCGGAAAAACTCCGCATGCAGGCAGAACGTAATAAAGTGGTCAATATTGCTGGTGGCTATGCACATATAATCCAGCAGACTATTGACCGATCCTTGAGCTCTGCATATGCCCTTGCCGCCCTTGTCCGCAAGGGGAATGGAAGTCTTTACGATTTCGATGAGATTGCCCGCGAGATGCTGCCGTTCTATCCGGGAGCAGCTCTGGGGCTGGCCCCCGGTGGCATAGTTAAAAGCATTATACCGCTGGTCGGCAATGAAGGGGCCATCGGCCACGACATGCTGAAGGATCCGGCGCGCTCCAAGGAGTCAATCCTCGCCAAAGAGACCGGTAAACTGACTCTTGCCGGGCCGTTCGAACTGAAACAAGGCGGGATAGGTGCCGTCGCCCGCCTGCCGGTCTATCTTGATAATGATCGGGGACAACGATCCTTCTGGGGATTTACCACAGTATTAATTCGTTTTCCCGAGACTCTCGAACCAGCCGGATTGTCTCATCTGGTAACGCAAGGTTTTCAGTATGAACTCTGGCGCATACACCCGGACACCGGGCAAAAACAGGTTATCTCCGCATCATCGTCATCCCCGTTACTCAAGCCCGTTGATGGGACACTTCAACTCCCAAACGGGTCCTGGACCCTGAGTGTCGCACCCACCAAGGGTTGGGGGGATCCTCTTGGGATTTCATTTAAGATCGCACTGGGACTGACGTTTGGCCTGATGCTGGGCTATATTACGATCCTGATGGCCAAGATGAAGAATCATGAAATGGAACTGGAAAAGCAGATTTTGATACGGACCTCCGCCCTTGAAGCAAAGATTGTCGAGCAAAAGCGGGCTGAAGATGTATTGGTTGCAAGCGAAAAACGTTTTCGCACCTTGGTGAATACTATCCCTGACCTGATTTGGCTTAAAGATGCCGATGGCGTATATTTGTCCTGCAATGCGATGTTTGAATTCTTCTTTGGCGCTAAAGAAGCTGACATTGTCGGCAAAACAGACTACGACTTTGTGAGCAAGGAACAGGCGGACTTCTTTCGAGAAAAGGACCGCAAAGCCATGACAGCGGATCAACCCAGCAGCAACGAAGAGTGGGTTACTTTTGCCGCTGACGGGCATCGCGCCTTGTTATATACGACTAAAACGCCACTGAAAGATGGCGAGGGAAAGCTTGTAGGTGTACTGGGTATCGGCCGCGACATTACCGAATTAAAATCGGCAGTGGAGGCCATGAGTGAGAGCGAGAGGCGGCTTCGGCACGCGCTGGAAGGGACCAACGACGGGTTATGGGACGTACAATTCAAAAGTGGAAGAACATATTTGAGTCCTCGAAGCTGCGAAATCCTGGGCTATCGTGAGGATGAGTTAAACGATTTAATAGAGGTATGGTCCGACCTGGTTCATCCCGATGATCTGCACATCACTAATGAACGGCTACAGGCCCATATTGAGGGTCGGACTGCTATTTTCGAGGTCGAGCAACGGTTGCGGACAAAATCAGGCGACTGGAAATGGATACACACACGCGGGAAAGTGGTCGAACGAGATCTTGACGGCACTCCACTCCGTCTAACAGGAACGCATTCGGATATCACTGACAAAAAAATACTCGAATCCCAACTTCATCAAGCTCAGAAAATGGAATCGATCGGGCAGTTAGCGGGCGGTGTGGCGCACGACTTCAACAACATGCTTGCGGTTATTAAGGGTTACGCAGAACTGGCACTTAAGAAGATGGAACCGTCCCAACCACATTATGGCAAGCTTATTCAAATCCGTACAGCTGCCGAACGCTCCGCCGACCTCACCCGGCAACTGCTGGCCTTTGCCCGTAAGCAGACGATTGCCCCAAAAGTTGTCGACCTGAACGAGACCGTATCGGGAATGCTCAATATGCTGCAACGTCTTATCGGTGAGAATATCAACCTCACCTTGCAGACGTCATCGAATTTATGGCTGGTCAAGGTTGATCCGTCCCAAATAGACCAGATGTTGGTCAATCTCTGCGTCAACGCCCGTCAGGCTATCGAAGATGTGGGCAGGATAGCTATCGAGACCGGAAACAGCGAATTAGACGCAAACTATTGCGCTACTCACCGATATGTCGAACCAGGGGAGTATGTACGGCTTGTCGTTAGCGATGACGGCGGCGGAATGGACAAAGAAACACAGACTCACATCTTTGAACCATTCTTCACCACCAAAGGAGTCGGCCATGGCACCGGTCTTGGACTTGCCACGGTATACGGCATCGTCAAGCAGAATAACGGTTTCATAGATGTCTATAGTGAACCTGGCCAGGGTACAACCTTCACGATCTATCTACCACGCCATATGGGTGAGATTGAACAGACGCCGAAGGAAGGCCAGGCTGAACCGGTCCCTCTCGGCAATGAAACTATCCTGCTGGTGGAAGATGAACCTTCCATTCTGATGATGGCCGCCTTAATACTTGAAGGTCAGGGCTACACGGTGCTAACGGCAGGGACAGCCAGTGAGGCCATTCGCCTCTTCAAGGAGCAGGCCGGCGGAATTCATCTGTTGATTACCGATGTGGTCATGCCGGATATGAACGGCCGTGATCTGGTTAAAGAACTCCAGCCACTCCATCCGCAGCTCAACTGTCTGTTCATGTCGGGATATACGGCCGATGTCATCGCCTCTCACGGTGTACTGGACGAAGGCGTGAATTTTATCCAGAAACCGTTCTCGTTACCCGATTTGGCCACCAAGGTGCGGGAGGTGTTGGATAGTCATAAGAAAAATGGCTGACAGGCAGGATTTATTCAGCTCTGGTACGATAACCTTACGTGTATGAAATCGCATTGGCAAAAAAAAAAGAAATGCACCTGAATGACAGCTATGCTGAGCAGACAGGTGCACATTGTATCAAGAAGTAAATATTGCCGGTAACTAGGCCACGCTTGACCCACAAGCCTTACATCTGCGGGCCTCGATCGGGATTTCCGGGCAGTTTCTGGAAGGAGGTCCGGGAGGTGGCGGTTTGAGCAAAGCCTTGGTCACCAGATAGACTACGAAGGCGATAAAAACAAAATCTATCAGCGTTCCTATCAGATGGCCGTATGCGATAGCGCTTTCGGTTACCTTTCCTTTTGCATCGGTGACAGTCCTTAGAACGAATTTTGCTTCACGCCAGTCTCCCGAAGGGAGAACAAGCCCGATTACCGGCATGAGGAGGTCGTCGACGATCCCGGAAACGACCTTGCCGGTAGCGGCACCGATGACGACACCTACAGCCAGCGCCAATGCATTGGATTTGGTGAGAAAAACCTTGAAATCCTGCAACATGGGCAAGCCCCTCACTCGCAGCTGAAGGACACCCATTTAGGGGAAATTCAAGCCGTTTCATTTTTTTGCCAGTATATCCGACCTGTTTCCGGCCTGAAGAAAAACCTCCGATCAGCACAAATACAGCATTGCGCGCCATCAGGTCCGGAGTATCCCCATGATTGTCTCCTTTAGCACCGAAAGTCGGTACGGTTTCTGGATAAAACCGGCCAGCCCCTTGCCGGCGAACTTCTGGGTGACCTCCTGCTCGTTGTAGCCGCTGGACATCATCACCTTGACATCGGGCTTGAGCTGTCTGAGTTCCCGGAAGCATTGCTCGCCATCCATGTGAGGCATTGTCAGGTCCAGAATAACCAGGGCGATGTCCGGGATGGTTTTGAACACCTCGACCGCTTCTCTGCCGTCATTTGCGGTGATTGCCGAAAAACCCAGCTCCAGAAGCATTTCTTTCCCGATCCCCCGTACGGTCTCCTCGTCATCTACCAGAAGGATCGTGCCGTTCCCCCGCCAGTCATCCCCACCCGATTCGCCGCTGAAGATTTCCGGCGGTCTGTTGGACGCTGGGAACAGCACTTTGAAGGTTGTGCCTTTTCCCGGCTCGCTGTAGACCTTTATGGCTCCTTTGTGACCACGGACGATGCCGAGCACGGCAGCCATGCCCAACCCCCTGCCGGTGAATTTTGTCGTGTAGAACGGGTCGAACAGTTTGGCCATGGTCTCCTTGTTCATACCGCAGCCGGTATCGGCAATCTCCAGATAGACATACAGCCCTGACGAGATGTTCTCATCCAGCCAGACATTTTTCAGGTAGTTCTTGTCGCAGTCCATGCAGCCGGTGGCGATGGCGATGACGCCGCTCTTTTCGCCGATCGCCTCCGAAGCGTTGATGACCAGGTTCATGACGATCTGGCGCATCTGGGTCGCATCCGCTTCCACGGTGGGGAGATGCTGGTGCAGATTGAGACGTAATACCGCCTTCTTTGAAATCGATACTTCAAGCATATGGAGCATATCTTTCAGAAGAGTGTTCAGATCTATATTCTCGACGACAAATTTTCCCTTGCCCGAGTATGCCAGCATCTGCTTGGCGAGATCGGCCGCCCGGGCGGCTGCCTTCTCGATACGGTGCAGATTTTCCGTGGCCGGGGACTCCCTGTTGATTCGCATCAGTGCCAGGTCGGCGTTGCCGATGATGGCCATCAGGATGTTGTTGAAGTCATGGGCAATGCCGCCGGCCAGCACCCCCAGGCTCTCCAGTTTCTGGGCATGCAGAAGCTGGCGTTCAAGCAGGTCCCGCTCCTCCTCCGCACGCTTGCGCTCGGTGACATCACGGCCTATGCCAAGAAACGAGACTTCGCCGTTTCTGGGATCGTGCAGGAGCGAGCCATTGGCCGAATACCAGAGATATGAGCCGTTTTTGTGCAGTACCCGGTATTCGACACCGCTTTGTTTCTCTCCGGTCTCCAGAACAAGTTGCAAAAAGGCGAAACAGCCGGCGACATCATCGGGATGGACAAAGGGCACAAACGGTTTACCAATCGTTTCGGCAAGTTCATATCCGAAGGCATCCGTCCAGTTTGGTGACACATACGTGAAGGCTCCCTCCTTTGAAATTGAAAAAACGATGTCATTGGCATTTTCCACGAACAGTCTGAAACGATCCTCACTCTCATTCAATGCCTGCTCCGCCAGCTTGCGCGCGGTGATGTTACGGGTTATTCCGAGCAGGGCAATTATTTCTTCCTGCTCATTGCAAAACGGAACCGCGTGGGTTTCAAGCCAGACATGGCGCCCCTTTAGTCCGATCGTTTCAAATTCGAGTGTTCCGGGAATCCCCTGAAATACCTGCCTGACAAGTGCAAAAAAGGCATCCTTGTAGGGGGATGTGACCAGCGGACAGATACATGTTCCTTTTACCTGTTCAAATGAGTCGGCCTGTATCATCTCCAGCCCGGCCCGGTTCATCATCAACAGGTTGCCGTCGGCATCGAGCATCTTGATGCACTCCGGCTCCGTGTCTATGATTGCCTTCAGGAACCTCTCGCTGCTTGCCAGGGCTTCTCCTCTCTGAACAAGTTTGTTGGCCATGGTATCGAACGACTCCGCCAGCCTGCCAAGTTCGCCCCCTTTGACAAGGTCGTTGACCTTTATCTGATAGTCACCATTGGCAAGGCTTTGGGAAGCCTTTTCCAATACGGCAATACGGGACACTATCGAACGGTTGCCGACAAAAGCGGAAAAAAGCATCGCCAGGACAAGAATACAACTAAAAAACAACAGGTTTTTAAGCAGTTGAGAATTTGCACTTGCAAGGGCCGATTCCACCGGAATCCCTACCCGGACGTACATGTACGGCGTTTGTTCACCCTGCAGGCGCAGCTTCCGGGTAGAAATGATCCGCTCATCCCCGGTGGACATCGCTGTTCCCACCAGGGTGCTTTCATCAGGCGCTTCCTGGACCTTCTTGAACAGTTCGGGATCAGACCGCTTCCCGATAAATTTTTCAGGTTCAACGGCTCTGAACAGAAATACCCCTTTATGATCCAGAAGGGCAAAACTGGCATCGTCGGGCAATTTACTCCGCTCCAGAAATCGTGTGTACTTTTCCAGCGAAAACCCAACGGCTATCACCACGGCAACAACACCATGCTCATCTTTTACGGGGTAACTCAGGTTAAAAGTTGGTCGATTTGTCACTCTGGAAACTACGTATTCGCCGGACGATAGTTGCCCGCTTGCAAGTGCGTTTTTGAAGTACCTTCTGTCCGATATTACAAAGGGAGGGGTTATTGGTAAAGCCGACGCCCAGACCGTCCCCGAACGGTCGGCCACAAAAATGTTTGTAATGTCCGGATTCAATTTGAGGATTTCTCTCAGGAGGGCGGTTACCTTGACGGCATCTTTTCGCTTGATCTCAGGCACCTGTGATAGCGAAACCATGAGCTGCCGGGCAGACGCGACCATACCCTGCTGCTCATAGGCTATTCTTTCAGCCACTATCTGAGTATCCTTCCGGGCAACCGCCAGCGCCTCGTTTCTCTGTTGAAGGCCGGCATTTATAATAATACCCGCGGCCGGAAGAGCCACGATCATGACTATGAGAATCAACAGAAAACGTATCGGTATCCGGGACAACAGGTTCATAATCCAACCCCGTATTTCTGCAGTTTCAGAATAATCACGAATGAACTTCAACTCATATCTTAAAGTAAAATAATCGTTTATCAAGCGTATAAAGTGGAGAAACTTCACAGGCAAGCCTGCAACCGGGTCCGGGTGCATCAGGGTCAGGTAATCATCCGTGAAATCGGATTTCAGTGTTGAGCGTTCCTGTCATACCATGAGCAGCCGGTCAGGTGGTCATTGACCATGCCGGTCGCCTGCATGAAGGCATAGCAGATCGTTGACCCGACAAAGCGGAAGCCGCGCCGCTTCAGCTCCCTGCTCATGGCGTCGGAAAGCTTCGTACTGGCCGGAATTTCGCTCATCGCCTCCCAGCGGTTGCGGATCGGCACTCCTTCCACGAAACTCCAGAGGTAACTGTCGAGAGAGCCGTAGCGGTCCTGCAGTTCCAGCACGGCCCGGGCATTGGTGATGGTCGAGGCGACTTTGAGACGGTTGCGGACAATGCCGGGGTCGGCGAGCAGTCTCACGACGTCTTCATCGGTAAACGCTGAAACCTTGCGAGGGTCGAATCCGGCAAATGCCCGCCGGTACCCCTCCCGTTTCCGCAGGATGGTAAGCCAGGACAGACCGGCCTGGGCCCCCTCCAGGGTCAGCATTTCGAACAGGCGGATGTCGTCATGGAGCGGCACCCCCCATTCATTGTCGTGATAGGCCCGGTAGAGCGGGTCATCGCCGCTCCACGGGCAGCGGATCACATGGTCAACCATCGGTTCCTCCTCTGTTTTCAAGCAGACTGTCCACAATGCTGCGTGAGTTGTACAAAAGTTATTGCTACTCCGACAAGAACGATTACAATATAATCTTTTGTGGCGCATGTTAAGGAGGATTTCCAGTGACTATTACATCATTTATCGCCGTATTCGGCTCCGGGCTGATTGCCGGCATGATCACGCTTGCCATCGCCGGAAAGATCGGTTCGGGTGAGGGCATCAACATGTTCGGCGGGTTCGGCCGACTGATTTCTAAAATATCCGGAGTCATACGCCGGCCACAGCAGCCAGATGGGGAGTATGAGGAAAGCGGAGATGATCCCATGAATGCGGTCGATCCCCGCGAGCAGAGTCTGTACGAATCCACTCAGACGGTAAAGAATATCCTGCTGGTTCTGGCGACAAGTATTCAGCGCACCGATAAGGCGGCCAGCGATTCTTCGCTGATGCTCGGAGGTGTAAAAAGCGCCATTAACACCCTGGAGCTGCCGCCTGACCTGCGCGCCGCCCACTCCCTGCTGATGACGGAGATCGATCGTGTGATTTCAAGCAATGCCGCATTGAAGGGCGAACTTGCCAAGTCACAGAAAGTACTGACGGAACAGCGGCACCAGATCGAGGATCTGCGCACGGCGGTGCGGATCGATGGCTTGACCCGGCTTGCCAATCGCTCCTCTTTTGATGAAAAGCTGAATGAGATGATCACCGTTCACAAACGATACGGCGAACCGTTCTCCCTGCTGATGATCGATCTGGACAACTTCAAGGTTATCAACGATTCGTACGGACACCCGGCCGGCGACCGGATTTTGAAAGGAGTCGCCCTGAAGATCAAGGCTTCGCTGCGGGGCAGTGATTTTCTCGCCCGTTTCGGCGGCGATGAATATGCGGTTATCCTGATCAAGTCCGACGCCGCGGCGGCGACGGAAGTTGCCTGGAAACTGTGCGAAGAGGTGCGGGGAAGCCGGTTTCTTCTCGATGATGTTCACCTCACCACGACACTTTCAATCGGGGTTGCCGAGGCGCGCGGGACCGATTCGGAGGAATCTCTGCTGAAACGGGCCGACGCGGCCCTGTACCGCACGAAGGCAGCCGGACGCAACGGTGTCTCGGTCGCAGACACACCGAAATGATGGGCCGAAACCCAGAGGGAGAATCATAGCCGGTCGGCTCCCATCTAAAGGTGCGTATCCTCAGTATTACACCATATTTTTTGACTTCCCGCCGCCTCCTGTGCTATAAATATCCACTTTTTATCTGAATGTCGGAATCAGGCAATTATTACGCTTCGTTTCTGTAATTTAAAAGACAACTCCACAAGGAGGAACACGATTATGTTCAAAGGAAGCATTGTAGCAATTGTGACGCCATTCAATAACGGCGCGGTTGACGAGCAGAAACTGCGTGAACTGGTGGATTTCCAGATCGACAACGGCACCGATGCCATCGTTGCCTGCGGCACCACCGGCGAGTCGTCCACCCTGGATAACGAAGAACATCTGAACGTTATCCGGATCGTCTTCGAGCAGGCCAAGGGGCGCGTCCCGGTCATCGCCGGCACCGGCTCCAACTCCACCGCCGAAGCCATCCACCTTACCCGCGAAGCGAAAGAGATGGGCGTGGCCGGCGTGCTGCTGGTGACCCCCTACTACAACAAGCCGACCCAGGAAGGGCTCTACCGCCACTACACAGCCATCGCCGATGCCGTTGACATCCCCCAGATCCTCTACAACGTGCCCGGCCGCACCGGCGTCAACCTGCTCCCCGAGACGGTCGCCCGTCTGGCGCCCCACAAGAACATCGTCGCCATCAAGGAGGCCACCGGCTCCCTGCAGCAGGCCTCGGAGATCATGGCCCTCTGCGGCAATCAGATAGACGTCTTCTCCGGCGACGACTTCATCACCTTCCCGATGATGGCCTGCGGCGCCAAGGGGATCATCTCGGTGCTGGCCAACATCATGCCGAAGGCCGTAGGCGACCTGACCGACGCCTTCTTTGCCGGCGACATGGCCAAAGCCCGTCAGCTGCACCTGGATACCCTGAAGATCAGCAACGCCATGTTCATCGAGAGCAATCCGGTGCCGGTGAAGACGGCGCTCGGCCTGATGGGCAAGTGCTCCGACGAGGTGCGCCTGCCGCTGGCGCCGCTGACTGATGGGAACAGGGCGAAGCTGGCAGCGATCATGAAAGAGTACAAGCTCATCTAATTCAGAGACAAGCCAGCCTGAAACAATCGGACAAAGTCTTATTTGCCTCATGATTACCTCGTGATTACCAGGATTTTGAATCTGTAATCTTGAGGTAATCATGAAGTAATCTTGAAGCTGAAAAAGATTTAGAAGTAATCCATATATGTTAACAAAAGAAGAGGTTTACCATGATTAAAGTAGCCGTATGCGGCGCTGCGGGACGGATGGGGCAGCGCATCATCGTTGCCGCAAAGGAAGCGGGCTGTACCATTTCCGGCGCCCTGGAGCGCCCGGGCCATGAACTGGTGGGACAGGACGCCGGACTGATCGCCGGCTGCGGCAGTCTGGGAGTTGCCATTTCCGACGACCTCAACAAGGTGGTGGAGGGGTGCGACGTGCTGATCGATTTCACCACCCCGAAGGTGTCGCTCAAGAACCTCGAAGTATGCGCCCTAAAGAAAAAATCGATCGTCATCGGCTCCACCGGTTTTACCCCTGAAGAGCGCGCACTGGCCGTTGAACTGGCTAAAGAGATTCCGGCGGTTTTGGCCCCGAACATGTCGGTCGGCGTCAACGTCTGCTTCAAGGTTCTGAAGGATATCGCAAAAACCCTCGGCGATGATTTTGACGTCGAGATTGTAGAACTGCACCACAACAAGAAAAAAGACTCACCGTCAGGAACTGCCGTGCGCATGGGCGAGGTCGTTGCTGA
>Ga0134124_10000616_pt1 | contig 28728 bp, 31 predicted proteins | sample KB304_FD_96880 | JGI IMG/M metagenome (GOLD analysis project Ga0134124, IMG submission 96880) | Terrestrial soil microbial communities without Nitrogen fertilizer from Kellogg Biological Station, Michigan, USA - KB3-0-4 | ecosystem: Environmental > Terrestrial > Soil > Unclassified ... | reverse complement strand
ACCGAGCTGCTCTTCAGTTAGTCCACAAAACAATGGGCTTATAAAAAGAGCATGCGGTATATGCAATCAATATCATCATGGAAATTGTGCGCCAAAAATGCCTCAAACATTTGGCAAAAAATAATATTTGTGCATGCAGACTTCATGAAGGTCTATAATATATTTTTTTTAGCCGCCATTACTAGAACAATGATCGTGCCCACACCATCCGACCTGTATCGGATATGATTCTTTGATAGTAATGCATTTATGTCCTTCGTTTTTGAGTTTCTGAATGAAATCTTCACGTTCTTTTTGGATAACGGACGCGTTTTTAATTAAGTTGCCATATTTGAACGGTTTAATGCAACACTTTTTTTCTTGGCTTTTTTCTAAAAAGCCATTATGCCCCTCATCCCGAAGTATGCGTTGGATGTCTCTTACATCGATACGTATTTCTATAATTCTATTATGCAAATCATTTGTATCCTCGTCAATTTTATTGTTAAGCTCATCTCGCATTTGCTTAACATTAGCGTCAGAAATGCGGCAGAATTCTCCAATTGCGACATCAATGGATTTTAATAGTTTTTCATGCTTATACTCTAATTCGGTCATTCGTTTGAGCAAATTTGCATTACCGCCTCTAAACATGCTCATTTTGCTAAAACATCTATGCATGTGCATGTATGTAAACAGTTTGATGGATTTTTTGAACATGGTTGGCCAATCGATCTCTAATGTAACATAAAAAAGATATATTCAATTTTTGTGCGAAGCATAAATAGCATATATTAAAAGATTTTCATTGGCCAAATCATATTGCATCTAATAATACCCCTATGCAGTCTTCCACACCCACATCGTTTTCCTACGCAAGCACCGTTCATACCGCACCACATTATTTTGGGTATTTCTCCATTTGGATCGAGTTTCGATAATACACACCGATGACCATTTTTAATAAGCCGTTTTACAATTTGTTTATTTTGATATCTTCCGTCCTTACGTACATCTCTTTTCGCTTTCGTAGCCAGTTGCAATTGCTTTTCCAATGCATCTAAATTCATATGGCTAATTTCGTCTTTAGACGGCAACACCCATCCGAAGATTGATTTTGGCATAGTTGTTACGAGGGCTGTGCAGTTGGTGAGGTATTAAAAAATAAATTCGCGATTCAATATTTTGCTACGATCCCTTCGGGATCTCCGCTCGCTCGCTCGATTTTGCTGCGCAAAACCATCGCTTCGCGGCTAGTATTATAAACAATGCCAAATCACATGTTACGTGTATGTGCATTTCTCTTGCCGGCACCACATAATCTGCGCAGGATATGATTCTGCGCGATCTACGCATTTATGCCCATCGGCCTCCAATTTCTTTGCAAACTCTTCTTGTTCGGCATCTTTTTCAGCCATATCATCATACCACTTGGGGCAAAAGTCATTTTCACACCATACAACTTTATTATTCTCTACCCTACCACACTTATGTCCTTCTTCCTCAATTACATGTAATATTTTTTCGAATATGGATTCGGTAGGTGCGAAAGTATGAATAACGGCGTTATCTGTATATACGGTAGTCATATTGCGCAAACTGTTTGCGGTGTAATACATATCGATATTGTTGTATTAAATTTGTTAATCTACATTAACTGCAGTTAATGTCTCTCGCCAACACATCGTCTCTTCCCACACCAAACCACCTGCATTGGCCATGAATCCATAGTTTCAATGCAAACATGCCCCTCACTCTTTAATCTCGCTTCCAATAATTCTTGTTCGGCTTGAATTTTCTTAGAATTCTCATGCCAAATCGGGCAAGAATCCCTTTCACACCATATTAATTTGTCATTATCTATGCGTGCACATGTATGATGTGCTTTTTGCAATACGGCAAACAGTTTATCAAATATAGTAGTCGTATCTAACGTGAACATAACTCCACCGCCGGATATCTTTACTCCCCTACTAGGGCTTTCATCGCGTGAAGAATGATTATTTTTGCGTGTGTGGCGAGGTTTATGCGAATTGCGTCCGCGCGGCTTATATGTTGATGCTGAGGCTTTGGGCATTGTTTAGATGTATTCGTATACATGTCCCCTGCGCTGTATTTAATTTGGAATTTGAATTTATAGTATAGTTAGTGGTATGCGCCGACGACACACCGGATGAATGATCCACTAATCATAGAATGCGTATTACATGAATTAGATTCATTGTATAAAGAGTTCGAAAAATATGGAGGGGCTGCTAATATGCGTCCGGTTACTAAATATGATACTTGGCGGCTTGTGGAATATCAAAAAATTATGCGTGTAAGGGAAAAATGGTCGGCTTTGGCTATTAAATTGTTCGATTGTAGCAAAATAGATAATTTATTACCACCCGCAGACGCAAAAAACAAAATCTGGGAGCAAGCAATCAAACTTGATTGCGAAAATATTGCTGATTTGATTTATCCGTCAAGAGACGTATGTGCGTGAAGTAAGTGAGATACCACTGCATCTACCGACGGAAATCCTGTTTCATATTCTCCGCCGCATATCACGCATTCATATGTATTTCTGGAAAATATTTCCAACATTTCTGGCATGTTGTTACTGTCAAATGGAAAACCAGACAATTCTAATTTTTCGTAAGTATACAAAGAACGAAACGCAATGCCATAAATTCCTGTTTGGTTATATTCATCGCGTGAATCACACATGTCATCAATCAATCTTCCCCCATCAATAATTTTAAGCAAAAATACATGCGGAAATATGTTAATAAATAAACCGCTCAGTATACATACACTTATTGTTTTTTCGTCTGCTTTTTTATCGCTAATAAGCCGGGGGAAAATAAAGTTTCCGCTTGGAATATTATCGCATTTATATTCAAAATTAATGCAAAAACAACCGACCATGTGTATTTTACATCTTGAGACTTCCGTGTGTTCGATCAAGAGATGAATTATCAGCTGAGTATATATCGAGAATCGCATCACGGCCCATCCTATTATTATTTTTTTGCATAGATTACAGAACAATTTCGATGCACAACAACTTTTGCATTTCGTAAATGTGGAAGTTGCATCCATAAATTTTATTGCCGATGGATGGTAGAAAATATGTGTGTCCGAACCCATTTTCTGTACAATCAAATGATTGCATTTGTTGTAACAATTGGTACGATTTTCTATCGAACGGTCTAATGGATTCCATTCATCCATTTTTCTTTCATTTATTTTGTGTTTATCAAATTCAAATTTCGTGCCACACAGGCATATGAATTGTTGAATGTGCATGAAGCAAATGAGCCGCTACTATATCTACTGATGGGAATCCTGAATCATAATCTCCACCGCATATCGCGCATTCATATGTATTACCGGAAAATATTTCTAATATTTCTGGCAGTCTTGCTTTAAGCGTAGGAAAATCAGTTAATACTAATTTTTCATACTTATACATGGGTGTAAACATAATACCATCACCCGTTCTGAAATATTCTTCACGAGAATCGCACATATCATTTATAAATTTCTCCCCTTCACAGATTTTCAGCAATATAATTTGCGGATAAGCATAAATAAACATATCGCTTATCACACATGCATGTATTTTTTCTTCAGTTGTTTTTTTAATCGGAGTAAATCTAAAATCCCCGCCGCGGTTGCGACCGCACTCATATTCAAAATTAATGCAATAACAAGTATACATATGATTTTCGCATCTTGATGCTTGGATGTGTTTGTTTAATAAATGATTAAATAACTGAGAATGCGAAGAGAAATTTATTGAAGTCCATCCAGTTACTTTTTCGTCGCACAATTCACAAACTAATGATTTTGCCCAACAGAATTCGCATCTATATACACTGGAAATAGAATCCATGAATTTCGCCGCATATGACACAAATGGTTTCCATATTACTAAACCTAATCGACGAATGTTTGATCGGTCTGTTCTTTTGCACACTTTACACACTTCATCCATTGTTGTGTATTGCTTATTTTATACTCCCCGAATTCAAATTTGCAGTGTAAATTGCGCAAAAAATATGATATGCCGTATTGCAATGCATAATAGTATTAGCTAGCGCCAACGGCCACCACAGGAACGGTTGCCAATGCAGTAGCAGCATTCATTTGGGCAATCAACGCCTCCACGTTCTCTCCGGGCGGTGCAGTGGTGACGGTTGCTGCGGTAGACGATGTGGCTGCAGCGGGGGTAATAACCACTCTAGGCCGTGGTTTCTCGGCTTCAAAAATCTTCATAGCCACGTTTACTGGAATCTCCTTGCTTTTAATGGCCTCACGTACCGCTAGAATCGATTGCCTGACATTCTCACCGACGGAGTCCTTGTATTCATCACGAACTTCACTGAGGTTAGGGAAGCATCCGTAAATAATATTCTCTGTAGCGACGTCGAATGAATAATATTTCTTGAATTCTTCGACGTATTTGCGTCTAACTTCATCCGAAAATAGTTCACAGTGTGTGAAGCAAACAATAGTATGTTGTTGGTCAAGTCCAAGTGTTTTCAACAAATTAATCAAATGATACATATCGTCCTTGAGTCCATTGCGGAATCGTTCAAATGAAACCACAAGAATAATGCAATTAAGATCCGTCTCAAATTTAAGAGAATTCAGAAGTTGATTCTTCAGAGTATCACTGCTGAAATTATCGGCTCCATATCCTTCCGTATCAGTTAATGTATATTGAATTTTAACAGCTCCGTTATCATGTTTAATGTATCTTCCACGGTATACTCTAACTCCGGTGGTAACGGAATGGCCAGACATTCTGGATTCATTATTGCTATTATAAAGTCCGGCGACGTATCGTGCAAGGGATGTTTTCCCACTGCCGACGCTGCCAATAATAATCGCCTTTCGGCCTTGCAAATCATCATAATCTTCCCCAGACATAATTTTTTCCATTGTAGTATCAGTGGCGGGGATGTATGTGGAGGTGAGAGGCGCAGCAATGTATCCTTCCTTGTATAAATATTCGGCGGCCATTTCAGTAAATAGTATGCGGCAGTATGTAGTTGTGTAACTAGGTATTATAATCGTGCATGGTGGTATCTTTAATTGACAATGCGGGCTGTGTGTTTTTCACTTATGCAACATGGCCTATACTAATGGCGAGAAACTTATAAAAAATATTTAATTAATTCGGCCCACGTGTATGCGAAAAAATATTATTTAATTACTGCAATGCGCGAGATCAATATTAGTTACTCCGAAAAGAAATTATTAATTGCTCTTTTTGCCTCTACCCATTTCTGTAATAGTGGCAACCAATTTTTGAAATCAACGTCATGTGTATGATATCTAAAGCATTCTATTCCATTTTTATCAACACATGCTTGAAGCGCTGCAGAGATTGTTTCTTCTTTCAAATTACCGTCATCATGATGATAATGAGTGCCATTACATTCTCTCGGGCAATCTGGTCCATATGGACAGATCTCTCGCCAACAATCATCAAACAGCCCATCATCTTCTGTATTGTTGTTGCAATCTACACATACTTGGCCGAATATATGATTTGTATGTTTATTACACCAGAAATGTTTGCACGTCATACAAAACTCGCCTCCATCACCATCATCGCGATAACATCCATCCTTGCCACAGAATTTAAGTTCTCCTTCATCTTCTTCTATCTTATTGCAATCTATGCATGTCACACGATATATGTAAGAAGAGGCATGATAATCACACCAAAACTGGTTACAATTTGGGCATCTTGATCCATTTGCTTTGCAATATCCGGGAATTACAGGATTGCATGTGTCTAATTTGTTTGATGACATTTTCTGTAGCTCAAATTATTGCATTTAGGGTTGTAACATTCAATTTTCGCATCTGAAGGTAAGTTCGCCGACGGACGTCATTCTATGCAAATCGGCTATTTGCTCAACATCATAATTTTTGGGATCTTTAGGAGATGAGTATTCTATTGGCTTATTTTGTCTAAATAGCCTTATATAATAGTTCTTGCATGATAATTTCTTGCCTTTGCCATGCACTATGTTCTTGTCTTTAATTGTTAATTTGTACGCAGAATCAGACGCCCCAACAACAGTCACATTTCCGGCTAAAAACTTTAATTCCCGGTTATTTCTTGTATCTTTTGCATTATGGTGTAATTTCATTATCATAATAGTGTACAAATGCTGCTCTGGATTGTTTTCAACGACTTCCGCCGAAGCTTTAAATGTCACGGCAGGAATGTCGCCCGTCAAATCCGCGCTTATATTCCCACTATGCTCGTCGCTGCCTCCACCAGTTGTTTTTAACACGCCCTCGCCAGACGCACTCACATCCATTTCTCGGCGGGTTTCGCATGAATCCTCATCCGCAGACCTATCTGCAATGAAGTACGTGAGGTTTATTATTCCACTTGAGACAAGCCCGCCAAGGATTCCTACCTCAATTGCGGTATGTGATGCAGTGCCGAAATATATGTAAATTGCGATCAGGATAATAGATATTATAATCATTCCGGCAAGTATATTTTTTTGGGTTAATTGCACGACCAAGAAATCTTCTAGTTGTTTAATCATGCAGGGCAATGTATACTGTCGCGAACATATTCTCGTGGCAAAAAATAAGTTCAATGAATCCGGTAGGGCGTAGCCGCGAAGCGACGGACGATCTTCGATCGTCCTAGCGAGCAAGGTGCGGAGACCGTGATGCGCCTGCGGCGCATCAGAGGTCGACAGCACCGACTACATCAAGTTTCTTGCAAACACACAGTTGCGGGATTTGATCATACCCACCTCGGCGAAGTTTGTATCTGATTAGCTCCACTAAATCCTTCCATGTATACTTCACGGGCTTCTTTGATTTGGCGGTGGCTACGTCTATTTCCTTCAGGGACTTTAATAGTGCCCAAGTAAGGGCTCCGGACGGATCACCAGCATCATCCTGCGCATCGGCTGATGTTTGATCATCTTTGCAACCCGAAATGAAAATTACATCTTTGTCCAGCGGGCTAGATTCCTCGGATGATCTTGTGTAGTAACGCCACATATATGGCAAATCAAGACCCGTTCCTGAATGGCAACAATCAAGAACAACACGTAATTTGATATTCTTGTCGTGTTCGCACAGAATCCACCTAAGTTCATCATCGCGAATGAAACCAGCGTCGGGTTTCTCTGGATCATAATCGACGGGGCAAATAGTCTCATCTCTGCCATCTTTCTCATCTTTGCGTGCCCATGCACCAGTCGCGCTCATCTGATCGGCTAGATTGCTTCCATGGCCGCTGTAATGCCAGAAAACAGTGTCGCCGTTATGGGCATCACTAATAATTTGTTTTAGAGCCGCTCGAATATTGTCTCCGGTGGGCATCTTTACATCTTGGGCCTCGGGAAAATCTTCCACTCCGCCATCATGCAGAATAATAAATTCTGTGAATCCGGTGGCGGTGAGACGTTTGTAAATATTTCGAATATCGTTGATGCAGCCGCGTAATGCGTTATCACTGCCGATGTAATTAATTCCGATTAAAACTGCTCGTTTGACCATTTTATGTGCTATATATTATGCACTATATTTCGTCGAATTATAATATAATTCAAGAAAAAAATAATCACAACGAAGGAAACATTGCATTGTATTCCGTAAATATTTGCGCGTTTCTTAGAACATGATTCGGCATAGGATTAAAATTCGGCACTGAATGGATAATGGAATTGAATCTCCCGCCTGCTTCATGATATGGCACCAGTAGAGTCCCAAGAAATGTAGAAATATTTCCCGCCAGTAATTCTGCATGAGATTGAGTTATTATTTTCAACCTCATGTCATTTTGTTGACTAGATGGCGTGGATTCAACACGGTTCTCCATTTTCTCGTCTCTTACAATTCCATATAAATCTTCAATTACATACATTTGTTTGTTAGGCAATCGCCCAAATTCCAATTTGATTTTCTTTTCAAAATATGACTTAGTTTGCTTATTCCACCTATATCCAATAAACATAAATCTGTATGTTTTTCCTTGCAAGAAATCCAGAAGTTTTCTTATCATTGAAGGTTCTGCAGTCATATCAGACATAAATGGACCATTTTGCGTTTGTATGCGTATCACACGCCCGGACTGGACGCTTTGAGACGTTTTTGCGGATGCTGATAAATGAGCGCCAATGGTCACTCTTACGCAAAACTCTGCGTGCGACATATCAGATTACCGTATTACGTATTTACATACTTCGAATTCAATTTTGTGCGAAGCACAGGCGCTAGCCAGGATTTGGGCGCAGAACAATTACACAATACCAGCCGCATAAAGACCGTGGACTCATATTGCGAAAAAATGAATTTAATGGTAGTAGGGATGTAATAACAGTTAGCGGCGAGGCAATATGTCAGATAGAATTGTCATTAGAACCAATTTCTTCAACAAGGGAGCATACGTCATTGCTGGCAAACCGTATCAGGAAATGTGTGCCTTTGTAGACATTCCTTTGGCGAATATCAAAAATGCCGGGCGTATGACTAAAACGGGAGATCATCCTGTCGTGTATTTCATAGAGCTTGAAGGTGGCGAAATATTTCACGGCACTCGACGAGAATATGGATGCATGAATGAGAATGGATGCGAGGAGTTTGAGAAACAATTTCCCAAGTTCCCATATTCGGCACATAGATACAAGATAGAATGCGTAGAAGAGAAGATGTCTCTTCTTGAACAAAAAATCGATAATGTGATGCTCGCCATTGGCAACATGAAAGAAATGTTGAGCAAACTTACTGAAATTAGTTCTCCAACAACCGCCATGCCTACAGAGTGTGCTCTGCCTGCTGAAACAGTTCCTGTTGATATTTGGGAAGTTATATAAAAATTATTTTTTTTATTCTATATCTTCGAAACATTCTTCAATAAACAACTCATCATCAGGAATATCCGGATTTTCTTCTTTTTGATATTTGTTTATAAATTTTACAACATTACGCTCTACTTCACTTATAATATCGTTTCGAAAGTTTGTTTCAGGAAAGCGCTCTCTCACATACATTACCATAGCAATAAGTGGATTTTTTAGGTCGGATATTCCACATTTTCGAAAATATTCCATATCGCACATAATTTCACACATACCTGGACGATAAAAATCCGGAGATTCAAAATAAACCTTATTGTGCCCCACATCTAAATGTTGTCTGATATCAACTGCAATATTCATTATGGTTCGTTTTTCACAGTATCCATTTTTTGGAGTTTGATGATAAATTTTTATATTCACATAATAGCGTCCGGCATTTAATTCTTCTTTTACATGATGTCTACTTCCATGATAATATGCACACCCTTCATAAATACCTCCTTGTTCATAAATTTTTACATACAAATTATTATTTTCATGAAACACACCGCCGCAAAGTTTATTTAGAATATTTGCAAAATTTCTGAAATCGTTCGCTCTTGTTTGAGTTTGCATTTTCTTATTCTCCTCTTTCATTTTGTTCGTACTTATGTTCTCTTTCGCAAGTGAAATGATTTTTTTAGAATATTCAAAAATTTCGAATATGCAATCATCAGAAAGATACTTCAAATCTTCATCTGGGATATAATCTCCGTTAATTTCGGATACGTATTTAATTATTTCATCAACACTCATTTGTCGTTGAATCTATAATATTGTGCGGTAAATTCAATATTTCTTTTTACAATACCAGCCACGAAGCGACGGCGTTCTCACGCGGCGACCGTAGGGAGCAATAGCGTGAGAACCCTAGCGAGTGCCGCATAGCGCCCGTAGGGAGCGTAATGCGAAGAAAAAATCAAAGACGAATTGTCGTGCATTGTTTACTATGCTACCACGTTTTCAGGGTTGTTCATGAAGGCAGCAATCGCATCCTCCTCCTTCTTCTTGAGTTCTGCCATGAACTTTTGGAACTTCTCACTCTTCTCATGGAAGTTGCGGTTGAGTTCAGTAAGTTTGGCATTGTACTCAGAGGTAAGTTTGGCAATGGTTTCTTCATGTGCCTTGGTAAGTTCAGCAACGGATTCAGCATGTTTTCGTGCCATTTCATTGGCCTCCTTGCTTCCATAATCCTTGGTATGAACCATAGTTGCGGCCTTTGGCGATGCCTTCACCACGGCCTTTTTCGCCATCTTTGATGCCGCCGCAATATTGAATGGGATTTTCGCAATTTCAGCGGATTTTGGGGGCATTGGCACAACTGGTGCAGGCGAGGGTGATGGTGTATTTGCATTCTCAGCCGCAGCCACTTTTTTGAGGAGAGTGGCCATGGTTGGAGCAGTTATTCCATTCTTCATCAATGGTTTCATGATGGGAACTTTGCGAACGACAATTTGCTGCGATTGTTGCTGCTTTCCTCTCTTTCCTACCGGAATGAAGTCGTGAATCATTGGATGGGGAATTGCAGGAGATTCAGCAATGGTCAGTTCACCATTCGCGCCAGTTGTCGCATCAGCCCAGTTCGTGATTTCTTGCGACATTACAAGATCTCCAGAGAAATCCATGCTGCCGTCCCCGTCATCAGGTTCAGCAGGAACGGGAGATGATGTGGACGCGGCGGGTGCAGTTACCGCGGACGGTGCCACGGCATACTCTGTATCAATGCGCGGAGCAACATGTGCGAGATTGCATTTCTTGCGATGTTCAACATCGGCCGCTGTTCCCAACAAGCACCGAATTCGTGGTGGGGCTTCATCAGGGGTGAAATGCGCAAATCTGCAATTGCCGTCTGCGAACATTGTGCATCCAGTTCCATGAACACAAACCAACGTGCTGTCGGATTGAACAAGTGTGGAATCGAATGGTTCGGCGGTGGGCGGTACTCCATAAGGAGCAGGACCGTAGCCGGGGTGTGCATATGTGCACTTGGCCCGATCTTCGCAGTTTTCCAACTGACAGAACAACGAAACGGATTCTCCAGAATGATCCAATGGACATTCTCCTTTTGCCCATTTGACACACTTAACGGGTTTTCCGTTCTTGCGGTAAGGATGTTGGCTGAAAGGGCAGAAAGACGGTTGTCTGAACACCATTTCTCCATTTGCATCCAATTCGCTGTACCATACCCACCGTGCGCCTTTGCGTATTTTTCCATCGGCGGATTTAACGGTTTCGATGCAATAGATTTGACCGGTATGGGCGTGATCGCACTTGCCGTATTTTGGGTATCCACATCGTTCGGGCATGCAAATAGCCTTGGCTTTCGCACTTGCGACGTAGGGGTATCCGAATTTCTTTTCAAAGGAGGATAGTTTTGATTGCATTATTATTATGCTGTCCTAATAACAGGGTAAGACATTTTATACACCCCGGATTCAATTTTCGCAATACGCGGCCGTAGGCCGCTATGCGGCACTCGCTAGGGTTTGCGGCTTATGGCTCCCTTCGGTCGCCGCCGCAAACGCCGTCGCTTCGCGGCTAGTGCTTGTCGCATAATCGGGACGCAAAATAAGGTCGCAGGATCAGCCTAGTGAGCGACGTATTTGAGCGCGGCGAGCCTCCCGAAGGGAAGACCCCGAAGGGGTCGAGGGCGAGCAAGAGCGCTCAAATACTAGCGAACGGAGCGAAGCGGCCTACGGCCGCTGAGCTTACCAGAATGGCCATCTATGTTGTTTTTCGGCTTTTTTAGCCTGTGCCGGGGGAGGGGGGTTTAACCCATTCCATTGGGCTGCAGCTCCGAACTGAGTGTATTCAGGTAAGGGATGTGCAAATGGCGCTGCTTGAGGATATAGAGGGGCTGCTGGGTGAGCTGCTGCGTGTGTCAAGTCTGGCAATATAAACGAGCGAGCTCTATTCACAGAAACGGTTTTAAAACTATCAATCATGTGTGTTAGGTCGCCACCGCCTCCATCAGCAATAACACCACCGCGTGCCTGTTTCGCCTGCTCAGACATCAATTCATGCAAGCCATCTACATAATCAACAACACTGTCCAACAGCCCCACTGCAATATGTTTTTGAATACGAAAGAATTCTTTGTTTGGATTCACACGGTATTTTTCCAATATATAATGCATTAACTGCTCAACAATGCGTTTATTTCCACAATCACGTTTATATTCCACAATAATTTCGGATGGCGTTCCGGTATTTAAATCAGCCACCCTGCGTTCTATTTTGTCTGTCAAACCAATTTTATAAATGCCATCATCATATGGGTAGAAATTCAAAATATATACAGTATCTTGCTTCCCGCCGCGCCATTTGTCTAATTCGGCTGTCAAATCTACAATCTCTTGCTTTAATGGTATAGTTGCTTCTGCTTTCATTAATTTTTCTAATTCTATGTTTATATTTTTCGTCAACCATTCACAGAAAGCTTCACTGGCCTTTGCTTCGTATATCAATTTAAATAAAGAATTTTGGCCAACTGCGGGTAGTGATGCAACGTCCGCAATGTGTACTTGTTTGACTTTATCACAATCTTTCCATGCAGAGAGTAGATCGGCGCGAGATTCGGCATGATTTCCCCTACTTAATATTCCTGCAATGTCGTCAAATGGAATCCATAATTCCGGGAGTGGTGAGGCATTATCTCCCAATTTGTGTAGTAAGTTTAGAGTTTTGCCTTGGTATTTTATTTCGGCAAATTTTGCGCATTTAATCGGTGCCATAGTTTTATATTAATATTTAATTTAATTTTAGTACGTTATTTTGTGGGGAAAAAATATAATTAATTAATAATATAATTAATAAAAATTAAATGTTAATATGTTGCCTATAATATAGGCTATTTTTTGGCACCTAAGACAATGCTACGCCCGCATTAGTGTTGATCCAATTTGTGCCATCCCACATTGCAGCCATACTTTGGCCTGCAGTTGTAAATGTTGCAGTTGTGAATAGTGTACCAGCCGCGTCGATTATACTACCGGTTATTGTTAGCACATAGTTGGAAGTATGTCCAGCTGACATTAAAATATATTTAATCTGTCCAACAACAGTACCATTCGCCATTGTGCCGGTTGCATTACCAGCGCCTGTTGTTGTTACAAATGATGTTGCCACAGACATATCAGGGTTTTGATTAGCTCCACCAGCCACACTGAATGATTCTGCAGTAGGTGCATTGGACACACCCAGTCCCCTCCATGCGACGGTTATCGCGTCGTAGTAATACAATACACCCGATGCTTCATTGTACGCTGTGGCTCCTCCAGCCGGCACCGAAGTCGGTGTACCAACCGTTCCAGTGACTTTGAATAATTGCAATGTAGTATTTGCAGCCCCCGAAGGCATATTCATGGCCCCAACAATGGAAACGACACCTGCAGTGCCCGCGCTTGTTCCGGGCGTTAGGGTTATATTTCCACCGTTCGTAGTACCAGTTCCCGCCGCGAAAGATATATCGCCTCCATTTCCAGCAACGCCGCCACTAGCGCCCGTTGTGAATGTCATAGCGCCTCCATTTCCACTCGTGCCGCCAACACCGGTTGTAAATGATACAAACCCACCTGTTCCAAGTCCACCGCCACCATCGCCGGCAGTTACGGCATAATGCCCACCTGTTCCGTTAGACACGCCTCCATCTCCGATGTTTACATTAATATGTCCACCCGCACCAGGACCTTCGCCAGCACCAGTTGTTATTGTTAGAATACCGCCCGCGCCGAAGCTTGTGGTTCCAGTTGTAATGTTAATTGGACCGCCTAAACCAGGGCCGATTGTATTATCCCCCGAAATAATGTTAATAGTTCCACCATTCCCATTCGGGGAATCACCAGATGTGATGTTGATAGTACCTCCATTTCCTGACGTACTGCCTCCAGCTCCCGATGTGATGTTAAATGTGCCGCCTGCTCCGGTAGAGCCTGCATTTGATGTTGTAAAATTAAATGCTCCTGCACCTGTGTTAGTCCCGGCACCAATAAGATTCAAATTACCCGCAGGACCGCTTGTGCCTGGGCTTTGAACCATCAAAGTAATATCTCCAGTTCCACCAGTACTTGATAGTCCTGATGTTATAGTGACATCACCGCCTGCGCCGGTCCCCGCTCCTGTGCCCGCAGTAATTATAACATTACCGCCTGCGTTGTTTAAACTACCCGCAGAACCTGCTAAGAGGTTTAAATCACCAGCAGGGCCGGCCCCACCCACTGTAGAACCTCCGGTACCACCCTGAACGGTAACATCACCAGCATTGCCTGTTGTGCCGCCAGTTCCACCTGTAATTACGACAGCACCGCCTGTAGCAGTGTCTGGTGTGGATCCGCCAGTTATAGTTACCGCGCCTCCATTTCCACCAGCACCACCTGTTCCACCCGTCAATGTAACATCACCTCCAGTAGCCGCTGCGCCCGATGAATTTCCTCCACGCAACGGCAAATCACCTCCTGTCGCTAAATCTTGTCCAGTAATCTGGTCTCCGCTGGTAATTACGGGATTGGTACCGCCGCTGACGTTTCCCATCGCCAGAACCTGCGCCCATGTTGGAATAGGGCTTGGTGGGGCAGAAGTATTGGTGAATGTTACTGCTGTTGTATCTATTATAATTGGATTAGGAGTTAATACAGTATAGCCAAATCCAGCAGTGGTTGCGCCTTGGGTGATATATACCGCAAGACCAGATACAATTTCGTAATTTTGATCTGCATCTGTTGAACGTTCTAATACCCATGGAGTTGTCGCACTACCTAATTGTATGAGAGTATAAATTCCATTATCTACATCTGTGGTTGAACCCAATGAATCTACCAAAATACGATCGCCGAGCAATGGCACATATCCGTCTATCATACCAATAGTTCCATTTGCATTTCCAGTTAATTTCTTGTCTTGCCCAGCCCCTGTAGCCGTATATGCAGGCAATGCGGCTACTGTTTTGGTTTGACACACAACCTTTGGATTTTGCGAAATGTTGACGGAAGGAATACCGCCTATTTGTCTGTAGTCTTCCACAATGGGAATTTGATCTTGCCCTATGAATGACATTATTTAAATTGTTCGTTCGCCAATGAGTTATTGTATATTGTGGGCCGCAATTCGTAATTTGAAAAAAATAACAATATGCATTGATTTCATTAACGATACCCGTTGCTCTGCAACAGGAAACAAGACCAGCCCCGTGAGCGACATCATGCAAGACCAGCCGCGAAGCGACGGATTTGCTGCGCAAATCCTAGCTGAGCGAGCGTAATGATCAAGGGAGCGTAGCGACCGCAGATCATGGAGCATCGTTAAGTTTCTGTGACATTCTGCCCGTAATAATATCTCCAGTTGCTTTATCATAATCAACCCTCGTTACTTTATTTCCGAATTTTACTTTCTTTTTTGCAAAATTTACACCGCTTGCATTACTAAAACCATTAGACGGCCTTTTATTCAAACTATTATCGAAATTATATGAAGTAATGATTACCAAAATTATAATCACAATGAATACTATTATGTAAGTGTATGACATTTCACGTGATTTGTTGAGTATATTTTATATGCAATTATAATAATCTCGAATGCAATTATAATACGCATAATTGCATATTGTTATGCGGCATTATCTAGGGCGAATTCATGTACAATTTGTTCTTCCGTCGGTGAATATCTACGATACATACCAAACACCTCATTATCGATCATATCGCTCACCGTTGGGATTCGTTTATCAATATGCGTAATATAGTCTGTGTTGTAATGCAAATATGTCTTGTTTGGCTCTAATTTCTCTAGAAAATCCCCTACCATCTTGTTTTCGCCTTGTGTGTTCCAAATATCAAACAAAAGAAATAACAAATCGTTTTTTGTTTTCATAAACGTGATGAATTTATCGCCAAGAATAGAAGATTTTATATTCTTCTCTTCGATGATGGTAAAACCGAAATCAATTAATTTGCAAATTATTCCAAAATATGGAACATAATAAACTTTTCCTGCCGCGTGGAATTTATAGAACTTTGGCTTGGCTGGATCATATTTAAAATTTTTATCATATTTAATCATAATATTTTCTGAATGCAAATCACCATGTCGAAAGCTCGGATATATGCGTTTGATTCTATAAACAGTATAAATTATTTGGAACATAAAAGATCTAAATTGTTCGAAACTAATACTCGATTTTGATCTTAAATGTGTTAAATATTCATGAAATGTTACATCACAGTTTTCTAACACTAAATAATTAAATTTATCAAATGCTAAATCATTTCTCACTAACTCAGCATAATTGCAAAATATCATGTTTAGGGAATCAATTACACCCTCACTTGATTTTGATTCTGTGATGTATTGATGGCATGTGGATACCTTCGGCGTAACAATTGAGGCGGAGTTGCATTTTACATAATGAATCAGGTCAATGATGCACGGTGATATATTTGCTATTGTGATTTCTTGTTTTAGCAACTCAAGTACGGCCAATTCTACGTCGTGAGGGGGTTTTGTAGCGTTTTGATTAGATTCAGCCGCTGTAGTGTATAATTCCGGGTTGGTTTTCTTGTAGAATGCCATTTTGACTAAATATTTAGTTTTTTCTTTACCTATTTTGCATATAAAGAATTTAGATTCTGAATACCCACCAAACATCAACACTTCGTGTATTGAATCCGCAAACTTATTTAGATTCTTGCATGACAATATGTCATCGAAATGAGCTGTGTCTGACTTCACGGCGGGCATATTCAATGTAACGCCCCGTATATTAATACACACGCGCGCGTAATACAAAATATACCTGTGTATATTGCATAATATATAATACATACGCGTGCGTAATATAGAATGTCAACTTGCACTTCTGGGAGTTGCATATTTATTGAATGCGATTCTCCATGGACTAGTATCGCCATAGATTCAGTATACACATATAATAACATTGATAACGTAACATTATCCGAGATTGCATTGCCTGAAAATACAAGCATGCATATTACATCTAGAATACTTGCGGTTCGACGGGGAGGTACTGCAGGAGCCGTTGGTGAAACATGGCAATATACAGCAGTGACTAGGGCAAAAAATATAGCGGGAGTCGTTACAGTATCGGCGCCAATATTTACTACGTTTTTGGATACAGCCGAGACTATAGTCACGTATATAGCGGGAGTTAATTCAGTAATTATTAATTTGGTTGGGGCGGCTGATAAAGATATATTTTGGGTGGGTAAAAGTGAGTTAATTAAAGTTCCGTATTCTGCGACATGATCCGACAAACTATATGCAATAATAATATACCAAAGTGCGTTTAATAATCATGGTATCATTTATCGATGATAAATACAGTCAAATATTCAAAATTATCTCTCGGAGCATAAAAAACAAGAAAATAACTGCTACAAATGTTATGTATCTTGCAGGCGTGGTGATGGAAGAAGTTGAAAAACAAACGGCCATGTCAGACAGAGAAAAGAAACAATTCGTTGTTAATGCATTGAAGGAAGCTGTCAGATTATCTCCACAAATTTCTGATGACGAAAAACCGATTTTGTATACCGCGATTCAATCCCTTGTTCCTGGTGCCGTTGATTTGATTGTGGCGGGAGCTAGTGGAGAACTTGCTATTAATATTCCGGAATTAAACAGCTGTTCATGTTTTGCGCCGAAGAAAGAAGCGCCTAAAGCGGCAAAACGTTTGTTTAATAAGAAAATTCGTTCCGCTGAATAAACAGCGATTGCAATTATTACCATTTTTTGCCACAAAATATGCGTAGTATTACGCAGCAATAATATACATTATAATATATACATAAAAGATAAACAGCACGATGGCTGATATTTCTTTTACACTTGAAGGCGATATAAATGCCGGAAGGGGTGCTCTCGGGCTTACTGAATTTACTACATTAACATCCCCAACAACTTTTTTATGGACAGCATTTCCGCGGAAACCAATACGATACTATGTAACTCCAGATCCAATTAATAATGTGATTATTTTGCCATAAATATCTGCGACGAATACGGATATCAATAAAGCAACTACACGTCAATGGCTAAGTTCTAATTCTCAATTGCTTGTTACACGTATAATTGCTGGTAGAGTTGGGCCGATCTCAATCGGCCCACCGTGGAGTTATTCCATCGGCAAAGACAAAATCGGCACTAGTTTCTTACCCGCCGGAAAAAAAGTAAAGATTACTTACACAAACAAATCTGCCGAAGCAAAAAGATTCGTTGTGATCGTGCGCTATTTATACTAATTGGTATCATCCAATCATCGCCATTGTTTGTAACCCAATCAATCTGTTCGCATAATACGGAGATATTTTATCGCAAATTTTTTCGAAAGAAGTGTTCATAAACTTTAATATTAGACTTCTATTATCGAATACTGTTGTGGCAGATGTCGATCTTTCTTCAAATTCCACTTCGAGTATTAAAATATGTATGAATCTCGCTATCGGTTCTTCAACGAAGTGCAATATTAAGTACAATTGCGACATGTAGTAATATAATCTGCGTTGAAACAGTTCATTGAACAAATTGATAAGGCAACGAATATCTCCAGTAGTATTAAAATTCGCGATCAATATGTTCAATATTTGCGCGAGATTTGCATCTAACTCATTACCAATTTTCTCGATAAATTGGTACGGAATCAAAGTTGAAGAAATGTATGCAGATATATGCTCGCGGCACCTAATCCAAGCCACTTTAATCCTTCTAATTCGTACAGGCGGAGGGGTTTTATCTATCAATGACACCGTTTCTCTATTTTGTCTGTTTGTAAAGCAGACTGTATATCTAATACTCCTTCCTGTATTGATTCTTGCTCTCGCCTTGATATGAAGAGCGGGGAAGGTACTTAGGGGCATTGGTTGCGGCTGCTGCAGTTGCGCATTATCCACCACATGCAATCTGTGTTTCATTATCATATCCGCCGCTTGTTGCAAATTTTTATGCAAATCTAACTCCATTTTGCGGTGGAGTTCATGTTGCATTAATATTTGCGGACGCAGAATTGATAATGGAATGTCGTCTTCGGCAATGGAGATCAATGTATTCTCGTCGTCTTCTGTTTTTGCGGGCGGCGCGTCTGTGTGAGTATCCTGCGGAAGAATAAGCTCCGCAATTGCCTCCAAATCCAATGATTGCAATTCATTTTGGCCTCGGATTCCATCATCAATATCCGGTAATGGGGGCAAATCATAATTCGGTGACTGATCAACGTCCGGTTGCATAACATCTATACTAATTTTTTGGGGCAATTTATCTATAACAGATCGTAAATGCTGTATTTCGCCCTGAAATTTCATCTTTGTGATTCTTAATCTTTCGTTTGCGGCGAAAATCCATCCGTCAACAGTATCGCAAAATATTCCCGCTTGCTCTTTTCCGATAATTCCGTCATTTATCATGCGACTGATTTGTCTGGCTGATGATAAAGAATGTCTACGCACAGCTAAAAGTAAACTTTCAAATGCAGAATCATATTCTTTTTTCTGATATTGACATAATCCAATCATTCGACGGCATGATTTCATGTATTTTTCAAATTGAGATACTCTCCGATTCCAATTGATAGTTGATATATGTTGAATGAATTCTATGATTCTCTTTTCGCATATATCGAATTCAGCCGTGTTAGTTCTGATGTTTCGCGTAAACACAATATGTTTGCAATGTAAATAACACGCCACATGATATTTGTCGGAAGTGATTCTGGTGCGAATGCATTTTTCAATCACGGAATTGAGATACACAGATTTGTCAGATGTTTCTCCAATCTTTTTCGCATTTGAAGCCATTAGTGTCATCATATCAAGAAAGCGGGTGGCGTCTACTGGCCATTTAGTCTGGCGCTTAGTTTCAGTGAATAAATTGTCAGTACTCATGGGGAGCTGTATATTGTACGATTTTATATGAGTTGAATTCAAATTTGGCGCGACGCTGCGACCCTAAAGGGTCTTGCCCTTCGGGCCCTACGGTCGCTGCGCCAGTGCTCGCTCGGATTTCCCTTCGGGAAAGTCCTTCGCTTCGCATGGATACAGATTCTGTGCGCTAGATTTGTTACCGCGAAGCACGGAGCTGCAATGCAGCGACTAATAGGTAATAGTATAAAAGCGCAAAAAAAGTCAACATATAGGATTGCGAAACATGTCATCAAAATCTTCCCGCGAAGCGACGGTGTTTGATCGCGGCGAGCATAGCGAGCGAGAGCGATCAAACCCTAGCGAGCGAGCTTATGAGGTTTGCAATGACCGTAGGTCATTGTAAACCGAATAGCGTACGGAAATTGTCAACATGGGATGTACTAAGCAATTGTAAATAATCCTGAGAACTAATAGGACTCCATGTAAGATCGAAATCTACCTGAACATCTTTTCCAGCCGCTTTATGCATTGCCATAACAATCATGGTATAAGTTGTATAGAGTGTATAAGACGCAGGATAAACTACTGAAGAACTATTTGCAGTAGCGGTAGCGTTAGCTCCCGCGGCGAGAGTAGCGTTAGTAACCGGAGGAGGAAGTGTTACACTTACAGAATCAACAATAGGGGTATCTTTGCTTGTGATCGGCAAAATAATATATTTAGTCGATACATTCACTGTAGAATTTCCCGAACCACTCGGTTGAGTAGACGCTTTTGTAATGAACAACATTTTCTTGTCGAAATCATACTCAATTCCGGCCGAGGTCAAATAAGCACCCAATTTGCCTAATGCCCCTGTATTTAGCGCTTCCAACCATCGGCGGAAGTTATCTAAATGGACTCGGAACTGTCCTTTGTTCTTGATTCCATATGTTTTGCATGCGTTAAGTGCGGCTCCATTCGCAGAACCACCTCCCAAAGCAGCGCAATTATCAACAACACCAGTAATTAGATCCCAAGCCTTAGAATCCAATGCATTAACGGCATCAATATTTGTTTGTGTCAATTGCATCATAGTGTATACAGGATATCCTCCACCAACCGCGTTTCGTTTGTTTGGGCGGCCGCTTGCATTAGTTGCCGATCCCGTATATGGAAACAATGTAGAGAATCCTTCACTAATAATTGGGATTTTTGCTTTAGCGATTAAGGCTCTTGCAGGCCCTGGAATAATCTCTGTCATGGTAAAACCTTCGCTAACAGGGGCAATCGGAATCGATGTAATTCCAGCATCGCTAACAGTCATTTGGGTTGTTGCACCCGGTACTGTTTCTTTGCTTCCAAGGAATTCAACGGCAATTATATAAATGATCACTAGAAGTGATACTATGACTAATGCTAGTTTTAACATTATTATATTAACGCAGCACGAATAATTTCGAATAAAAAATTTTATTACATAATTGTTCGTGCGGGCGCACATTCATGCGTTGTATGAAATTACACTGAAACACGTGCAAGTGTACCAGGTACAACAAACGCAGGAGATCTGCTCAAAACTCCGACTGGATTAGTATATCCTTCGGCAAGTGCAGCCGCTGAATTTAATTTGCCAGCTGCGGCGAGTAGGGGTTTCTTAATAATAACAAGCCCTTCGGCAGCTGCAGCGGGTAAAGACCCACATTTGCACAATGCTTTATGGACAAAGTATGCAAGGATGAGAACTATTATAATAACTACGGCGGTATTCATTTATAAAAATATGTTGTTGGGTTAACTAACTAGATATATTATATGGTGGGCGTTTTTCGTCAATTTATTTTTTATATCCTCCTCCCGTATATAATTTTGCGATGCATCACGGCATGAATTTCTAATTAAATATAAGACGTGCCAGAAAAAATCAATATACGATGCAAATAAACCTTGTTTAATGGGGAGTTATATACATGCCGTGTAGTTGCTTAACAAAGTCAATTATCTCTTCTTCATTGGGAAATTTAGATAATTCTTTCAATCTGTTGTCGAACTCTAGTCTTTCTTCGGCTGTTTTTCCATATTTTTCCAATATTTCGAGTAGTTTGCCCGCAATGTATTCCGCATATCGCTCAGGATCAGTATAATCTTCGTCAATATCAATAATAAATACTGGGGCATTTTTCATGTAACTCGTCTTCTTAGTAATTGTTCCAGAATCACTAACTGAAATTTTATAACTAGGCACACCAATTGCTGCAGGATCCCAATTATCGTCTCCAAGCAACCATTCTTCGTGTTTGTTATGGAGTTTTTGAAAATATTCCAACGGGATTTTATTCTCTGATTCCCGCGCCCTTATTTCTTGACGTCGTTTGCATGTAGTGGGACTTGCGCGCAAGTATATAATAACATCAGGCACCGTTTTGTCTAAATGTCCGTTAATAAGAATTCTATGCCATATTTGATAAATTTTTATCTCTTTATTGGACATAGTTCCTTCTTCGGATAAATTTTCAGCAAAACAATATCTATCCGCCCAAACTGAACGTTCAGATATTATAATCTTCTTGTCGCCAAAAGACGAATTGCTACCAGTCGCGGCTAATCTAGTCACAAATGCAACAGATTGAAATAAAAGTGCGTTTGCTTTTGGATCTTTATAAAAATCCCCTAAAATGCCTAATTCTTCCCATATTTTTACACTCTCTTGTATCGCCGCCACTGATTCAATTGAATTGAATATTTTCACTATGCTAGATTTCCCAACCCCGATATTTCCTTCAATAACACCCTTCAGAGTTTTGTTTGACGATTTAATGCGATCAACAATGGCTTGCATTCGCGCTACTGATGTATTCAATGGGAGATTAGATGTGTTTATATGAATATACGCATAATAGCGAATTCAAATTTTGTGCTTCGCAGCCTGCGGCTGCTGCGCAAAAGCACTCGCTAGGGTTTGCGCGCTCTTGCTCGCTACGCTCGCCACGCGCAAACACCGTCGCTTCGCGTCTGGTACTTGCCACATATTTCGAACTCAAATATTGGTCGCAAATATTGGTCGCTAAATTAGACTCGCAGCCGCAGGGGATCTCCGATCCCCGAGGCAAGAGGGGCGTAGCAGCGCCAGCTGCGTTACGCCAAAAACTGAATTTCCCATCTAAATAGTATAACAGACTCTGTATTGCCAGGCAAATTATACGTTCAAATGCGGATTCTTAAAGCCAATGACTCAAGTTTAATGCTCTCTGAGGCCGATAAGAAGGCTATCATAGGTGAAGTGTTTAACATCATGTGCGGCGCACGTTTGTTCGATATCAATGGTGAGTTTTTAGGCGTTAAGCCGTCCAACGCAACACAAGCGGACACTATCGCCGACCATATCGATCCTGATGCATATGTTAGCGTGAGGGTTGATGGAGTAACAATTACCGCAGAACCATGCATGGGATTCATAATTCTTCCTACAGGAAGTAAAGAACGTGTATCTGATTATAAATCTGCTGTTGAAGAATATTTAATCAAAAATATTCCAGCGTATGAGAAACAATACCTGGCTGGTACACCATATGAAAACTATCTCAACAAACATAAAGCAACTTATCTAGACGTGTTTTCCACTACATATGTGAAGCCCGCAAGTACCTTAATAAGAAGCCATTCCCAAATTGCCGAACGCAATGAGAACAAACAGGGGCGGAGAAATAATAATAATAAGCAAGGAGGAGCAGATACAAAGGCAAATACACGTATACAATTTGCATTTGATGTGGATCCTATGTTAGAAAGATATGCAACATTTACATGGTACATAATAGACATCAGCGCATTTGAGTTTGAAATTACTAATACAAACAGAGAATTCCGTGTTGCCGAGCGTATGTGTTCTGTATTCTATGATTTTATGGATATAACTTCGTTCCCCCACGGATGGCGAACAATGGAGTTTCATTTAAGCGATTTAAAATTTACCAAAAACTTCATCGCAGAACGCATCAAATTCTCCTCACATCATAATCCGATCGCGGAAGAGCTCAAAACAAAATCGGCGAATACTCACGGTCGGCCAAAATACGTAGATATTTCCAGAGAAATTCTTGTAGGAGAGTTGAAGCAATTTCAGATTAATGATGCAGCACCGGCATCCGTATTCGCATGTAGTGTTTGCACAGAAGAACTGTACGATGATAATTACATATGTGTGTCAAGAATAAACAACGACGTGGATGATTCCGCGGACAATAAATTGACTGGAGATGTTGTTTGCGTTACATGTATGCATACGGGACAACCCGCATTGCGCGATTCACCAAAAAGAATTTATCGTGTGACGTTTCCAATGACAATTATGGAAAAAATCGATAGACTGGGATGTTCAGCCCGAAAGAAGGATATTTTAAAGTGCGCTACTTCTGGATGCATTCCCGTCACTATAACAGAAAACGGAATTACGATAAAATATGTGGCACTTGCGAATAGATACATAGTTATAAGCAGCAAAATTCATGGAGTTAAATTCACAAGATTCGCCGCGAACATCGGGGAGGGTGTGAAGTTGTTATCTACATATGAATCGGATAAGATGCTTGATTGAGCTGTAGCGTCAGCTACAGCTCGCGCTCGCTCGAGTTTGCCTGCGGCAAACCCATCGCTTCGCGGCTATCGCTATACATGGATTTGGATACTATTTTTGGCTTAATATGAGAAAAAATATTTTTTATGTTTCCAGCATTTGCACGGCGAAGCCGCGAAGCGACGGTTTTGCCCGATGGGCAAAACCTAGCGAGCAGATAAAACGCCGTCAGGCGTTTTATTGCCACGTGTTCCCGCAATTTTCACAAACAAATCCAATCGAAATATAACCATCATCGAGGGATGTTTTCTGTGCTTGGTTAAAATCTATTTTGTCCGTATTTTTGCATTTTGGGCATTTCTTGCCTTGAACATAATTCTTTTTAATTTTAGTTTCCTTTCTCAACTCCCACTCTTTGCGGATTTCTTCACCCGGCTCTGGAATCATTTCTGCTTCTGTTTTTGCTCCAAGTTCAACGGGGTTTAATTCTCCATTTATTATTCTGCGCAACAATACATTATCACATGTGTCACTGCCCGCATCATCATGTGCGTTGCTATGTACATTACCCAAATTCAGCATAATTTTGCATGTAATTACCTGATAAATCCCATCAAATCGTGTATCCCATATCGGAAACGAATTAACAGTTTTTTTATATATAGACACCGAATGCTCATAACACCCTCTCTCAATATCGTCCACTATTCTCGAACGTTCTGTCGGGGTAACAAATCTCCATCCGCTCCACTCATTACAAGCCAACATCATATGAGATTTGATAAGATTTCTATGTGTGTGATAGTCCTTTAAGTGCCATCCAATATTGCTCTTTGACGACATTGGTCTGTTTACGATGCTACGATAATAATATCTATGCAGATTCAAATTTTTAATTAATTAAACACAGGAGAGCAGATATTATCATAATTGATCTTAAATATACCAAAATGAAACGTCATGCGGCCCTGCAGCCAGATCAAAATACCATCGATGAAACTATAATTATAATTCGCCATTCGAGCGCAAATACTATGTATAAATTATTTTCATGCAAAACTACAGATAAAGTTATTTATGAAGAGAGATTGTTAACAGAATCAAGAATATGGAATACCACCGATTTTACAGTTTTCGGATATATTGCATGCAATAATTCAGACATATTAAAAGATAGACTATATGTAAAATTCGCTAATGGATACAATAGAATAGTTAATGATTGGATATACATAAATGCCGTTGATTTTACAAATAAACTTAAACGAGGTGTGCAAAAACATGGCAATGGCGCAATATTATCGATTAAAAAACCGGAAAAAAAGCAACAAAAACGACAGCAGCATTTGGCCGTAATGCATGATGATAGCGATTCTGATTCGGATTCGTGAGCGGCTTACAGCCGCTCACTCATACGCTCGCTAGGGTTTGCGCGCTCTTGCTGCGCCCCTTCGGGGCTCGCCACGCGCTATAACAGAAGGTTACCGCCGTCACTTCGCGGCTAATCTTGTCGTCAGTGTAAAAAATATATATTATAATTGTTGAATCGCAAACAAATAATTGTAAAGTGATAAGATTAGTCACACGAGCGACGGACTTTCCCGAAGGGAAATCCTAGCGAGTGAGCGAAGCAGCCTGCGGCTGCGTAGCGTCTATGGATGCAAGCCGAGTCAGTTCCGCAAGGAGTTCCCGTATTCCAGCCATGCCTGATTCTAAATTAGCCAAACGATCAGTAAGATTCTGCATAGAAATGAGAGACTGTGAAGCCTGCTGTGTTAATGCGTATCTCACTGGAAGTTTGATTGACAAAGTTTGTTCCACCATAGCTAATCGCGAATAAATATCAGTCATGGCTAAGTTTATGGAATTTTGTTTCATCATGATTTCAGAAATGTTTTTTGCAACTGAATCACTATTATTTCGAATTCCAATAAGATCCACACGTGATGCAAGTTTTGCCATCATTATTTTTTCGAGTTGAGGCAAAAGAGATACAGCAATCGCATCGGCTATGTACTTCACGCGTTCTTTTTCCTCATTCCTTTCCTTTTCCTTTCGTTCTCGTTCTTCCCTCTCTTCCTTCATCTTCTTTGCTTTTTCTTCTTGCTGTTTGTTGTATTCATCCCTAAGAGCAATAGCCTGACTTTCAAGAGTTTCTATGCTACTTTCATGCATGATATTGTCGACAGTATAACTACCCGCTTCCTCAGCAACAGTGTCGGCAGGAGTATTTGCAGCTATTGCCTCATCCGCAGCATCACTTTTTGTAAATTCTGCCGTCAATGTTAATGTAGGTGCATGAACTGTCCCTGCATCAACATTTACTTCAGTTGGTAATGTTGCGGCGGGGGTATTTGCAGCGGCATTACTCGCTGCAAGTGCAACAGAATCCTCCATCGCAAAACTTAATTGAATTTCTTCATTAATTCTATTATTAAACACTTCTTGTTGATCAAGGGTATATACAATGTATGATTTCTCCACCTTTTTGATGGCCCCTTCAATAAGTGGTTTTACACTATCTGGAACATTTTCGAGTAATGTTTTTAATTTCAATATAAATATGGCATTTTTTACTTTGACTTCTTCGGGAATGGGGAATGTTTCGTGTGGATCGGCTCCACCACGTCGCAATGTTCCATTGCTGTAATCATGGTTAACGCCAGAATATGATGCAGGGTTAGTTTGTTGATTCCATCCGCCCCATATTCTATGTTGCGTATTTCCTCTCTGGGTTTTCCATTCGGCGTAAGGATCTGCCCGCATTTCAATGCCAGCCCGCGTTTCAATGCCAGCCCACGTCTCGCCAACACCTCGTTGCCAATACAGGCGTTCGTCATATGGATGTTCGCCATATGGTGTACGAGGATTTTCAAAAGTAACTTTCTTGGTATTATCTCTAGCTGCATAAGAACTCTTTAATGATGTTATTGGTTGAGAACGTTCTGAAGGCGAAAATTTTTTGTGAAACTCACATGCACGTTGTCCAGGCATAACAAACCCCGCGCAATTCGGATATTCGCAACCTTTATTCGGATCGTATTCATCTAACACGTCTGCATCAATGTCCACGAAACTATCATCATCAGCAGATTCATCTGAATCAGTATAATATTTGCTTCCTTGAACTTGCTTTTCTTTGCGTTCTTTCGCATGAGTTTCACAATAATCATACCCTTTATCAGAACAACTAGGGCATATGTCCAAGTCGCAATCGATGCACTTAGTAGCATCTTTAATTGCGTATTCTTTGATAGTCTTTCCACACCAACCACATGATTTGACGTCCATTGTACTGTCTGTTATATTTGCCCCTACTGGATTCAATATTTCTTGCTGCGCAAGAACGCTCGCTAGGCCTTCCCTTCGGGAAGAGCCGTCGCTTCGCGGCTGGTCTTGTTTATGCGGTGTGAAAAAATATATACATTAGGCACGTATTGCGAATTTACAGTGAGCTCATGACCTCATAATCGTTTATAATGTTATTGATGACATCGCCGTGAGAATTCTTAATCACAGGTTTGGCCGACTTGCGCTCCATAATCATATCAATATTATTCTCCCTCGACCACTCAACTATCGCTTGCAATCCCGAATTTTCCGGAGAATCTGTTCCGCCATCAGGATTATATTTCCCCCAAATTGTACCTCTTAGCAACGGAGCATGTTCATCTTTCCCGCCGCCGAGAGTCCATATTTGGTCATTCAAATGAACTATATAGTTTTTAATGATTCCGACGGGTAGGGCGGCCAACCAGTTTTTCATATTAGCATATGAAGCGATGTCCATACCGGCCGCCCATAAATGTGCTGTATCAATACAAATACCAATTCTGTTCATATCTACACCTTTCGCCGCAATTGCTGTCGCAAGTTCCATAAGCTTATGTGGTGTTTCGTACGTACATTCTATTGTGGCACTGCATGGTTTTCCTGCTGCTACGGCCGCTAAATCCTTTTCTAATGGCTTATAGCTTTCTATTTCAAGGAATAATATTGCGCCGCCCACTGAATTCGCGAGTAGTGCAGGAATCGTCTCGGCTATGACCGCGGGAGGCTTACGCGCCAAATGAACTACTAACCCCCTGAATCCTAAATCGTTGCATAACTTTAATTCTTTCCCGGCCAAACTTATTCCGAACGCAGATTTTGCGCCCCATGGGTTAGATAAATAGCTTGCATGCGCATATAAACCCACGCCGCGTGAAATTATATTCTTCATTCCTTCTTTTTCTGCATCGGATAGATTTTCATTGGCGCGTTGTGGGCCGATCAAAAATATTTGCGCGCATGTTAGCTTTACTTTGTTTTCTTCCGCAAGAGAGAATAATTTATCAAGGGCAATATGCATCGGGTTTCCATCTTTCGTGATATGATTTCCTAGGGGCATTGAATAGTGTATTCAATATGTATTCATATAAATATCTGCGCAAATTCAAATTTATATTTT
>Ga0134124_10000615_pt1 | contig 28729 bp, 29 predicted proteins | sample KB304_FD_96880 | JGI IMG/M metagenome (GOLD analysis project Ga0134124, IMG submission 96880) | Terrestrial soil microbial communities without Nitrogen fertilizer from Kellogg Biological Station, Michigan, USA - KB3-0-4 | ecosystem: Environmental > Terrestrial > Soil > Unclassified ... | reverse complement strand
GTATCTCGGCGCGCTGCCGATCGCCGCCGCGCTCGCCGCCGGCGCCGACATCGTCGTCACCGGCCGCGTCGTCGACAGCGCGCTCGCGCTGGGGCCGCTGATGCACGAGTTCGGCTGGGGCGCAAGCGACTTCGACCTCCTCGCCGCGGGCAGCCTCGCAGGTCACATCATCGAGTGCGGTTGCCAGGCGACCGGCGGCCTCTTCACCGACTGGGAGTCGGTTCCCGACTGGCCGACGATCGGCTATCCGATCGCCGAGTGCCGCGCCGACGGCGTCTTTCGCATCACCAAGCCGATCGACACTGGCGGGGTGATCGCGCGCGCCGCGGTCTGCGAGCAACTGCTCTACGAGATCGGCGATCCCGGCGCGTACGTCCTGCCCGACGTGATCTGCGACTTCCGCGACGTCGTCATCGAACAGGACGACGCGCGCCACGTTCGCGTGCACGGCGCGCGCGGGCTCGCGCCGACCGACACCTACAAGGTCTCGGCGACCACGGTCGACGGCTATCGCTGCACCGGCTCGCTCGTGATCGTCGGCATCGACGCCGTCAGGAAGGCCGAGCGCACCGGCGAAGCGATCGTCGAACGGACGCGGTGGCTGCTGCGCAATGCCGGCTTCGCCGACTACACCGCGACCCACGTCGAGGTGCTCGGCGCAGAGACGTCGTACGGCCCGCATTCGCGCACGCGAGCGAATCGCGAGGTGATGCTGCGCGTCGTCGCCGACCACGCCGACCGGCGCGCGCTCGACATCTTCGCGCGCGAGATCGCGCCGGCAGGCACCTCATGGTCGCCGGGGACGACCGGCGCCGGCGGACGGCCGTCGGTCTCGCCGCACGTCAAGCCGTTCTCGTTTCTGCTCGAGAAGGGCGCGGTGCCGGCGTCGTTCGCGATCGGCGATCGACGCGTGGACGTCGCGGTTCCGCTCGCCGGCGGCAGCGTGCCGCGACCGTCGACGCCGGTCGTCGCGCCGCTCGAGACCGCGTCGCTCGTCGTCGAGACGGCCGAGCGCGTCCCGCTCGTTCTGCTCGCGTGGGCGAGAAGCGGCGACAAGGGCGATCTCTCGAACGTGGGTGTCGTCGCGCGGCGCGCCGAATGGCTGCCGCTGCTGTGGGATCGGCTGACGCCGCTGCGCGTCAAGACATGGCTCGGTCATCTCGTCCTCGGCGAGGTCGAGCGCTTCCATCTGCCCGGGATCGCGGCGATCAACTTCGTTCTCCATCAGGCACTCGACGGCGGCGGCATGTCGTCGCGCCGGCTCGACCCGCTCGGCAAGGGGATGGCGCAGATCCTGCTCGACATGCCGATCGAGGTGCCGCGGTCGATCGCGCGCGACGCGCGTGAGGAGAGCTGAGCGAGGCGACGCTGCCGGCGCTCGTTCGTCAGACCGCGGGCCGCTGGCGCGACGCCATCACCGCAGGCGCAGCCGCGCCGGGCTCGGGCGCCAGGCGCGGCTGCGCGCCGAGCCGATAGAGGCCGTTGGCCATGATGCAGAAGCCGGTCGCCGCGAACCACACCATCGCGCCGCCGACGAAGCCGGTGAAGAGCAGCCACCACGGGCTGTGCACGAGCGACAGGATCGATGCGATCGTCAGGTTGATGCCGACGACGAGGTAGATGCGCCGCTCGAGGTACCAAGCGTCCGTCTGCATGCGGTACGGCTGCCCGGGCGACCAGCCCGGACGCGCGAGCGCCGGCGCGAACCCGATCCGGGCGAACGAGCTGCCGACGGCGCAAAAGCCCGTCAACGAGACCATGATCGAGTCCGCCGCGGCGACGACGACGACGAGCACCCAGAGCGGGTGCACGAACACAGCGAGCAGGGTCGAGAGCAGCAGCACGCAGCCGGCGATCAGCCAGACCGTGCGCTCGATGTACCAGCGGTCCGTCGGGACGATGTACCAACCGCGGGGTGTCGACATGGCATCACCTCATGGCAGAAGGATCGAGGTCGATCATCCGCCGCCGCGCCGGGACGCCGTTGATCTGCGTCAGGACGCGGCCGCGCAAGGTCGTCAGCATGCACAGCCTCATGCTCGAGGAACGCAACGCCCATGGCATCGGCCGCTGATCGCACGCGAGGGAGCGCAGCTGCGCGAGCGCTGTCGCGTCGCACCGTGCTCGCGGCGTGCACCGGCCTCGGCCTCGCGCTCGCCGGCGCGCGACGGTCGCACGCCGCCGACAGCGTCTTTCCTTCCCGCCCGGTCCGCATCGTCGTGCCGTATTCCGTCGGCGTCGGCCCCGACGTCGTCGCGCGCTGCGTCGGCGAGCGCCTCGCGCAGTCGTGGCAGTCGCCGGTGCTCGTCGACAACAAGCCCGGCGCGTCGGGCATCGTCGCCTTCGGCGAGGTCCGCCGCACGCCGCCCGACGGCCACACGCTCTTCCTCGCCGACACCGCAACGTTGGTGATGAATCCACTCCTGCACGACGCCTTGCCGTACGACCCGGCGCGCGACCTGGTGCCGTTGACGATGCTCTTTCGCGCCACCTTCGTCGTCTGGGTCGGCGGTGCGAGCCGCCACCGTGCCCTCGCCGAACTGCTCGACGCGGCGCGACGCGAGCCGGCGGGCGTCAGCTACGGCTCGCTCGGCAACGGCCACGCCAGCCAGGTCGCGATCGAGACGCTCGCGCGCGCGGCGCGGGTGCGGCTGCTGCACGTGCCGTTCACCGACGCGGGCACGCTCTTCGCGGCGGTCGCGAGCGGTGCCGTCGACTTCACCGCGTTCAGCGTGAACAGCGTCGCCGGGCTGATGGCGTCGGGACGCCTCCGGCCGCTCGCCGTGGCCGCGCACGAGCGGCTGCCGGATCTGCCGCAGGTGCCGACGATCGTCGAGGCCGGCGGCCCGCCGGTCGAGATGCATCCGTGGGCGGCGCTGGTGGCGGTCGCCGGCACGCAATCCGCGGTCCTGCGCGCGCTGCAACGCGACCTCGCGACTGCGCTGGCCAGCGACGAGGTGCGCAGGCGCACCGAGCGCGCCGGCTTCGAGCTCACGCCGTCGAGCCCCGAAGCCGTTCTCGAGCGCGTCCGCGCCGATCGCGCGCTCTACGCACCGCTGGTGAGCGAAGGCCGGATCGCACGCGCGTGACACCGTGCGTCGTCGGCGCGGCAACGGCGAGCGCGCCGCTTGAGATGGCTCAACGCTCGCGACGCTGCCGGGTCGCCATACTCGTCGCGAGCATCGCGGTTGCATCTGGGAGGCATCATGGCTCGGGCGAGCGAGCACAACGACGCGGCCGAAGCCGCCATGGCACGCGTGCTCTCGGTCGAGCGCGAGGCGCGCGACGCCATCGCGCGCGTGCAGGTCGATGCGCAGCACATCGCCGAAGAAGCGCGCGGCGCGGTTCGCCGCCTGAACGAGCGCACCGAGCGCCGGGTGCGCTCGATCGTCGCGGCGTTCGAGCGCGACTGCGCCGAGCGCATCGCCGCGATCGACGCCGAGATCGCGGCGCTCGCCGCGCCGCAGCCGATCGCGAACGACGATCGCGCCCGCCTGGAGCACGCGGTCGCGGCGCTCGCACGCCAGCTCGCAGGAGCGGCGTCATGATCGAAGCCGGCAGCATCGAGCTCACGCAAGCGCGCGTCCTCGCGCGCCACGGCGAACGGCTCACGGCCGCCGTCTGGCGGCGCATCGAAGCGATGCGCGACTGGGCGCCCGCGCTCGAGCTCGCGCGCGCGACCGCGTTGCGGCCGTGGCTCGAAGGCATCACCGCCGACAGCGGCGTCGTCGCGATCGAGGCGGCGTTGCGCCGCCATTGGCGCGGCGTCGTCGCCGAGGTCGCTGCGTGGATGCCGCGAGCGTGGCAGCCGGCGGTCCGCTGGTGTGCATGGCTGCCGGAGCTGCCGCTCGTCCAGCACCTCGCGCGCGGCGGCGATCCGCCCGCGTGGATGCGCGACGACGAGGCTTGGCGCGCAGTTGCCGCAGCGCCGGCAACGTCGCGCGCCGCGGTGCTCGCCGCGGGTCCCGCGGGTGCGCTCGCCGCCAGCTGGGCCGCGCCCAAGGACGCGGGACGCGCGTGGCTCGCCGAATGGCGGCGTCGCCTGCCCGCCGACGCCCGCGACGGCGACGACGCCGCGACGCGCGTGATTCCGGATTCGACGCGCCCCCCGCTCGCAGCGCTCGTGCGCGCGCTGCACGCGCACGCGAGGACCTTCCGCGTCGCCGCAGCGAGCCAGGGCTGGGCGCTGCGCGGCACGTTGCGCAGCGAGCTCGTGCGGCTGCTGCGACGCTCGGCGCTGCAGCCGGCGATCGCGTTCGTCCACCTCGCGCTCTGCGCGCTCGACTTCGAGCGGCTGCGCGCCGAGCTGCTGCGCCGCGTGATCTTCCCCGCCTGGAAGGTGGCGTGATGCTGCGTCCGCGTCCGGCGCGCTGGTTCGAGGTTCTCGCCGCGCGCGACGACGCCACGCTCGTCCTCGAAGCGCTGGCGCGCACCGGCAACGTCGAGCTCGAGGCGCGCGGCAGCACGGCGCTGCCGGCGGTGCTCGGCGACGTGATGCCGCTGCTCGCCCAGTACGGCGAGCTCGCGGCCCGCTTGCAGCCGTACTGGCCGCAGCCATCGACGTGCGCGCCTTCGCCGTTTCCCGAGGCTCCCGTCGCCGCGCTCGAGCGCTGCCTCGCGTCGATCCGCGCCTGGGCGGCCGATGCCGAGCCACTGATCCAGTCGCTGCAGCGCCGGCAGTCCGAACGCGACGAGCTGCGCGCCTGGCAGCGCGTGCTGCCGGCGCTCGCGAGCGACGCGCTGCTGTCGGCGCGCTGGACCGAGGCCGGTCCGTGGCTCGGCGTGCGCCTGTTCGTGCTGCCGCCGGAGACCGCCGCCGAGGAACCGCTCGCCACCGGCGCGCTCGCACCGGAAACGGTCGCCGCGCAGGTGCTCGTCGACGGCCGCGTCCACCTGCTCGTCATCGGACGGCCCGAAGCGCTCGAAGCGCTGGCGCACACCGTCGCCAAGCTGCGCGGTCGCGTCCACGAGGCGCCCGATTGGCTGCGCGCCGACACCGCGCGCGACATCACGGCGGTCGAAGAGCGGATCGCGTCGATCGACGCCGACCTGCAGCGCCTGCACGCATCGCTCGCTGCGCTGCACGAGCGCCACGACCTGCGTCGCGCGCTCGGCGACGCCGACCGCCTGCAGTGGGTGCTGCACAACGTGCACGCCCTCGAAGCCGACGAGTGGCTGTGCTGGATCACCGGCTGGTCGAGCGATGCCACCGGCGCATCGCTGCAAGACGCGCTGCACGCGAGCGGCGCCCGCGCGCTCCTCTGGACACCGCCGCCGCCCGCGAACATGCGCGCGCCGCTGCTGTTGCGCAATCCGCGCTGGGTGCGGCCGTTCGAGATCTTCAGCCGCGCGCTCGGCATGCCCGGGGCGAACGAGGCCGACCCGAGCCCGCTGCTCGCGATCGTCGTGCCGCTCATGTTCGGCTACATGTTCGGCGACGTCGGCCAGGGTCTGCTGCTCGCGGCCGGCGGCTGGTGGCTGCGCAAGCGCTCGCCGATCGCCCGGCTGGTCATGGTCGGCGGCTTCTCGGCGGCGCTCTTCGGCGTCGTCTTCGGCAGCAGCTTCGGCCTGCACGACCTGGTGCCCGCGCTCTGGGTGCATCCGCTTGACGCGCCGCTGAGCGTCCTGCTCGCACCGCTCCTCGGCGGCGCCGTGTTGCTGATGCTCGGGCTCGCGCTTGGCGCGCTGGAAGCGTGGTGGCGCCGCCAGACGCGCGAATGGCTGCTCACCGGTGCTGCGCTGCCGGTCGTCTACGTTGCGCTGCTCGCGAGCTTCTGGCGGCCGGTCGCGCTCGCGATCGCCGCCGCCGGCGTCGCCTACGCGGTGATCGCCGGCGCGCTGCACGGGCGCAGCGTCGGCGCCGGCCTGCGCGCGCTCGGCGAGCTCGTCGAAAAGGCCGTGCAGATCCTCATCAACACGCTCTCGTTCGCACGCGTCGGCGCGTTCGCGCTCGCGCACGCCGGGCTGTCGTCGGCGATCGTCGCGCTCATGGACGCCGCCGACATGGTGATCGTCAAGGCGCTCGTGCTCGTCGTCGGCAACGCCTTCGTCATCGTGCTCGAGGCGATGGTGGTCTCGATCCAGACCACGCGTCTCGTGCTGTTCGAGTTCTTCACCCGCTTCCTGCAGGCCGAGGGACGTGCCTTCCGGCCGCTGCCGCCGCCTCCATCCTTCGTCCAGGAGATCCGATGAACACCTCCCCGAAGCTGCCGATGCCGCTGATCGGCTTTCTCCTCTTGCTCGGCATCGCCGCGAGCACGTTGCTGCTCGCGGCGCCGCACGCGATGGCGGCGACCGACGCCACCGCGGCGGCCAGGCCCGTCGTCGACGCGAGCTGGGTCTTCCTCGGGGCGGCGCTCGCGACAGGGCTCTCGTCGCTCGGCGCCGGGTTCGCGGTCGCGCGCCTCGGCACCGCGGCGGTCGGCGCGCTGGCGGAGAAGCCCGACCTGTTCGGCCGCCTGCTGATCTTCATCGGTCTCGCCGAAGGCATCGCGATCTACGGGCTCATCGTCTCGATCCTGATCCTCAACCGGCTCGGCTGAGCGCAACGAGCGATGAGCGCGCCGATCTACCTGGGCAACGACGTCAGCGCTACCGGCTACCGGCTCGCCGGTGCACGGGTACGGACGCCGGCAGCCGGCGACGCACGCGCCGCGCTCACGCAGGCGCTCGTCGATGCCCCGCTCGTGCTCGTGTCGGCTGCGCTCGCCACCGACATCGGCGAAGCGGCGCTCCTGCCCGCGCTCGCTGCCACGGAGCCGCTCGTCCTCGTCGTCGCCGACGCGAATGGCAGCGCTGCACCGCCCGATGTCGCGGCGCGCATGCGCGCACAACTCGGGCTCGAGGCATGAACGCACCGTCCGGCATCCCTGAGGTCGAGCGCCAGGCGCAGGCGCTGATCGACCTCATCGAGAGCGACCGCGCGCGCCGGTGCGGCGAGGTGCTCGGCGAAGCGAACGACCGCGCCTCGGGCGCGCACGCAAGGGCGCACGAGGACGCGCGCAAGCGCATGCGCCAGGTCTTCGTCGAGCAGCGGCAGCGCCGCGACCGCGAGCTCGCTGCAGCGCGGGCGCGGCTCGCGACGCAACGGCGGCTGCACGAGCAGCGGCGAACGGCGGCGTTGCTGCAGCTCGCGTGGGATCGCCTGCCCGGCGAGCTGCGCTCGACCTGGCAACAAACGGCGGCGCGTTCGTCCTGGACCGCGCAGCTGCTCGCCTACGCGCGGGCACGGCTGCACTCGGGCAGCTGGCGGATCGTGCACGCGCCCGACTGGCCGGCCGAGGAGCGCGACACGGTGCGCGCGTCGCTCGTCGCCGATGCGCGGCCCGAGCCGCGCTTCGAGGCCGATGCCTCGATCGCCGCCGGCCTCAAGGTCGTCGACGGCACCAACGTCGTCGACGGCACGCTCGCCGGGATGCTCGCCGACCGCGCCGACGTCGAAGCGCGGCTGCTGCGGCTGCTCGAGGCGACGCCATGAGCGTCGCGATCGTGCGGCAGATCGCCGGCCCGGTGCTGCGCGCGGCGGCGCAAGGTCCGTTCGCGGTGCGCGAAGCGGTGCGCGTCGGCCCGCGCGCGCTCCTCGGCGAGGTCGTGCGCCTCCACGACGACGAGATCGAGGTGCAGGTCTACGAGGACACGCTCGGCCTGCGCCCAGGCACCGAGCTGCGCGGCGACGGCACGCCGCTGTCGATCCGGCTCGGCCCGCATCTGCTCGGGCGCATCTTCGACGGCCTCCTGCGTCCGCTCTCGGGGGGCTCGTCCGCGTTTCTCGAGCCCGGCATGCGCCAGGCCGACGCCGCGCGCTGGCACTTCGAGCCGACCGTGCACGTCGGCGATCTGCTGCCGCCCGGCGCCGTCCTCGGCGAAGCGCGTTCGACGCAGGGCGCGGACGGCCGTTCGCAGCGCTGCATCGCACCGCCCGACGCGGCGGGTGTCGTCGAGTCGGTCGTGAGCGCCGGCGAAGTCGCCGACGACGCACCGGTGTGCACCGTGCGACAAGGCGACGGCACCTTGCGCGCGCTCGCGATGAGCCATGTCTGGCCGGTGCGCCAGCCGCGGCCGGTCGTGCGCCGCGTTCCCGCGCGCGAGCCGCTCGTCACCGGACAGCGCATCCTCGACGCGCTGTTCCCGGTCGCGCAAGGCGGCAAGGCGGCGATCCCCGGCGGCTTCGGCACCGGCAAGACCGTGTTGCTCGAAGCGCTCGCCAAGGGCTGCAGCGCCGACGTGATCATCTACCTCGGCTGCGGCGAGCGCGGCAACGAGATGGCCGGCGTCCTCGACGAGTTTCCCAAGCTCGTCGACCCGCGCAGCGGCCGTCCGTTGATGGAACGCACCGTCATCATCGCCAACACGTCGAACATGCCGGTCGCGGCGCGCGAGGCGAGCATCTATTGCGCGATCACCGTCGCCGAGTGGTTCCGCGACCAGGGCCTGCACGTCGCGCTGATGGCCGACTCGACGAGCCGCTGGGCCGAGGCGCTGCGCGAGGTCTCGGGCCGCTTCGGCGAGCTGCCCGGCGAAGGCGGCTATCCGGCGTACCTGTCGAGCCGACTCGCTGACTTCTACGAGCGCGCCGCGCTCGTCGAGACGCTCGGCGGCGGCGTCGGCTCGGTGACGGTGATGGGCGCGATCAGCCCGCCGTCGGGCGATTTCTCCGAGCCGGTGACGAGCCACACCAAGCGCTACGTGAAGGCGTTCTGGGCGCTCGACGTCAAGCGCGCGCAGGCGCGCTTCTATCCCGCCGTGCACCCGTTGCAGTCGTACGCCGAGGACGCGGCCGAGTTCGCGCCGTGGTGGACCGCGCACGGCAATGGTCAATGGACCCTGCTGCGCCGGCGCTTTCTCACGCTGCTCGACGAGCAGGCGCAGCTCGAGCGCATGGCGCGCATCATCGGCAAGGACGCGCTGCCCGCACGGCAGAGGCTGACGCTCCTCTGCGCCGAGCTCGTCAACGAGGCGTTCCTGCGCCAGTCGGCGTTCTCGGCCGTGGACCGCGTCTGCAGCCCGGCGCGGCAGGCGGCGATGATGCGGCTGCTCGGCCGCTTCATCGACCTCGCGGAGGCGGCGCTCGCCGCCGGCGCCGAGCCCGAGGCGATCGCCGCCATCGGCTCCATGCGGCCGCTGCAGCGCATGGGCGAGGAGATCGGCGACGACCAGTTGCCGCGCTTCGACGAGCTCGCCGCGCGCATGGAGCGCGAGTTCGCGCAGCTCACGGCGGCGGCCCCCGGCGCGACGCCGATTCTGGAAACGGAGACGAGCGATGCGGCTCACGGTTGAAGGCGCCGCGACGCGCATCGAAGGGCCGCTCCTCTTCCTCAGGCGCACGCTCGACGTCGGCCTCGCCGACGCGGTCGAGGTGCGCGGCCGCGACGGCCGCACGCGGCTCGGGCGGATCGCGGCGATCGACGAGCGCTTCATGACGATCGAGGTGCTCGAATCGACCGCGGGTCTGGCGCTGCAGGACACCGTCGTTCGCTTTCGCGGCGAGCCGCTGCAGTTCGCGATCGGCCCGGGCATCCTCGGCCGCGTCTTCAACGGCGTCGGCGAAGTGATCGACGGCGGCCCGCCGATCGCCGCGCATCGCACGGTGCCGGTCGAAGGCCGGCCGATGAACCCGGTCGCGCGCGAGGTGCCGCGCGACTTCATCGAGACCGGCATCACGACGCTCGACCTGATGAACAGCCTCGTGCGCGGCCAGAAGCTGCCGCTCTTCTCGGGCGGCGGCCTGCCGCACGACCGCCTCGCGGTCGAGATCGCCGGCCACGCGCGGCTGCGCCGCGATGCCGAGGACTTCGCGATCGTCTTCGCCGGCATCGGCGTGCCGTTCGAGAGCGCCGAGTACTTCAGGCGCAGCCTCGAGCGCGACGGCGCGCTCGAGCGCACCGCGCTCTTCCTCAACCTCGCGAGCGACTCGAGCACGCAGCGGCTGCTGACGCCGCGCTACGCGCTGAGCGCGGCCGAGTACCTCGCCTTCAGCGAAGGCAAGCACGTGCTCGTGATCCTCACCGACATGACCAACTACTGCGAGGCGTTGCGCGAGGTCTCGTCGAGCAAGGGCGAGGTGCCGAGCAGGAAGGGCTTCCCCGGCTACATGTACTCGGACCTCGCGACGCTGTTCGAGCGCGCCGGGTGCCTGCGCGACACGCCGGGGACGCTGACGCAGCTCTCGATCCTGACGATGCCCGCCGACGACATCACGCACCCGATCCCCGACCTCACCGGCTACATCACCGAGGGCCAGATCGTGCTCTCGCGCGACCTCGACCGGCGCGGCGTCCATCCGCCGGTGAACGTGCTGCCGAGCCTGTCGCGGCTGATGAAGGATGGCATCGGCGGCGACTACACGCACCCCGACCATCCGGCGCTCGCGAACCAGCTCTACGCCGCGTACGCGCGCGCCGCGCAGGTGCGCGTCCTCGCGAGCGTCGTCGGCACCGAAGGGCTCGCCGACACCGACCGCCGCTACCTGAAGTTCGGCGACGCCTTCGAGCAGCGCCTCGTCACCCAGGACCGCGCACGCTCGCTCGAGGAGAGCATGGCGATCGGCTGGTCGCTGCTCGCCGAGCTGCCGGCGCGCGAGCTGACGCGCCTCTCGGACGCGCAGATCGCCGCCCACCTCGGCGCCTTGGCATGAGCGACGTCAGCCCGACGCGCAGCGCCGTCCTCGAGCTGCAGGACGAACGCCGCGCGATGCACGAGGGCTACGTCTTCCTCGACGAGAAGTGCCTGCTGCTCGCAGGCGAGATGCTGCGCCAGCTCGAGGCGCACGACCGGCTGCAGAAGCGCCTGCAGGCGCTGCACGCCGAGGCCGCCGCGGCGCTCGCGGCGGCGGTCGCGCGCCACGGCCTGCACGGCCTGCAGGTCTATCCGGCCACCGACCTCTCGCGCGCGTCGGTGCCGGCGCGCGTGCGCTCGCTGATGGGAGTTCGCCTGCAGGAGGCCTCGCTCGACGCCGGTGACGCGCACGCCGAGGCTGCCGTCCACGCCTCGCCCGAGGCGGAGGCGTGCCGCCGCGCGTACGCCGCGGTGCTCGCGCTCGCGGCCGAAGTGGCCGCCGTCAGCGGCAACCTCGAGCGGCTCTCGCTCGAGTACCGGCGCTCGGTGCGGCGCGCGCGCGCCCTGCAGGACGTCATGCTGCCCGAGCTCGACCACACGATCGCCGACATCGACGGCCGCCTCGAAGAGGCGGAGCGCGAGGACGCGATCTGGATGCGCCAGGGCGCGCTCGGCTAGCGCCCGGGTCGCGCGCCGGCTGCCGCGGCGCGCCGGTGGCGCGCCAGCCAGAGCGGCGTGCGCGCGTGCGGCACCTTGGCGACGAAGTGCTGGCGCGCGACGTGGTAGCTCGAATCGAAGCCGTAGAAGTTGAGCTTCATGCGCTCGAGCTCTTCGGCGCGATACGCGGCGAGGGGCTTGTGCGCCTCGTCGCGGGCGCGGCGCGCGTTCTTCGCGGCGAGCCGCTCCGCGAAGCGTTCGCCCGTCCACGCCGCGGCGCGCGCCAGGACCTCAGCGCGAAACGCGGCAGGATCGCGTGGCAGGCAGGCGTCGACCAGACCGAGCGCCGCCGCACGTCCGGCACCGACCGGCAGGCGGCTTTCCATCATCGCCCGCGCGTCTGCGTCGGACATGCGGCGCGGCAGCAGGTACGTCCAGTACTCGGAGCCGTAGAGGTTGCCCATCGCGCGGTAGTGCGGATTGAGGACCGCGCCGTCGCGCACCACGACCTCGTCGGCGGCGAGCGCGAGAAACACGCCGCCGGCCCCGGCGTTGCCCGCGAGCGCCGCGATCGTCAGCTGGCGCGGCGTCTCGATGATCGCGAGGACGAGGTCGTTCATCGCCTCGATGTTGCGCCACGACTCGTCGGCGGGCTGCGCGCTCGCCTCGATGGCGTTGAGATGCAGGCCATTGCTCCAGAAGTCGAGGCCGCCGGCGAGCACGAGCACCCGCGTCGGCCTCGCCCTGGCCGCGCGCACCGCGTCGGCGAGCGCGCGGCACTGTGCGGTCGACATCGCGCCGTTGTGGAACTCGAAGGCGAGCCAGCCGACCGCGCCGTGCTCTTCGTAGCGGATCTCGCGCCAGCTCGGCGCGTCGACGACCGCGTCGGCGGCGAGCGGCACGTCGACAACGCCTGCCAGCCGCTCGCCGAGCACGGTCGCCGCGGGCAGCTTGATGCGCGGCTCGTCGCCTGTGGCGGCGCGCAGGTGCGTGATCCAGACCGCGCCGTCGCGCGTCGCGCGCAGGATCGCGCCGTCGCGTTGCGCGACGACGGTGCCCGGTGGGGCGTCGATGCGCAGGACGCCTTCGCGATGTGCGCCGTGCAGATGCACCGCGAGGCCGAGCACTTCGTCGCGCACGCCGGGCGCGCCATCGGATGCATGGATCTTGCGCAGCACCGTCGCCGTGTCGTCGCGCTGCCAGTCGATCGCGCGATCGGCCTGCCGCATCGCCGGGCGCGCACGACCGCGCGGTGCGGGCAGCCACTGCGCCGCCAGCACCGGCTGCTCGCCTTCTGCGATGCGGCGCAACGCGAGCCGCGTCGCCTCGACCGCCGCCTCGGTCACCTCGTGGCGATAGAGGCTGCTCTTGGTCGCCTCGCGCATCGCGAACTCGACGCTCGCCCAGACGTCGCCGCCGTCGAGTTCGCCGCTGGCCTCGATCACCGTCACGCCCCAGCGCCGAGCGCCCTCGACGATCGCCCAGTCGAGCGCCGAGGGACCGCGGTCGCCGACGATGCCCGGATGGACGACGAGGCAGCGATGGCGCTGCCAAACCGCGTCGGCAATGCGCCGCTTCAGGAACGGCGCGATGACGACGTCCGGCCGCCAAAGAGCGACCGCTTCCTCGGTGACGCGCTCGTGGATGTCGAATTCGACCGAGATCGCGTGGCCGTCCTGCGTCAGCTCGTCGTACAGGCGCTGGGTCAGGCAGTTGAACGCGTGAGCGAGGAAGAGCAGGCGCATCAGCAGATCCGCGGCAGCTGCTCGCCGGTGAGCCAGTCGACGACGCGGCGGCCGCCGAAGCGGGTGTCCATCTGCACGAAGCGGTGCGGATCGGCGATCGCCTCGCCGATCAGCGCGGCGTCGCGGCCGAGCGGATGCGCGCGCATCGCGGTGAGCAGCCGCTCGGCGTCCGCGGGCGCGCAGATCGCGACGAGCTTGCCTTCGTTGGCGACGTAGAGCGGGTCGAGGCCGAGGAACTCGCACGCCGCGTCGACCTCGGGCCGCACCGGAATGCCCGCCTCCGAGATCACCATGCCGACGCCCGACTGCGACGCGAACTCGTTGAGCGTCGTCGCGAGGCCGCCGCGCGTCGGATCGCGCAGGCACCGGATGCCGGGGACCGCTTCGACCATCGCGGCGACGAGGCCGTGCAGCGCGGCGGTGTCGGAGCGGATCGTCGTCTCGAACGACAGGTTCTCGCGCAGCGACATGATGGCGACGCCGTGGTCGCCCATCGTTCCGCTGACGAGGATGCGGTCGCCGGGCCGCGCGCGGTCGCCCGAGATCTCGACGCCGGCAGGCACGACGCCGACGCCGGTCGTCGTGATGAAGACGCCGTCGCCCTTGCCCTTCTCGACGACCTTGGTGTCGCCGGTGACGATCGGAACGCCCGCCTCCTTCGATGCCGCCGCCATCGACTCGACGATCCGCTTCAGCTCGGCGAGCGGGTAGCCCTCCTCGAGGATGAAGCCGGCGGCGAGGTAGAGCGGGCGCGCGCCCGCCATCGCGACGTCGTTGATCGTGCCATGCACCGACAGGCACCCGATGTCGCCGCCGGGAAAGAAGAGCGGCGAGACGACGTGGCTGTCGGTCGACATCACGAGGCGGCCGGCCGGCAGGTCGAACGCGGCCTGGTCGTTCCTGCGGCGCAGCCACTCGTTGTCGAACGCGCGCTGGAAGAGCTCCTCGATCAGCTGCGCCATCGCACGGCCGCCGCCGCCGTGCGTGAGGTCGACGCAGCCGTGCTTGAAGTCGACCGGGCGGACGTAGCCGGTGCGCACGCCGCTCATCGAAGACCCGTGCGCGTCATGCCGACGCGGGGACGATCGCCACGTCCTTGAAGCGGCCGTAGGTGTAATGCGCCGCGCACGCGCCTTCCGAGGAGACCATGCACGAGCCGATCGGGTTCTCCGGCGTGCAGACGGTGCCGAACACCTTGCAGTCGGTCGGCTTCTTGACGCCGCGCAGGATCGCGCCGCACTCGCACGCCTTGTTGTCGGCAACCGACCGGTACGCGATGCCGAAGCGCGCCTCGGCGTCGAAGTCGCGGTACGCGGGCTTGATCGCGAGCGCGCTGTACGGCACCTCGCCCAAGCCCCGCCACTCGAAACTGCGGCGCAGCTCGAAGACTTCGGCGACGAGCGCCTTCGCCTTGGCGTTGCCGTCGCGCGTGACCGCGCGCGCGAACTCGTTCTCGACCTCGGCACGGCCGTCGTTGAGCTGGCGCACGAGCATCCGGATCGCCTGCATGACGTCGAGCGGCTCGAAGCCGGCGATCACGACCGGGCGCGCGTACTCCTCGGCGAAATACTCGTACGGCTGGCTGCCGATCACCGTCGAGACGTGCGCCGGGCCGATGAAGCCGTCGATCGGGACGGTGCCGTAGTCGCGCACCTCCGCCGACTCGAGGATGTGCGTGATCGCCGCCGGCGTCAGCACGTGGTTGCAGAAGACGCTGAAGTTGGCGAGGCCTTCGGCCTTGGCGGCGCGGATCGCGACCGCCGTCGGCGGCGTCGTCGTCTCGAAGCCGATCGCGAAGAAGACGACCTCGCGCCCGGGATTCTCGCGCGCGATCCGCACCGCGTCGGCGCTCGAATAGACCATGCGGATGTCGGCGCCGCGCGCCTTCGCCTTCAGCAGCGAGAGACCCTTGGACGCCGGCACCCGCATCGTGTCGGCGTAGGTGCAGAGGATCACGCCCGGCCGCGACGCGATCTCGATCGCGTTGTCGATGCGGCCGATCGGCAGCACGCACACCGGGCAGCCGGGGCCGTGCACCATCTGCACGTTGGCCGGCAGCAGGTCCTTGAGGCCATAGCGCGAGATCGCGTGCGTGTGGCCGCCGCAGAACTCCATCAGGTGGTACTCGCGCGCCGGATCGGCGTCGCGCGCGATCGCGGCGGCGAGGCCGCGCGCCACCGTGCCGTCGCGGAACTCGTCGACGTACTTCATGGCGATGGCGTCGCGGCCGCCTCGGCGAGCATCCCGGCCTCGGCGAAGGCATCGAGCGTGCGCTGCGCCTCGTCGGGATCGAGGCGCGCGAGCGCGTAGCCGACGTGGACGATCACGTGGTCGCCGAGGACGACGCCGTCGACGAGCGCGAGCGAGATGCGCTTGCGCACGCCGGCCAGGTCGACGACGGCGTCGTCGCCGTCGAGCAGCTCGACGACGCGGGCGGGGATCGCGAGGCACACGGTGCGCTCCTTTCAGTTGGCGACCTGCGCCTGCAGCGCGACCCACGCCTGGCCGAGCGCGATGCCGCCGTCGTTCGGCGGCACCGCGCGCGCCTGCAGCATCGCGATGCCGCGGGCGTGCAGAGCGCGGCCGAGCGTGCGCGCGAGCAGCGCGTTCAGGAAGCAGCCGCCGCCGCACGCCACGGCGACGAGCCCTTCGCGCTGCGCCGCGCTCGCCGTCCATTCGGCGATCGCCTCGGCGAGCGTGGCGTGGAAGAGCGCGGCGCCGAACGCGACGTCGAGGCCGTCGGCGAGGCGCGCGAGCAGCGGCGCGAGGTCGAGCTCGTTGGTCGGCGCGATTCGATAGAGCGTGCGATCGGGCGCGACGGCGCCGTGGCGCTCGGCGAGGCCTTCGAGCCGCATCGCCGCCTGGCCTTCGAACGCCATCCGGCGCTGCACGCCGAGCAATCCGCTCGCGGCGTCGAACCAGCGGCCGAGGCTGCTCGTCTCGGGTGCGTGCAGTCCGCGCTCGAGCATCGCGGCCACGGTCGCCGCGGCGGGCTCGTCGGCGAAACGTCGCGGCACCTCGTGCGCGCGGCCGAGCAGCGCGAGGCCGGCGGAGGCCATCCGCCACGGCTCGCGCGCCGCGCGATCGCCGCCCGGCAGGCGCAGCGGCCGCAGGCGGCCGAGGCGAGCGAACGATGCGCCGTCGACGCGCAGCAGCTCGCCGCCCCAGGCGCTGCCGTCGCTGCCGAGGCCGACGCCGTCCATCGCCAGACCGAGCACCGGGCCGCGCACGCCGTGCTCGGCGAGCACTGCGGCGACGTGCGCGTGGTGGTGCTGCACGGCGTGGAGGCGCGCGCCGTGACGCTCGACGAGGCGTGCAGCGAGCCGCGTCGAATAGAAGTCGGGATGCAGGTCGTGCGCGATCACCGCGGGCTCGACCTGCAGGATCGCGGTCAGGTGCGCGACCGCCTCGTCGAGCGCACGGCACGTCGGCGCGTTGTCGAGATCGCCGACGTGCTGCGAGACGAACGCCTCGTCGTCGCGCGTGACGCACACCGTGCTCTTGAAATGACCACCGATCGCGAGCACCGGCGCGCCCGATGCGGCGAGACGGATCGCGCGCGGCGTCCACCCGCGCGCCCGTCTTACGAACTGGAAGCCGCGCGCCGCATCGCCCGGCACGGCGCGCAGCACGCTGTCGTCGCAGCGTTGCACGATGCTGCGGTCGTGGACGAGGAAGGCGTCGGCGATTCCCGCGAGGCGCGCGACCGCCTCCTCGTTGCCGACGACGAGCGGCTCGCCGCCCGGATTGGCGCTCGTCGTCACCAGCACGAGCGGCTGCGCGTGTTGCAGCCACGCCGTTCCCGCCGGTCGGCCGGCCGCTTCGTGAAAGAGCAGCAGCTGCAGCGGCGTGTACGGCAGCAGCGCACCGAGCCACGCGAGGCCGGGCGCGATGCCCGGCAGCTGCGCATCGGCGGCCGCGGTCTTGCGCAGCAGGACGATCGGACGCTCGACGCTTTGCAGCCACTGCGCCTCGACCGGTCCGGCCTCGGCAAGCGAAGCCAGCGAAGGGACGTTCGCGACCATCACCGCGAACGGCTTTTCCTCGCGCGCCTTGCGCTCGCGCAGGCGCGCGACGGCGGCGGCGTTGCGCGCGTCGCAGACGAGGTGAAAGCCGCCGAGCCCCTTGATCGCGACGATCTCGCCGGCGAGCACGCGCCCGAGCGTCGCGGCGATCGGATCGACGCCGGCGAGCGGCCGGCCGGCGCCGTCGAGCAGCGTGAGCTGCGGCCCGCACGCCGGACACGCGTTCGGCTCGGCGTGGAAGCGCCGGTTCGACGGCACCGCGTACTCGGCGCTGCAGGCGGGGCACATCGCGAAGCGTGCCATGCTCGTGCTCGCCCGGTCGTAGGGCAGCGCGCGCGTGATCGTGAAGCGCGGCCCGCAGTTCGTGCAGTTCACGAACGGATAGCGCCAGCGGCGATCGACCGGGTCGAGCATCTCGGCGATGCAATCGGCACACACGGCGCTGTCCGGCCCGATCGCCGTCGCCGCGCGGCCGCCACCGGTCTCGACGATCGCAAAGCCCCGCGCAGCGCTCGCGGCGCAGCCCGTGCTCAGCACGCGATCGACGCGCGCGAGCGGCGGCGCGTCGTCGCGCACGCGGCGGACGAACTCGGCGATGCCGCCGTCTTCGCCCTCGACCTCGATCGTGACGCCGGCGCCGTCGTTGCGCACCCAGCCGTCGAGCTCGAGCTCGCGCGCGAGCCGGTAGACGAACGGACGGAAGCCGACGCCCTGGACGATCCCGCGCACCTCGACGTGGCGGCGCTCGCGTGCGGCAAGGGCGGCGTCCATCGTGTCGCTCGCCTCAGGCGTGCCGGCGCGCTGGCGCCGGTTCGGAAGCGTCCGGCGCGGAAGCGACGATCGCCGCGCGCGCGCTCGCCCGCTCGACGCCGCGCTCGAGCCACGCCAGCCACGCGTCGAAGCCTTCGCCGGTGCGCGCCGAGACGCGCATCACGCCGATGCCGGGCTGCACGCGGCGCGCCCAGCCGATCGCGGCGTCGACGTCGAACTCGACGTACGGCAGCAGGTCGACCTTGTTGACCAGCATGAGGTCGGCGGCGTGGAACAGGTCGGGGTACTTGATCGGCTTGTCGTCGCCTTCGGTGACCGACAGGATCGCGACCTTGTGCGCCTCGCCGAGATCGAACGCGGCAGGGCAGACGAGGTTGCCGACGTTCTCGATCAGCACCAGGCTGCCGGGCGGAGGATCGAGGCGGTCGAGCGCGCGCGCGACCATGTCAGCGTCGAGGTGGCAGCCCTTGCCGGTGTTGACCTGCACGGCCGGCACGCCGGTCGCGCGGATGCGCTCGGCGTCGCGCGACGTCTGCTGGTCGCCTTCGATGACGAGCGCGCGGATGCGGCCGCCGAGCGCCTCGATCGTCTTCACGAGCAGCGTCGTCTTGCCCGAGCCGGGGCTCGAGACGAGGTTGAGCGCGAAGATGCCGCGCGCCGCGAACAGCCGTCGGTTGGCGGCGGCCAGGGCGTCGTTCTTCGCCAGCACGTCGCGCTCGATCTGCACCCGGCGCGTGCCGTCGACGCCCGGCGCGTGCACCGCGCCGATCACGCCCGCGGCGTCGCTCTGCGCGTCGTGCGTGTGCGGATGCGCGTGCGCGTGGTCGTGCCCGTCTGCGTGGTCGTGCACGTGGCCGTGCGCGTGGCCGTGCGCGTGGTCGTGCGCGTGGTCGTGCGCGTGGTCGTGGCCATGCGCATGGTCGTGGCCGTGATGGTGCTCGTGCGGATGCGCGTCATCGTGCGGCTGCGCGTGGCCGTGGTCATGCACGGCTTCATCGCCAGCGTCGTGCGGATGCGCGTGCACCGTGCCGTCGGCATGGCGGTGCAGGTGCGCATGCGGCGCGCCGGCCCCCGTCGCCGAGCCTCCCTCGATCCGGACCTCGCCCTCGCCGCAGCCGCAGGTGACGCACATGGTTCTCTCCTCAGGCGATCTCGATCTCGCGCACGCGCAGGTCCTCGCCTTGCACGACCTGGAGCTGGTGGCTGCCGCAGTTCGGGCAAGCGTCGCCGAGGCGTGCGAGCGCGACGCGCTCGCTGCACGGCAGGCACCACGCCGCCCCGGGCGTGGCGACGATCTCAAGGCGCGCGCCCTGCGCGAGCGTGCCGCGCGCCACCGCGTCGAAGCAGAAGCGCAGCGCGTCGACCTCGACGTGCGCGAGCGAGCCGACCTCGAGCCACACCGCCTTGACGGCGCTCGCCGCGTGCTGTCGCGCGCCGTCCTCGACGAGCTGCAGCATGCCCTCGGCGAGCGACATCTCATGCATGGCCGGCGATCTCGATGCGAAAGGCGACGCACGGATCGAGCGCGATCACCGCGAGTCCGGCGCGCTCGGCGAGCGTCGCGGCGTCGTCGGCCTCGAGCCCGGCCAGCCCGTGCGCGAGCGCACCGTCGGGATGGAAGTTCCAGTCGGTCGGCGCGACGATGCGGTAGTCGGCGATGTGTTCGCCATCGATGCGCGCGGCGTGGAGCAGCAGCCCGCGCGCGGTCTGCACCGCGGCGATGCCGCTATGCGCATCGAGCCGCCACGCCCGCACCGTGTCCGACGGCTCGTCTTCGCGCTGCCGCAGCGCCGCGAGCAGCCGCGCCAGCTCCACGAGGCGCGCCGCGATGCGCGTCCCCGCAGAGCAGCCGTCACGAGCGATCAGCGCCGCGATCAGGCGCTGGTCGCGTTGCCGCGCGAGCGGCCCGGTCTCGGCCGCGACGCCGTCCCAGGTCGGTGCGCCGGCGAACGCCGGGTCGCGCTGCAGCGCTTCGACGACCGAGGTCCAGCCGCTGCCTTCGAGCTCGGGCAGCAGCGGCGTGTCGCTGCGACCGAGCCCGGGGGAAGCGTGCGCGAGCTTCGACAACGCGCGCGCCGGAAGCGTTTCGCCGACGGCGCACCAGCGCTCGTACGCGGCCGGGTCCATGCCCGCGAGCCACGCTGCCGGCGCGCAACCGTACACGAGCTCGCCCGCCGCCGCATCGAGCGCGCTCGCGGCATCGAGCAACGTCGCACGCGCCGCATCGCCTCGCGCGCGCACGAGGTCGATCGCCCGCGCGACCTGGGCACGCACCGCCGCGACGGCAGCGGTCGCCGTCGCCAGACCGAGCGCGCGCGGAATGTCGATCAGCAACCGCCAGAAGCCCTCCTGCACCGCCTCGAGCTGCACCGCAACCGGCGCAAGCGCGGGCACTTCGAGGTCGGCGCCGGCGGCACCGAGCGCCGCGCTCGCCGCAGCCCGCTGCGCGTGGCCGCAGATCGCGAACAGCGTCGGCAGCAGGTGCACCGCCTCCGCAGGACGGCGGGCGACGGCGACGCGCGCGGCTGCGGACGGTCGCGTCGAGCGCACCGTCGCTCGCTGCGTTCGCCGGCCGTCCCAGTGCAGCGTGACCACGATCTCGCCTTCAATCGCCATCGCCGCCGCCCGCGAAGCGGCCGCGCAAGAAGTCCCGCTTCGAGATCGCCTCGTCCTCGTCGCCGGCCGCGGGACGTGCATCGCGAGCGTCCTCGGGCTGCTCGGCGTTGGCCGGGTCGAGCAGCGCCTGGCGTGCGAGCTGGGCGACGAGGCGCGCGGCTTCATGGTTCTCGAACTGGTCCATCGGCGAGAACAGCGAGCACGACTGGTACTCGCCGACGCTTGGCTCGGACGCGCCGATGAACTCGTAGATGCCGGCCGGGAACTGGACCGTGCGCTTGTCGCCGACGCGCAGCGACTGCCAGCGGCTCTGTGCACGCGGCAGCAGCATCAGGTTCATGAACCACGGCGTCACCATCACGCCGAGCCAATGCCCTTGCCACGGCGCGAAGCCCACCGCCTCGACGTCGAGCGCGACGTTGACGAGGCCCGGCGGCATCCGCGTCGCGGCCGCGCGGAAGGCGGCGTCGAGGCGCGGCGAGGGATCGGGCAGGGTCGGCTCGCCGTCGGCGTCGCCGAGCACCATGAACTGCTCGCGCGTCGCCGAGCAGTTGGGGCAGGTCCAGTGCGGCGGCAGCCGGTCGAACGGCGTCCCGGCCGGAATCTGCCAGACCGGATCGCCTTCGGCCGGGTCGTAGACGGTCCAGCAGATCTTGCACTCGAGGCGCGTCGCCGGCCCGATCTCGCGCTCGTGGCCGAATCCCTGGAACGCGAGCGTGCTCATCGGCGGCGTCTCGATGCCATCGTGCGCTCCACCCGCTCAGGCGCTCGGCGGGGCGGCGTCCTCGCACGCCTCGCTCATCCAGTCGACGAGCTCGGCCAGGCGCTTTCGCGTGTCGACGAGGTCCTGCGCCGACGCCAGCACCACCTCGGGCATCTCGACGACCTCGATCGTGTTGAGGATGAGCGTGTTCATCGAGTTGAAGTACTGCACGCGCCAGACGTCGCGCGTGCCGGTCGACGTGATGCGGCAGTTGCCGAAGCCGCGCGACATGATCGCGACCGGCCCGACCGGCAGCGCACGCTCGAGCACGGCGTGGTCGTCGGGCGTCATCGGCAACAGCGTCAGGTTGACGACGTGCGCGCGTGCCGCCGGCGCGCGGTCGGCGAGGCGCCCGGCGATCTCGGCGACGAGCGCCGGCGAGTTCATCGCGCCGGGCGGCCAGGCGACCTTCGCCAGCGCAGGCGCCGATGCGGCGTGCGCTGCCTCGCCGACGAGCGCGGGCACCGGCGCGGCCTCGAGCCAGTCGTGCAGCAGCTGCCCGTCGGCGTCGAGCTCGAGGCAACGCCACAGCCCCGTGAAGACGGTCTCCTGGATGCGAAAGCGCCGCTCGCCGGCGAGCTGGATCGAGACCTCGCCTTCGCCGAGCGCCTGGTTGGTGGCATCGAGCACGGCCGCATCGATGCCGTCGAGTCCGAGGCGCGGCCCCTGCCGCTCGCGCTCCGGGTGCCACGCCCGCAGCTCGGCGAGGAGGCGCGCGAGCAGGTCGCGCGACGCGGCGAGCGCGACGCCGTCGACCTTCTCCGGCACGCGCGGCATCTCGAAGGTGTTCATGCCGCGCGGCATCGGCATGACGTCGAGCTCGGCGTCTTCGTCGTCCGGTTGCGAGCCGGGGCCGACGGCGCGGATCGGGATCGGGAACTCCTTCATCGTCGCTCCTGGTTGCAGCCGATCACGCACAGCCGCCGGCACGCTCGTCGGCAGCGCGCACGGCGATGCCCACGCTCGGCGGGCGCGTCGGCTCGGCCGCGAGCAGCGCTTCGAGCTGATCGCGGTAGACGTCCCACTCGCGCAGGCCGTCGATCGCGCCGACGTAGCGGCCGTCCTTCAGGACGACGAGCGCCGGCCAGTGGTGAAAGCCGAAGCGCGCCTGCGCCAGCCGCGCCGCCTCGGGCAGCAGCACGCCGACCCGAAAGCGCCCGGGGAATGCGCGCGCCAGCTCGGGCGCGATCACCGCGAGATCGAGCGTCTCCTTGATGCGCATCGGGTCTTCGAGGAAGACGAGGAGCGCGTGGCCGGGCGCGGCGACGAAGGCGTCGATGCCGTCGGCGTCGAGCCGCGCGTAGCCGTGGCCGTTGAAGAGCCGCGCGATCAGCGGGTACGACGCGACGACGTCGGCGCCCAGCGGCAGCGGCATGGGGATGGTGCTCACGTGCGTCCTCCTTGCAGATGGGCCGGCAACTGCGGCTCGCGGTCGATCAGGTCGCGAAAGTGCGCTTCGACCTCTGCGCTGTCGCCGGCGAGCACCGCCGCGAGCGCGTCGAGCGCGGCGTCGGTCTGCGCCGCTTCGTGCTCGCTCATCGTGCGCACGGCGGCGCCGCGAAAGGCGAGCACCCAGTCGCCCGGCCGGAGGTCGTCGACCAGCATCGCGTCGAGGCGCGCCTCTTCGCCACGGCCGACCGCGAGCGCGGTGCCGCCGCTGCAACTGACGACTTTCATCGGCACGCCGATGCACATCGCTTCGCCCTCCGTCAACGACCGCGCGATGCGCGCGAGAGCGCGAGCACGCGCGGATCGCCATCGCGAAACGCCTCGCTCGCCGATGGACGCTCGCGCTCGTACGCGTCGAGCGCGAGCGCCGCGGCATTCAAAGGCTCGAACGCCGAGCCGCGCTCGCGCCGCGTCGGCGCGAAGCCCCAGCCGGCGATGACGCCGACCGCGAGCGCCACCGCTTCGGGCACGCGCGCCTTCACCTCGGGCCGCAGGCTGCCGCCGAAGTCCTCGAGCGTCACCGGCTGCACGCCGATCGCGGTCACCTCGCGCGGCGCGCGGCCGCGCAACGCGGCGAGCGCGAGCACGTCGTTGAGGCCGTTCTGGTGCGGCGACAGGCGTCGGCCGCTCCACGCGGGCACGTCGCTGCCGTGGAGGACGATGAGCGCGCCCGGCGCCAGCCCGCGGTCGATCGCGTCGAAGACGAGCAGGCGCTCGGCGCTCGCGATCTCGTCGAAGAGCTCGAGGCCGAGCGTGCCGCCGTCGATCAGGCGCACGCCCTCGGGGAAGACCCAGCCGGCGTGCAGCGCCTCGACCGCGCGCACGCCGAAGCCTTCGTCGGCCCACAGCACGTTGCCGATGCCGAGCGCCAGCACCTCGACGATGGGCTCGCTCATCGCGCGCCCGCGCCCTTGCCGCGGCCACCGCGCGGCTCTTCCTTGAACATCCGGATGCCGCTGATCATCGTGCTGACGATCGTCGAGCGGCCCATGATGTCCTGCCGGAAGACCATGTACATGTGGACCAGGCTGAAGATCAGCAGGTACCACATCGCGGCGTGGTGGATCGTGCGCACCGCCTGCGGCGAGCCGAACAGCGGCGTCACCCAGCCGAACCACCGCGACCAGCCGCTGCCGTAGCCGGTGCCCTGTGCGAAGAGGCCGAGGCCGGTGACGATCACGACGACCATGCCGATGACGAACATGAAGAACATGCCCATCAGCGCGAGCGGGTTGTGGCCGACCCAGCGCTCTTCCTCCGACGAGATGAAGAGATAGGAGCGCACGTCGGAGCCGAGGCCGCGCCAGAACGCGCCGCTCCACATCGGCGGCAGGAAGAGGTGGCGGGCGTGCGGGTTGCCCGCGAACGCCCAGTAGATGCGAACCAGGAACGCGCAGATGACGACCATCGCGGCAACGAAGTGAACCATCCGGTACCAGCCCATCTGGAACGCGAACACCGGCTCGACCTTGGCCGCAGGCGGCGGCGCGCCGATGAAGTAGCCGGTGACGACGAGAACGGCCAGGCAGACGACGGTCACCCAGTGCCAGATCCGCACCGGCGCCTCGTAGACATAGACGTCCTCGATGGGCCCGCCGATGACGCGCCCGGTCCAACGTTCGATTTGCATCGCTGTCTCCCTGCAGCGCTTCAGCGCACCTGCACCGACACGATCTCCTCGCCCTCGGCCGACATCACGTGCGATGCGCAGGCGAGGCACGGATCGAAGCTGTGGATCGTGCGCAGGATCTCGAGCGGCTGCTCGGGATTGACCATCGGCGTGTTGAGAAGCGCCGCCTCGTACGCGCCGATCTGGCCCTTGGCGTCGCGCGGGCCGGCGTTCCAGGTCGTCGGCACGACGCACTGGTAGCTGTCGATGCGCTCGTTCTTGATCTTCACCCAGTGCGCGAGCGCGCCGCGCGGCGCCTCGCACGGCGCGACGCCCTTGCTCTCGGCGGGCCAGGTCGACGACTCCCACTTCTCGATGTTCGCGTTGTTGAGGTCGCCCGCCTTGAGGTTGGCGATCAGCTGGTCGTAGAAGTACTTCATGCGGTGCGCCGCCCACGACGCCTCGAGGCCGCGCGCCGCCGTGCGGCCGAGGGTCGAGAAGAGCGCCGGCAGCGGCACGTCGAGCGTCTTCAGGACCATGTCGACCTGCTGCTTGATGTCCTCGCGGCCGCGCGCGTAGCCGACGATGTAGCGCGCCAGCGGCCCGACCTCGACCGGGTTGCCCTTCCAGCGCGGCGACTTCACCCACGAGTACTTGGCCGACTCGTCGATGTTGTCGATCGCGGTGCGCGTGCCCTTGGTGCCCTTGCCGAGCTCGAAGTTCGGCTCGGTGACGCCGTCGAACGGATGCAGCCCCTTCGACTCGTCGCCCTGCCGGTACCACGAGTGGGTGACCCACTCCTGGATCTGGTCGGGCGCCTTCAGGTCGACGTCGAGCACCTCCTTGAGGTTGCCGTTCAGGATCACGCCCGAGGGCATCAGCATGCTCTTGTTCGAGTAGTCGTTGGCGATGTCCGGAAACTCGCCGTACGACATCACGTTGGTCGACGACAGGCCGCCGCCCCACTTCGCCCAGTCCTTGTAGAACGACGCGACCGCGAGCAGGTCGGGGATGTAGACCTGGTCGATGAAGTCGATCGTGCGGTTGACGATGTCGCCGATCATGTTCAGCTGGACCATGTTGATGGCCCCGACCGCGTCGGCCTGGTCGATGTTGAACGAGCACGGCACGCCGCCGACCAGCCAGTGCGCGTGCGGGTCCTTGCCGCCGAAGATCGTCTTGATCTTGACGATCTCCTTCTGGAAGTCGAGCGCCTCGAGGTAGTGCGTCGTCGCCATCAGGTTGGCCTCGGGCGGCAGCTTGTAGGCGGGGCTGCCCCAGTAGCCCTTCGCGAAGATGCCGAGCTGGCCGCTCTCGACGAACTTCTTCAGCCGGTTCTGCACCTCGCGGAAGTAGCCGTACGAGGAGTTCGGCCACGGCGAGATGCTCTGCGCGAGCTCGGCCGTCTTCTTCGGGTCGGCCTTCAGCGCCGAGACGACGTCGACCCAGTCGAGCGCGTGCAGGTGGTAGAAGTGGACGAGGTGGTCCTGCGCGAACAGCGTCGCGTGCATCAGGTTGCGGATGATGTTGGCGTTCTTCGGGATCCGGATCGCGAGCGCGTCCTCGACCGAGCGGATCGACGCCAGCGCGTGCACTCCCGTGCAGACGCCGCAGATGCGCTCGACGAACGCCCATGCGTCGCGCGGGTCGCGGCCCTTCAGGATCACCTCGAGGCCGCGCCACATCGTCCCGGTCGAGACGGCGTTCCTGATGACGTTGTCCTTGTCGACGTTGACCTCGATGCGCAGGTGTCCCTCGATGCGCGTGATCGGGTCGACGACGATGCGCTTGCCGCTGTTGTCGAGCGTGAAGCCCTGGGTCTGGATCGTGGCCATGGTCTACTTCTCCGCCTCGCTGACGTTCGGATTCGACGAGCGGCTGCGCGCCTGCTTGATGGCGCTCACCGCCGCGTGCGCCGCGATCGCGGCCGCGGTCGCGCCGAGGGCGATCGCGCCCAGCCGGTCGGCCGTCCCCTCCGCGCCGGCGACCCCCGGCACCTGCACCGTCGTCAGGTGGTTGTAGAAGCTGCCCTTGTCCCAGAAGTCCTCTTCCGAGCAGCCGATGCAGCCGTGCCCCGACTGGATCGGGAACGACGTGCCTTCGTTCCAGCGCAGCGTCGAGCACGCGTTGTAGCTCGTCGGCCCCTTGCAGCCGACCTTGTAGAGGCAGTAGCCCTGGCGCGCGGCGGCATCGTCGAAGTTCTCGACGAACTGGCCGGCGTCGAAGTGCGCGCGGCGGTAGCACTTGTCGTGCACGCGCTGGCTGTAGAACATCTTCGGCCGCCCCTGCGCGTCGAGGTCGGGCAGCCGGTCGAAGGTGAGCATGTAGGTGACGACGCCGGTCATCACCTCGGCGATCGGCGGGCAGCCCGGCACCTTGACGATCGGCTTGTCGGTGATGATCTTGTGCACCGGCGTCGCGCGCGTCGGGTTCGGCTTGGCCGCCTGCACGCAGCCCCAGGAAGCGCACGAGCCCCAGGAGATGATCGCCTTGGCGTCCTTGGCGACGTGGCGCAGCTTCTCGACGAACGGCCGGCCGCCCGGGATGCAGTAGATGCCGTCGTCGGCGAGCGGCGCATTCCCTTCGACGGCGAGGAGGTAGTTGCCCTTGTACTTGGCGATCGTCTCCTCGAGCTGCTCCTCGGCCTGGTGGCCGGCGGCGGCCATCAGCGTGTCGGTGTAGTCGAGCGAGATCATCGACAGCACCACGTCCTTGGTCAGCGGGTGCGACGAGCGGATGAACGACTCGCTGCAGCAGGTGCACTCGAGGCCGTGCAGCCAGACCACCGGCGTTCGCTGCTTCGTCTGCATCGCGGTGGCGATCTGCTGCGCACCGGCGTCGCCGAGCCCGAGCGAGGCGGCGGTGAGGCTGCAGAACTTGACGAAGCTGCGGCGCGAGATGCCCTGGCGGCGCATCACGTCGTAGTAGGTCTCGATCATCTTCGCTACTCCTCGGGTTGCGTGCCGTTTATGCGCGGCGCGATCGGACGGGGTCGGGCAGGCCCGACCGAGCGAATTTGGAACCGGGGCCGCGGGCCGCGGATTGAGCCACGTCAACCGCCGGCGCAATCCAGCCGGCACGCTTCGCGACCATGCCCGACCTCCCCGCCGACTGGACGGCGCTCTGCGCGCTGGTGTTCGTTCTCGGCCTGAAGCACGCGCTCGACGCCGATCACCTGGCCGCCATCGACGGCATGACACGCCTCAACGCGGCGGCCGGGCGACGGCTCGCGAGCTGGTGCGGGGCGCTGTTCTCGCTCGGTCATGGCGCGATCGTCCTGGCGATCGCCGCCATCGTCGGCGGCGCGCGCGAGCACTGGCAGCCTCCGGCGTGGCTCGATGCGACCGGTGCGTGGATCTCGATCGCGTTCCTGCTGCTGCTCGGCGCCGTGAACCTGCGCGCCGTCCTCGCCGCCGCTCCCGGCGAATGCGTCGCGATCGCCGGCGTCAAGGGAAGGCTCCTCGGCCGCTGGGCGCACGCGCGCAGCGCGTGGGCGGTGGCGGCGGTCGGTGCCCTCTTCGCGCTCTCGTTCGACACGCTGAGCCAGGCGGCGCTGTTCTCGGTGACTGCAGTGCAGTTCGGTGGCCTGCGGAGCGCGCTGGCGCTCGGCGCGCTCTTCGTCGCCGGGATGCTGCTGGCCGACGGGCTCAACGGCTGGTGGATCGGCCACCTGGTGCAGCGGGTCGATGCGTTGGCCCCGCGAGCGTCGCGCCGCACGGGTCTCGCGGTCGCGGCACTCAGCCTCGGCGTCGCGGGCCTCGGAATCGCTCGTCAGCTCTCGACGGGCGTCGACCGCTGGGCCGGCGAACAGGCGCTGCTGTTCGGCACGGCCACGGTCGTGCTGGTGACCCTCAGCTGCGCGGCGCACCCCGCGAGGTCGTGGTTGCGCAGGGCGCTTGGCTTCGGTCGCGAAGACCGTCACGCGCACGGGTATCGCGCCTGCCTTGCCGAAACCCCCGAGGTGGGATCGTAGAGGCGGCGAAGGCCGACGTGCGCGCGCCGTTTCGCACGTGAAGATATGTGAAGCGGCGACGCCAGACCTGATGAAAGTCCTGAGCCGTCGCGTCTGGGTTGGGAGCGCGCGTTGCTACGCGACGCGCACCTTCCCTCACGACAAGCGCCGCGCACGGCGCGCACTCAGGAACTCATGTGAAGCGGTGTCGATCTCTACCGGCAGCATTTGCCGCCGTTGTCGTTTCTGCCGTCCTCGCCGCGTGCGGAGGAGGAGGCGGCGGAGGCACCAGCAACGCGCCGACGATCACAACGTTGTTGAACCGCGCCGACCTCGTCGCCGATTGCGTGCTGCTCGTCAACGCCTACCAGACGCCCGAGTGGCTGGCGCTGCAGCCGGGCTGACGCAGGCGCAGATCAACGCCAAGAAGGCGGCGATCAACGGCCACCTCGACCAGGTCGGCTGCCAGTCTTGGAACAACTCGTTCGGCTTCATCAACAAGCCCGGCAACTACGTGCCGTTGCTCGTCGTCGACCAGAGCACCGGCGCCCTCGCGCCGACCGGGGCGCCGCGCAACAACTGCCTGCT
>Ga0134124_10000614_pt1 | contig 28760 bp, 20 predicted proteins | sample KB304_FD_96880 | JGI IMG/M metagenome (GOLD analysis project Ga0134124, IMG submission 96880) | Terrestrial soil microbial communities without Nitrogen fertilizer from Kellogg Biological Station, Michigan, USA - KB3-0-4 | ecosystem: Environmental > Terrestrial > Soil > Unclassified ... | reverse complement strand
TCAACCGCCCCATGACTCGGGGCCAGACTGGCTCGCTGCACCTTGTCTGTAGCGGACTTTCACCGCCAACATATTGCCGATTTCACCGGCGCTCCCCCGTAGGGGTAGAATGTTTATAGTATCGAGATCGCTACGTTGCCAACCCCGTAGGGGTGGAATGTCCTGCGCTAAAGGTGTATGCCGCTTCTAACCGAGCTCGGAAGTTCGCGTACGGTCTTCACTATAAACATCGCACCCCTACGGGTTGCCGAGCGGAACGCTCGATCGCCTCTTCGAAGTACCGCGATCCAGGTCCCATTTCTAATTACACCCGTTATCAAGAAGCGACGTCTCCGCTCCGTGAGTCGACGAGAAAAGCCTGGGACCAGGACTACACTTTTGCGGGAGCTTCGTTACCCGCTTCGATAGCTGCTTTCCGCACATCGACTCGCACCAGCAGCGCGAGACCAACGATGAAGAAGACTACCAGTGACAGGATCGCCACTCGGTAGCTGTGTGTGAATTGCAGCGCCAACCCGAACATCAGCGGCGCCAGCCAGCTTGTTCCTTTATCGCTCACTTCGTACAGGCTGAAGTACTCGGCTTCCTGGCCTTTCGGGATCATCAGCGAGTAGACCGACCGGCTTAACGCCTGGCTCCCTCCCAGCACGATCGCAATCACGGCGCCAAGAATGAAGAACTGCAAGCGGGTTTGCAACAGGCCGTACGCGTACACCAACACGGCGGTCCAGATCACCAGGCTCACGATGATCGCGCGCTTGCTTCCAATCGCTTTCGCAATCCAATTGAAGATCAATGAGCCAAAGAACGCAGCGAACTGGACCAGCAGGATCACTTGCACAAGCGTCGATTGGTCGAGTTTCAGCTCCTCAGCACCGAAGACCGACGCTAGTGCGATCACCGCCTGAATGGCATCGTTATAAAGCAAATACGCGATCAGAAACAGCAGCGTCTGCGGATACCGGCGCGCGCCGCTGATCGTATGGCGAAGCTGCCTGAAACTTGTGACGATCAAGCCCTGCCCGGTCTGAGGTTCTTTGACCGGCAGCCGATTCCTCAGCGTCGCAAGCGGTATCAAAGTGAACACCGCCCACCACGCACCCGATGACGCGAGGCTTATGCGAACTGCCTGGCCGGAAGTCAGTCCCAGTGATTCAGCTTTTGCAAACAAGAACAAATTGACGGCTAACAGCAAGCCGCCACCTAGATAACCGATTGCCCATCCGATTGACGACACGCGATCGCGATCCTCGGGGCTCGAGATGTCAGGCAAAAATGAATTGTAAAAAACAATCGACGCGCCGTAGCTCAAGTTGGCGAGCACGAACAGTCCGCCTCCGAGCATGTAATTTGTTCCTTGCAGAAAGTAAAGCCCGATCGTCGCGAACGCACCGATGTAGGCAAACAGCGCGAGCATTTGTTTCTTTCGGTGAGAGTAGTCGGCGATGGCCCCGAGTATCGGCAGGACGATCATCTGAAGTCCTACCGACAGCGCCACCACGTAGGGAAAGAACGAGCCGTAGAAAACCTTGATCCCAAGCGGGTGAATGAACGTGTTATCGGGCCCAAGAGATTCAGCCGCAGCTTTGGCCACGCCGGTCAGATAGGGCCCGAGGAAAACGGTGACTACTGTTGTGTAAAACGCGGAGTTGGCCCAGTCATAGAAATACCATCCAACCTGTTCGCGTCGATTGTTCATATATGAGGGTACTGGATGAGCGGAAGGTGAAAGCGGAGGATAAGGTATGAGCAGCGCTTCGAGCAAGCAGCGCCTGCGCTTTTGGGGTTGTTGCGGGCTTTGCGGGCGTATATCAGTGGGACTTGGCTGGGACTTAGATCACCCGGAACTCAGAGCGGGGAATCAAGCATTCCGCTCGGCAACCCCGTAGGGGCGCGATGTTTATAGTTACGGACGCCGACGTAGACTTCCTGGCTCCGTTAGGAGCGGCAATACAGTTGAGCGCCGGAACATTCCACCCCTACGGGGTTGGCAACATAGAGAACTCGCCACTATAAACATTCTACCCCTACGGGGTTCCAGGGAATTCTCAGGACACTTCCTCCGGCGAAGAGTCGCGGGCGGTTCCCGGCTCAAGTCCCACTTTTAATCACACCCGATCGAACCCTGCTATCGCACGTGGCGCTTGAAGAAGCCGATCACGCTGGGCAGGGCCTCGAGCGGCACCTCGTGTCCGCCAGGATGAATGTAGGTCACAAGCTCCGAGCCTTTCACTCCCGGCTCTGTTCTCTCAAGCCCATCAACCCTGGCTTTCGCTTGATCTGTATTCAGAAGCCTACGCGCGCGGAGGATGCTGTTCTGTTGAGTCTGAAACGGAACGAGCGGGTCTTTTTCACCGGCGATGATGAAAACCGACTTCGGCGGCGCTTTGTCTATCAACATCCCGCCCGGTCCGGCCGCCGAACATAACGCGGCCAGCTTGTCGCCTCTCGAATTCCAAAGCACATTCACAAATCGACCGCCGTTCGAATGACCGAGAACATACACGCGATCGGGATCGGTCTTATACTTCTTCTGAATCCGCTCGAGCGCCGCGTCGAAGAACTTGAGATCGCGATCACCAACCTCGCCGGGCGCCTTCTGCCATCCGTTTCGCGTGCCCTCAGCATCGGTTATGCCTTTGACTCCCGGAATGCCTTGCATATAGACGACCACGGCTTCAGGCCACAGCTCGTGAATGCGAAACCTGCGAGCGGCATACTGAGCAGTCCCGCCGTGCCCGTGAAACACAAAGACAACCGGAGCGCCCGCGGTACTTGCCGGTTTCGAATTAGGAAAAACGATTGCTTGCCTTTCCACGCCGTCGACAGTAAAGCCTTCCGGCTTCGCCTGCCCAAGCGCAAGCACGCTCATAGCGAAGAGCAGTCCGAGGACCGCAATCGTTGTAATCCTCATATGATTGAAGCTGGTGTTCTTATTGCCTCGGCTGATCTGAAAGTGGTTGGAAGCTAACGAAGCGTTTTTCACTAACATAGGACTAGGCTTGTCAAAAGAAAGTTTGCCGTTGTTCGATTCGAGGGTGTGATCAAAAGCGGGACTTGCAACGGATACCGCCCCACGTAGTAACGACTTTATTCGTTGGGGTTCTCATCAACGAATAAATTCGTTACTACGTGGAAAGTCCGGCTCTTAATCACACCCTCGATTCGACCGAGCCCTCACCCTGCTCCAAAATTATGAAAGTAGCAGCTCGAGGTCCTCTCGACCGATGCTTCGAATCAGGCTATTGTCCGCGTTGATGATCGCATCGGCCAAATCTTTTTTCGTCTTCTGCAGCAGCAGTACTTTTTCTTCGACCGTGTCGCGGGCTATCAGACGATAAGCGAAGACCTGCCGCACCTGACCAATGCGATGCGCGCGATCAATCGCCTGAGCCTCCACTGCCGGGTTCCACCAGGGGTCCAGCAGAAAAACATATTCAGCCGCCGTCAGGTTTAATCCAAGTCCGCCCGCTTTCAGGCTAATGAGAAACAGTTTGCATTCGTCGTCGTTCTGAAATCGTTCGACGCGCGCCTGCCGGTCCCGAGTCTTGCCATCCAGGTACTCATACGTGATCCCTTCCCGGTCCAGCCGCTCGCGCACGATGGCAAGGAAGCTCGTGAACTGCGAAAACACCAACGCCTTGTGTCCTTCGTCGATTACTTCTCCGACCTGCGGCAGAAGCAAGTCCAGCTTCGCGCTCGGCTCGAGTAATCTGGACTTATCTATCAAGCCCGGATGACACGCCGCCTGTCTTAACCGAAGGAGCGCTTCCAGGATTTGAATCTTCGATCTCTTGATGCCTTCGCGATCTATTAATCCGAGCAGCGAACGGCGATAGTGCTCGCGCAGCTCGTCATACAGTTTGCGTTGCACGGATTCCAATTCGCAGTAGATCGTTTGCTCTGACTTCGGCGGCAGGTCTTTGGCGACTTGTTGCTTGGTGCGCCGCAGAATGAACGGCCGTAGCGCTTTCGATAGCAGCGCGCGAGTTTGCTCATCGGGATTGCGCGCCGCCGACGCGTTGAGCTTGAACGACGATGCTGCGCCCAGCAGTCCCGGGTTCAGAAATTCGAACAAGCTCCAGAGTTCGCCAAGATGATTCTCGATGGGAGTGCCGCTCATCGCCAGGCGATGATTTCCTCGCAGCAGGCGGGCGGCTTTCGCGGATTCAGTGTTGGCGTTCTTGATCGCTTGCGCTTCGTCGAGGATTACGTGCCCGAATTGAACATCCTTGAACTGAACTGCGTCGCGGCGGAGCGTTCCGTAAGTGGTGATGATCAGATCGTACTCTTCGAAGTGATCGCAAGTCTTCAAGCGAGCAAGCCCGGTGTGATCCAGGACACGGAGTTTGGGCGTGAACCGCGCAGCTTCTTGAATCCAGTTGAAGACGAGCGACTTCGGCACGACGACAAGCGACGGCGCGTACGCGCCATTTTTCTCAGCGTTGCGCGCTTTCTTGCGTGACGGATTTGCCGCGAGAGTTTTCGAGTCCTCGCAATCGCTTCGCTGCGACTCGAGCAGGGCCAGTACCTGAACCGTTTTCCCGAGCCCCATATCATCTGCCAGGCACCCGCCGAATCCGAACCGCTGAAGAAACTGTAGCCAGCCAAGGCCGTCCCGTTGATAGCTGCGCAGCTTGCCGGTGAATCCCGCCGGCGCATCAAGGGGTCTCACGCCGGCAAAACTCACCAGCTCCTCGCGCGCGCGCTCGAACGACGCGTCGAAACTCGCTTCAGGCTGCGAAGCAAGCAGCGCATCGAGCAGTCCCACCTGACTCCTTGTAAAGCGCACGTGGTCGGATTCGGTCTGGCCCAGACTCGCGAGGAATCCATACTTCTTCAGCCAATCTTCAGGAAGCAGTCCGAGAGCGCCGTCATCCAGCACTACCGTAGTCTCGCCTCGCTTGAGCGCCGCCAGCAACTCCGGCAAGTTGGCCGTCGATTCACCGAACTCGACTGTCCCGTGCAGCTCGAACCAGTCTATGCCCGAAGTCACCTCGATTCGAAACTCGCCGGGCTCGCGATAGATATTGCCTTCCGCTTCGACGTGCCAGCCTTCGACGGCCAGCGTTCGGACAATCTTTGGCAGTTGTTTTGCACTTAGAAAAAGCTGCGGAGGCCGGTCGTAATAGGAACGCGATCGCTGGAATCCGATCTGCGTTAGCCGGTCGGCGCACGCCCGCTCGCGCTCACGATCACGCAGGAGCCTGCTCTTTTGCGCCGGAATAAAGATTACTTCTCTCTGATCATGCTCGTTGACCGGGATTCCCGAGTAATTGAAAGACAACTCACCCTGCAGTTGGTCTCGTTGCCAATAACCGCCGTCCTTCAACTGCGAAATCTTGAGGCAAGGCTGCGGCGCGAGCGCTGCCTCCTCACACTTCATATCCTCCGGCAAGTCGAGCCGCGGGAGCCGAGGCATCCGGAAAACCTCTTCGAGCAACCGATCCGCGTCTTCTCGTGGAACCGTCAGGGGACCGTGTGTTCGCAGATGATTGAGCCATTCGAGCGCGCCAAAATCGTTGAGCCGCGCGACCCGGCCTCTCGCGACTACCAGGCCGCTCTTGATCACGAGCGGCTCGGAGACGTCCATTTGTTCCTCGCCTCGTCGAAGTGAAGCACCGGCTACGATCGCTTTGTCGGCGTCCCGGCGCATCTCCACCCAGAATTCCCAGGGCTCTCCCGCATCCCATTCGAGCGGAAGCATCTCGGATTTCTTACCGTTATCAGCAAAGTTCAAACGGCATCTCCCCGTCTCGCAAATCTTCGGCATCAGCAGATGAGTGACCGGATAAAAGAGCTTGTAGCTGCCCCGAACGGTCTGGCTATCGAGGGAATAACTGTAATGATCGATCGACCCCATCAGCAGTGCGATGATGTCGCGATCGGCGTCGGGCAACTGAGTCGCTCGAATCGTGGGGAGGCCCACGGTCCGAATCTTGCCCCACTCGCCTGTGCGTTTGATCTCGCGATAGCCGAGCGTGATCTCAAGCCCTGGGTTAGATAGGAATCGGCCTTCAACGATGTAGAACAATTCGCGCGTCGAGGGCCAGGCAGCGACACGCTCATGTGCGAGCCCGCTCATAGACCGGCTAATAGAATCGATCTGCTGTTTCCATTCTGGCGGCGGCGCAGGACGCACCGGCCGAGACTTTCCCGATTTAGGCGCCGCCGAGATCTGCCTGCCGGAGCGCGCGCCGAGATCCTCAGGTCGATAGTCCTCGTCTTCATCCAGATCGAATTCATCGTCCTCCAAGGTCAGGTCGCTATCATCCCATTCAAAGTCAATGTCCACCATAACCAGGCGCGAAGCAGCTTCCGTCAGATATCCTTTGCGCTCGGCAGCGGCCATCGTCGCCCAGATATGCTTGCAGGGATAGTTGTCAAAATAAGGACACGTGCAGGCGATGCATAACTCACGCTCTCTGATCGCAAGCAAAACGTCGTAGTCTTCACTACCGGTAACGACGGCATGCACAGTTTCCCTTGTTCCTTCGACGATCTGGACAAAACCTTGGCGGAAGTAAGACTGGCCTCGGCTTCGAACCCCGCCAGTGAATCTGGAGGAGAATTTGTTGGTCAGGTACATAAGCGAGTGAGAGCGAAATTGGATCGTAGACTTGAATAATTATCAGAACAAATCACGCGCGGGATTTCAATGCCTTAAAGCGTGAGCCAAGTCGAGTAGCCTTCGGCCAAAGCCAAACGCCAGCCGTCATTTACCACATCAGGACCTCAAAGACATCCACTCGACCTCGGGCGCGAAGATCAGTTCAACGACGATAGCGACTGCGAACTGGCTGAACTTCTTCCCAGGAGAGGTTCAAACGGACAACGGATGGCCTAGCGGATGATCGGTAACATCCCAAACTGACTCAAGCGAGTTTTTGGCAAGCTTGTTCCTTTATAGACTGCGCACCAATGGTGTATTAGACTCTGTTTCGGATACCAAGAGAGTTACAATTCTCACCGAGCTTAGGTTGACCAGTTGGCGGGACTTGAGGGAGCCGACACTTGTCGTATAAACATCATGGAGAAACCCTGACAAATGGACCCCGTACCCTATGAGAGACTAGAGTTGATGGTTCAATGCTTCGGAAAGGCATTCTATTACAAGGATCCCATGGAATCATTTCTTCTGAGCAGCGGCGTGGCAAGACCGCTGGCTCGGAAACATCGTCAAGAGGGAAGCAAGTACATATGGGCACGGAAGCTACTGACAGAGCTTGGCGAGTCTGACCAAGGACGGATGGTTCAACGGCGCATTCTCACCGACTTGTGTAAACTACGCAATGTGCCCGACCCTGCGGTTCCCGATAGAAATGCAGGATTGCAGGCCCTAAAAGATTTGAAGGAAGCAGCGATTGCCAGCCAGTTGTTTGCTATCGATGAGCGTGAGAAAGCGATCGACAAGAGGAGTATCGCAAAGGAAAAGGAACAGCTGATTCACGAGCGAGCTTCAAGGCTTGAGGTGCTACGCAAGACGTTCAATACAGCTCTCTTCGATGTTAACCGCCAAAGTGCGGGCTTCTCACTCGAAGACATTCTGTGTGATCTTTTCACTCTCTTTGACTTCGAATATCGGCGCTCGTACCGCACACCAACCCAGCAAATAGATGGTCACTTCAAGTATGAAGGTTTTGACTACCTCGTGGAAGCGAGGTGGCGAAAAGATCAACCAACAGAAAAAGAGATCGGTGCGTTCAAGCATGAAGTGGAGGGCAAGTTTCAGAGTAACAGAGGACTATTGGTATCAATCCCAGGCTTCAGGGATGAGGTAGTCGAGCGGTTCAACGAAAGAGGGTCGAACATAATTCTAATGGATGGCCCTGATTTGGTCTGTATCTTGGAAGGGAGAATGGATCTCCGTGACGCGATGAAGATCAAAGTCGATACAGCGGCTCAAGAAGGGATCGTGTTCACTCCAATACTTGGCATGTAACTCAATCAGTACATCAAGCTCAGGCTCTGTTTTTCAATCGGGTAGGCGGACCTTCGGCCTTGTCTTGGGGCGGGCTTGGTGCAAATTCAAAGAATTGACGTTCCCCATCTCCGTGGTAGATCTGCTCATTCGGCAATGGCTACGCCATTCAAGCCTTCGAATCGAAAGCCCGCGGCTGTATCACAGCAACCCGGGAATGACCTTCGGATCGAATGATTTGTCATCGCTCAGAATCGCTCAGATGTAGTAAATCTGATTTTCCATTTCGTCAGCCGTTAGCTGATCCAAGAGGATGAGCAACCGTTGAAGTATCTCATACGGCGACCGACGAACGGCGATGATTACGCCGCTGTGATTACGACCGGTTGCGTGGTATTGCCGGACGAGCGCTTCGAAGTGAACTCGATTGTGAGTGAGCAGTGCTTTTCGTTGGCGTGCGGCATGCGACAACTGTTCCTCATCGCTGCATCCCAACATTCCGGCCTCTTGCGTCGAAGTAACAACAAAGCCGCGCGAGCGCAAGAGCTTCGTCAATAGCGCACTGACGTCTTCGTCGATATAGAGTTCAGAGAAGAGGCGGCTCATCAGCCTGTCACAGGCGGACTGATCATCTCATCCGGTATTCGATTGCGCTCAATGTGTTCGTTAATCTCCGCTTGATGCTCGCTGTAGTACCTAAGTGCGTCGAACACTCGAGCCAGCGTAAGGTGCGGCAGGTGGACTGGAATCTCTTCGGGCGGCGTACCGAGCCGCCATAGCTCGACTATCGCGCGCACAGGCGTTCGGGTTCCCTTGATGATGGGTTCCCCACCTAGTATCCGCTCATCAACTACTATGTAGGAATGTTCCGTCGCGACAGACATATCAAAGTCTCTAATACCGGTCTACGAAACTAGTCAGATTCTACCACAGGGTTCGTGATCCAGACTTGCGACTAGACCGTTGCGCTTGCCTCCCGCCCAGCCAGCAAGGCCGAGACCTCACTCGCCGCCGTACTTGATCTCCATCCTTCTTATCTGAAAGCTCGCCAGCACCAGCACTGCGGCGGTCATCAGCAACAAACCGGGAATGGAAAGATATGCCGGAGTCGGCTCGGCTACCATCGCGAATGGACCTTCAGGGACCGGCACCGGCGCAAGCGAATGCAGATAATGAATGATGCTGATCTTCTTTAATACCGGCGGCAGGAGGAAGTTGATCCACTCCCACCCGTAAATCAAAAGCGCTGGGATTATCGGATTGCGAAAGAAGAGCCCGATCGCCATGAACACCGCGCCATAACCGATGCAAGCGAGCACCGTGATCGCCAGATAACCTGCCGCCTGGCGCTTACCGGCGCCGTCAAAAAAGTAGTTCCCTCCCGACGAGCCTAACCCGACGTACAGAAACACCAGCGAACCGGCGGTGCTGATCGTGAACAATACTACCGAGGCGATCAAACCGGAAACGTACTTGCCGACGACAAGCACTTCGCGGCGCACCGGGGAGAGGAAATAATAGTGAAGGCTGCGATCGACCACTTCTCCACGAAACAGATTCATGAAGATCCACGCGCAACCAAAGAATATTATCGTGCGAAGGATGAGGCCCTCATAAAGGTTCGCGAAGACAATATTGATCTCGCCGATATTGTCGTGACGCGATTGCTGCCAGTGTATCTCGGCAGACAGCGCCGCCATCAGCAGAATAGGCGCAGCGGCGAGCAAGTAAATCAGAATCGCGCGTTTGCCGATGAAGTTCTTTCGCACTTCCAGCCGCAGGATCGCCGCAATCTGGCGACCCCACAGCGACCACGGACGGCCGGTCGACGGCGCGGTTTCGGCAATGACTTCGGTTGATACGCTCATGCGCCTTCGCCTCCTCCGATCAAATACTGATAGACCGCGTTCAAGTCGTCATCCGCGGGCGCGACCGATTCGACGTTCAACCCGTCCTGCACCACTATGGTGTTCAACAAGAGGTAGAACGCATCCGCGTCGCGAGTCTTAACGAAGAGCCCGTGTTTGTCCTTGTGAATTTTTGCTTCGACGACCGAGTCCTGCTCGAACACCCGTGCGGCCAAAAGCCCCGGCCGATCGCAGCGAATCAGAATCTGCATCGGGTGCTCTTCCATCTCGTCTCGAACGCCCTGGATCGCGCCCTCGGCTACTACATAGCCGTTGTTGAGCAGGATGACAGTGTCGCTCATATCATTAACTTCGTGGAGGATGTGACTCGAGATGATCAGGTGGAGGCCTTCTTCGGCGAGTTGTCGAAACAGGCGAATGGTTTCCGCGCGCGCCATCGGGTCGAGCCCGTTCAAAGGCTCATCCAGAATCATCACCGCAGGCTCGTGAGCGATCGCCTGAGCGAATCTCACACGCTGGCGCATGCCCTTGCTGTAAGCCGCGATCTTGCGATGCGCGGCTTCGAGAAGATCGACTCGGTGCAGGGCTTTCCACGCCAGCTCCTGGGCCTCTTTCTTCGGCCGCCCGTGAACGCGAAGATATGAATAGATGAACTGAAAGCCCGTCAGCGCGCTCGGGAAAGAATCAAACTGTGAACAGTAACCGACTTTACTGAAGAACACCTCCGGGTGATCGGGTCTTAGCCCAAGCACGCTCACTCGCCCGCGCGTCGGTCTGATCAACCCGGTCATCAAATTCATCAGCGTCGTCTTGCCGGAGCCGTTGGGTCCCACGAGGCTGGTGATCCCCGGTTCGATCGCGAGAGTAACGCGATTCACTCCGAGAATCTCGCCGTAGAACTTCGAGACGTCTTCGAAGACGATCATGTGGTCATCGGGTTTATCCGTCACCGCACCACCTCGTATGCCCGGACCCTGCGGGTGAGAAGAAACAAACAAAACGCGAGGAACAGGGCTAACATGATCCACGCCGCCGAAGTCGGAAGCACCATCCAACTCGGAAGCCCCGCCGAGTTCGGTGCGCGGAACAAGCTGTCCTCGATCGTCTTCATTATAAAGGTCAGGTTGAAAAGCCCTCCCCACCTTGTTTGAAGCACCCCGTTTACCATAAACCCGATTGCATTCGAGATTATGAACAGTCCAAACAAGGCAGCGCTCGCAGCCAATCGCCACTTCACCCAGGCCGATATTGTCACCGACAACATCGCGAGTAACAGGATCCATGTCCAGCTTCCGACAAAGACCGCGCCGGCGATCCAGAGGTTGCTTGCGGCCCATCCCGCCCCCTCCAGATATGACTGGAAGAGAAATAACAACTCGCCCGGTATCCACGTGATCGCCGAGATCAGAATCAGCAACACGCTCATCTTGCCTATTACATACTCCGCTCGTGAAAACGGGCGGCACAAATAGAGCGGCAGCGCGTTGTTCGCCAAATCGCGCGAGATCAGCGGCGGCCCCATCAAAACAGTCAGGACGAACGCGAAAAAAGTCTGGGTCCCGACAAAAAACTGAAAGAAAAATCCGTTGATCGGCACGATGTCTTTGAGACTGATGCTTAACGCCGCCATCGCCGTTAGGTTGTGATGCAGGTAGATAAGTATTGCCATCACCAGCGGGCACACGAAACATAACGCGAAGAGAGCGGTATACAGCTTGGACGCGAACACATCACGGTAAGCGTGCCGCGGGATTATGAGGAAGCGCGACCACACCGGCGTGAGCGGTCCAGCGTACGGTTTGTAGGCGTGCTCATGTACCGCCATTATTTTCCTCCCTCTCGCATGCCGGCAGCGCGGTTCCCATCCCCATTGCCGCTCTCCATTGCCTTCAGGAAAATGTCTTCGAGCGAGTCACGCTTAAAGTTGAGGCGCCGAATCTGCACCTTGTGCGCGCCGGCAAGCTGATAGAGATCGCGAATGTCTACGTCGTTTTGGAGGACCAGCTTCAAGCGGCGCTCGCTTGTGAGCGCGTATTCGCAGCCCAGAGATCCAATCGCTTCGACGAAAGCTTCGCGATCGCCGCGTGTTTCAAGCTCGAGGAATTTCCGATTCGCCCTGCGTTCTTCTTCGAGATTGCAGTAAACCGCTATGCTTCCGTCTTTGATAATCAATATCTCTTCGCAGCACTCTTCAACGTCGCGCAGCAGATGAGACGACAGGAGAATGTGAGCCTTGCCACTGTCGCGAATCTGCCGGACGAGTTCGATCATTCGCTGACGCGCCGGCGGATCGAGTCCGTTGGTTGGCTCGTCCAGAAAGATCAATCGCGGCCCGTGGACGATTGCCTGCGCGAGTTTGGCGAGCTGTTTCATGCCGAGCGAATAAGTGCCGAGCTGGCGATAACGCGCTTCGCCCAGTCCTACGTAGAAGAGCGCTTCGTGCGCGCGTTCAAGCGCGGCTTCGGAAGGCAAACCCGACAGTTCAGCCATCAAGCGAACGAAGTGAACGCAAGTCATGTTGGCAATGAACGAGTCGCGCTCGGGCAAGTAACCGATCTGCGTTCGAATCGGCTTGGCTTCTTTGCGAATATCGCGCCCGAAAATGTGCGCGGTCCCTGAAGACGGCGGGTGAAATCCAAGCAACGTGTGAATCAGCGTGGTCTTGCCGGCGCCGTTCGGACCGAGCAACCCAATCGCGCGGCCGCGCAGCTCGCCTCGCAGCTCTTTGAGAATTGGCCGCCCGCCAAACTGAACGCTCAAGCCATCCAAATGGATGACAGGCTCGGCAAGCTTCGCAGGCTCATCAGACCCTTCTGAGAGGATCGCTACCGATGCAAGCGGCTCAACACTGCTGTTAATAGCATTTTCCATTCAATCACTCTCTCACGCAAGCGGCCATACTACACTTTGCAAAACGCTTCCAACTTCTCTTTCATTAACAAGTCCGATTCCGCTCAATATGTGAAGTTGTCGAAGCCGATTAAGCTGAAACAGAATGGATTCATCCACGACCTCAGTGTACGTTAGTGCCTGACGCTTTGTTCGCCGCGTGATTTCTCTAAGCGGCGTAGTTTGTTTTGTTGACAAACTATTTTGGACGCCATCGCCGCAAAAGATCAAATCGTTCGCCGATGCTCCTCTGCGTCCTCTGCGTCCTCTGCGGTTGATTTCGAGCCACTGAGCAGGAAAAACCGCGGAGGACGCTGGGGACGCAGAGGACTGCTTGCCGGCAACACGCTAATACCCACTAGCCAACGGAGACGATGCTTGACAGCGCTTCGTGAACTTGGTCTAGTCAAACAGGAATGAGCACACCGCCAACCTCCGACATCGATCTACTCATTCAAGGCGATCTCGCCGATCCATTCGGCTTGCTTGGAATCCACGAGATCGAAAGCGGCGAATCGAAGTCTGTCGTCGTGCGCGCCTTCGTTCCCGAAGCCGAACAAGTGTCGGTCGTCGAGGCGGATGGCTCGACCCGGCACGATATGCGGAAGGTTCGCGATGCGGGCTTCTTTGAGGTGACTTTTCCTGACCGGCCGAACCGATTCCCTTATCGCCTGAGAGCGACAAACGCATTCGGAGACTCGTGGGAGTTTCACGATCCTTACGGCTTCCCTCCTCTGCTCTCGGATTACGATCTCCACTTGTTGAATGAAGGCACACACTATCGCAACTACGAGAAGCTCGGCTCTCACGTCCGAATCGTCGACGGCGTACGCGGCGTTCATTTCGCCGTGTGGGCGCCGAACGCAAAGAGAGTCAGTCTAATCGGCGACTTCAATCAGTGGAACGGCCGGCGCCATCCCATGTTTTTTCACTCGGGCGCGGGCGTCTGGGAAATCTTTGTTCCAGCGCTCAGAGAAGAGACTCTCTATAAGTTCGAAATCAAGTGGCGGCGATTCGGCCTCGTCGTTCAGAAGACCGATCCTTACGCGTTTTACTTCGAGCGCAGACCGAAAACCGCGGCGATCGTTTACGACATCAACAAGTATCACTGGCGCGATGAAGACTGGATGAACGAGAGAAAAGATAAGAACGCGCTGGACGCGCCGATCTCGATCTACGAAGTGCATCTAGCCTCATGGATGCGAGCGCCGGAAGAGGGCAGCCGCTATCTCAACTATCGTGAGCTTGCTCACAACCTGGTCGAGTACGTGAAGCAGATGGGCTACACGCACATCGAGTTGTTGCCGGTGACCGAACATCCTTACGACGGAAGCTGGGGTTATCAGACGATCGGCTACTTCGCGCCGACTTCGCGTCACGGCGAGCCCGACGACTTCATGTATTTCGTCGATTACTGTCACCGCAACGGCGTCGGAGTACTCCTTGATTGGGTGCCCGCTCACTTTCCAAAAGACGGGCACGGGCTTGCCTACTTCGACGGCACTCACTTGTACGAGCACGCGGACCCGCGCAAAGGCGAGCATCAGGACTGGGGCACTCTGATCTTCAACTACGAACGCAACCAGGTCAGAAATTATCTGCTCGGCAACGCGCTGTTTTGGCTGGAGAAGTATCACATCGACGGTATGAGAGTCGACGCGGTCGCCTCGATGCTGTACCTCGATTACTCGCGCAAGGAAGGCCGCTGGGTGCCGAACAAATACGGCGGGCGCGAGAACCTCGAAGCGGTCGACTTCGTCAAGAAGTTCAATGAACTGGTTCACGAACAGCACCCGGGCGCGATCACGTTTGCGGAAGAATCAACCTCGTGGCCATTGGTCTCTCGGCCTGTTGCCGACGGAGGGCTCGGCTTTGATTTCAAATGGAATATGGGCTGGATGAACGACACGCTCAAGTACTTCCAGACCGATCCGCTTTATCGAAAGTATCATCAGGGCAAACTCACTTTCAGCTTGATGTACGCATTCAGCGAGAACTTCGTCCTGCCGCTCTCTCATGATGAAGTCGTCCACGGCAAGCGATCGTTGTTGGACAAGATGCCGGGCGACGTCTGGCAGAAGTTTGCAAACCTTCGAGCGCTGTACGGTTACATGTGCGGGCATCCGGGAAAAAAGCTTTTGTTTATGGGCGGCGAGTTCGGGCAGTGGATCGAGTGGAACCATCAGCGCAGCCTTGACTGGCATTTGCTTGATTACGACACACACCGGCAGCTTCATGACTATTCGAGAGACCTGAACACTCTCTACTCGAGCGAGCCTTCGCTGTACGAAGTTGATTTCGATTCCGCGGGCTTTCAATGGCTCGACTTTCGCGACGCAGAAGGCAGCACCATCGCGTTCATGCGCAAAGCAAGAGACGAGCATGATTACTTGATCTTCGCGTTGAACTTCACGCCGGTACCTCGACCGGGTTATCGATTGGGAGTGCCTGAAGAAGTGTTTTACAAAGAGGTGATGAACAGCGACTCATCGGCTTATGGCGGAAGCAACATGGGAAACCAGGGCGGCGTGACTTCGAAGGCTGAAGAGTGGGCCGGCTGGCCTTGCTCCATGCATATTACGTTACCACCGCTGGCGGTTGTTGTGTTGAAGCCTCAGCGTTAAGACCGGGTGAAAACAAAGTAATATCCACGGAAAACGCTGATTCTACGGAACGTGCGCTTCCACGAACAACGAAGAATCTGCTATGGAACGAGACCCACAATGCGCCAGTAGGGTCTGGCACGCTTTAGAATGGGTGCATTCACATTCAGAGCTGCCACCGTGGCTCGTCCTGCGGCATTCCGACCAATCAGTCTTGTCCAGTCTGAACTCCATCGAAAGCAGGTTTCCCAGCTAACTTCGCGTGGATTGAAGAGTGACACGACTTTGCCTGTGCGAGAATCTCTCGCATGCGTTTGCTTGCCCTTGGCTATGTTGCAATGCGAGCGAGCCAGACAGAGGTTCGCGCTTGCCGTCTGTCCACCAAGCGATCTCGGTACTATGTGATCAATATGGAATGCCTGTCCCGTGAGGACTTGCGGAGCGTGACAGTACTCACAGCGCCCAACCGCGCGCGTTCTTACCTGAGCAGCTAAGGCGGGAGTGGCGCTCGAAGTCACTTGTGCGTCTTCGCCCGCCGATTTGTACGTCCATTTCTAGACGACTGCTGCCGAGCCGCTTGTCGAATACGACTGGCAATGGGTCGACCCTTCGTGTCGAAGAGTTCTGGGCGCAGGGCGCGGGCTAACGCTACAGAATTAGCCAACATCAACTCATCCACTTCTGAACCAAGTCTCGTGAGTTCCATTTGCTCTGATCTACTAAGCTTGCCCTCGTTGCATTTGTCCATCAGTTCAGCAATGCGCTTTTGCTGTTCGTGAGGAAGTCGCTGAAGATAGACCGTGATGGTTGTTTGCTTGCGAGCAGTCCTTGCCAGCAGTTGTTCCGCCAGATGACGTTGTAGTTTCAATGGCAATCGCTCAGCCGCCGCGAACGCGTCTGTCAACGCTTGGTTAGCTTGGCTCATGTCTCATCCTCTTCTTTGACTATGCGAGGAGTGTGAGCTCGTATCACGGCCTGTTCGCCAACACCGCGCGGGTAGATTTCACCGCGAACAGCGTTGGGATATTTTTCCCGCAGGCGATCGGTCGCTTCCAGCAGCGAGTCTCCAAGAAAATAATCCTGACTGGGGATATGTATAGCTACCACTTGACCTCTGTTTGCGGGCCCGACAGCGGATTGGACTCGCCGCTCGTAGATACGCTCCCCGGCTTGTGCAGTCTCTTCTCTGATCAAAGCGATGTCAGCGTGAGTGCTCATCGGTTGGATTATATACAAGGATCGATTCTACTCAAACATCTCGCAAACTCAGTCGTTGTCTTAATCGACTGAAATTCAGTTTGCCTGCCAGTTCCCGCATCGCCTGTTGACAAAGCTCTCCCGTTTCTCCCTGCTCGCTCGAAAGTGACCAAAGCAGATTCTGCAATCGCCACAGATCGAGACTGACACCCAGTCGCTCGGCCAGCCGAAGGAAATGAAGCGCCGATTCCGCTTTCGTTTCCTCGCGATCGGTTCGATAAGCCACAAGGCTCGAATACACAAACTCCTCCAGCGCGCCCTTCAACCCCGAGAGGTCAACCGTGCAGCCCAGTGAGTCGGCTTCACGCAGGATTGTGGCTGCCGCCTCGCTGAGCTGTGTCTCCGATAACGCCTCACTCCTCAGCTCCGAGCATGCCTGCTCGAGCTTCTGCGTCAGCACATACTCCGCGGCTTGTCTCAAGCTATCAGGTGCGGGGATCTTCATGCTCGCAAGCAATCGCATCACGTCGCGGCTCTCTTCGTAGATGCGGCGGTAGTGATCGCGCGAGCGCTCGAGCGCGTCTCCCAAAAGCAACCGGCCGATCTTACGCCGTTCATCATTGAACAAATCTTTGAGTGCGAAGCTCTCGCCGTCAAACCCGGCATCGATCGCTCGCAGCAGATCGCGAGTCGAGTCTTCATTGAAGCTGCGGAATAATGTTGCTGCCAGCTTTTCATACTGATCGACGGGCAGGCGTTTCCGAACCGAGCAGTGAAAATCATAGCTGCCAAGGTGCAACACCACGAACATACCTTCAAACCGCTCGCGAGTTATCGACGAACGCACGTTGACCGACCCAATAGCGATCGTGCGCGCGAGAGTCTTCTCGCGACGGTAATCCTGACGATCGAATTCGAATGAGAAGATTCGCTGCTCGGTCGCGTATTCTTCGACCAGCGAGCTGATCCCGTAATGCGCCAGCCCTTTCCTGAGGCTCGTAATCGAAGGCTTCACCAGTGCGTCATAAACCTTCGCGCCGTTTGAAAGATGAGGCTTGCTGCCCGGCGCCTTCGCGAGAAGCGCCACGAATTGCGGTTCGAGGTCGGCGCCGGACGCCTCGCGCGCAAGCTGAATCGCCCTCGCCGCGTACTCGATGTTCTTTACCGTTTCAATGTTGGATATGTCGTCGAAGAACCAGCCGCAACTTGTATACATCAACGCCGCGTGCCGCTGCATCTCAAGCAAGCGCCAGATGTTCACCTTCTCGCTTTCCGGCAATTGATGACGCGCGTGTTTGTCGAGAAACGCATCCCGAGTCTTAGCCGAGCGATCCAGGATCACGCTGATGTAGTCATCAAGCGCCGCCCAAACATCTCTTAACAGCGCAGAGCCTTGATGCTCGAAGACGATGTCCAGCTTACCGCGAAGCCAATCAAACGCTTCGCGGAGCGGCCCTCTCCAGCGCTGATGGCAGTGCGTATTACCGCTGTTGCAGCCGCAGTCGCTTCTCCAGCGCTCGACGCCGTGCGCACAGCTCCAGGAGGTGTTCTCTCTTATCCTTACTTCGTGCGTCGGCGGATGAAGCGCGAGATATTCGCCGTAGTTCGTTATACGCGCGAGGCCTTCACGTGCGATCTTTCCGAGCGCATAAGCCAGGGCCATCTCGCCGAACTTGAAATGATGGCCAAAGGTTTCGCCGTCTGTAGCCACGCTCACCAGTTGAGAATGCTCGCGACGATCATCGAAGCTGGAAACCAGTCGTTCGGCAAACCTGTCACCGCTCCGCAGCAGGTTCTCGAAGGAAATGTCGTGTGACACCGGCGCGTCGTAAAAGAAAAGATCGATGTGCTTCCCGTCGTTCAACTGACAGCGATAAGCCCGAGTGGGATCGATTCGGCGCTGCGGCACGGCTTGCCAGTCCTCACCCGGAGCGCGAACGGCTTCGGCTTGATGTGGAGAAAGGATCGTAAACTTGATTCCATGCTCGGCGAGAACTTGCAGTGTCGAAGTGTCCACGGCGGTTTCGGGAAGCCACATGCCTTCCGGCTTGCGGCCGAATCTGAACTCGAAATCGGCAATACCCCATCGAACCTGAGTGAGTTTATCGCGTAGGGACGCGAGCGGCATGATCGCGTGATTGTAGCATTGAGCGATTGCGTTTCCGTGCCCGGCGTGGTCGGTAACACTGTGTACATCCGCCTCGAGGATCTGCTGGTAGACGTTATTTTGGCGCCGCTCGAGCCACGACAAAAGAGTAGGCCCGAAGTTGAAGCTCGTCTTTTCATAGTTGCTGACGAGCTCGATGATCTTCCCTTCCCCGTCGAGGATACGAGCGACCGCATTCGGCGCGTAGCACTCGGCGGTAATTCGCTCGTTCCAGTCGTGATATGGAGCGGCCGAGTCCTCTACCTCGACGTCTTCGAGCCAGGGGTTTTCGCGAGGAGGCTGATAGAAGTGGCCGTGGATGCAGACGAAGCGGTTGGTCATACTCGGGAATCGAGGCGCGGAAACTTCCGTGCTCAACAGAGCCAGGATATCTCGCCGGTTCCTTTCCGTAGAACTCGTGGTCTGACACTCTAACCTCGAAACGAGTAAGCTTCAACCGAGGCGAGGAAGACAGAAGGCAGTAAGGCGGAGGCTTCTTTGCGAGCTTTGCGGTCCTTTGCGTCTTTGCGCTACGAATTCGCAAGCAAAGAGAGAAATACGCAACGCAAAGACGCAAAGAACCGCAAAGCTCGCAAGTCCTCCGCCCTACTGCCTTCTGCCTTCCGTATCTACTTAGCGGCAGTCTCCGCTGCGCCCTGCCTGGCCAGAAATCGAGTGATCTTACCGCCCAGCTCCTGCGCCGCGGGCGGATCATAGTTGCCCTGCACGATCACAGTGTAACTCCCATCCCAGAAGATGTTCAGGTACGAGTTGATTCCCGGCGCGCCGCCGCTGTGGCCTCTCACGCTCTTACCTTCGACCGTCTCGTCGATGAAACCATAGCTGTACTTGGCGCCCATCGGCGTGTCGACCTTGCCGCTGGTCAGCTTCTCAGTCAGTTCGGCGTTCACCAGTTTGTTCGCGCGCAACGCTTGAGCGAACTTCAGCAGGTCTGACACGGTCGAGTAACCGCCTCCCGCCGAACTCCCCTGCATTGGAAGCGTCAGCAGGTTATTTCGCCGCGGCTCGATCCCCAGCGGGTCCCCGCTGTCGAAGCGCGTATAACCCATCGCCAGGTTTGGCACGATGTCATAGACCGCGTATGACGCCGAGTCCTTCATCCCAGCCGGCTTGAAGATGTGATCGCGCACGTATTCAAAGTAGTTCTGCCCTGACACGCCCTCTACAACCGCGCCGAGCACGATGAAGCCCGCGTTGCTGTAGGACCAGTCCTTGCCCGGCTCGAATGTCAATGGGTCATTGGCGAAGATCGGAAAATAGTCTTTCGGGTTGCGATACTTCTCGCGATTCTGGAAGAACTCAGGTTTGAAAAAGTCTCCCAGCCCGGACGTGTGTGTCAGCAGTTGATGGATCGTGATCTTCGCGGCGACCTCCTTGTTTGGATACTCTGGCAGCGCCCTGGCGAGCGTGCTGTCGTAGGAGAGTTTGCCCGACTGGACCAACTGAGCGATCGCAACGCTTGTGAACATCTTGTTCATCGAGCCGAGATTGAACTTGGTGTCGAGGTTGTTCGGAACATTGTTGGCTTTGTCGGCGAGCCCATACGCTTTGTTGAAGATCACGCGATCGCCCTTGGCGACAAGCGCTACTCCGGAGAATTTGTCGTCCGCCGCGGCCTTAGCCACATGGCGCTCGATTTCTTTGACGGCGTCGGCTTCGCTCATCTTAGTGGTGAGCCAGGCGTCGGCCTTTTCGGCTGCGGGATCCGGAACGCGGCGAAAGCCAAATCCATCAAGTTTGGCCGGCTCGTCCTTTTCCAGACGAGTAATCATATTTACCAAATAGTTTCCGCGCCTGGTGCGAGCGCTGAAGCGAACCTCGCCCGGGCCTCTCGATGGCAGAATCTGCATCAGCTCGAAGCCCCCGCTTTGCGAATAGAGCCTCTGAACTTGCGTCACGTACTCGTCAGCCGAGACTTCCTTGAGCGCGCGGCTCGACAGGTTAGCCTTTATGAAGCTTTCGATCGCGGCTTTGTCGCCGCTGTTGAAAGTCTCAAACAGTGCGCGCGCGAGCTTGCCTTCGGGCGTCGCGGGAAACTCTGCCCTGGCCGCCGGAGGTTGATTCTGTTGATAAGCACTCGTTGCGGGTACGGCGACGAGGGCCGCAAACATTGCGATTGCGATTGCTCGCTTCAAGTACGTCAGCGTGTGTGCATGTTTCATTGTTGTTTCTCCGAGTACGGTTCGACGTTTTGCATTCAGCCAGCCATGTAAGGGCGGTCCTCCGTGGCCGCCCCTTGCCGATGAGACTATGGGCGAGAGGGGCGGCCACGGAGGACCGCCCTTACATGGCGTTTATCTCCTTACGAGAGAAAGCCGAACTACGAACTCATTGTCGTTTCAAAAGTCGTCTCTCACTCATTCATTAACGCTCCGGCTGGGAATTCGTTTGATGGATTATGGTATTATCCGATATTCACGCTATGAATCTGCAAGCCATCGATCTAAACCTGCTGGTTGCCTTCGAAGCGCTGATGGAAGAACGCAACGTGACTCGCGCCGCGAAGCGCGTAGGGTTGAGCCAACCGGCGATGAGCAACGCCCTCACTCGATTGCGCCGGACGTTTGACGATCCATTATTAGTGCGTACGCCGGGCGGTATGGCGCCTACACCCACCGCCCAAACCCTCATCGAAGTTGTGCGCGCGGCGCTCTCACCGCTCCGGGCGGCGCTGGAGAAGAAACCGGCGTTCAACCCGGCGGCGTCCATGCGCGCGTTTCGCGTACTGGCCAGCGACTACGCCGAAATCGTGCTGCTCGCGCCGCTGCTTGGCAAGCTTCGCGAACAAGCTGCCGGGGTCAGCATTCGCGTGCATCGGCCTCCGAACGTGTTTCAACCTCCCTCACGCACGGCGCTGTCGGATTCATTCGATCTGGCAATCGGGTTTTTTCCTGACGCGCTGTCGCTCGACGCGAGCGTGCGGTCAGAGGTTTTGTTCGAGGAAGACAACGTCTGCATCGCGAGGTCGCATCACCCCTCGATCAAATCAAAGATATCGATCCGGCAATACGCGGCCGCGCGGCACGCCGCGGTCTTCTATAAGTCAGAGGGTCCCGGCGTGATAGACACGATCCTCGCGCAGAAGGGACTTTCGCGCGAGCTGGCTGTTCTCTCGCCGCACTTCGCCAGCACACCCTTCATCGTCGCGGAATCAGATTTGATCGCGACAGTTCCCCGCCGATTGGCGCTGAGGTTCAGCAGAGCGTTGAAGCTCCAGGTGCTGCCGGTTCCGTTTTCGATGCCCCCGTTTCGACTGGCAATGCTGTGGCACGAGCGTGTTGACTCAGATCCCGCCCATGCGTGGCTGAGAGGACTCGTTGTTGATACAGCAGGAACGTTGACTACTTAAGTGCGATTTGGAACGCGCAGGGGGACCGTGACTTCCGCGTGCTTTGCGGTCCTTTGCGTCTTTGCGCTGAGTATTGGTCTTGCTTCTTCAATACCCGATACTCAGCGCAAAGGCGCAAAGGCGCAAAGGACCGCAAAGCACGCGAAGGACTGACCGGACGTTACAAGTCAGCAACCCAATAACCGAACGCTACGTCCCGTCTTTTCGTCGCTATACTATTCTGTGGTAGAAATAGAGTAGATAAACACCATCGGGAGATCCGCAATTGGTAATTCAAGGGAGCCCCTTTCTGACTATGTTCTGTGTCCAACCGACCACCCAAGATGAGGTATGTCTTCGGTGATCCCTGAGACCATTTCTCATTACCGAATTATCAGAGAGCTCGGCTCGGGCGGCATGGGACGCGTGTACCTGGCGGAAGACACCAGGCTCGGCCGCCAGGTCGCGATCAAGTTCCTTCCGGCCTCGTATCAATATGATCCCGAGCGCCGGACGAAGTTTTTGGCCGAAGCGCGAGCAACGTCCGCCCTGCGCTCGCCTCATATCGCCGCCATCTACGACATCGGCGAGCACGACGGCGCGATGTACCTGGTGATGGAATACGTCGAAGGCGAGTTGCTGTCCGAGATGCTGAAGCGCGGACCGCTGCAGATTCGAGAGGCGATGGACTTTACCATCCAGATAGCCGACGCGCTCTCAGAAGCGCACTCGCTCAGCATCGTTCACTGCGATGTGAAAGCCTCGAACCTGATGGTGAGCGAACGAGGCGCCATAAAATTGCTCGACTTTGGAATCGCGGCGGCCACGAGCGCCAAAGAGCAGGAGCCCGACGACCGCACCAAACCTGTGGGGCAACAAACCGCGGTCGGCGTCGTAACCGGAACGGTTTCCTACATGTCTCCGGAGCAGGCGATAGGACGCGCCCTGGATCATCGCTCAGACATTTTTTCTCTCGGCGTAGTTCTCTACGAAATGCTCACCGCGCACCTGCCGTTCGAAGGAGAGACACCGATTGAAATCATCGACAAGATAATTCACGGCGAGCCGATGCCTGTTACACGGCTGAACTACAGCGTGCCGCCCGACCTCGAGCGAGTAGTCAGAAAGTGTTTGGAGAAGGATCGGGAACGGCGATATCAGTCCGTGCGCGATTTGCTGATTGACCTTCGAAACCTGCAGCGAGACAGCGACTCCGGTTCGCAAGCCACCACCAGCGGTCTCCGGCGAAACACACAGGTCGTAGCTCGAAGCCGGTCGCGAAAGAGCATTGACTCACTGGCAATTCTTCCATTCGCCAACTTGAGCGGTGATCCCGACCTGGAATATTTGAGCGACGGCGTCACCGAGGGCTTGATCAACAACCTGTCGCGGCTTCCGAAACTTCGGGTGATGGCGCGCAGCACCGTATTTCGTTATCACGGGCGCGAGCTTCCGGACCCTCAGCAGGTCGGCGAAGAGTTGGGCGTTCGCGCCGTGCTGCTGGGACGGCTGCTAAGACGCGATGATGCATTGATCATAAAGCTGGAGCTTGTCGACACAAACGACGGCTCGCATCTTTGGGGCGAGCAATACGTGCGGCAAACTTCCGACATCCTCACGCTCGAGCAGGAGATCTCGACCGAGATCTCAGAGCAGTTGCGCTTCAAACTCACTACCGCGCAGAGGAGGAGCCTGGCAAAGCGCTCGACTGAAAACAGCGAAGCGTACCAGCTCTACCTGAAGGGACGGTATCACTGGAACAGGCGAACCGAAGAGGGCATCAAACGAAGTCTTGATTACTTTGAGAAGGCAATCGCTCTCGATCAGGGCTTCGCGTTGGCGTACGCCGGGTTGGCGGACGCGTACAACCTGCTGGCTAGTTACGCGGCGAAACCGGTCCCGACTCTGTTCCTCCGCGCGAAGGCAACCGCGCTGAAGGCACTGAGTCTCGATGACAAACTTGCAGAGGCTCACGCTGCGCTTGCCGCCGTAAAACTCTGGCGCGAGTTCGATTGGGAGGCCGGCGAGCGAGGTTTCAGGAAGGCCATCGAACTGAATCCCGGCTACGCTACCGCTCACCTGTGGCTGGCGCTTTACCTCGCAGCCATGGAACGAATGGATGAAGCTCTTTTGGAGATAACCTTCGGCTGCGAACTGGATCCTCTCTCGCGCGTTCTCAATCTGAATCTCGCGAGGATACTCTACTTTGCGCGCCGCTTCGACGAATCTGCGAAGCAATGCCTGAAGACAATCGAGATGTTCCCCGACTATTTGATCGCTCACCGCCGGCTCGGAATGACATACGGCGAAGAGGGAATGTTTGAAGAAGCAGAGGCCGAGTTCAAAGCCGCCCTGAGCCTGTCTCCGAAAGACAGTGAGTCGATGTCGGCAATGGCTTACGTTTACGCGGCCGCGGGGCGACCGGATGAAGCGCGGGAGGTTTTTGAGCAGATAAAAGACATCGCGCGTGAGAGCTACGTATCGCCTTACAGCCTTGCGCGGGTTCATATTGGACTCGGCCAGATAGACGAAGCGTTCGCCGAACTCGAGATAACATACAAGGAACGTCACGGTATTTTGACTTACCTTAAGGTTGAGCCGATGTTCGACCGAATTCGCGATGACGCCCGGTTTATAGACCTGCTGCGGCGCCTCGGCATTGGAGATTGAGAAGATGTCCCAGGTGCGTAGGACGGCCGCTCGCGTATCTTTAGTGCTGGGCTTAGTGCTGCTGGCCGCGGCGACGAGTGCGCGGTCTTCCTCTCTTAGATTTGACGTCACTATCGGGCCGACCCTGGCTTCATCACCGAAGAGCGGACGGCTCTTCGTGGTATTGAGCACGAAGAGTCAGCCGGAACCCAGGCTCACAATTGGCCAGACGGGCTTGGACGCTTCGCCTGTATTCGCTCGCGACATTCAGAATTTCGGCGAGGGCGTCACCGGCACAATCGATGAAACCTGTGCGGCATTCCCAATCGACACTCTCGCGCAGCTTCCGGCTGGTGATTACTACGTGCAAGCCTTGTTTGACTCTAACATCGATCTGAAATCATTGAACGCACCGGGCAATCTGTACAGCGAGCCGCGCAAGATTCACTTGAACCCCGCAAGCGGCGCTGCGCTGAAGATCGAGCTGACGAAACGGGTCCCGGATGAGGCGCTGCCTCCCGACACCGAGTACGTTAAGCATATCAAAATTCAATCCGCGCTCCTGAGCAAATTTCATGGCCGCCCTATGTATTTGCGAGCGGGGTTGATCCTGCCCCGAGGATTCGACAGCGAGCCTGGAAGACGATATCCGCTGCGCATCCATATCGGCGGTTATGGCAGCCGCTTCACCGGCGTGCGGCGAATGATGACGGATGGCGCGGGTTTTCGTAATACCTGGCTTGCTGAGGGCACGCCTCGTATGGTGCTTCTGTATCTTGATGGTGATGGGCCTTACGGCGATTGCTATCAGGTGAACTCAGATAACAACGGACCTTACGGCGATGCCGTCACACAGGAGCTGGTCCCTTACGTTGAACAGAAGTTTCACTGCATCGGCCAGCCGTGGGCGCGTGTGCTGGACGGCGGCTCGACCGGAGGGTGGGTTTCGCTTGCGCTTCAGATTTTCTATCCGGATTTCTTTAACGGAACGTGGTCAGGTTTTCCCGACGGCGTCGATTTCCGCGCGTTTCAACTGATCAATATCTACGACGATCAAAACGCATATCTGAACGGGCATGGATTTGAACGCCCGAGCGCTCGCGATCTCAACGGGGACGTGCGCTTCACTATTCGTCACGAGTGCCAGATGGAAAACGTGATGGGCCTGGGTGACAGCTACACGATGTCGGGCGAGCAATGGGGCGCCTGGAACGCGACTTACGGAACTCGCGGCGCGGATGGACGCCCTGTTCCGCTCTGGGACCCGAAGACAGGTAAGATAAACCACGAACTGACTGAGCATTGGAAAAAGTATGATCTGCGAATGGTGCTCGAGCAGAACTGGAAGACGCTTGGACCGAAGCTTCGAGGCAAGCTTACGATTTGGGTTGGCGAAGCGGACGATTACTTCCTGAACAATGCGGTGCATTTGCTCGACGCGTTTCTTTCGAAGGCCAATCCGCCTTATGAGGGAAAGATCATCTACGGCGCCGGCAAGGGTCATGGATGGATGGCTTTTACCGAGCGCGAGATTATGGATCAGATGGTGGCGGCGATTGAGAGCGCGAGAAAATAGACCGCGGATGACGCGGAGATTCCACAGGGAGAGACAGGATGAACAGGATTTTTCTTATCCTGTTCATCCTGTCTATCCTTGTTAAACTCCGCGTTATCCATGGTCTATTCTGAGATTGCGGACAGATGAAGAAATCTTCTATCAATGCATTCCTGATTGACCACGCTCTCGATCTGCTGTTCGTGTTCATTCCGGCGGCGGTGATTCTCCACTATGCGCACGCGCCGGAGTTGTGGACGTTTGTCGCTTCGGGGCTCGCGATCATTCCGCTTGCCGGCTGGATGGGCAAGGCAACCGAGAGCCTCGCGGAACGAATGGGGGCAGGAGTCGGCGGGCTACTGAACGCGACCTTCGGCAATGCAGCAGAGATGATCATAGCTTTTCAGGGCCTGCGCGCAGGCCTGACCGAAGTGGTCAAGGCATCGCTCACCGGATCGATTCTGGGAAACATACTTCTCGTTTTAGGCGTCAGCATTCTGGCCGGCGGGCTCAAGCGCCGAAGCCTGAAGTTCAACCGCGCAGCCGCGACGATGAGCGCGACTCTTATGGCATTGAGCGCGATCGGATTGCTGGTGCCGGCGCTGTTTCACTGGGTCACTCGTGGCGCCGCGGGAAGCGCGGAGAGGAATCTAAGTCTCGAGATTTCTATCGTATTATTTGTCACTTACATTCTAAGCCTGGTCTTCTCTCTCAAGACCCACCGGGATCTCTACCTCGGTACGGGTCACCAGGGTGACCTTGGTTCAATGATGCGGCCGAGGACGGCCGGCGCCGTGCTGCTCGGAGCCACCGCGCTGATCGCCTGGATGAGCGAGCTGTTGGTGGGCGCAGTTGAACCGGCATCCAAAGCGCTCGGCCTCACAGAAGTCTTCGTCGGCGTAATAGCCGTTGCGATCATCGGAAACGCCGCCGAACACAGCACCGCGGTGCTGATGGCGATGAAGAATCAAATGGACCTCGCTTATCACATAGCGGTGGGATCGAGCATGCAGATCGCATTGCTGGTCGCGCCGGTGCTCGTGTTCGCCAGCTACGCGCTCGGACGACCAATGGATTTGTTGTTTACCACCTTTGAGGTAATAACGGTCGGGCTTGGAGTGGCAGTCGTCAGCCTTGTGGCTGCAGACGGCGAATCCAACTGGATGGAAGGCGTGCTGCTGCTGGCGGTCTACTTGATTTTCGCGATTGCGTTCTTTTTCTTGCCGGCCACCGCGCCGGCTATCTGACAAGGTCTACTGGATCGTCAATCGTGCTTGTCGGTGGTCTTGCTGAGCTTCGCGGCGCTTTTGCTTATTCTATCGCTGAGATCGATGATACTCAGGAGATCGCGTTTGGCCCGTCTCCCAAGCTCGAAGTCTATCGTATTGGGGTTCTTAAAGATCGGATTTGTTACGAACCTGGAAATGAGCTCGTTAAGATCGAGCAGGGGTGACCGAACCCGTCGCTTATCTGATGTCACCTCACTCGCCCGATCGTTCGCTTCTTCGTCGTTCGAAGGGAGGAGGAGGTTCGTATTGAGCCGCGCGGCCCGCTTGCTGATGTCCGCCATGACTTCCGAGATATGCCGGTAGTCGGGCGCCACACCCGTAGCGTAGTCGTGCATTACCTCGGCATTGATGCTCTGGATTCGCGCGAAGTCTTCGTTCACCTGTCTTGTAGTTTCTTTAGATGCTTCGAACGTCGGTTTTGCAATGCGGTCCTTCTCGAGCTCCAGTCTCCTGACATTCATGTCGCGCTCGCGCATGTCGCGCACGGCGTCTGATGTCGGTCCGAGATTTGGTCTCGCGGGCGGATTGGGTCTGGACTGAGCCGACGCAACCGCTGGGAGGACTATCAGAGAAGCGAACGCCACGACAGCAACGGCCAGGATACGCTGTTTGAGTATCATTCGGCGCCTCCTTCCAACAAATCAACTGTGAGGCTAGCCTGTATATCATCAGCGGCGTGACGAAAGCAATGAGCGCTTCCAAGTGGGGTATTGGGTGTTGCCAGCAGGCAGTCCTCTGCGTCCCCGGCGTCCTCCGGGGTTTTTCCTGCTCAGTGGCTCGGAATTAACCGCGGAGGACGCCGAGGACGCAGAGGAGAAACGCGAATGTGAGCGAGCAACACACTACCGCCCACTACCGAATTGTGCCATCTCTTGACAAGACGAAAAGGCGGTTATTAAAGAAGGGAGGGATCGAGAATCGACCCCTCCCTGTGATGCTGAGGTCGCCCTTCAGCAGTTAGAAGTTGAACCGCAGAGCCAACTGAATGACCCGCGGGTGGCTGCTGAAGACCTGATCGGGCCGGTTGAAGTCGGAGGTCCCGACCCGGACCAGATTCGTAGCCGCAGCGCTTGTTTGACCGGTAGCTTCCACGCCGTTGACCGAACCTGGAACCCATTGCGCGTGGTTGAATGCGTTGAACATATCGACTCGGAACTGAATCTTCGAGCCTTCTGTAACTCGGAAGTTCTTGAAGATCGAGAAGTCGAGGTTGTTGATGCCGGGAAGCTGAACCGTGTTGCGTCCAGCATTCGTCTTCGCCCCTTCGCGGGCTTGAACGTATTGAGCAGTCGGG
>Ga0134124_10000613_pt1 | contig 28852 bp, 24 predicted proteins | sample KB304_FD_96880 | JGI IMG/M metagenome (GOLD analysis project Ga0134124, IMG submission 96880) | Terrestrial soil microbial communities without Nitrogen fertilizer from Kellogg Biological Station, Michigan, USA - KB3-0-4 | ecosystem: Environmental > Terrestrial > Soil > Unclassified ... | reverse complement strand
CGGCACTGCCGGTGGGGGAAGCGGCACTGCCGGTGGGGGAAGCGGCACTGCCGGTGGGGCCGCTGACGGTGGTGGAGGTGGCATTGCCGGTGGGGCCGCCGACGGTGGTGGAGGCGGCATTGCCGGTGGGGGCGCTGCCGGCAGTGGAGGCGGCATTGGCGGCGGACCAGACGGCGAAAAATTCGTGATCTTGCCAAACACTCTTCGCCGACCGTGTGCCAATCAGCCTTACGAGGCCTCGCTCACGGTTTCGAACGGCACGGCCCCGTACCGCTGGCAAGTCGCGTCCGCGGACTGGACGGTCGCGGTCGCGCCGACGTCCACGGACCACGCGACATTGAGCACGGCCCACATCGGGTCCGGCACGACCAATCTCACGGTCCAGGTGACGGACGCCGACGGAGCTGGCAAGACCGCGAACTTTTCCTTGATTGCTCGTGACGCCTGCTGGTTTGCATACACCACGGTCGACGGCGCTTCCGGACCAAAGCTGAAGCTCCTGGATCCGCTCACGGAGCCGCCGACTCCCCATCCGTTCGCGCACAATGACGGTGTTTACGATTTCCAATTCTCTCCAAACGGGCAGTTCTTGGCCTACAGCTTTGGTCGAGACGCGACTCATCCAACGGGTCGGCACCTGGCGCTGATCACACTCGCGACCTTGCACGAACAAGTGGTTGATGTCCTGGAGGACTCGCTCGTCGCTTATTCCTGGTCACCCGACTCGAAAATGATCGCGGTCGGTTTCATCAAGGACGAGACCACGTATCTCACCGCCGTTCAGGTGCCGGCGCCTGGATCGAACACGGCTCCAGTCGAGCTCGCGCCAAAGCCTGCATTCGTGGAGTCCAAGTTGTACTGGATCGGAACCAGCTTCATCGCGTTCCACGCGCAGCGGTTGCCGGATCTGGCTCACCCTGGACAATGGCTACCCAACCCGTACCAGCTGCGCACTCCGTTCTACGCCAGGCTCGGCGATACGGGCTTCGATGCCCCGCAGGCAATCGTCGAACAACCTTACGATCCGCACGTGTACGCGCAGGCCAATTCCAACGGATTTTTCATGATCGGAGACAATACATACTTCAATCCCCTGTCTCCAAGCGTTGAGTTCCCCGTCCCGCTCTGGATGACCAACGTCATATCGCCAAGTGGCAAGTACGCAGCTGAGCTCGATGATGGCCAAGTACAAATCTTCGATGCCCGGCAGACCCTGGATGGGAACGCCATCGCCACCAGCAGCGAAGGCCAAGAGTGCCCGTCCCTGCTCGCTTGGGCAAGAGATCGCGAACGGTTCGCGTGCGTGGCCGACCTTGCCAATCCTTCGTCGGGTACTCACGGTGAGGTTCGAATCTTCGATCTGAGTGCCGCCGGCGATCACCTAGAGATGACGACACTGCAAGGTGCTTGCACGGAAAGCCCCGCCGCCTGCGCTACGCAGAATAGCAAATACGTCTACAGCGAAGGTCTAGCATCCGAGCAAGCCAGAGCGTTGTCACCGTCCGGACGCTGGTTGGCATTTGCCACGGCCTCGAGCGGGACGGACAACTACTTGTATTGGGCGGACTTGAATGAGGTCCCGTATCGACTCAAAGGCAAGGCGTACCATTTCACCCAGGCGACGACCGTCAATTCTCCAACCGAGATCTCGTTTTCTCCGGACGAAAGTAGCGTCCTCCTCAGGCGGGGCAGGCAACTGAATCGCTGGCGCCTGAGCAACCCGTCAGAGTCCCTGCAGGTGGCGAACGACATGGTTGTCGGGCAGAAGTGCTCCGACGACTTCATGAGCGGCCCCGATCAGTGGTGCGGCAACACGGAACGTTCGCCGATGTTCCATTGGTCACCGGATTCTGCGGCAGCCAGCTTCCGAACGGCAAGCGAGATCCGGGTCTACGAGTTTTCCAACAACGCCAGCCACCCTTTGCCCGCGCTCGCCTGCGAGGAGCAGTGCGACGGACAGTTCACTTTCCAGCCTTTGCTCCAGCCATAACCCACGAGAACCATCATCCAAAGCACATTCAAACGTTCGAAAGGCCACTCAACCATGACTACGATAAACACTCCGGATATGCCTATCACCACCAAGAAGATCCTCGCCTCTCACGTGATCAAGCTCAAGCTGAGCCCTCTCGTGTCGCCCTTGTTCTTGGGCGACGTCACGATCACCGAAGTGGCAACGATGACTGGAGTCACGGGAATCATTCACCCAGGCACTGCGCAGAGTGCTGGCAATGCGTCGCTACAAGTCAGCACCCAAGTGTACGGCGATCTTGCCGGGTTCATCACCAACAACTCGTCGCTGGTGCTCGAGCTTTGGTACGACGACGCAACGTTGGTGCCCAGTGACGTAGGAGTCGGCTCGACTCAGCCGTTTGCACGGGTCGCGTAGTCGGCGACGGCACTCGCTAGCTTCGGCTGATTCGTACCGTCACGGCTACAGGGGACTCGAGTTCGAGTTTGGGGTGCTGGGGATGAGCAACACGACGGCGCGCGGGTCGCGCTGAACGGTCATGTTGCGTCCTCAGCACGCCATTTGCTCTATGTGCCGCAGGATAGCGCGCTGTACCGAGCTCAGGGCACGCGACGCCACAGCCCAAATTCCGCTGACGCCGCGAAAACCCGAGAAAGCTGGCCATTCCCTCTAGATCCCTTCCGGAAGGGGCTCTATCGTTTTCGATCATGTTGAAGTTCAGCCAGGACGGGCCGACCGCGGACAAGCAAATGCGCGCGGTCATTTTCTACCTGACCACGTTCGGATACATCGACGGGGATTTCGACGATGCCGAGAAGGAGTTCGTCCGCAACTACGTGCGAAAGTTGATCGAGCACCGGGTGCATGACGCCGTGCCCGAGTCGGACCAAAAGCTGCGCGCGGAGTTGGTCAGCAAGTTCACCAATCACTTTCACGAGGTCTTCGAGGGCATCAACCGGCAGGTCAAGGATCTGTTCACGGAGGCCGTCGCCGAGGGTGAGGCCCAAGACACCTTCGTGCATTCCAAGCTCAAGCTGCGCTGTTTCGAGATCTTCAAGGGCTTCGACGCGGCCAACCAGGAGCAGTTGATGAGCACGATCGACGAGCTCATTCACGCCGATGGCCAGGTGCACCCTGCAGAGCTGAAGTTTCGCGGCGAACTGGCGGCACTGCTCGAGGCAGACCTGGGCGTCGAGTTGCTGGACGACGAGGACAATCGTCGCACGAGCGCCGTCGGCAAAGACGAGAAGCTGGTGCCGAACCTGGACAACCACCCCTTCTTTCAGCAGTTCGAATACCACTACACGACCGATCCGGCTCGGCTGGGCAAGCAGGTCGAATCGGACCGCAAGCTGATCGATCGCGTGATCGCGCAGCTCGACAAGCAGCGCGCGGCCGGCGCCGGCAAGCTCGAGGGCAAGCGCAGCGTGGCGGAATTCCAAGGCAGCGAACCTTTTCTCGACGGGCACGTACACGTGGTCGCGCCGGTGCCGGGTCGAGAGTACGAGCTGATCGTCGTCGGTGACTTGCACGGCTGTTACAGCTGTCTGAAGGCCGTGCTGATGCAGTCGGACTTCTTCGCCAAAGTGAACCGCTTCGTCGACGACCCCGAGCACAACCCCGAGCCGAAATTGGTGCTGCTCGGCGACTACATCGATCGCGGGATGTTCAGCTATCAGGGCGTGCTTCGTTCGGCGATGCAGTTGTTCTTGCGCGCGCCCGAGCACGTGTACTTGCTGCGGGGTAACCACGAGTATTACATCGAGCATCAGGGGCGCGTGCTCGGCGCGGTGCGCCCGAGTGAAGCGATGAACACGCTCAAGCCGCACTTTTCGCAAGAGGTGTTCGCACACTACATGCAGCTGTTCGACGCGCTACCGAACATGCTGTTCTTCGAACGACTGCTGTTCGTCCACGGCGGCATCGCCCGCGATCTGCTGCTCAAGGAGAAGTACAAAGACCTCGCGAGCCTCAATGATTGGGACATCCGCTTCCAGATGATGTGGAGCGATCCGAGCACCGCAGACGTGATTCCGGCGGCGCTTCAGGAGCAATCGTCGCGCTTCCCGTTCGGTCGCTTGCAGAGCCAGGCCTTCCTGCAGCGGGTGGGTTGCCACACGCTGGTGCGCGGGCACGAAAAGGTGAACGAGGGCTTCCGCCGAGTGTACGACGACCCGAATCAGCTGTTGATCACGCTGTTCTCGGCCGGCGGCGGCGACAACAAGGACATTCCCGCCGACAGCAGCTACCGCTCGGTCACGCCAATGGCCATGACCGTCAAATACAAAGACCACAAGAGCCAGATCATTCCCTGGGCGATCGACTATCGGCGTTACAATTCGCCCGACAACAACCGCTTCTTCGAATCACGCCCGGAGATTGAACACCTGCCCGGTTAGAACCGGACTCGAGGATCAGTCACCGCCGGGCGCTGCTTACCCACGGCGATCACTCGGCCTCCGATCAGCGCGCTGAGGAAAATCAAAAGCAATAGCGGCAGCACGTGCCCGAGCAGCAAGTGCGGCACGTAACCCACCGGGCACCAGAGATCGACCAGCACCCAAGTGCCCGCACCAACGGCAGCACCGACAGCGGCAGCGGTCAGCCGTGGGTGTACCGGATCGCTGCCGCGGCGCCGCCAAATCAGCCCCAAGAGCGGCATGGACGCCAAGAGCACGCTGAGCGTGAAGCAGCGAAACCCGGGGCGCTCGACCCATTCGACCATCATCTGCGGATAGCGAACGCTGACCAGCACGCGCCAGCCAAACAAAGAAACCGGGGTGAGCAGCACTTGAGTCAACAACCACGAGCGTGGGCGCCCCAGCATGGATCGCCCACGGCCGACGCCCACGACCGCGACCAGCGCGGCCAACAGCGCGGAGCCCAGGGCAGTCTGGAGCACGAGCTCGTCCGGGCGCGGCCCCACGCGGATCCCACCCAACACGATGAACGAGAGTAGCGGCACGATCAACGCGATGCCGAGCACGATGCGATGTCGCAGGGCGAGCTGGCCGCGCGTGGGTGACGGCTCGCGCGTGCTGCGATCGATCACTTGCGCGCGCAGTAGCGCGTCATCCATGCCCGCGCGCACGTCCGACGTCGGAGGCTTGGACTTGGACACTTGCGGTTCCTCCACTGCCGGACTCGAATCCGCGAGACTACGTGGAAGCCGACGGCCCGAGTGGACACCCCAGAACCGCGCGAATCGCGGAATACGCACGGAATGCCCGAAGCTTGACCGCATTCACGGTGGTACCGAGCGCCTGCGCCGCCTCCTGGTGCGAAAGACCGTCGACTTTGAGCAGTTCGAACGCGACGCGTTGGTTGCCCGGCATGCGAGCGAGCTCTGCCTCGACCAGTCGCGCGGCTTCACGAGTCGCGAATTCGTCGTCCGGTAGAGCCGAAGCTCGGCGATCGTCTTCGCCCACGTCGCGCGCGCTCCACAGCGCGTCCGTCTTGCGTCGCCGACATTCGTCGATGTACAGACGGCGAGCGATGGCGAAGGCCCAAGGCAGCACGGGCAGCCCAGCGACGTAGGTTCCCCGCTTGCGATGGATTTGCAGCAAGGTTTGCTGCAGTAAATCATCGGCCACCGCTCGGTCGCGCGTTTGGCGAATCAGGTACGCATGCACTCGTGGCGCTACGGAGTCGTAGACGCTCGCAAACGCGGATTCATCGCCCTGCGCGTAGCGTTCCATCGCGGCGCTCGCGAGCTCACCATCGCCGCGGCTCAGGGCGCGGGCGGACCCTCGCTCGGACTGATGGGCGGCGCTAGCCCCGAAACCCTGCGCAAATTTTTGTGCAATTGCGGCCATCCCAGCGTTGCCTCCTCGGTACCGAGCAATACGCAGGCGCTCGGCCCGGGTAACACGGCAATTCAAAAATTGAGCTCCCCCGTCGGGGATCGCGAAGCGCGTCGAGCGTGTCCGATGGATGCACGAACGTCCTACTCTTGGTTCGCCGGCCGAATTCGGGCGCGAAACGCATTGCTTCGTGCTCCGTAGTGCTGGCCGGCGCCGTGCGGTTCTCGAAACTCGCCTCGAAACTCGCAAGGATGCGCCGAGGCCATGGCTGACGACTGACCTGCTCCGGTGGACAGGTCTCGGAGAATTCGCAATGCTCAAAGATCGTGTACTCAGGCCGCTTTTGGCGACCGCTCTACTCTTCGCTTGCTACTCGGCTGACGCGAACCCGGGCGCAGGCACGGACGCCCAGCCAGCGGCCACTCATAGCCAGCAGCCCAAAGCCCCTCCGTCGCTGCCCAGCCCGACTTTGGCCGTTCCCGACGATAGTCAGCTTGCCTTCTACCATGACGCGGTCGGCGTGCAGATCTACGCCTGCCAAACCACGAAGACAGGCTACGCCTGGACGTTCCAAGCGCCCGACGCAAAGCTGTTCGATCGCCGCGGTCAGTTGGTCCTCAAGCACTATGCGGGTCCGACGTGGGAATCCGTGAGCGACCACAGCAAGGTCGTTGCCAAGAAGGTCGCGGAGTTCAGCGCGCGCGCAGATGCCATCCCCGAACTCTTGCTCCAGGTCGCGAGCCACGAGGGCGAAGGAGCGCTGGCCGATGTAACCTACATTCAGCGCCTGCACACGACAGGCGGCCTGGCACCCATCAGCGGCTGCGACGAAAGCCACGTCGGTGCAACCGCGCGCGTCGACTACACTGCCACCTACACGTTCAGTCGACTCAAGTCACACCACAAGTAGGACTGGGTTCGCTCAATAGGCCGCAAAAGACCGGCTGTCTTCGTCAGAACTGGAGGCGATGCCCCCGTCCGCCTCGTGAAGGTGCGCCTCGACCAGTTCACTCACTTGCAGGAAGGTTGGCCCCCACTCCGGGCTACCCGGGTTGATTGCGTCGAGGGCTGCCATCGCGTCCGCCAGATCGCTCGGGCGCGCGTTGTTTTCCAACAAGTGCTCCGTTTGCACGATCGCCCTCAGCGCCGCATAGCCCTCGACCATTTCTCCCCGCTGTGGGCCGTGCTGCAAGCGCTCGTGCTCGTGCCCGATGCAACCGCCAACGCTGGCCTCCCGCCCGCGCTCGAGCTCGCTGTGTCGATGCGCCTGCGAGCGCATGCCGAGACGCTTCACCTGGGCGAACGCCTCACCGTGCTCCGCGAGCACGTGCTTGAAAACGCCGCTCAATTGCTTCGGGGCCGTGTCGTTCTGGGCGCTCGCGACCATCTCCGAACTCCTCTGCTCACCGGGGATTGCCATCCTTCACGTCGTCACCGAGCAAGGTTCGTGCCTTCGGCAGCTATCGCGTTTGCTCTGACGCGGGCGAGAAAAGGGCGCGCGCATGCGCTGCACTCTGCCTCAGTGCGACAAACCTGCATGCCGCGTTGCCGGCAGTCGTGGCGCAAAGGCGACTCGAAGGCGCGCGCCCAGTTGGAATACCGCCGAGCGGCCATTCGCGTGAAAGAGAGACATTTTGTAACAGGCACAGATTGCGCCGCTGTCTAAATCTCGCGCTCACTGAGGCCGTTATGCACTTCGTCGCCAATGCTCTCCGACGCGCAACCGAGCTCTCCGCCTCCTCCCTTGGTGCAGCCACCGTTGCAGCTCGCGCTTTCCGCAGACAGCGCGCCTAGCCCCGCCCCCTCGACGCCGCCCGAGCAACCGCTGTTGCCGGCGCTTTCGGCCCTGCCGCACGTCTCGCTCGGCATTCGGGTCAAGCTGATCGCCCTGATGGTCGGGGTCAGCTTCCTCATCACCGCCGTTTTGACCTCGTATTTGACAGCGCGCCAAATCGCCGGACTGCGAGAAGACGTGCGCGGGCGAGCAGCAGCGTACGGGCGTTTGGCGAGCCTCCAGCTGCGCTCGGCAATCGCCTTCAAAGATCAGGAAACCGCGCGCGAAGTTTTGGGCGCGATCAGCAAGGATCCACTGGTCAAAGGCGTCGAGCTCTATCGAGAAGATGGCACTCGGTTGCACGGCGAGGGAACGCTGAGCGACTTGGCTCGAGCCTCCCGCCGCGGCTTCGGTGCGCCACGGACATTCTCGCTTCCGGGCCGAATACTGATCGCCGTCCCGGTGCGAAGCCTGGAAGGCCCGCGCGGGACGCTGGTCATGGAACTGACGACCGGTCCCGCGAACGCGGCCCGAGATCACCTGATCCACGCGGCCATGGCCATCGGCGGTGCCGCGCTCCTACTCGGCACGCTGCTGGCGTGGGGTATCGCCCGCTCGCTCGCGCGCCGCGTGGAAGACATTGCTCAAGCCGCGTCGGAGGTCGCCAAGGGCGACCTCGGCCGAAATCTGACCTTGGCTGGACCGAGGGACGAAATCGGCGTGTTGGCGCACGCATTCGACGGCATGGTGCGTCATCTGCGCGAGCTGATCGGTCACATTCATCGCACCGCACGCGAAGAGAAGGTGCGCCTCGAGCAGCTCGTGAGCGAACGAACCTCACAGCTCGACCGTAAGAATGCCGATTTGCAATTGGTCATGGATAACGTCGACCAAGGCTTCATCACCGTCGACCGCTCGGGCAACGTGGTCGGTGAGCAGTCACGAATCGTCGCGGGTTGGCTCGGGCGACTTCGTCCGGGTGATTCGCTGTGGAAAGCTCTGGATCGGGCAAGCCCTGGCTGTTTCGGCAATTTCGATGCAGCGTGGTCGCAGCTTGTCGACGGCTTCATGCCTGCTGAGGTGTGTTTGGCGCAGTTGCCCCGCGAGATGCTGATCGCAGGTCGCCACTTACGCTTCGAGTACAACCCGCTCGGCTCTGCCGAAGACTTCGACAAACTGCTGCTCGTCATCTCGGACGCCACCGCCATCGTGGAGCGCGACCGCAACGAGCAACAGGAGCGCGACCTCTTGAATCTGTCCGGCAGACTGCTCCACGACCGGGCCGGGTTCGTGGAGTTCGCGGACGAAACCGAGCAGCTCCTGGGGCGCATCGCACGAAATAAGTCTGACCAAGTGTTGCTCAAACGCGATCTGCACACCCTGAAAGGGAACTCCGGACTGTATGGCCTGTCGGCGTTGTCGGCGCTCTGCCACACCCAGGAATCCAATCTGGATTCCGGGACCGATGTGGATTACGCGGCGATCGTCGAGCAGTGGCAGAGCATTCGCGAAAAGACGCACCAGCTCGTCGGTGAGCGTTCAGCGACCGGACTCGAAGTGGACCAGCGCGAATATCAGGCTTTGCTCAGCGCGGTGCGCGGAGGCCGCCGCCACGCGGAGCTGGCACGAATGATCGAGGCCTGGAGCTTGGAACCAGTTCGCGTGCGACTCGAACGCGCGGCCGAGCAACTTGCTGCGCTGGCGGAGCGGACGGGCAAAGGCGCTCCGACGATCACGGTGGAGGCCGGCAGTGTGTATCTGGCGCGCGAAGAATTGAGCGAATTTTGGAGCGTGTTCGCGCACGTCGTGCGAAACGGCGTAACTCATGGACTGCTCCAACCCGAAGACCGCGCGCGGCACGATCCGGCGCAGAAAGACTTCGAGCTGCGAGCAGGGATGCAAAACGGTTCACTATTCGTCGAGTTCGAAGACAGCGGTCCAGGCATCGACTGGAGCGCTATCCGTCAGCGTGCCAAGCAACACGGATTGCCGGCCGACACGCAAGCCGACCTGATGAAGGCCTTGTTCGCCGACGGCGTCTCCGCCTCCAGCGAAGTCACGGAGTTCTCGGGACGCGGAGTAGGACTGAGCGCGGTGCGCGACGCCTGCCAACGAAAGCGCGGCAAAGTCGAGGTCCAGACCGAGCAAGGTTCCGGGACCAAATTCCGCTTCACCTGGCCTGCCAATCAGTTCAAGACTCTGATTCAACTCGACAGCGGTGCTGCGCTATGACTCGGACATCGCAAACACGCGACACCCGCATCCTCCCGCGATGCTTGGCGGCATTGCTTTTGGCAACTTCGCTGTCGGCCTGTGAGGAACCGGACGAGACGGCTCTGCTGCTGAGCGCTCTTCAAGCCACCCACCAAAGCGAGCCGGAAACTTCCGCTCCAGCGAGCGCTCCGAGCGTCGACATCAACCCTCGCCTACTGCGACGCTTCCAACCGCTTCGTAGTCAAATCGAGACGCCGACCAATCCGATCACTCGGGCCAAAACCGACCTCGGACGGATGCTGTTCTTCGAGCCGCGCTTGTCGAAGGCCCAAACGACGTCATGCAACACCTGCCACGTCCTTGCGAACTACGGCGCCGACGGACTCTCCACCTCGGTCGGTCACCGCGGGCAACATGGCACCCGAAATTCTCCAACGGTCTACAACGCCGCCGGGTTCTTCGCACAATTTTGGGATGGCCGCGCGGAGACGGTCGAGGAGCAAGCGACGGGCCCCATTTTGAACCCGGTCGAGATGGCGCTCGTCAGCCCGGAACAAGGCGTGAAGGTCTTGAGTTCGATGCCGGAGTATCGTGAAGCCTTCAAACAGGCATTTCCAGGCGAAGCAGAACCGCTCACGTTCGACAATGCGGCGCGAGCGATCGCGGCATTCGAGCGACGCTTGACCACGCCTTCGCGCTGGGACGACTACCTGCGAGGCAACCAGAACGCGCTCACGGTACCCGAGCTCGAGGGGCTCAAGGTGTTCACGAACATCGGCTGTATGGTGTGTCACACCGGCGAGTTCGTCGGCGGTGCCATGTACCAGAAGGTGGGCATCGTCGAGCCGTGGCCAGACCAGCACGATCAAGGTCGCTTCAGCGTGACCAACCAGGACACCGACCGCATGATGTTCAAGGTCCCCACGCTGCGTAACATCGCGAAGACCGCGCCCTACTTCCACGATGGCTCGGTGCCCACGCTCGATGCCGCGGTGCGCCGTATGGGTCGCTATCAACTCGGTCTCACGCTGTCCGATCAAGAGGCAGCAGCGATCGTGACCTGGCTGGGCGCGCTGACCGGTGAGCTGCCAGCCGAGTACATCAAGCCGCCGACGCTACCGCCGAGTACAGCCACGACGCCCAGCGCGGACCCGACGTGAACCCTACACGCAGGAGCGCCGCTGCGAGCGCCGCGCTTCGTGAGACCAGAAGGGGTATGTTGCGGTTTTGCAAGTGTATGATCGGCAATCCAGATTCATAGTTTGACTTAAGACAAGGGCGAAAACGGCCGATCAATCCGGGGAATGCTTCGCAGCCCACGCACCCACGCCGGACGCCCCGCCTGCCTGGCCGAGGGCCAACGGCGTTGCACAGCGCACGGCTTCAGCCGGGCTGCTGAGTGTCGTTTTGTCTGCTCGTCAAACCCCGCGACGCTCGAGTCGCCCAACCGCGCAAACTAGGCATCCCTTGAAGAGCATTTCCCCCAAAGACAATCCGGACTTCGAGCTGATGGATCAGCACTTGATGGACGTGGCTATCGAACTGTTTGCGGCGTACGACGTGCCGATCGAGCAGTGTGCCGCGCCGTCGGAAGAAGGACTCGGTCGCGAGACGTATTGCATGTCTTCCATCGGCTACGTCGGCAACGGAGTGAAGGGCGTGTTGATCCTGGCGGCCACTCGCGCCGCCGCGGAAGCTTGGACCAGCGCGGCCGGCGGTATGGAGTGCGATCTGGTCGACACCGTGGGTGAATTTTCCAACATGCTGCTCGGGCGCCTGAAAGGGCGCTTGCTCAAGGAGGGTATTCCAATCTCGCTCGCTACGCCGCTGACGGTAATCGGCGATGGGCTCCGTCTCTCGGTCGCGCCGGGGGTATCGAGCTGGCAGTTCTTCGAAGGCCCGGGCTGGCACCTGGGCACACGCTTGGATGCAGCCTTCGAAACGGGGTTTCAGCGCGAAGCAACGGCCGCTGCCCCGGCGGAAGCCGGCGACGCAATCCTTTTTTGACACTCGACTCCAGGAGACAACAATGACGGCACGTGTGATGGTTATCGATGATTCGATGTTGGTACGACGGCAAGTGAGCGCCGCACTGAAGACCCCCGGCTATTTGGTCACCGAGGCCGTAGACGGCGTGGATGCGCTGGAAAAGCTTGCAGGACTCAGCGACACGAAGCTCATCGTGTGCGACGTCAACATGCCACGCATGAACGGCATCGAGCTGCTCGAAAAGCTGAGCGCACTAGGTTCGGCGGTGCCAGTCGTGATGCTGACGACCGAGGGCCAACCAGAACTGATCCAGCGAGCACGCTCGCTCGGAGCCAAGGGTTGGATCGTCAAACCGTTCAAGCCCGAGTTCCTAGTCGCCACCGCTGCCAAACTCGCGCCGCTCGGAGCTTGAGCCAGGGACGAGGAGAGGGAGAGTGAAGTGAGGGTCATTCTACTCAACGATCGGCGTGCAGAGCGCGACGCGATGGTTCGCGCGTTGCCCCAAGACACTTATCGAGTAGAGGCGGTGGGCGACGAGACGGCTGCGCTAGCGGCGATTGCGCGCGAGGCGCCCCAAGTGGTGGTCTTCAGCGTTCCTTCCAAAGGCGGGCAAGACCTGGCTCGAAGGCTGCGAGGCGGAGAAAACGCCGCAGAAGCGTACCTGCTTGCCATCGTCGAAGCCACACCAGCAAACAAAGAGATTTCGAACCTGATCACGGCCGGCGTTCACGACTTCATGCGTCGCCCGTTCGCCGACGTGGAACTGCTCGAGCGGGTCAAGGCTCCCGAGCGGCTACTGCGCTGGTCACGGTCGGTGTCCAAACCCAACGCGTTCGACTTTTCCGCCGCGCTGGACGTGACTGCACTCCGCTCTTGGCGCACGCTGGGCCAACTCGTCGCCGAAGATCTGGGTGAAATGGCAGGTCAGCCGTTTGCAGTGAGCCAAGGGTATCCTGCACAACTGAACGGCGAAGCGCCATGCGCGTCCATTCCCATGTCGTTGGCGGGCGATCAGTTGGAGCTGCGACTTTCGATCGTCGCGGACACGGCGGCGGCCAAATGGATCCGTGACACGCTGCTTGGCGATCCCGCCGCCCCGGACACCGCGGTGCGCGACGCATTGCGCGAACTCGCCAACACCGCGGGTGGCGCGCTGAAGCGCGCTGCGCTCAACGAAAGCATCACGCTCACGACCGGAATTCCGCGCGACGATTCTACAGCTCGATTTCCAGGCAAGCACCAATGCTGGAGCCTCAAACTCGAGGGCGGAGCGGGCTGTCTGGCAGTCGTCGGCGAGGTCCGCACTCGCAGCAACGAACGTATCTCGGCCGCTCAACTCACCGAAGGCATGGTACTCGCTCACGACATTCGCAGCGAAGGCGGCGTCTTGATCGTGCCGGCGGGTTCACGTCTGACCGCCACGAGCGCCAATCGGCTCGCCGCGATGCTCGGTCCGCGCTACTTCCTCGAAGTCGCGCCCGCGGCCTGACCGCAGCTGGTCAGCTTCGACACGCCCCTGAGCTTCACACTGAAAATCCAACTGATCCAGGAGTGGTCGAGGGCCCGCGCTTCTCGCCTTGGCACGGGCATTGCTCTCCGTCATTCGTTCGAGGACTTCCGGAGGCATGATGGACGAGACGACGACGGTTTGGGCGCTGGTTGGTTTGGCGATCGTGGCGTTGGTGATCATTCTCGTCGTGGCATCTCGCCACCGTGCGCGGATCCGGCGCGCGGAGCTACGCAGCAAGTTTGGCCCCGAATACGACCGTGCGGTCGAGGAATACGGACCGAGTCACGCGGACCGCGAGCTCGCCTCCCGCGAGCAACGCGTCGAAAAGTTCCAGGCTCGCGAGCTGAGCCCCGACGACCGCCAGCGCTTCATGGCGAGTTGGGCGAGCATCCAACAACAATTCGTCGATGATCCGGGCGTTGCCGTCAGCAGTGCCAACGAGCTCATCAACCAGCTGATGCGTGCGCTCGGCTATCCTACCGAGCACTTCGAGCAGCGCGTGGCCGATCTGTCGGTCGATCACGCGGCGGTGGTGCAGCACTATCGCGCAGCCAAGGCGCTGGCCGACGCCAACCGCAACGGTCGGGTGAACACGGAAGAATTGCGCCAAGCCGTGGTTCACTATCGCGTGCTGTTCGCGGATTTGCTGCACGAGCCGAAGGCCCAGCCGGATCTCCGACGAGCGCACGCCTGAGCGCGTCCGAGAATGCGCGACCCAGTCACGGCTTCAACGCGCGTCGGAAAGCGGCAACCGAACGAAGAAGTCCGTGCCCTCGCCGGGTCGAGTCTCGAAGGTCAACGTACCACCGTGCGCGGCCACGATATCTCGCGCCAAGGTCAAGCCCTGGCCGGTCCCCTTGCCCACCGGCTTGGTGGTGAAAAACGGATCGAACACCTGGTGTTGAATCTTGAGCGGGATGCCGCCACCGTTGTCGCTGATTGTCACGGTCACTGCCGCACCGTCACAACCTGACGCCACACGGATCAAGCCGTCCGGCCGCTTGGTTTCACCGATCGCGTGGGCGGCGTTCACGATCAGATTCAAGAACACTTGGTTGAGTCGTCCCTGAAAGCACAAAAGAGGCGGAAGCTCGCCGAAGTGACTTTCGACCTTTGCCACAGATTTGTACTCGTTTTGAGCCACGATCAGCGTATCCGCGAGCGCGCGGTTGATGTCCCCGGCAGCCTTCTCGTCTTGGTCGACATGCGCGAACGACTTCATGGCGCGCACGATGTTGGAAACGTGCTCGATGCCGGCCAGCGAGTCTTGCAGCGCCTTGGGCACGTTCTTCAACAAGAACTCGAGCTTGAGCTGAGCCTTGCTGCTCTCGAGCTGCTCTCGAGCTTCATCCAACGAGCGCGCGGTCTCGCCGCACGCCGCGCGCCGCGCAACCTCCATGTACTCGGTGACCTTGCTGAACGCTCGCGACAAGAACGCGACGTTGTCACCGACGTATTGCATCGGCGTGTTGATCTCATGGGCAACACCCGCGGCGAGTTGCCCGATCGACTCCAGCTTTTGGGCCAACCTTAGATCCTTCTCCAGGCGCTCGCGCGTCGCGACCTCTTCTTGCAGCTTGGTGTAGGCTGCTTGTGTCTCTTCTTGGGCTGCGCGGAGCGCGTCGTTGTTGCTCGCGAGTGCATCGCGCGCCTGAGCCAACTCGACCGCGCGATCTTGCTCCGCCGCCGCCCAGCGCGTGGTGGTCGCGAGCTCTTCTTGAACTGCGCCGGACGCTCGCGCCGTGAGGACGATTCTCGACTGATCGAGAACCCGCGAAGTACACACGATCAACGGCCGGAGCCCGCCGTCAGCGGTCGTGAAAATCACGTTCCAGTCGCGTGTGGCGGCGGCGAACACGTCTTGCACGCCCAAGATCTGGAGCATGTCCTCGGCGGCCACGATGGCCTCGATTGGTTGCCCGACGACCTCGGCTCGTTCGCGGCCCAGCATGGCCAGGAAGACCGTGTTCGCGAACTCGATGTGTCCGGTCGAGCTCATCACCAGCACGCCGTCCGGAAGATCGTCGAAGGTCGGGCGTAGTTCAGCCGCGAAGCCCTCGGGGGCGACGGATTGGCTAGAGCTGGCAGGGTCGGACATCGCTTGGGCAACTCGGAATCGCGGACAGGCGAGCACGAGTCCAAACTCGGACTACGGCCGCCCGCCGACGGCGATTAACCCGCGTGTGGCAGCTTGTCACACTGCGGACACGAATTGTCGGCCCGGTTGGGCTAGAAATCGAGCCATGAGCACGGACGCGAAGACTGCCGCACGAGTTGGACCTCGGTATCCCCACTTGGTGGTGCTCGTGGGCGCAACTGGGGATCTCTCACGCCGCAAGTTGTTGCCCGGTCTGTTTCACTTGGCGAGCTCGGGCTTCATCCCCGGCTGCCGCATCATCGGCGTATCGCTCGACAGTCTCGACGCGGACGGCTTCCGCACGTTTGCTCGCGCCGCGCTCGACGAATTTTCCCAGCGCAAGATCGGCGACGACGCCTGGCTCGCGTTCGCGCAAAGCTTGGACTACGTGCCGCTGTCGGCTGGCGTCGATGCTTTGAAGGAAGCAGCGCAGCGCGCTGAGCAGACCTTCACTGGTGAAAGTCGGCGACTACATTATCTGAGCGTGCCACCCAATGCCGCCCTGTCTGCGGCGCGCATGCTGGCAGAAGCAAACCTGATCGAACGTTCGCGGGTAGTGATGGAAAAGCCGTTCGGCACCGATTTGGCGAGCGCAGTCGCCCTGAACGCGAAGCTGCACGAAGTATTCAGCGAACAGCAGATCTTTCGCATCGATCACTTTCTGGGCAAGGAGCCGGCTCAAAATATCTTGGCCTTTCGCTTCGGCAATGGCCTGTTCGAGCCGATCTGGAACCGCAACTTCATCGACCACGTGCAGATCGACGTGCCCGAGACGCTCGGGCTCGGCAAGCGCACCGGCTTCTACGAAACCGTAGGCGCATTCCGCGACATGGTCGTTACGCATCTGTTCCAAATCCTGGCCTTCACGGCCATGGAGCCGCCGACTTCGCTCGAACCGACGCCGATCAGTGAAGAGAAGAACAAGGTATTCCGCAGCCTGGTACCGATTCGACCCAATGATGTCGTGCGCGGTCAGTACATTGGCTACCGCGCAGAGGAAGGCGTTCACCCCGAGTCGGACACCGAGACGTTCATCGCGCTGAAATGCCACATCGACAACTGGCGTTGGGCCGGTGTGCCCTTCTACCTGCGTACCGGCAAGCGCCTGGCGGAAGGACAGCGCATCATCTCGATCGCCTTTCGCGAGCCACCAAAAAGCATGTTTCCTGCCGGTTCCGGCGTTGGCTCCCAGGGTCCCGATCATTTGACGTTCGACTTGGCAGACGCCTCGAAGATGTCGCTCTCGTTCTATGGCAAGCGTCCTGGCCCTGGCATGCGTCTCGACAAGCTCAGCCTGCAGTTCGCGATGCACGACACCGGCTTCGCGGGTGACGTGCTCGAGGCGTACGAGCGTTTGATCCTCGACGCGATGCGCGGCGACTACACGCTGTTCACGACCGCCGAGGGCATCGAACAACTCTGGGAGAAGTCCGTGCCGCTGCTCGAGGCGCCTCCCCCGGTACGAATGTACACGCCCGGCAGCTGGGGGCCGAACGTGATTCACTCACTGATTGCACCGCATGCTTGGCGACTCCCCTTCGAACGCGCTTGGCGAGATCCGAACCGCACCGGCGGCTGACTCCGGCTTTCACTAGACGGCAGAGCTGGAGCTGTTTCGCACCCGCAGCGGCGCAGGAATGCCCAGGAAGAAGCCCTGCAAATAGTCGCAGCCGGCCTCGACCAACGCGTCGCGCTCACCGGCGTTCTCGACGCCCTCGGCAATCACTGCCTTGCCCATGTTGTGGCACAGACGAACGAGCGCCTGCACCATCCGCTTCTTGGCTAGGTCCTTGTCGACGCCGCGGATGACCGACAGGTCGATCTTCACGAACTCTGGCTCCAGCTGCGCAAATGTGCCTGAATCCCCTTGCCCGGCGCCCAAGTCGTCGATGGCGATGCGGAAGCCGAGCGCCCGCAGGCGTTCGACCCGGTCGCACGCATCACTGACCGACTCCAGAGACGCGCGGTCGGTCAACTCGAGCACTACGCGCTGCGCGACACGCGTCAACGGGGCAGACGGCAGGTACAGCGCGGGATCCAACAGATCCTCGGGGTGAATGTTCAAGAACGCGAACTCGGAAGCGCGCATGAGATCCATGTCGGAAGCGACCGCGTCGCGCACTGCGCGGCCCACTTCGTGAACCCGACGCACCTTTTCTGCCGCTTTGAACACGGCCTTCGGCAGCAGGAGCAGCGGCTCGTCGCTGCGAAGGAGCGCCTCGTGACCGTACACCGAGCCATCCGCAGCGCTGACCAGCGGTTGGTACGCCATCCACAGGGAGCGCAGCGCGCGGTCGAGCTTGGCGTCGACACCCGCGCGATCGCCGATGTAGAAGGAGCCACTGCCGAACTCCTGCGCGCATTGGCGTTTGAGTCGCGCCAGCCGCCCGACGTCCAGCGCGCGAGCGACGACGACCCGCAACCGTTCGATGGCCACTGGTTTGATCAGGTATTGAAACGCGCCATACTCGACCGCCAGCGTCGCCGTTTTGATGTCCGGGTTGCCGGTGACGAGGATGACCGGCAGATCCAAATCACGCTCACGCACCGCGTGAAGCAGCTTGAGCCCGTTCATCCCGGGCATGACGATGTCACTGACCAGCACGTCGAATCGCTGCTGGGCGAGCAGCTCGAGCGCGCTGGCTCCGTCTTTGGCCACCGAAACGCGCATGCGCAGGCTCACCAGCGCCCGCTGCATCATGGTCAGCACTCCCTCGTCGTCGTCGACCAAAAGGATTGCAGCCTCTTCCTCCGCCTCGCCCATCGACGAAAGATATCATGCCCGCGAAATGCGTCAGGAAAGTTCTCCCTGAGCGGCACCGCCGGCGGAAACCGTCGCTGGCCGGGCGGCTCCGCGTGCGCTCAATTTTGCATCACGTTCCGGAATTGGGACGCGCTCGGTTAAGCGAGTGCCAAATCGATCCGTTGCGACGAGGTGGGACTCGAATCACGGCTACGCGTCCGCGAAGCGCACACACTCGAACTCGATCCCGATCGGGCGATTGCAGCGATCGCGGAGCAACTCGATGCTCGAAACGCCAGCGTTCATTTGCTGTTTTGCGCACCCAGCTACGATCTCGAGCGGCTGGCACGAGCGATCGATACACGCCTGGCGGGTCCGGTCGTTGCGTGCACCACCGTGGGGCAGTTTGGCAGCTCGGGCTTTCGAGAGGCAGGAATCACCGGCGTCAGCTTGAGTAGCCAAGAACTCCACGTGAGCCCATATTTGATCACCCCGCTCGCGGAGTGCCAGGCGCGCGCGTCCGAGGCCGCGTTCAAAGCAATGTCGGGCATGCTCGAGCGCGGCTGCGAGCGCGCCTTCGGCATGGTGCTGGTCGATTGTCTCTCGGGCGCGGAAGAACGCCTGGCGGCGTCCTTGTACCAGTCGCTAGGGACGATCCCGTTGATCGGTGGGTGCTCGGGCGACACGCTGGGCGGACAGGGCGCGCACGGTATGCGCGTTTATCATGAAGGGCGATTCCTGCGCGACGCGGCGCTGTTCGCGCTGTTCGAGACCACGCTCCCGTTCGCGACCTTCAAGGCTTCACACGTGGTCCCGGGCAAACACAAATTGGTGGTGACCATGGCCGATCCAGAGCAGCGGGTGGTCCAGGAGTTCAACGGGGAACCCGCCGCAGAGGCCTTCGCCGAAGCGCTAGGCATGGAGCTGGACGAGCTGAATCCCTCGGTATTTTCCAGGAATCCGTTGCTCTTCCTGAGCGGTGGTGAACACTTCGTCCGTTGCATCCGGGGTGTGAACGCTGACCACGGCTTGACCCTCTATTGCGCGCTCGAGGTCGGCCTCGTGCTCACGGTGGGCAATGGCAGCGATCCGATCTCTGGGCTGCAGCGTGCTTTCGACGGCATCGAGCAAAAGATCGGCCGGCCGGAGGTGATCCTCGGCTGCAACAGCATGCTGCGTCGTTTGGAGCTCGAACGTGACGGTACCTCACGCGCGGTCGGCGAGTTGCTGGCGCGACATCGCGCCGTCGGCTTCAGCGGATACGGCGAACAATACAATGCCATGTACGTCAACCAAACCTTCAGCGCCGTGGCGCTTTCTTCCGGATGACGCACAGCGATTACTTTTTAGAGCTCTCGCTGCCTGAGCTGACGCTTCGCGTCGGTGCATTGGAGCGCAAGCTACGCGCCAAGGAAAAAACGATTCGTGTGCTGATCCAGCGCATCGAAGACAGCTCGACCGAGGGTCATTCGGCGTTCTGGGTGCTCGAGCAAAACATCGTGCTGGAGAAGATGGTGGCCAAGCGCACCGCCGAGATCAACGCGCAAAAGGAGCAGCTCGGGCAAGCCCTCGCCCAGCTCCGCGGCACTCAGGCCAAGCTGATCCAGGCGCAAAAGCTGGAAGCCATCGGGCAACTGGCGGCGGGCATCGCGCACGAGGTGAACACGCCAACGCAGTATGTCTCCGACAACACCTCGTTCGCTCAAAAGGGGGTGGCGGGTTTGATCAGCGCCCTGCAGGCCGCCCTGGCGGTCGTTCAGGCCGCAAAGGAGGGCAGCGTCGATCCCGAGCTGATAGCGGCCGTAGACGCCGCGGTCGGCAAGGCGAAGGTTTCATACTTGATCAAACAACTGCCGCGCGCGCTGGAGCAGTCTCGAGAAGGACTCGGACGCATCGCCAGCATCGTGCAGGCGATGAAAGAATTCTCTCATCCGAGCGGCTCGGAGAAGAAGCCGGTCAATCTGCGGGAAGCGATTGAAACCACGATCGCGGTGGCGCGCAACGAGTGGAAGTACGTTGCGGACGTCGAGCTCGAGATGGCCCCGGAGCTTCCGCTCGTGCCGGTCTTGCGCAACGAATTCAACCAAGTGATCTTGAATCTGATCGTCAACGCGGCGCACGCCATCGGTGATTTTACCGGGGGCGGCTCTGGAGGAAAAGGCAAGATCTCGATCGTGGGACGGCTACTCGGCGAGCAGGTGGAGATCCGCATCAGCGACACGGGTGCGGGCATCCCCGAGAGCGTCCGGGCTCGGGTATTCGAGCCGTTCTTCACGACCAAGGAAGTCGGCAAGGGCACCGGACAAGGCTTGGCCATCGCCTATTCCGTGATCGTGGACAAACATCAGGGGTCGATTGCGTTCGAGACCGAGCTCAATCGCGGAACCACTTTCGTCATTTGCCTGCCGCTCGTCGATCCGACGGCAGCGCCGGCAAGCGAGGCGCCATGAGAGTGCTGTTCGTCGACGACGAACCTCGCGTCCTCGAAGCCATCGAGCGCACCTTGTTTCAGCTCGACATGGACTGGGAAGTCAGCTTTGCCGAAGGCGGTCCAGCGGCGCTTGCAGAGCTCGAAAAGGCTCACTTCGACGTGGTCGTTTCGGACATGCGCATGCCGGGCATGGACGGTGCGGCGCTCCTCGCCGAAGTCTGCGCCAAGTATCCGCACGTGGCTCGCATCGTGCTCTCGGGGCAAACCGACGAAGCCGCGGCGTTTCGCGTGGTGAAGGTGGCGCATCAGTTCTTGGCCAAGCCCTGCAGCTCGGAAACGCTGCAACAGGTCATCGGTCGCACACAAGAGCTCCGCAACTGGCTACGTGAAGAGCGTCTGCAAGCCGTGGTCGGTCGGCTCGAACGGCTACCCTCGACACCTCGCCTGTTCACCGATCTGTCGCGTGCGCTCGACGACGAAACGGCTTCAGCGGATTCCGTAGCGGCGATCGTTCGCCAAGATCCGGCGATGAGCAGCAAGGTGCTGCAAATCGTCAATTCGTCCCTGTTTTCGTCCGGGGCCGCGGTCAGTGACGTGCGCGCGGCCGTGCTCCGCCTGGGCATGAAGACGATCCGCAATCTGGCGTTGGGGATAGGCGCCTTCGATTCGGTCGGAAAGACCAGCACCCTGTCCAAGCAGGCGATCGATGATTTGCAAAAGCGGTCGCTCGCCATCGCTCAACTCTCGAGCCGCATTGCCCAAGGTCGAGAGGACGCGGACGGTGCCTTCATGGCGGGTTTGGTGTGTGACGTGGGTCAGCTGATTTTGGCCAGCGTGCCCGCGCCCGACCCGAGCGTGTCGTCCACGGCAAACGCCATCACGCATGCCGAGGTGGGAGCGTTCTTGCTCGGTTTGTGGGGGCTGCCGTTCCGAATCGTAGAGGCAGTCGCGAATCACCACGCACCCATGAGGAATGCTCATGACCGCCTGGGCCTGCCGCAAATCGTGTGGCTCTCCTCCTGTTTGGTGTGCGGCGAAGAGCCGGACCCGAGCTACCTGAAACGTATCGGAGCGGACACTCTGCTCCCCAAGTTCAAAGGAATGATGGCGTGACCAAAGCCAGCAATCGTCGCGTGCTGTGCGTGGACGATGAAGTTCGCGTGCTCGAGGGCTTGGAACGTACGCTCTTCGAGCACTTCGAGGTGACCACCGAGAGTAATCCCCTGCAAGCCGTGAAGCTCATCGAAGCCGGGCCGCCGTTCGCAGTCGTGCTCTCGGACATGCGCATGCCCGAACTCGACGGCGCCCGGCTCTTGGCGCGCGCGAGGGAGCTCGCTCCGCTCACGTCGCGCTTGCTGCTGACCGGCCAGGCCGACGTCAACTCTGCGGTTGCGGCGGTAAACGACGGGCAAATCTTGCGCTTTCTGTGGAAGCCGTGCCCCCCGGAAGCGCTGATTTCCGCGCTGGAGCTGGGCGTCGAACAATACCGACTCGTGACTGCCGAGCGCGAGCTGCTCGAGCGCACCGTGACCGGCTGCGTGCGGCTTTTGAGCGACGTCTTGTCGCTGGTGGCGCCGGCGCTTTTCAGCCGTACGCAGCGCATCAAGACGCTCGTCGAGCACATGACCAAGAAGTTCGCGCTGGAGGACACCTGGCGCTTCGAAGTTGCCGCGCTGTTCAGCATGATTGGCTGCGTCGGTCTACCAGAGGCCACGCTCGAGCGCGCGCTGGCCAAGCGCCCCCTCGACCCAGCTGAGCAAAAAGCCTTCGACGAACATCCGCTGATGGCGCACAAGCTGCTGTCCGAAATCCCGCGCTTCGAAGAAATCGCCGCCATGATCAAGCTGCAGGCAAGCGGTCCCCATCGGCCGCCCACCGACGACATCGAGCGCGGCGGAGCGATGTTGCGCGTCGCGCTCCAGGTCGAGCGGGCGACCTCGGACGGCGCCGCGGTACCCCACGTCCTGTCTTCCCTCGAAAAGAAGCTGGGCCCCGCCGAACTGCCATTTTTGAAGGCGCTCAGCGATTTTCGCAACGCCGAAGGTTCGAGTACCGTGCGCGCGTTGACTGTCGGGCAAATGACCGCAGAAATGATCCTGGAGGAAGACGTGCGTACGACGAACGGCGTCGTCGTCGTGCCCAAGGGGCGAGATTTATCGATGGTTCTGATCGAAAGGCTGTACAAATTCTCGCGCGCGGGCACGCTGGTCGAGCCGATCCGCGTGCGTGTCCCGGGCTGACGCGATCAGCATCGGAGGCGCGATCGCCCAGCGCGGCCCAACACCGGCTACTCGGCGGTCTGAGGCACGGGAACTTCGAGTTCGAACTTTTCGTCGACGGCATAGCCTTCGGCGTCACGCACGGACCAGCGACCGTCACCCACCAGCTCGAGCACGTGGCGATGGTACCTGAGCACTCCTGGATGGTGCGTCACGCTGACGAGCGTGATGCCCAACTTGCGCAGTGCTTCGTACATGCGCGCCTCATTTTCGGCGTCGAGCGCGCTGGTGGCTTCGTCGAGCACGGCGTAGCGCGGTCGACCGAGCAGCACCCGCGCAATTGCCAAGCGCTGCGCCTCGCCGCCGGAGAGCACCTTGGCAAAATCGACCTCGACCTCGAAGCCACCGCAGCGCTCGGCCAAATCCGGCAAATTGACGGCCTTCAGCAGCGCTCGCAGTTCGTCTTCGCTAACCTCGCGGTCAATGCGCGGATACAGCAATTGATGTCGCAGCGAACCCAAGATCATGTACGGCCGCTGCGGCAGGAACAACATGTGCTCCAGATCGGGGTAGCGAATCGTCCCCGAACCAGCGCGCCACAAACCCGCCACGGCTCGCAGCAGCGAACTCTTGCCGCCGCCGCTGGCCCCCACGATCACGAGCCCCTGGCCTTCGGCAACCGTCAGCGAGACTTCTCGGATCAACGTGCGTTCGTGATTCGGAGTCTGCAACGTGACGGACTCGAGCTCCAAGCGCGCATTGGGCACTCGCTCGATCCACGCTTTGCTCGGGTCGGGGGGGCGATTTTCGAGCAGCAGCACGTGCTTGAAGGCGTGCAGGCGCTCGATGCCCGCGGCGAAGGCGCTCAACGTCTCGAAATTGTCGACGAACACGGTGAGCGCGCTGAGCATCGCCGCGAACGCGCCGCCCGCCTGCACCGCGCGACCGACCTCGAGCTCGCCGGAAATGATGCGCGGCGCGATGATCACGCTGGGTAGGGCATACGTCAAAAAGCTGTACAGGTACTGAAACAGGTTCAGACCGAGCGTGCGCTTGAGCAACCGCGTGTAATTTTCGTACAAGCGCGCGAAGCGTTCCCTGACGTGCTCCCCTTCGCGCTTCTCCCCGCCGTAAAAGGCGATCCCCTCGGCGTTTTCGCGAATCCGAATCAAACTGAAGCGAAAGTCGGCTTCTCGGCGCAGCTGCTGGAAGTTCAATCCGATCATCGGCTTGCCGAAGACGAAGAAGGTGAACACCGTGCCGGCGAAGGCGTACACCAATAACACCCAAACCAAGGTCCGTGAGATCGACCACAGCACGCCGCTGAAGGCGATCAGCTGCAAAAGCGCGCTGACGATCTCGAGCAGGAACGTGAGCGACTTCTGGGTGAACGCGCTCACGTCTTCGGCGATGCGCTGATCGGGGTTGTCGATGCTCGCGTTCGAGGTCAGATCGTAAAATGCGCGGTGGCTCAGATACTTGTGCAAGAAGTCGTGGGTGAGCCAGCGCCGCCAGGCAATGCCCAAGCGATCACGCACGTAGTAGTAGAAGCCGTAAATTGGCACGGCGATGATCAGCGCGGCGCCGAATACGCGCATCGAGTGCCAGAACCGCACCGAATCTTTGGCGGCGAGCGCAGAAGTGAACTCACCGGATTGTTCGTTGAACACCACGACGAACTCGGTCCGTCCGATCAACAGAACGACCAACAGTGCGAGCAGCCCGCGCGCCAGCCACTTCTTTTCGTGGAACCAGAAGGGCTTGGCGATATGCCAAAAGCGAAGCCACAGTCGTTGATCGAAGCCCGGTTTGCGTACGCGCGTTGCTTTGGACAAGAACAATCCCGAGCCGAGGCTCTCAAGTCTGAGGCTCTCCTGCACGATGCAGGAGCCATGCCGAAAGGTTCAGTTCCTCGAAGGTCGCTAGAGTGAGGGCCGGCGCCAGGTTACGCGCGATGCAATGCGCCTCGCCAGGCCGATCACCCCGACTTTAACGCCTCAGCCGCTAAATTCCCATCGGTCCGGGCTCGTGTTTCACGAGCACCCGTTCACCGACGCGAGGCGGCGCGAGCGCGCGCAACCCGCCGTCTTTCCAAATCAAGAACGAAAGGCTCGGGTCGTCGAGCGAGCGGTCGAACGAGACCGCGAAGCGGGTGGGACGGCCTGCAATTTCTTGCAGGATTTGCACGGTCCAGGCGCCGAGCGGCAGGCGGTCACCGGCCCGTAACGGGGCGCTTTCTGGCCGAAACAAAGACTCGAGCGGGCCCTCCAATAGAGCGCCATCCACGATCGCTACCTCGAGGGTTCGCTCGCCGGTGCGTTGCAGCAAATGGTCGTGAGCAGAGGTCGAGAGCAGGTGCACCGCGCTCGGGCGAGGTTCCGGGCGCGGCGCGAGGTACAGGCTGGCGGGCAGGTACATCCCGACCAGCGGATCGGCGAGACCGATTCCGAGCACGGCTAGCCCGGGTCGCGCCGGGATCTCGGCCTTCGCGGCAGCATCCATCGCAGCATGGGACGTCGAGGCGAGCTGCCAAGCGCCGAACGCAAATGACAACGGCGCGAGCACGAGGTGCACGAGCCCGAACAGCGCGACCCCCGCCCGAGCGAACCAAGTGGCGCTCAGCGATTGAGCCGCACTGCCCGCGTACATCAGCAGCACCGAGAGGGCGGGAGCCAACGCGAAATTTGCCTGAAGTAGCACGCGATCGCCCGGCATGCTCGCCGCGGCGGGCAGCAATGAGAGCAATGCTCCAACCAGCAGCCATCCGAGCGTGCGCGCGAGCCCTCGATCGAGCGCGCGCGCGGCGCGGCGCATCAAACCGGCGAAGACGAGCCCGGCGACGACGCCCAGGGCCGCCAAGAAGCGAGCCGTTTTCGGCAAGAGCGTCGCCAACTCGGACGGGACGCACAGCAAAGCGGCGTTGAGGTACACCGCCAAACGGCCGGGCAGGAGCTCGAGGTAGCTGCGTGTCTGAGCGACCGGGTCGACATAGCCGCCTGCCCCGCGCACGCCGAAGCCGAACCCTTCGTACAGCGCTGCATACGCAACGAAGAGCGCTCCCCAGGGAGCCAGCGCACGCAAACGCAGCGAAAGTGGCTCGCAGCGTCCGATCAGCTCATAAGCCGCGACGAAGCCGAACAGCGCGAGCGCGGTCTCGCCTCCTGTTAGCGCGAGAACCGCACACCCGAACGACGCCCATGAAAGCCAACGCGAGCCGTCCGCTCGGCGCTCGCGTGCCTCGACGTGAAGCAGCAGAGCGAACGCGCACAACGCACCCGAAATCGCGTCGTGCCTCGCCGAGGGCCATGCGACGGCCATCCAATGGGCGGGCGAAACGGTGAACAGCAGAGCGGCCAGCGCCGCTTCGCGCTCGGGCAAGAGCCGTCGAAAAAGCAGCGCGGCGGCCAAGACAGCCAGGATGTACCAGGCCATCGAATGCAAATGATAGGCTAGCGGGTGTCGCCCCGCGAGCGCGTGATCGAAGACCAAGAGCGCACTCGACAAAGGGCGAAAGAACGCGAGTCGGATGCCGTCGACCGACCACCAAGGCAGTGAGCTCTGGCTAACCAGCCAGTCGCGTTCGCCGGGTGCCCCAGTCATGAAGGAATACAGGTGAAACGGCCCGGGGACGGGCGCCGGTGCGATGCCTTCGATGGTCAACACCATGGCCTGGTCGTCGCAATAGAAGTCCGCCAACAGCGCGGGCGAAGCGAGCAACACCGAAAGTAACGCGATCACCCACAGCACCCGAGGAAAGCGAAACACGGCTCATCAGACCACAATTGAGCGCCGCACGGAAACGTGTCAATGACGGTGAGTCGTTGCCATGACTTCGCGCTCCCCAACCGGCCTCGCGAAACGCGCCGAGCGGTCGCAACCCGCAGCGCTGGGACTGCCCTCCGCCGATCGCCGCGCAGTGACTGACACGCTGTCCGACGTGCTGCGCGCGGTGCGACTCACCGGCGCGGTGTTCTTCGCCATCGACGCTTCGAACCCCTGGGTGACCGAGGCTCCGCACGCGTCGGCGATCGCCCCTCACATCATGCCGGGCGTCGAACACGTCATCGAATACCACGTGGTCAAGACCGGAACTTGCTGGGGCGGCATCGTCGGCGAACCCGCGGTCCGGCTCGAAGCAGGCGACATCATCGTCTTCCCTCAGGGCGATCCGCACGTCATTTCGAGCGCGCCAGGCATGCGCGCGACGCTCGACCTCACGCCGCACGAGCGCGCGAGCCGGAGCCCGCTGCCGATTGCGATTTCAATCGACGGGGGCGGCAGCGAGCGCGCGCAAATGATCTGCGGCTTCTTGGGCTGTGACGCGCGGCCGTTCAATCCGCTGCTCACCACGTTGCCGCGCGTGATTCACCTGCGGGGCACGGGTGAAAACGGCTCGGTCTTGCACCATTTGGTCGAGCTCGCCGTTGCCGAGTCGGGCGCGCCCAAGGCCGGCAGTGATTGCATCTTGTCGCGCTTGAGCGAGCTCTTGTTCATCGAGGTGGTGCGTCGCTACGTGGCCGCGTTGCCGGCCGAGACCGTGGGCTGGTTTGCGGGTCTGCGCGACGAGCAGATCGGTCGGGCGCTGCAGAAGCTGCATCAAAAGCCGGCCCACCCCTGGAGTCTGGAAGAGCTGGCCAAAGAAGTGGGCATGTCGCGCTCCATGTTGGCCGAACGCTTCTGCCATTTCGTGGGCGTGCCCCCCATTCAGTACCTGGCGCAGTGGCGAATTCAGCTCGCCGCGGGCCTCTTGCGCTCGAACAATTCTGGCTTGGCGGAGATTGCCGAGCGTGTCGGTTACGGGTCGGAGGCCGCGCTCAGCCGCGCTTTCAAGCGCTGGGTCGGAGTCGCGCCTGCCCTCTATCGCCGCGCGGGCGGAGATTCGGCTTCGGGCTCTCGGTAATGTGGACCGGACGCACAGCCATTCTCGGGCCGCCGCTCGATCCTTAGAAAGCTCTCTCGTCGTGGGCGGTTTCGCCCCGAGAGGAGAGAGAGCCAAATGTCGAGCGAGAAGCAGTATCAGGGTCGTTGTTTCTGTGGCGCAGTCGAAGTTCGAGTCAGCGGCGAACCCGCCGCCATGGGCTATTGCCATTGTGAGTCGTGCCAACAGTGGTCAGCGAGCCCGGTCAATGCCTTCACCTTGTGGTCACCCAGCGCGGTCACCATCACCCGTGGCGCGGACCAACTCGCGTCCTTCAGCAAGACCGAGCGCAGCATTCGCAAATGGTGCAAATCTTGCGGCGGGCACGTGTTGACCGTGCATCCGGGTTGGGATCTGATCGACGTCTACGCAGCCGTGCTGCCCGACTTGCCGTTCAAGGCCATGCTGCACGTGAACTACGCCGACAGCGTGCTCCCACTCAAAGACGGCCTGCCCAAACAAAGGGACTTTCCAGCTGAAATGGGCGGCTCCGGCGTGTTGCTCCCGGAGTGAGTCGGGGGGCCGCGCCGCTCGGCGGTGCTGGGCGGCGCGGCAAAACACACCGGTGCGTGAAGGATTTGTGCTGCCCCTATCTGTCGAACCCCGCCAGCTTCGAGTCACTGGCATGGCAGATTTGCCGCGAACCGCGCTGCACTGTCACGGGTAGCGGCGTTGGGATCATTGCTCCCGAATTCACTGCTTCGCTGACGAACTCGTGAATAGTCGTGGTAGCTTGCTCGTCGAACGTCGTCGTCAGGAGGAGGTGTGACGTGAGAAATTCTCTCCAGTGGGGGTCGTGGGTGTGCGTGTGGGCGGCTTGCGCGTGCAGCGCGGGGGCGCAAAAGAGTGGAGAACCAGCCGCGCTGGGCGTGCGCAGCTCGGCGCTCGTGCCAACCGTCGGTCCGGAGATCGGGACTGATACGCCGGCCTTGGTACAGACCGACCAGGGGCACAATCCCGTGCTGGCGAGTGACGGCAGCGGCTTCCTCGCGGTGCAAGAGGTCGACTCACGCATCCGCGCCGTGCGCGTCAGCGCGAACGGTCAGGTCCTGGACGCAACCTGGCTCGACCTCGGTGAGGGCACGGAGGCGCAGTATTATCCGAGCGTCGCCTTCGGGGCGGGCCATTATTTGGTGACCTGG